>Ga0182011_10002833_pt1 | contig 14465 bp, 11 predicted proteins | sample 711E1DmetaG_FD_120481 | JGI IMG/M metagenome (GOLD analysis project Ga0182011, IMG submission 120481) | Permafrost microbial communities from Stordalen Mire, Sweden - 711E1D metaG | ecosystem: Environmental > Terrestrial > Soil > Wetlands > Permafrost | place: Sweden: Stordalen | collected... | reverse complement strand
GTGTGAAAACTCGTGGATTCCCGCTTTCGCGGGAATGACAGGTCGGAATACAGCCCCTAAATCCAGCGCTGTCACCCCCGCGGAAGCGGGGGTCCAGCCTGGCCAATGCCAGACACGAGTTTTTACACAGACTCTTTAGCCCCTGAAGCGATGCGGATTCAGGGCCTAAAGGCCCATTCAACCCTCCGCCTCGAGGCGGCGGGGCTGAAGCCTCGCCCTTCCCATAAAATTGGACGCAGAACTTGACTCATTCAAAAAAAGTTCCAAAACTCTAGGCTTCGAGGGGGAAGCCAAAGGGGTTACAATCTGAGATGAGATGGAGCGAAGCAAGTTCGAGGCACTCGCGGCGCAAGCCCTGCATGACCTGCCTAAGGCGTTTCGTGAGAAACTCACCAACGTAGTGATTATCGTCGAAGATTTGCCACCGGAGGAAATGGAGAGCGAAGGGTTGCTGCTGGGGCTGTTTCACGGCATCCCGCGCACGGAGAAAAGCGTCTTTTACTCCAGCCCGCCGGATCGGATTGTTCTTTACCAGCGAAACATCGAGGCCGTCTGCTCCAACGAGGCGGAAGTGCGCCGGCAAATACGCGCCACCCTGCTCCACGAAGTGGGACACTACTTTGGGCTCAGTGAAGAGGAATTGCGCGGCGTGTGAAAAACAGGTGTCAGGTGTCACTTGCGAGATACGAGCGCTCCCAGGAGTAGTCATTTCCGCGAAAGCGGGAATCCACTCCGCAAGCCACTGGAAATCAGCCGCCGACAGACTGGATTCCCGCTTTCGCGGGAATGACCAGTGCTTCGAAGGGGATCCCAATCCAAAAGACACCAGCCCTCAACGGCCATTGCCTGGAAAAGGGGTTAGGCGTATGTTACCAGTCGATTGCGAAGTCAAATGGCAAATCCGAGATCAGGTCGTTTCGTAATTCTCAGCCAAGGGTGTTAGGGCCACTGGCTTGCCTGGGTTCGATTCGCGCCGTTACGGGACCCCATCGCGAACATCTGGGGAAAGGATTGCAATGGAAAACACCAAAAGAAGGTATCTTTCGCGGCTTGCCAAGGGGAGGTCGTTGCCGATCATTGTCCTGGTGACTGGGGCAATATCACTGTTGTTTCTTGTTGCCATCGGCTCAGTCGTGAACCACAGCGCACTATTCGTGACCAGCGTGGAGGCTGCGGATAATTCGCCGGCGACGCTCGTTGATCGGACTCGCACCGCCGATCCGGGCACCGGTTTCGCCGCCATCGACGATTTCGAGCGTATCATCTACGTCAAGTCGACTCAGAGCGTCACGAGCATTGGCCGAAATAACAACGTTCAGAAGCGAGCCTTTGTGGGCGCGACGCTCGATTACGAGCCGGCCATGCCGGTCCAAGACGTCATTCGCTATGCGGGCGGCGATGTCAACGCGGCTTACGACCTGGTGGCCATGCGCTGCCGGCCGCCCGACCCTGCCAAGACTGAGGCCGTGCTTGCCACCTGGCCGAACGTGTTCAAGGCCCTCGTTGCCGACTTGGGAAGCACTTATACATCCACTGCCTGCCCAGCCGCGAAGGGTGACGCGGTGGACAAGAAGGTTTACTGCGCTGCGCTTGCCTTTGTCGATCAGCCCAACATACAGCCGCCCCTGGCTCTACAGGCGATGATGAATGCCGGCGTGTCCCTCCTACAGCTCCAGGGCGGGGCTTTCCAACCGACTGGAAGTACGGTCGGGGCGGATGTTCTCTACGACCTTTATGGGATCGGCGACGGATTTTCAGGACTTGGGTATTCGGTCAAGAATAGCTATCTCGCCGGCAACAATATCTCTTTGAATTCAACCCAAATTCTGGCGCAGTCGGTGGTTCCGGAGTATTTACTCATGAACGTTACGCTCGGTGAGGGTGGGTGCAGTTGCATCCGGGTGAACCCTTATACGAACCGTGACCAGGAATTCATCCGTTGGAACCGCGTTCTCGAAGTGGGATCGAGAGACTCCTGCACTGTGCTCAGCCACTTGCCTTAAGTGTCTGGTGCGGTCGCCCGGCTTTTTGCCCACCGCGGATTGCAGACGTCCACTCAACGGCTTGTGCCACATGGACGCAAGAGTGGCCATATCCCCGTTCTTCGGTGCGCTTTGTTCCGATGTCACCAGGAATTTGTAATCATGGAGCCGGCGACCGACGCCGCTGCTTCCATCTATTGCGCCGCAGCCCGCGCGACTGAGGACAGGTTTTAATCCTGCCCCCCTACTCAGGATAAGGCGCGCCGGCGGGCGCGATACGAATGCGGTGGTCCGTGTACACGATAGGCGAGTCCGGAACCGAGACTGCGGGCATATGGCAGCCAGCGCAGTCCCGCCGGCCGACGGGGCAGGGCTTGCCCGGCTGATCCGCCCGCGCTGGCGCACCCGTGCTCGACACGCGGCAAGCCAGGCATTTCGCGTCGTAGGCAGCCGTCTCCTGCACCAGAGGTGCGTGCGCGTCGTGACAAAACCCGCAGCGGCTGCGCCGGTCGGCGGAATTCCAGCAGCGGCTCCCCGTCAGGCGAAACGGCTGGGAGCGCACGGTGTCGGCTCCTCGCAGGTTCCTCTTTTTCACCTCCTGGATGGAGTAATGGCAAGCGCCGCAGAAATTCACTTCCTCCTCCGGCCGGAGGTGGGCGGGATTAAAGATCACGGACTCGCGGAGTTTCCCGGCCCGCATCGCTGCGACATGCTTTGCCCCCGGCCCGTGACAAACTTCACAATCTGCTCCGGGAACCACGCGAGCGGTATCAAACCGGTCTCCCACTACGGTTGCGGGGCTATGGCAATGGAGGCAGTCGCGCACGCCGTCAGCGTTAAGGCGCTTGCCCAGCGCGGCTTCAAGGGAGGCCGGTGGGGGGGAGGCGGGGCCCTCCAGCGGGCCGAGCTTCCCCTGGGCGGAGTAGTAGTTGAACGGCGCCCGGTAATACGCCCCGTGGTGCTCGATGAGGAAGGACCGGAAGACCGCTCCCGCGCCCAAGACCAGGAAGACGGGTTCGGTGATCTTTTCGCGCCCAGCGCTGACTGTGAAGCTGACTCGTCTGCCCTCGTGACGGAGTGAATAGGTGTAAGGCCCGCGCTCAAAACTCAGCGCCGGATGATCGAGGAATAGGCGCGATTCTGCAGGCCGCGCGGCGGCTTGAGACATTCCTGTGGCCTTGTACTTCTCGCATACCGCAGGGTGACAAGCCGCACAGGCCGCCGAGCCGGCATATTCCTCAAGGCGGACTACGGCGTGAGTGGGCTGCCATTTCTGATCTTCATCACCCCCCGGGGTCCGCGCCCAGCCACGCCCCACTGCCGCAGCCGCGAGCACCGTCGTGAGCAGAACCAAGCGCCGAACATTTCCCAGATTGAGTCGCATGGATGAGTCCTCAAGGTCAGACAAAAATGAAACCGGAAATTCCGATTTGGACCTGTTGCTCGAACGCATCATACGCTTCTCTTGCTATCGACACACGAAATTCATCAGTCGAGCAGGCCCTAGCAAAGATCGCGAGTTCCCACGGTTCGTTTTGCCCGGCAACCGAAATACTTCCCCGAAGATCTCCCCCGAAAAAACCTAAAATCGGTGTCCCCGAGAAGGACTTTGGATTAGAGGCCCCGACTTCTCTTCTATTTGTGACGGTAAGCGTGACGCCGAATCAGGTTGTTCCGCTAAATTATTGAGGGACTGGAGCCGGCGACCAGACTTGAACTGGTGACCCTCGGTTTACGAAACCGATGCTCTACCAACTGAGCTACGCCGGCGGGGCAGATAGAAAAATGCTCACCCGCCGCTGCGAAACTTCCCGCCAAGCCTGCGGGTGAGCATTTTCAGAGGAGAATAGAACAGCGGACGCGCCCCGCCATCTAAACTCGAAACGAGTCTAGAAAAAACCTCCAAGCGATGTCAAGCTAAATTTCAGGATTTTTTTTGTCCTATAACTATTTGATTCTAAATAACTTGCACGTGCAATCCGCAGGCAAAGGGGAGAATTCAGAGAAGAACCCTAATTTAGGAATTTACCCCTGATTTTTTGACTTATATTGTTGAAAATATTGATTTTAACTCTACTCGAGCTTCAAGCGAATCAGGCGATCCGCTTCTGGATGTCCCCACAGCCAGGCGGGGAAGAATCTGGCTGTAATTCGTTGGGAAAGAACGATTAACACGCCACCGGCGACCCCTGCTCCTGAAAAAAACAAGGTCAGGAAGACGTTTCCCATAATAAGTTCGAACAATTGGCGGCCTATCGTTTTATCCCCAGGGTATTTCTCGTCCCAGCTCAACTGCTGCGTCACATTGAACTCGTCCAATAACTTCGTTGCCGCGGCTTTGTTGGCGGCCTTAAAAGCCAGGAAAATAAATGACCCTTCTCTCCGCGCGTATAGAGTATTCACTCTACGTTCCTGATTTAGTCCGAGCGAAGCACTCATTCCCCCGAAGCGGATGCGGGCAATCTGCGGGGTGGGATAGCTCACCTCCATCATGGTAGGTCGCGAGTTGCCAACAAGGTATTCACCGACCTGAACTTCTGCGCCCTGGTCGAATCCTATCAGGTCCGTGGGGAATCCGGGCAAAATGCGCCGAGCTACCTCGGGGCCGATGATGTATTTTCCACTGCCAGGAATCAAACCCGAGGAAGGTAGAGGGAGAGGCAAGTTGGACAAGGAATCGCGCGTCGGACGAGTTCCGCCGACAAGAATCAACAAGGCACGGAAGTCATTCTCGGAAAGCCGGGAGTCTTTGGGGCGAAAGAAGCGGATGAAGGTCCGTCCGCGCGCCATCAAGCCGGCCTCCGGGCCGGTCAGGGCAAGCTGGATAGCTTTTTCCGGATGCATGGATTCGTTTTGATAGTAGGTGAACAGGCCGTAGGCGCCGCTTACATCGCTCGCGGGTTCCAGGACCACCTCGGCGCGCTCCCGATCAAGCTCGTAGGTGCGCAATTCGATCGATTTTACCCCGTACTCACGCTCCACCGCCGGATCTCCACCATGGTTCTTGATTTCATCAACCCCTAGCGCTTGAGTGGCGGTGAGCCGCCAATTGGCAGCAGGGACAAGAGGGATGACAGAAACCTTCTGGGCAGACGACAGCGGGCGGGCTGCACTGAGGACTATGATCGAGAACGCTAAGGCCAAAGCACCACGGCTCATCATTTCCAAGGATATCAGAATTCCACTCCGCTTTTCGATGCAGTCTTGTCGGAGGCTGCTCGCTGGACGACCTTGACCCCGCTAAGATTGTTCACGTAGTCCAGAATCCCCTGGTAAAGCGCTTCTGCGATCTTCTGCCGGTAGTCAGAGCGGCGCAGCGATTTTTCATCGCGGGGATTTGTGAGGAAGGAGATTTCTGCCAGGACGGAGGGCATGTTAGCGCCGATCAACACCACGAATGGCGCCTTTTTCACTCCCCGGTCGCGCTGATTGCCGCTCAATTGGGTAGTGCGCCGGTAGACTTCCTTCTGCAACTTCCGGGCAAACTCCTCAGACTCCGCGATTTTTTCCGTCATCGCGATCTTCTTTATGAGGTCCTGGAGTTCGTGCACCGACTCCTGGGAGGTCGCGTTCTCTCTTGCCGCCACTACCAGAGCTTCGGGGCTGGAGGTGAAATTCAAGTAGTAGGTCTCGATTCCCCGCGCGCTGCGGTCGCTGCTGGCGTTGGCATGGATGGAGATGAATAAGTCGGCGGATTTCTCGTTGGCGATGGCGGTCCTTTCCTCGAGGGGGATGAAAGTGTCGTCGCTGCGGGTCATGACAACTTCGCAGCCAACCTTGTGTTCGAGCAGCTTCTTCAATCGCAATCCCACGTCCAGGACTACGTCCTTTTCCTCCAGACCCGTTGGTCCGATTGTGCCTGTGTCGTGACCGCCGTGTCCCGGGTCGATCACGATGCGTCCGATCTTGAGTCCCAGCACTCGCGTCAGGGTCCGGGAGCCGGATTCAGTGGGCGCAGCGGCTTTCGGTAGACCAGGTGCTGGCTTGGGGGGTGAGGTTTCAAGCGATGTCGTCTCCGTCTCGCCGGAAGCCGGAGGTGCTTTGGGGGGCTGAAGGGAGGCCACCTCGTCCTGGGTCTGCTCCGGCGCATTTGCCTTCTCAGTGGACGCGCCCTCGGGCTCAGGCTTGGGCTTGGCGACGCGCGTGGCGACTTCGGGTTTCCGGGCCGACTCGCTGCTGGCGGGTGGCTTGGTCACGGTCGAGCTTGCCTCCGGGCGCGGCGAGGGCGCCGGAGCCGGGCGAGCGGTGGACTCATTCGCGGCCTGCTCTGTCTGCCGGCTGAGCGTGCTGCCACCGTGGATGTCAACCACCAAGCGGAAGGGATTAGGCAGGGGTAATACTGAATAATCTTCGATCTTTTCGACATCCAGGACAACCCGCGTAACGGTTGAGGTGAACTGTCCCACGCGGATCTGGCGCAGAAAACCGTCTTCTACGGGAAAAGTCCTTCCGACCAGAGCCGGGCTTAGGCGGGCGTTCTCAATGTCCAGCACGATGCGGTCTGGCTTGGAGAGCCGGACGGTCTCAAATTTCACTTCTTCGTCCACTCCAATGACGATGCGGGAGTAGTTCGGGCCCACCCAGCGGTGTACTTCTGTCACCTCCGGCAGTCCGTTGCCGTGGCGGTTTTCCGTTGTTTCGCGGTGGGGAGCTGAGTGCGGGGCGGCTCGCTCGGCTTGCAACTGATCGATCTCTGCGATCTTTGCCCGCGCTTCCTCCGCTTTGGAGGACTTGGGGTAGAGGTCGAGGAAATGTTGGAAGGTCTTGCGAGCTTCTTCGGGGTTCTCAAGGTCGGTGCTGTATATCTCTCCCAACGTAAACAAAGCATCCCGGGCGATTTGGCTGTGAGGGTAATTGGAGATGAGGAACTGGTAGGTTTCAACAGACTTAAGGTAATAGCGGTCGAGGGAAAAAACGCGCCCCATCTCTTCGTGAAGTTCCGCCACGCAAGCCAGCGCCGTAGGAGTCTTGGCATACGCCGGGCCTCGCCGCGCGACTTCCTGAAAAGTGTCGATCACCCTTTGATAATCCGCTTTTGCGCGCTTGTTCTCGGGCAGGGACTCGATCGTCGTCCTCATGCGGACCGCGCGCTCGAATGTCGTCGCGGCTTTTGCCTGGCGGGAGGCGGCAAGGGCTGGGAAAGAAACTTTGGGGAAGGCCAGAAGCCCGGCAACAAGAAATGCGAAGCAGATTCGTTTGTGCAGTTCGATCAAGGTAGACCGTTCCGTGGCATTCAATTCACCGTCCACCTCCGGCGAAACCCTGGTCACCGAATGATGGATGGCCATGTTGCATTAACTCGAATCATTCCACATTGGAATAGTGCACCACGCCTCGTCCATCCACATAGTGGGTAATGGCCGAAGCCTGCGGTTTGTTCCCGGCAGCATTCGTGCCAGACTGCGGTGGCGCCGATTGGTAAATGTTGGTCACCCTCCGCACGTAGTCCCGCGTTTCAGTAAAGGAAGGGATTCCGCCGAATCGCTGCACGGCGCCTTCTCCGGCGTTATAGGCCGCCAGCGATAGGGAAAGGTCGCCTCTATAAAGGTCCAATAGGTACTTCAAATAGCTGACTCCGCCTTCGATGTTTTCTTTGGGATTGAAGGGGTTTTCGACTCCGAACCGCGAGGCGGTCTCCGGAATGAGCTGCATCAGCCCCATCGCGCCTTTGGCCGAGACGGCCTTCGGATCGTATTCCGATTCGACTTTGATGATAGCGTGTACAAGTTGTGGGTCAATTTGATGGCGGTTGGCAGTCTGCTCGACCAGGTCGTTGATCTCTGGCGGGGGAAGGGAGGCGTTGTCGGCCTTAGCCGGCTGGACGGTGCCTGCGACCAACCTGCTCTTGGCGCGAGTTTCACCTGCGTTGATGAAGATCTTGCGCCCGTGCTCGTCCGTGATGCTGACGATCTCGTCCGCCCACGCCGCACGATAAAGCGACAGGCCCCACATGAACAAGCAGGCCAAAACCATCAGGCGGGACTGGGTCCGTTTATGCATCCAGCTACGAAGCCGCTCCTGCGGCCCTTTAGAACTCATCCCCTCCAGCTTACGCACGGGTCCTTCAGCGTTTCCGACACCCCGCGCTCTTTATCCTACACAAGCGATTGCGGACTGGCGCTTCCGCGTCCCCCCAGCACCTCGGCTCACTCCGAGCGCCGAACCTTGGCACAATTATAACATTCCCCGCGAAGCGGGGCAAAAGCCAATATGAACTAAAGTACTAAAGAGCAGGATCCTGAATCCTGATTATGCTTTCCGCTTCGCTTGGTCGGCCACCGCCCGGGCGGCCTTGGCTACGGCTTCTGGATCGCCGAGGTAGTAATGACGGAGCGGTTTGAGCTGGTCATCAAGCTCGTAAACCAGCGGAATGCCGGTGGGGATGTTCAGGCCCACGATGTCCTGGTCCGAGACGTCGTCGAAGTATTTCACGAGTCCCCGCAGGCTGTTCCCGTGAGCGGCGACAATCACTCGCTTGCCGGACCTCACCGTAGGGGCAATGGTCTCGTGCCAGTAAGGCAGGGTGCGCGCCACAGTATCCTTGAGGCACTCGGCCAGGGGGAGTTCTTCAGGCTTGAGGCTCGCGTAGCGAGGGTCTTTGCCAGGGCAACGGTCATCGTCCGCCGCCAGAGCGGGCGGCTGGATATCGTAGCTACGCCGCCAGATTTTGACCTGTTGCTCGCCGTACTTTTCTGCGGTCTGGGCCTTGTTTAAGCCCTGGAGCGCGCCGTAATGGCGCTCGTTGAGCCGCCAGGAGTTGTGCACCGGAATCCACATCTGGTCCATCTCCTCCAGCGCCAGCCAGAGCGTTTTAATGGCGCGTTTCAAGACCGACGTGAAAGCAATGTCGAAGACGTAGCCTTCTTTCTTCATTTCGCGGCCCGCTTCTATTCCCTCCTGCATGCCCTTCTCACTCAGCCCAACATCTGTCCAGCCGGTGAACAGGTTTTCTTTGTTCCAGGTGCTCTCTCCGTGCCTCAATAGAACCAGCCTGTACATGAATGCGTCTCCTCCACCATTAGGGATCTTGGCCATACCTGATCGAACTTCTCATTATATCGGGATTGGACGAATTCGCCAGAGACTTAGTAGGATTCCTTGGCGATGTGGGTGACGACCTGCTCGAGATCACTCCAGGCGGTTTCAGTCCAGACTGATCTCCGGCCCATTTCCGCATCCTGCGTTCCGCCTCTTCCTGGCTGATCACACGGCTTAGCGCGACGTCTTCGAGACCGCGGTCGATCTTCTCCCGCACATAGATGTGATACTGAATATCCTCGAAGGATGCGTTGTCGGGAATCTGCTCGAGAATCCTGCGGACCTCGTCTTTTGCTGAACCCATAATTCTCTCCCGCCAAAAGGTTCTTGTCCACATGATAATCTGGGGAGTTGAGGCGAGCAAGCGCGGGCGCATTTTTCGGTAGTGTCCCAACTTAAATGTAGGGCCGCCCCTCGGGGCGGCCGGGCCGGGAATGACTGCGGCTTGCGACGCCCATGTCTCGCAAATGACACCAGCACCGCCAGTTCTTTCGCCGCTACAGCATCGCTTCGATGATTGCGGGGACGGCTTGGAGGGATTCATCAAGTTTGGCGGGGTTCTTGCCGCCGGCTTCGGCCAGGTCTTTGCGCCCGCCGCCCGAGCCTTCGACGTAAGTCGCCGCTTGTTTGACGATCTTCCCGGCGTCGAGCTTGTTGGTAAGGTCCTTGGTGACCGCTGCAATGAGGCTTACCTTGCCGTCTGAAACGCTTCCCAGCACGATCACCCCGGATTGGAGCTTTGCTCTCAGATCGTCAACCATCTGCCGCATGGCGGAGCGGTCCGTGACTTCGACGCGCGCCGCCACCACGCGCACGCCCTTCACTTCGCGCGCTTCCTTGGCCAGGTCGCCAGCCTGGGATGTGGCGCGCTTCATCTGTTGTGCTTCGAGTTCCTTGCGGAGCTTCTTCTCGGATTCACTTAGCTTCTCGACCGCCTGGAGCAACTCCTCGGGCTTGGCGTGCAATGAGCCGGCAAGTAGCGCCAGCGTCTCGCTGGCTTGTCGCAGATATTTCAGTACGCCTTCTCCGGTCACTGCTTCGATTCGCCTTGTTCCCGCCGCCACGCTGCCTTCGGAGACAATCTTGAAAAGACCGATGTCGCCTGTGCGTCGCACATGCGTGCCACCGCAGAGTTCTTTTGAGAAGTCGTTGATCGAGAGCACGCGCACTTTATCCGCGTATTTCTCGCCGAAAAGCGCCATAGCGCCGCCAGCGACGGCCGAGTCCAGGTCTTTCTCTTCCGTCGCAACAACTTCGTTCTTCAGGATGTGTTCGTTCACCAGGTCCTCGATGTCGAGCAAGTCCTGCTCGTCAAGCGCGGCGTAATGCGTAAAGTCGAAGCGTAACCGTTCGGGCGCCACAAGCGACCCGGCTTGCTTCACGTGCGTCCCCAAAGTTTTCCTCAGCGCCGCGTGGAGCAGGTGCGTTGCCGTGTGGTTGCGGCGTATCGAGTTCCGGCGGTCCTGGTCAACGCGGGCAGTGACATGCATTCCGATCCGTATGGGCTGAAGGACGTCCACGGAGTGGCTCACGAACCTGTGGAGTACCTTCTCTGTGTCCCGAACGGCGGCGATGGGCGTTGCTCCCGTCGTGTCTAGTATGTAACCAGTGTCCCCAACCTGTCCCCCGGCTTGTGCATAGAAGGGCGTCTTGTAGAGAATCACTTCGACTTTGGACCCCGGTTCGGCGTTCGATATACCGCCTTCCTCGGAAATCAGAGCGACTATCTCCGTTTCACAGGCCAACTGCGTCGAGTAGGGCTCGTAAGCGGTCCCCTGTAAATCGCTGGCCGCAAGGTCCGTGTACTTTCTGTCGAAGGCTCCCCCGACTACCCTTCCTTTCCAGCTTGCGCGCCCGCGTTCCCTTTGACGGTCGCGCTCTGCCTCGTACCCCTGCATATCGACGGAAAACCCACTACCTTTCAACACGTCCTGAACGAAGTCAGGGCGGAGGCCCAAGGTATCGTGGAGTTTGAAAAGCTCATCTCCAGGAATCCAGGCAAAGTTGTCAGCGGGAGGAATCCGAATCCAGCACGCTTCTAATCCGTCCCTAAATGTATCCGCAGGCCCTAGCAGGTCCCGGAAGGCATGGAGGGCATAGCGGAAGCTCCAATTGAGGTCAAGCTCCACAACCGCATGCAAAGCGTCGTCGAAGGCTCGTATCGAGTCATCTGAAGCGCCGGTGTTTTCCGCCCTGAGCTTCGCCCAAAGCTTCGTAAGTCGCTGGTTCCTGTTCCAATGCCTTTCCGTTGACTCGACGGTCGCCTCCAAGACCTCATCTCGCCCCGCCCGATTTTCGTACTCTATATAAGCCGTACGCAGGTTTTCGTCGGCATGGCGAAACTCGGCAAGCTTCACCAGAGGCTTTGCCATCGTCAGCGGCAATTCCTCACCTCCTGACAACACTACAGGCGTCGCATTAAGTTGCTCCAACCCGATTCTCGTCGTGTGCGCGTACCGCTCTTCCTCAATCTTGATGGCCTTGGTGACGTGGCGTTCCGTCTCGAGCAGTTCCGGGTACGCGTCTTTCATCATTTGGACAACGTGCCCGGCCATCTTGTAGAGGAACGGTTCATTCAAGCCCAGCGTCTGGCCGTGGTAGAGGGCGCGGCGCATGATGAGCCGCAGCACGTAGCCGCGGCCCTCGTTTGAGGGCAGGACGCCATCCGAAATCAGGAAAGTGGCCGCGCGGGCGTGGTCGGCGATGATGCGCAGGGAGACGTCCGTGTCGTGATTCGCGCCGTACTCCACGTTGGCAAGAGCGGCCGCCTCGTCGATCAGTGGTCGAAACAAGTCGGTATCAAAGTTCGAGAGCTTGCCTTGCAGTACCGAGGCCAAGCGTTCAAGTCCCGCGCCGGTATCAATGCTGGGGCGGGGCAGGGGAGTCATGTTGCCCTGCTCATCGCGGTTGTACTGCATGAAGACCAGGTTCCAGAGCTCGACGTAGCGGCCGCAATCGCAGGGGAAGCAGCAATCCGGGTGACTCAGCTCGCTTGCTCCCGGGCCAAGGTCGTAATGGATTTCCGAGCACGGCCCGCAGGGGCCGGTCTCGCCCATGGCCCAGAAATTGTCCTTCTCGTCCAGCCGGAAGATGCGTTCGCGAGGCACACCGACGTCATTCGCCCAGATTTCTTCTGCCTCGTCGTCCTCGCGAAAAACCGTGACGTAAAGCTTGTCCGCCGGGATGGCGTACTCCTTGGTGACCAGTTCCCACGCCCAGGGGATGGCTTCTTTCTTGAAGTAATCGCCGAAGGAAAAATTCCCCAGCATTTCGAAAAAAGTGTGATGTCGCGTGGTGCGGCCGACCTGCTCGAGGTCGTTGTGTTTGCCGCCCGCGCGAACGCACTTTTGGGAGGTCGTGGCGCGCGAGTAATCGCGCTTTTCGCGGCCCAGGAATACGTCTTTGAACTGGTTCATGCCCGCGTTCGCGAAGAGCAACGTGGGGTCATGGGCCGGGACAAGCGACGACGAGGGCAGCACGCGGTGGGCGCGGGCGGCAAAGAACTTCAAAAATCGGGTTCTGATTTCGCTGGATTTCATATTCGAATCACTATTCACCATTCACTATTTGAAACTTAACCTTCGGTATTCTCATCCTCGAGTGGCGCCGCCTCCTCCGCGACGGCTCTTAGTTCCGGGCGCGCGCGCACCGCTTTGATAATATCATCGCTGCGGAAGCCGCGGCGCAGCAAGCTATGGCAAAGCGAAGCCAGCTTGGCGCGGGTCAAGGGCAGGCGCAAGGTGCGGACTTTCTTGGCCAGAGTTTCCTCCAGCAAATCCCGCTCGCTGGTCTCCTCGAAGGCTTGCGTGAGGGCCGGTTCAATTTGGCGATAATCCACGAGTTTGGCTTTCAGCTCGCGGCGGATGCGGTAGCGGCCATAGGCGCGGTTGCGTACCAGCGAGGAAGCATAATGCTCGGCAAACTCCTTATCGTCCAGGTAGTGGAGCTCGCGGAGACGGGCAATCGCCTTGGAGACCTGGCTTGAGTCCGGATATTTCTTCTCCAGCTCCCGGCGCATTTCGGCCACGGAATAAGGGCGGCGGGCGAGCATGCGCAGGGCTGCGGTGAGCGGGTTTGGTGGCGCTTCTTTATCTCTCCGCAAACCTTTCCACCTCGCTGGCCTTTTCCATTTCGTCGCGAGCGACGTCCGCTGTGCTCCGGACGCCGGCAACGCGTAACTTGAACTCGTCGGGGTTGGAGGAGTTTGCCAGAGCTTCCTCGAGTGTGATCAAGCCTTGCGAATGGAGGTCGTAGAGCGACTGGTCGAAGGTTTGCGTGCCGTACTGGGAAACGCCGGCAGAAAGAGCCTCCTTGATCAGCCGGGTTTTTTCGGGATTGGCGATGCAATCCCGGATGTACTCGGTGGTGACCAGGACTTCCACTGCCGGCACCCGCCCGATGCCGTCGGATTTCCTGAGCAGACGTTGGCAGACAACGGCCTTCAGCGTGCTCGCCAGTAGTAGCCGGGCCTGCTTTTGCTCAGAGGGTTGGAACACAGTGATGATGCGCTGGACGGTCTCGGTGGCGTCCGTGGTGTGCAAGGTGGAAAAAACAAGGTGGCCGGTTTCGGCGGCCAGCAAGGCAATCTGGATGGTTTCCAGGTCACGCATTTCGCCAACCAGAATCACGTCGGGGTCCTGGCGAAGGGCGGCGCGCAAAGCGGAGGCGAAGGTGGGTGTATCCACGTCCACTTCCCGCTGGTTCACAAATCCCTTCTTATCGCGGTGCAAGAACTCGATGGGGTCTTCGATGGTGATGATGTGGCCGGTGCGAGTGGAGTTGATGTGGTCTACCATAGACGCCAGCGTTGTGGACTTGCCGCAACTGGTGGTGCCAGCCAATATCACCAACCCGTGCGTTTCCTGGCAAATCTTCACCAACGTTCTAGGAAGGGAAAGTTCCTCGAACGTCCGGATATTGGTTGGAATTACGCGGAAGACCATGCCGACGTTTCCACGCTGCTGGAAGATGTTGACGCGGAAGCGGGCCAGCCCGGGGATGCCATAGGGCATATCCAGTTCGGTGTTCTCCCTGAACCTCTGCTTCTGCCGGTCGGTCATAATGCTGAAAGCAAAATCCAGCATGTCTTCAGGGGAGATGCGGGGATACTGGATGAGCGGCCGGAGCTCGCCATCCACTCGTATGTAAGGATGGTTCCCCACCTTCAAGTGCAGGTCGGAAGCATTGTCCTCGCAGGCGGTCCGAAGGAAGGTATCGATGGTCACGCTTTGGCTGTTCATGGCTGATCCTCGCCGCCAGGCATTCCTTATTCCCCCTCAACTTAGCATGAGGGCGGAAGGGAGTCAAAGAACAGCGGCGGGTGGGGTGCGCGACATAAAAGTTGGGTTTTGGGATTCTGCTGGGTTCCTCCGCCTTTCCTTGCGTAGCGGGTACGCCAACAGGAACGGCAGCAGTCCCGCGGAGCGGGACACCGTGAGTAGCCGT
>Ga0182011_10002832_pt1 | contig 14468 bp, 11 predicted proteins | sample 711E1DmetaG_FD_120481 | JGI IMG/M metagenome (GOLD analysis project Ga0182011, IMG submission 120481) | Permafrost microbial communities from Stordalen Mire, Sweden - 711E1D metaG | ecosystem: Environmental > Terrestrial > Soil > Wetlands > Permafrost | place: Sweden: Stordalen | collected... | reverse complement strand
TATATCTCTGGACAACCATCTCTCTGTCCTCAGGATGAATTACATCTGTAAACGGGCTGGAGAATAACTCTTCTTTCGTATAACGGGTTATTTCGAAAGTCCGCTGGTTGGCGAACTTAATTTTCCCATCCTGCGCAATGTAAATGGCTTCCCCGGCATTCTCGACGACCGACCGGTATTTTTCTTCGGATTCTCGTAAAGCATTCTCCGTTTGTTTAATCTGTGATATATCAGTAAAGATGCCTCTCAAGCCAATTGCCTTACCTTCCTGCATAACGGTATTGGAAAATGCAATCACATTGTACGTGCTGCCGTCTTTCCTCACTGCCGTATATTCATTCCCGGTGGTCGTTTCTCCAGCCAGTATTGCAGAATAGTTCTTCATCAATCTCTGGCGTTCTTCCGGTGTTATTACGTCAGTCACATTCAATTTACCTATTACCTCATCCGGAGTGTATCCAAACACTTCATACCCGCGCCTGTTAACATAAGTAAATACCCCCACCGCATCCGCCTCAAAAACTATTTGAGGCAACAGGTCAGCCAGGTCCTTGAATTTTTCCTCGCTCTCAGCCAGCGCCTGTTCTGAGCGCTTGCGGTCCGTTATATCCATGATAAAGCACAATGAGGCCGGTTTGCCCTCCCAGAGAAACTCGCTTACCCGTACGTCCACCCACCGTAGCCATCCGTCCTTATCCACCCACCGGAATTCATATTGCGTTGGCGCCGGTTCACCACTCCGCCTCTTCAAATAGTTCTGGAACACCATCTCCCGGTCATCCGGGTACACTAGTTCCGTAAAGGGATCTGCCGCAATACGCCTGGCCTCTTCCCTTGTGAACTTGCTGAATCCTATCAAGCGATCATTAGCGTACTTGAATTGTCCATCCTGAATCACGAGGATTCCTTCATTGGCATTTTCTATAACAGACCGGTATTTCTCCTCAGACTCACGCAATGCTTCTTCCGTATTTATCCTCTCGGTGATATCTTGTAGTATTGCAGTGAAACCGACGATCCTATCGTTTAAAATCATTTCAGTCGGGTTTGTATAAAACCAGCGTTCCTTCCCGTCTTTGCAGACAAGGCGGAACTGCACATAGTCAGTTAGCCTCTTGCCATCCACGGCCTCTGTAAATAGTTTTATCGTATTTTCTTTATCCTCGGGGTGTACGAAATCAATGAACTGCTTCATCAGGACTTCTTCCTTTGAATAGCCTGTCATCCGACATAACGCATCATTTGCAAAACTGATTTGCCCTTCCATATCGATTGTGGCAATGCCTGCACCCCCACTTTCCACCAGGCTGCGGTATTTGGATTCACTTCTAATCAATGCTTTTTCAATTTTATTGTGTTCAGTAATATCCCGTGCTACGCCAACAAACCCTAAAAAGTTTCCGTCCATGTCTTTAATGGGCGTTTCATTGACCTCAAACAGGATGGTGCTACCATCTTTTTTATAGAATTCATACTCATATGCATGCTGCCTCTCACCAGTGCGTATGGCCTCTTCAGCATATTGTTGGCTTTCCGTATTTACAGGATTGTCAGTAAAAAATTCGCGCCATTTGATTGATAATTCCTCCCGAGAATATCCGCTGATAGTTTCAATCTGCGGGCTCATATAGCTGAAATTGCGTTTGTTATCCTGGACAAAAAATATTTCATTGCTGTGCTCTACAATGTTTTTAAACATCTCTTCGCTGGCACGCAGCGCTTCCTGGGCCTTTTTCCGTTCCGTAACATCTCTTGCCACCGAGATGATGCCAATTAACTTGTTATCGTGAAAAAGCGGCGCGCCGCTGACTTCACCATACTTCCTGGTCCCATCTTTAGCTATAAACTGGTACTCCGAGGATTCATCACGTCCGCCGGCCAGGATGGTTTTTAAATTCTCATATGCAATAGGTATTGATTCCGGCGCTAGTACATTCAGTTTTTCAAACTGTTGCCCGATAAGCTCCTCTACCTTATATCCAAGCAACCTTTCTACCGACGGCGATATGTCCACTATTTTTAATTCTAAGTCCAGCGAAAATATAACGTCCGATACATTATTAAAGTGCTGTCGATATTTTTCCTCCGATTCGCGCAGGGCGAGTTCGACCTTCTTACGTTCCGTGATATCTTTACCGATCCCGAATACAATCCTTCGCCCGCCAAGCTGCAATGACGTAAGCGTCATCTCCATTACCTTTATCTTTCCCCAGACGTAATAGTCCCTTTCAACCGTTCCGCCTTTTTCCCAGCTATCGCGGTACTGCTCGAACCACTGAGCATCCAAATAGGGCGGTAGCGTGTCCCTTACATGCATAGCTAATAATTCATCCCTCGTGCATTCCAGGAAAGCCAGTGCGGCGTCATTCCCATCCAGGTAGTTACCTTCGGCATCCGTAATCAGGATGGGGTTAGCAGTTTTTGCAAACAATGTCCGGTACCGTTCTTCGATATCCTCCAGGGCTTTTCCATCCTGTATTCGCGTTATAACAGATCCTATCTGTGCTGATACTGCCTCAAGCGAACCGCGCTGGTTCAAGGAAATCTCATCATGGACGTGGGATGCAAGGTTCAGACAGCCTATGACCCTATCATTGTGCGTAATGGGAATTATACCCGCACCTTTAAGGCCTTCCACCCTGAATAGGTCGCCTTGCGACAGATCAAGATCATTGAAGCGAGAGTAAATAGGCTTCATTTCCATTACCAATTGGGCATTGGGTGAAGTAGCATCATAGTGAGAAACACTTTTCACGAATTCGTCGGATAATCCCGTGCTGCACATCAGGGTCAACTGGCCCGTTTGCCCGTCTACTATATAAATCCCCCCGGAATCCGCCCCTGCTACGCGTATCGCGGTATCCAGGCAGAGATGCAAAGCTGCGTCCATATTACCTACACCGCTTAGTTCGGTTGCAAGGTCACGCTGCACGCACATTTCTTCCTGCGCCTTCTTGCGCTCAGCTATCTCTTGTTTAAGCCTTTCGCTCAAGGCCTCAAGATGGGCGCTGCGTTCATGCATCTGCCGCAGCAAGTTTTCCCGCTGCTTGCGTACATCATCTTTCAAGCCTATCCTGTCCAGTATTATCTTGAGCTGGTCGGCAGTATTTTCCACCGTTTCCAGTGTTTCGCCCGGAATGCCGCCGGCTTTCTTATTGGCCATCTGGATAAATCCGGTAATTCTATTGTCTAATTTGATAGGTATGAGAGCCAGAGACTGAAAACCGTATGAGTTACGAGCATTGACAACCAGGTCTTTCAACGCTCCTTCCAGACTGTCTTCCGTTTGGTTAATATCCTCCAGATAAATCGATCCTCTGCTGGTCCGGTAGGACGGTATTTCACTTCCATTCTCACCAAAAATGCTGTCTATTAAGTCGCTTGATAATGTCTGGTCCGCATCCCACAGGCCGGGCCCTCCCCCTGTCTCAGCCCTGATTACCTGGTTGGCGCCTTTGTCGATTATGGCCATTTTTACATATGAGCAATTACTGAAATCCTTTAAAACATCAACCAGGTCGTCCAGCAAGCCCTGCATTTCATTATGCTGCAACGCGGCCCGCTGGAAGCCATTCAATAGCTCCATAATACCGGCCCTAGGCCTGACGTCACTGACGTCCTCAATAACCAGATACATGCCGCTATACTCGGCATTACTCTCATGCTGCGGCAGCAGGTTAAGGTTCCAATATCTCTGATCTTCTTCCCCGGTACCCACCGGCAGACGGTCGCGCAATAAAGGCTTGCCAGATTCCCGTGCCTCCGCAAATAATTCCTGGAACTCGTCCTGCTGACCCCTGGCGCCCCACAACATGTTTTTCCGGAGTTTTTTACCAGCCTGTTTTTCCGGTTGCAGGCCCGTTATCTCTGAAAAATGCTCGTTACAGTAGGCGACTTTGTCATCTTTGTCAAAAAAACAAATCCCCAGGCGTACTACTGACAGCAGATCGCCAATTGGAAGCATGGGAGGCGTAGTTTCAACGGTTTTGGACTCGTTTTTCTCAACCTTTGCAACTCCGGTTACCGCACTTTTTTTTACAGAAGCAAGCCGTTTTTTAACTTTTAATTTGGGTTTCTTTTGCTCTTGCTTACGTTCTTTCCTCACCATATAACAAACCCCCGTGCAGCCTCCTAACAGAGGTAACAGGTATACTGATTATAATATACTCTTTAACTTTATCAGGTTTCAATGTGTGCTGGCTAGTCATATCCGTAAGTTCCAGCAGGCATTTCGCGACTATAATTGTACGTGAGTTATTGGCCAGCTATAATTGAAAGGTTGCTAAAATGGACATTATAGAGGATAGCATCTTTCACAAAGTCACAAAACCTGCCAGGTATACCGGCGGGGAATGGAATTCCATGCCTAAGGATTGGGATGCTGTCGCCGTTAAAGTGGCGCTGGCTTTTCCTGATATCTACGAAGTGGGAATGTCCAACATGGCGATTCCCATACTCTATGAATTACTGAATGCCATGCCCGGCGTGCTTGCTGAAAGAGCATATGCCCCATGGCCTGATATGGAAGATCAGCTCAGGCAGCATAGCCTGCAGCTATACAGTCTGGAGACACGTCATCCCCTGCATCAATTTGATATTATCGGGTTTTCACTTGGGTACGAACTGAGCTGTACTACAGTGTTAAACATGCTGGACCTTTCCGGCATCCCTGTTTTCAGCCATGAACGGGATGAGAGGTGCCCCCTGGTTATCGCAGGCGGCAGCTGCGCCATGAACCCGGAACCCATGTCCGATTTCATTGATGCGTTCTTTATAGGCGAAGCTGAAGACGCAATGCCTGGTATCATTAACACCTGGCATAAGTATAAACAGAATAGGCTTGAATTGCTGCGGCAGCTCTGCCGGCTTCCCGGCATCTACGTGCCGCGCTTTTACTCGCCTTCTTACCGCGCGGACGGGACTCTCACTTCACTCACCCCAACAGACATGAATGCACCAGATAACATTCAACGCGTCATTGCCAGCGAGCTAAAACCCGTAATAAGGCCTATCGTACCCTATATTGAAGTAATTCACGACCGGGCAGCCGTAGAAATCCAACGCGGCTGCAGCCGGGGATGCCGCTTCTGCCAGGCGGGTGTGCTCTACCGGCCTGTAAGGGAGTTGCCCGAAGAAAAGATACTTGAATCCGTTGATTGCCTGCTTAAAAACTCCGGCTATAACACGCTTTCCCTTGTTTCGCTCAGTTCCGGTGACTACAGCGGAATCAATCACCTTATTGGGAGCATCACGAATAGATATGCTGATGATGGTATCACTGTATCCTTACCAAGCTTGAGATTGGATAAGACGTCCATTGATCTGATTGATTCCCTCCCTTCCGGCCGCAAAACCACTCTTACTTTTGCCCCCGAGGCCGGAAGTGAGCGCATGAGAAAGGCTATTAATAAATATATTCCGCAGGAAGCTATGATGGAGGCTTTCTCTGCGGCCTTCCAGAAAGACTGGATGAATCTCAAGCTATATTTCATGGTTGGACTTCCAGCAGAGACGCTCGATGATGTCGTAGCCATCGCAAGCCTGGTCGATACCGTTTGCAGGTTGGGCAAGGGTATCCGAGGACGGCCTCCCAGGGTCAGGGTCTCGGTTTCCTCCTTTGTACCCAAGCCCCACACACCCTGCCAGTGGTCAGCTCAGGACCGGGAAGAGACGTTAAATCAAAAGCACAACCTGCTGCAAAATCAGATGAAACGCGGCAACGTACAGTTATCCTGGCATGATCCCAGAACCAGCCTGCTGGAAGCAGTGCTTTCCAGGGGCGACCGCCGCCTGGGCCCGGTCATATATGCCGCCTGGAAAAAAGGATGCCGGCTTGATACCTGGAGCGAGTTCCTTGATTACAACAAATGGCAACAGGCATTCGATGAATGCGGAATTGACCCATCTTTTTATGCGCATCGTGATCGTGACCCGGAAGAAGTATTGCCATGGCAGCATATAAGTTCAGGTATAAGTAATGCTTTCCTGAAAAGAGAGCGGCAAAGCATGTTTTCTCTTGATTTAACTCAGGACTGCCGTAATCACGATTGTAACCTGTGCGGCATGCAAGGCCTATTCCCAACCTGCCGGGCTAAAGCACAAAAATTAAATGGCACTAAAGGAATTTGACTTTAGGCCTCAAACAAGTTAATCTTTATGTTTTGTTACTAACTCTGGAGAAAGACGATGAGAAGACTTGAGCTTGAAGTAAAGAAAAGAGATATTACGGGAAAGAAAGTTAGATTTCTGCGCAGGGGCGGATTAATTCCATGCAATATTTACGGCCATGGTATTGAATCTTTGCCTGTCCAGGTTGACGTCCGCAAGTTAAGCCATGTTCTGGCCAGGGCGGGCGGCACTGATCTGATATCAATCAAAATGACAGACGCTGCATCTCCATCGAACGTTATTATCCGTGATATTCAGCGGAATCCTATGACCGGAGAACCCATCCATGTTGATTTTTACCAGGTCAGGATGACAGAGAAGCTGAAGGCGGAGGTGCCCCTGGTATTTATCGGTGAAGCGCCCGCCTTAAAGCTGAAGAATGTATCCCTGCTTCATGCTATGAATACTCTGCAAATTGAAGCTCTTCCGGACGACCTGCCTCACAACATCGAGGTGGACATTTCGAGCCTGGCGGTGCCGGAGCAGTCCCTGCATGTTAAAGATATTAAAGTCAGCGATAAAATTACCATCCTTGCTGACCCCGAACAGATGATCATTAAGGTCGCTGAGGTCCGTAAAGTAGTTGAAGAAGTGGCAGCTCCTGCCGCAGCAGTCGAGGGTGAAGAAGTTGAGGGCGCTGAAGAGAAGGCTGAAGAAGAAGCTCCCGCCAAAGAAGAAAAGAAATAACTTGTCATTTGAAAGCCCCCTCCATCCAAATGGAGGGGGCTTTTTTTATTTATTCCGTTTCACGAAATCACCCAGCTCACGCATGTAAAGGTCGGTGTCTTCCATGAAAACTGAGTTGTGGTCGGCGTTCGGGACAACAACCATACGCTTGTCGGCTGATATCAAATTGTGGAATATTTTCTCACCTTCAGTTAGCGGTACAATCGAATCAAATTCACCATGAATAACCAGTGAGGCCATGGTAATCTTCCGGACCCGGTTCAAACCGGGCGTTTCAAGGCCGGAACGTTGAGCGTCAACCGGGGATAATCCGAACCGCCCCAAAAGGTCTGTAATATCACAAAATCCGCTTTCGATTATGAGCCCTTTGAACTCAGCGGGATAGTTGGACGCCAGTTCAATCGCCGATGCGCTTCCCAATGAACGCCCCATGATGAAATGGCTGCCTTTAAAGCCTCTTTCCGCTAAGGTTCCCTTGAATCCCTTGAGCAACTCGTGTGAGTCTTTCAGCATATTGCTGACGGTAGCCCGTCCCCCGCTTCTTCCATAACCGCGGTAATCAGCTACAAACAGATTGATTCCAGCGCTGTTAAAGACTGCCCCGACATCCCCATATTCGCTGGCCAGTTCACCATTGCCATGAAAATAAAGGATACAGGGATCTTTTTTATCGTTAAAATAGAGCTCACAGGAGATGCTGATGCCACCTTCGACAGGCAAGTCAACATGCAGCATGTGGTCCGAGTCTGACTCGGCATAATAATCCGGACGCGGATAGAAGAGACTACTGATCAGCAATGGGTGATCCAGGAATTCGTATTCCTTCCAGCTATCTTTCATTTCAATAATAGCCTCTTATAATTTTCCCTTCTGTGTTTTCTTCCACGCTTAACACGCCATAGGAATCACGCGCACTGCCCGGGTTAAAGAGCAGTACGCCGTTAACAATCTTGTTCGTCGCAATATGGCTATGCCCGAACACTATCACGTCCACGCTGTCAAAAAGCTGTAGTACGCTTAATTCCAGTGTCGATGGCCCACCCCTCCCGTGCACGACTCCTATTTTCTTGCCTTCTATCTCGATTATCTGTTTTTCCGGCAAGGCTACCCTTACCTCTGGATAATCCATATTCCCGCACACACCTTTGACCGGCGCCAGTGTTTCCAATCCTTTAATGACATCCATCGTAATAATGTCGCCGGCATGTATTATCAGGTCGACAGTTGAAAGGGCTTTCACAAGGTTCTGGGGGAGCTCTGCAAAGAACCTTACATGGGTATCCGAAATAACACCTATCCTCAAGTATTTTAACCTCTGGATAATTCTTGCTACCACGTTAGTATATTCTGCTACCCCGCGTCCGGGCAATATAAAAGCTTCTTTCAAAGGTTTTATTACTTCGCGGAAAAATGGAAGTAGATTGTTAAGCGCACATGAAATATACTTAACTTAATATATTTAATATGGCCCGGGGCAATTTCACTCAGCGCCTTTATATTGACAGGAGGTTCGCATGTATTGCTATCACCACCCCGACCGCGATGCAGTTGGTCAGTGTATTGAATGCAGCAAAACAGTCTGCCCTGAGTGTAAGGTAGCATTTGACGGTAAAATTTACTGCAATTCCTGCATCCAAAAGAAAGTTGCCGGCGCAAGCCTCGCCAAACCTGCAAGTCCGGCAGCCGCACAACCCGGGAACACTTCGGGCATGGGAAGAAGCGCCGTAGTACCTCCCGGACTGGGCGAGTTTAATTGGGGGGGCTTCCTTCTAACCTGGATCTGGGGCATAGGTAATAGTGTATGGTGGTCATTTCTAGTATTTATCCCCTATCTGGGGTGGCTGGTTATGCCCTGGGTGCTGGCTTTCAAAGGTAACGACTGGGCATGGCAATCCAGGCGATGGGAGAGCGTTGAACATTTTAAGAGTGTACAGCATACCTGGACAGTATGGGGTTGGGTTGTATCAATAGCTATAACTGTATTCATAATGTTTATGATGATTACCGGCCTCGTTTTACTGCTCTGGGCTTTTCAAAAGTCCGGTACCCGCTGGTATTAACACCCGGAGTGAATTGAGCACAAGGAAGGTAACGAATGAGTATGAAATGCGCTATTCATCCGGACCGCGACGCTATCGGGTCCTGCTGCAGTTGCGGCAGTTTCGTCTGCCCTGAATGCAAGGTAGATATTGGCGGCCAGATTTACTGTAACCATTGCTTGGAAACACGCTTGAAAACGGGCTCCTGGCCCGGCCAAACAAGTATTGTAGTATCGTATGCATCAGGCATGGGAACAAATTCCCCGGTGCCGCCGGACATAAAAGGGTGGAGTTGGGGCGGCTTTCTTTTAACATGGATTTGGGGTCTCGGCAACAACGTTTGGATCTCTCTGATCTCAATTCTCGATTTTATACCATATATAGGTTGGATTATCAGCCTGACAATGAGAATAATTCTGGGCGTCCGTGGCAACGAATGGGCCTGGCAGCATAAAAAATGGGATAGTATCGAGCATTTCCAAAGGACACAGAGAAAGTGGATGTGGTGGGGCATCGGCACAATCGTTGCCTCTATAATATTCACTATTGCGTTGATTGTGCTGCTGATCTCTCTTTATATGATAGTTAAGACCATGGGCTTTGATAAAAGCTGGCAGGACCTTATTCCCTGGCACTTTTGATGCATGGACATTGGAAATATAATAATAGACTGAGGTGGTAAGCTATGAATGAACTGCTAATATACGCGCTGATATTTCTTGGGGGACTGGTTGTCGGAACGGCGGTTACTATCATTATCACCCGCATATATAAACCGTATTACAGGCAGGATATTATGTCTATTGGAGGCGAGATACAGAAAAACCTCGCTGCTTTCACTGATACCTCTATGCAGGCATCCGTTCAACACCTGGTGGATGTGTCAGAGCAGGTGCTTTCCAAGCACACCCAACTCGGTGAGCAAAACCTTGACACAAAGAAGCTGCTTATCGACCAATCCATTAAGGAAGTGCGGGACAATCTCAAATCCGTCGAGGGTCTGGTAACGGAACTTGAAAAGAACCGTGAGCGCTCTTTCGGCCAATTGGAAAAGCAATTACAGGTGGCCTCGGAACAAACCATGAAGCTGCAGGACACGACCGGGAAGCTCCAATTGGCGCTGGGTAACACCAGGGCAAGGGGACAGTGGGGTGAGCGAATGGCGGATGATATCCTTCGGAGCATTGGCTTCGTTGAGGGCATCAATTACCGCAAACAGCAGGTTAGCGAGTCTACCGGCAACAGGCCGGACTATACTTTCCTGATGCCCAATAGTCTTCAATTGAATATGGACGTCAAGTTCCCATTGGACAATTACATGAAATATATTGATGCCGAAGCAGACACTGATCGTGAGGACTTCAAAACAGCCTTCATGAAGGATACCCGGCAGCGTATAAAAGAAGTAACCACCCGGGACTATATCGACCCCGAGCAAAACACTGTGGACTACGTCCTGGTGCTGATTCCTAACGAGCAGGTCTACCGTTTCATCAATGAAAACGATACCGACATCATCGATTATGCTTTACAGAGCAAGGTAGTGCTGTGCTCGCCCATCACTCTCTACGCCGTACTGGCCCTTATCAACCAGGCCGTGAATAGCTTTAAAACCGAAAAAGCCATTGACGAAATCATCCAGCAGGTCAAGGTCTTCCAGCTTCAGTGGGAAAAGTACGCGGAAAGCATGGACAAGATGGGCAAGAAAATATATGAAGCGCAAAAGGAATTCGATAACCTCTCCACTACACGTAAAAGCAAGCTCGAGCGGCCGCTTAAAAGAATTGATGATATCAGGAAGGAGCGGGGCATTGAGGAATTGGAGCCGATTGAAAATGAGGTCCAACTGATAGAAGGAGACGACTCCAGTTCGACTGAGAATACATGAGTACGGTGATGCTCTTGAATTTAACAAACTGCCGGCTTTACATTGTCAAAAAGTCTGCCTGACGTCTGGCATTTACGGCTATTCTGCACCTAACTCGTGTAGTATTTCCTCCGCCTTTTGAATAACATCAGGATCAGAGGTCATGCTGATAGCCTTGCGAAAATCTTCCACAGCCTGGTCCTTCTGGTCGCTCAACACATATGCTCTACCCCGGCTGCAATAAACACGGGGATCACCGGCATCAAGCTCTATTGCCCGGCTGAGGTCGTCGATGGCCTTATCATATTGCCCACTCATAATGAAAGCGCAGCCGCGGTTGTGATACGCTCCGGGGTCCTTGTTATCCATCGCAATGGCACGTGAGAAATCGGAAATAGCCCTGTCGAATTGTTTCCTGTAATAAAAAATGCTGCCGCGGTTATAAAAGGCGGCAGGGAGATTCGAATCAAGCTCGATGGCTTTATCCAGGTCAGGTAGGGCTTTATCATATTCACCCTTTTTATAATAAGCGCCTCCCCTGAGTAAGTAGACGATTGCCTTGCCTGGATCGTATTGTATGGCCTTGGTTAACTCATCTATAGCGAGTCCGTAATGTCCATCCTTAAGCAAAGCGAAACTGCGTTCCTGGTGAGCTTCAGCCTTATCCTGGGTAGTCTGTTGCACAGAGGTAATTTGCTGTGCAGGAAGCACTTCTTGCTCGGCGGCAATCTCGGTGTTTGTCATAACAGCCGGTTCCAGCTGCGAAGGCAGGGCATTGTCTTCCACCCATTCCACCTTGGTACCACAGGCCCCGCAGAAGCTATTGCCAGACCCAACCTCAGCCCCGCAGAGCGGGCAAGTGTAAAGGAAAGCCAGGTCGCAATGGCCACAAAAACGCTGACCCAGGAAAGATAAATTGTTACAACGCGGTCAGACGAAACTCTGCTGCATCTATATATACTTAAACCTGTATTTATTCGATTATACATCAGTAATACTAAAAAATGTATATGATCCTCTTGACAAATATAGCTGAATATATGTAAATATAGCCATGAATACCTGTAATTGAGGGGCCGGTCAGGGAAAAGCCCTGTGGCTACAATAAAACTACTGCACAGGAGGAGGAATTAAACATGCTGCCAATTAAGAATATACTTTGCCCGACCGATTTCAGTGAACCTTCATATGAAGCCCTGAAGGCGGCCGATGAACTCGCCGTTCATTTCGGCGCCACCCTGCATATAGTGAACGTCGTGCCTCTTGTACCGATTGTAGAAGCGCCCATAGGAGTGGAATCTGCCAGCTTCAATGTCGCCTCCTACCAGCAAGAACTTGAGAGCCAGTCAAAAAAATCTCTTAAATCCCTGGTGGACCAGAAGGTCGCCAAAGGCGTTACTACGATTACCGAAGTCCTCATCGGAAACGCAGCAGGCGAGGTAATGCGCTACGCCAGCGATAAAAGCATCGATATTATTGTGATAGCTACGCACGGCCTGTCCGGTTGGCGGAGATTTATATCAGGCTCAACTACAGAGCAGATAGTCAGGCAGGCCTCCTGCCCGGTGTTGACGATTAGAAAACCGGGCACCAAATAGTACTCATCTGAAGTGAGTGGCGCCGGGATCGGGCTTGCAGTACATCATAATTTCGTCGGTTGCCTTGGTGGCTTCCCTGCTGACATTGCTTTCAGGGTTTGGCCTGGCAACTGTGTTGATGCCTGCTTTCGCCCTCTTCTTCCCCCTTGTAATCGCGGTCTCCGCCACGGCTGTCGTCCACCTGGCTAACAACCTTTTCCGGCTTGTCTTATTGTGGCGCAAAGCGAACTGGGCTGTCGTCCTCAGGTTCGCGTTACCAGCCGCCGTTGCCGCCGTATTCGGTGCCTTGCTCCTCAATACAATCGCCGCATTCCCACCCATGACGCAATATGAGCTGGGTAACACTATTTACCAGGTTACAATGCTCAAGCTCATGATCGGCCTTGTTATCATTGCGTTTGCTGTGATTGAACTTATTCCAAGTTGGCGGAACGTTGCGCTTGCCTCCAGATGGCTCCCGCTGGGAGGCGTCCTATCAGGTTTTTTCGGTGGACTTTCGGGCAACCAGGGAGCATTTCGGTCCGCCTTCCTGATACGAAGCGGGCTGGATACGGAAGCATATGTGGCAACCGGCGTTGTGAGCTCAGTAATCGTAGATATCGTAAGGCTGTTGGTTTACGGTATTAATTTTTCGGCCGCTAATTTCGCCGCCGTCAACGGCACTATTGTATGGCCCGTAATTGCAGCCATGGTCTTTTCTTTTGCCGGTTCGATTATCGGCGCGATGCTGATCAAGAAAGTCACAATGGGTGCGCTGCAATACATCGTCACTGTTATGCTGACGATAATTGGAGTGACGCTCTGTATGGGCGTGATTTAATACCGGCTATCGGCGTCCCCCCAGCTCATGATGTATCTGAACGTACCTGATGATATCAGCCCGGCCCAGCATACCTAATATCCTGTCATCCACAACCACTGGCAACTGGTCAAGACCGTGCTCCGCCATCAGTTGTACCGCTGTGCTCATGTTATCCTCGGGTTTCACTGTTTTCAACGGCTGGTGCGTCATGACGCTGGAGACCGATGTGTTTCGCCACTCCGCCATAGGTATTTTCTTGATGTCAGCCAGTGTGATTATACCTTGCAATCGTCCATCCTCTACCACCGGGGCAGACCTCAGTCCCCTCCTCACATATATTTCATTTACCAGCTTCTCTATGGGTGCGCCGGGCTCGATAATTTCGGGCTTGTCGTTCATAACACTGGATACCCTGACATTCAACCACAGGGAACGGAGCTCAAGTTCCCTGCGTGAAGCTTCGGCTGCGCCGTTGAGAAACCATCCGATGAATCCCAGCCAGATGCCGTTTATCAGGTTCCCTGTCAGCGCCATAAAAACGCCCGCTGCAATCATAATCCAGCCAAATACCTGACCTACCGTGGAGGCAATATTGGTGGCTTTTTTGAGGTCGTTAGTGGCCCCCCAGATGATTGCACGCAATACTCGTCCACCATCCAGAGGAAAGCCGGGGAGTATATTAAACGCCGCCAACAAAATATTCACTACCACAAGGTAATTTGCTATGGCTTTTGCAGACACAAATGGAATTAGATTGAAGTAGTCGACTAGCCAAAAGCCCCCGGCAATAGCTACGCTGGCCAGGGGTCCCACGATAGCCACGGCGAATTCCACGCCCGCTTTCTGCGGCTCAGTCTCCAGGTTGCTGACACCGCCCAGCAAAAAAAGCGTGATGCTTTTGACCGGCAGGCCTTTGGATTTTGCAACCAGAGAGTGTGCCAGCTCATGAACAAGTACTGACACAAATAGCAGCAGTGCCGCTACAATAGAAGTCAGCCAATACAGCCAGGCAGCCCAACCGGGATACTCCACCGGGAAGAAACCAACAGCCAGTGACCAGATAATAAGGACAAAGATAGGTATCCAGGTATAATGTATGGCGATATCTATGCCCGCTATGCGTGCGACGCGCAAAGACCCTTTCATCATCTCAGCATTGCCTCGCTACCCACCCACTTCTTTCATAAAGCCTTCAATGGCCCTGTTGACCGGTTCCGGCTTCTCTAGGAACGCCAGGTGTCCTCCGCCCTCAATAACTGTCATCTTGCAATTCTGCATAGTCTTGACCAGGTATTGGGCGTATTTTG
>Ga0182011_10002831_pt1 | contig 14471 bp, 14 predicted proteins | sample 711E1DmetaG_FD_120481 | JGI IMG/M metagenome (GOLD analysis project Ga0182011, IMG submission 120481) | Permafrost microbial communities from Stordalen Mire, Sweden - 711E1D metaG | ecosystem: Environmental > Terrestrial > Soil > Wetlands > Permafrost | place: Sweden: Stordalen | collected... | reverse complement strand
TTAGCGCTGATCTCCTGGACAAATACGTAATTCTGTCCGTATTTCATCAGACCGGTGAGTGGTATGCTGGTCCCCAAAACAGAAGAGTTGTAGGCATTGTTATATACCGAGACAGGATACCCGGTTTCGGTATTGCCGTCTTTACCTGATCTTATCAGGGCAAACTGCTTTTCGGCCTCCTTATTGGCAATATGTTTAAAAACGGAATACTTCGGATCACCGGGATTGCTTGAGGCAAGGATCTTCATATCCTTATCAACAATATATGCTACAGCTGAAGAGCCCAGCTTGTTTTCAGAGGCGAGAATGCTATTGAGCGTATCCGTTGAAATCCTGAAAGCCATATATCCCTGTATAGAACTGGCTTCCATCAATGGGTTTATCAGGAAAAAGCAGGGTTGTTTGTCTGTTTCATATAAACCTATATCCGAAATCCGTACATCCTTTTCAGCCCCGGCTTTCTGAAAAGCCAAACCGAATATCGAGTTTTTCAGACCATCCTCACTGATATTTTTCCCAAGCCCGTTCCCTTTATTCATTGAATAAACTATCATGCCATCCGCGGTGATCAGGTAAACATCAGAAATTTCCCCTTCCCTGGATATTCTCCCGAAAACAGCCTCGAAAGGATTAACAATCTTTTTATACTCATCGGTTTGAATAAAAGCGGAGAATGGTTTGCCCGATTTTTCGCTTTCCGCGATAATTTGCCTTATAAGGGGCAGGGTGAAATCGAGCCGCGATTGAACAATTGTATGCTGAACAAGCTCATGATAATAATTGCTCAGTTGTTCATACTTCTGGTTGTAAGAAAATGTCAGCGTTTTTATCGCCGCTTTCTGAGATGTTTTATTAGTGAACGGCAGTCCAATTGCGATGATTATAAGCAACGGCAACACCGAGACCAAAAAAAACCACAGAAGAAGCCTGGCGCCCAGACTTTTTTTGGGTGAAAAAGTGAACTTTTTTATTCTACCGGATGAATTCGTGTTCATGTTGATTTGTTTATTACTACAGAACGTATCAATGATGCAATTACACTGATCGCCAGGATTGAGGCTATGACCATCAGTGAATAATTGGTGCTGAGCTTAAAGAAATGCAAAATTAACATTTTTACTCCCACAAAACCCAGCAGAAAAGCAAGGCCCAGTTTAAGGTAATGGAAACGGTTCATCACTTCCATGACCAGGAAAAACATGGAACGAAGGCCAAGAATAGCGAAAATATTCGAGAAAAAAACGATGTAGGGATCCAGCGTTACAGAGAAGACAGCAGGCACCGAATCCACGGCAAAAAGCACATCCGAAAATTCAATGATCAGCAACACGATGAACAATGGTGTGAAAAAGATTTTGCCGCCCCTGTTGATCCAGAATTTCTGTTCATGATCTTCCTTTGTAACCCGGAAATACTTCGACATAAAGCTGACCACAGGGTGATGTTCGGTATCGATTTTCTCCTCTTTTTTGCCGGATAAAAACTCCCATCCCATCTTTAACCCTATAATGACGAGCATGACACCAAAAATGTAAAGGAACCATGCGAATCTCTGGATCAGCACAGAAGAAACAAAAATGAAAAGGAACCTCATGACGATAGCGCCAAGTATGCCCCAGAATAATACCCGCTTGTAATACCGCGGCCTGATCTTAAAGGAAATAAATATAAGGATAATGACGAAAACGTTATCCACCGAAAGGGAATATTCTATAAGGTAACCGGTAAGATATTCGAGGGAAAGGTTTTTATTGTAACGGCTGATGGCATCCCCGAGCCCAAGGCCCTGTATGCTGATGGGATGATGGAATTTGCTTACGCGCTCCTGAATGGCGGATAAGGAATCAAGGCCGTGTATCCAGTTCCCGTGAAAGCGTATCAGGAAATAAAAGCATATGGAAATTGTTACCCAGACCAGGGTCCATGTGATTGACTCCCTGAACTTCAGAACATGAGAGTGTTTCTGAAAAACCCCAAGGTCCATCAACACCATCAGTAATATAAATACCAGGAAAGATGAGAAAAATATGAGTTCGTTCAGGTTAAATGACATGGCCGTTCAGAATGCTTGATGGTGTATCAAATTTACGGAAAATTCTTACTTTTGCAAGCCTTTGAATACTTTTCCAAAACTGATCGACATGAACGAAGCGATAGTCCTTAACCCAAACCCACTCATCAGATTTCTCGACAAACCATCAGAAGAATTTACAAAAAGCGACATCATAAGGTTTATTGAAGCCAACGGCATCGGCATGATGAATTTCCGCTATGCAGGCGCCGACGGGCGGTTGAAGACACTGAACTTCATGATGAAAAGCCGAAAGCACCTCGACAGCATACTCAGCGCCGGGGAGCGTGTTGACGGTTCCAGCCTGTTCCCGGATTACATGGAGGCCGGAGCTTCGGACCTCTACGTGATCCCCCGCTACAGAACGGCATTCGTAAATCCCTTCTCGCAGTTCCCGGCTATCGATATCCTTTGTTCCTATTATGACAAGGACGGACTGCCTTTTGCCAATTCGCCCGAATATATTCTGCGCAAGTCGCACGAAGCGCTGAAAAAAGATACGGGCCTCTCCTTCGAGGTGATGGGGGAACTGGAATATTATATCATATCCGAAAAAAACAACCTTTTTGAAGCGGCTGACCAGAAAGGCTACCATGAATCGGCCCCCTTCTGCAAATGGGAAAACCTCAGGATCGAAGCTATGAAAGCCATCGCCAATTGCGGAGGCTATATCAAATACGGGCATTCCGAAGTTGGTAACTTCACCGAAACAGGTCTCAGCTTCGAACAGAATGAGATCGAGTTTATCCCGGTCAAACTGGAAGATGCCGCGGAACAGATCCTTATAGCAAAATGGGTGCTGCGTTCACTGGCTTACAAATATGGTGTAACCGTTACGTTTGCTCCCAAGATCACTTCAGGCAAAGCCGGGAACGGCTTGCACGTACATACCCGGCTGATGAAGAACGATAAAAGCCAGATGCTCGATAACGGCAAACTCTCCGACACAGCCCGCCGGGCTATAGCTGGCTACCTCGACCTGGCGCCATCCCTTACCGCGTTCGGGAATATCATCCCAACCTCATATTTCAGGTTGGTTCCCAACCAGGAAGCCCCGACCAACATCTGCTGGGGCGACCGCAATCGTTCGGTCCTCGTTCGTGTTCCCCTTGGCTGGGGCAGCAAGCATGATATGATCGTCGACGCGAACCCGTTTGAGAAAGATACTCAAAAAGGTTTTGGAAGCCGGCAGACGGTTGAATTCCGTTGCCCAGATGGGTCTGCTGATATCTACCTCCTGTTTGCCGGACTTACGGTTGCAGCAAGGCACGGTCTGAAGATGAAGGATGCTCTGGATTATGCCGGGAAAACCTATGTTGATATCAATATCTTCGAAGAAAAGAATAAACAAAGGGTTGGGCATCTGCAGCATTTGCCCGATTCCTGCTGGAAAAGCGCCGGTATTTTACAGAAACAGCGGGCGATTTACGAGCAGGGAGGAGTTTTCCCTCCTATAGTGATCGATGGTATTATCAGGAAACTCCGCAGCTATAATGATGAGTTCCTTCGTGAATCCATCAGGGATAATGAGAAGGAGATACTGAAGCTTGTGAATGCTTTCCTGCATTGCGGGTAACGCTCGCGTTTTCACAACGCCGCATTCGTTCATATATCGCAACGTCGCTACGGTGTCTGCGTCGCACTTAAGTTAGAAGTGATCCTGACCCAGTGAAAGCTCCTTGCACCTGATGCGACTTTTGCGATATATTTCACTTCAAATATGCAAGGGGCTTTTGTGAAATGCTTCGCTTAAAATAATTCGCCTGGTGGGGACCCCGCAGCAGTTCCTGAGACCTCGGGATGCAGGGGAAAAGCTCCTGAAAAAATTGCAAAGTGAAATATCTGCTGTGACTGCCTTAGAAAATTCACGTTAAGAAAACCGAGATCTGAGCCGTAAAAATTCATCATCTTCAAGACCTGCGAAGCAGGGCGGTATATGAATTTTAGGCGAAGATTGAAGATTTTTAGTGAATTTTCGTCAGCAGGAAGAGTAGATATTTCACATGCATACACATTCCAATATGCGCCAAAATGTCGTCGGACCCGGAAGGAAAAGCGTCATTATGACATAAAAATTATGCATTTCATCTCATTCCGGGTGATGGTACGAAAATTGAATAATAGTCATCAGCAAACACAAAAAATTAACATAAAGACAAGGAGGTAAACCATGACATTAATAAGATGGCACCAGAGAAACCCGTTAGGCGACATGATGAGTAACTTTTTTGAAAACGAACTGGGTGATTTCTTCGGAAAACGCATTACCGACCCGGCTGCCAACATCGTTGAACAGAACGATTCGTTTCTGCTCGAGATCGCGGCTCCCGGACTGAAAAAAGACGATTTTAAAATCCACCTCGAGAACAGCATTCTTACTCTCTCAGCCGAAATTGAAGATGAAAAGACAGAAGAAGGCAAGAACTACACCCGCAAGGAATTCCATTATGGCTCTTTCAGCCGTTCCTTCACACTTCCAAAGACTATCAATCTCGATGAGATAAAAGCTGATTACCAGGAAGGTATACTTAAAGTTACTATGCCCAAGCGCGATGAAGCAAGATTGGAAACCAAGAAAGAAATCAAAATTTCATAACAGGTTGGTTAATAGTTTGGTTGGAAAGGCTGTGCCTCATGGGGATGGCCTTTTTTCGTACCTTTATGCCCCTTATGAAATCCCCCTCCCGGAACCAGCGTGCCCACCTTGCTTTACTGGCAACTGCCTTTATCTGGGGGCTTAATTATACTATCTCGAAATACCTTCTTACCGGGATCTTTAATCCGTTCCAGCTTATATTCCTGCGCCTTGCAGGAGGAGTTACCTGTTTTTACATTTTCCAGAAATTTTTTGTACATGAAAAGGTTGCACGCAAAGACCTGATCCTGCTCGCCTTTTTAGGTATTCTTGGCTTTGGCCTGAACCAGACTTTGTTTTACGCCGGGCTGTCGTTTACATCCCCTGTGGATGCTTCTATTCTGCATGTGATCAATCCTATACTGGTGCTGATTTTTTCGAGCCTTCTGATCGGTGAAAAAGTCACTATACGGAAAGCCGGAGGAATAGCCATGGGAAGCTCCGGCGCCCTGCTGCTGATCTTCTATAGCAGCGGGCTGAGCTTCAGCGAGAATCATGCTATCGGCAATGTCTTGATTATTTTGAACATGGTCTGTTATGCGCTTTACCTTGTCCTCATAAAACCTTTGATGGGAAAATACCATACGGCAACTATCCTGAAATGGGTTTCGTTGTTCGGGTTTATTTTTATTGTTCCTTTTTCCATTAAACCTGCGCTCGAGATCAACTTTTCAGCCATCTCCACAACAGTCTGGCTTCTTGTACTTTACGTAATCGTTATGAATACTTTCATAGCCTACTTCCTGGTAAATTACGCCCTTGAACGGGTCATGCCGAGTATTGTTAGTTATTATACCTACCTCCAGCCTTTCATTGCAGCGGCCGCATCGGTTACAGTTGGCAGCGGCGCTATCACATGGACCAAAATTCTTGCTGCCCTGCTGATATTCAGCGGTGTTGCCCTGGTTAACAGTGGATCGAAAAAAGAAACATTAAAGGAGGTGACGGAAGGGAGTGAGTAGCCACTCGAAAAATTTCTCAATCCAGGAGCGTTTTTCCCAGACTTCATAAATGAAGGCTTCGGATGATTTTAAGGTCTCTGCAACATGTTTTTGCAGCTGGTCAATGATGCTCTGCTCCGAGCCTATCAGCGCAATCTCATACTGGAAGCGGAAACTGCGGTAATCAAAGTTTGCCGAAGAGATCGAAAAAAGGGCGTCGTCAACCATCAGCATTTTCGCGTGCAGGTTATACGGGCCGTAAAAGAAGATCTTCACATTGTTCCTGTCAAGTAAACCCAGATACTTATTCCTTAAAATATCGATCATCCTTACATCGGAATTCTTAGGCATGATGATCTTCACATCCACCTTTCTTTTGCCTGCATCCATCAAGGCTTTCCTCAGGCTATAGCCGGGCAGGAAATACGGTGTTTCTATGACTACGGATTTCTTCGCCTGTTTGATCATCTGTGCATATTTCTTGCGAATCCTCTGCAGCGGAAGGGAAGGCACGTCCCTCATAATCTCGAAATCTCCGTGGTAAATGGTTCGTGTGAAGGTGAACTTGTTGGAAATGATATATGGATTGAAGGCCTCAAAAGTCTCCATGAACACTTTTTTCATTACAAGGGCCAGGTCCCCTTCGGTCCTCAGCGCGAGCTCCCTCCAGTTCAGGTTATAGCCTGTGATATTTGCAGACCCCAGATATGAAATAGTATCGTCGATCACCAGTATTTTGCGGTGGTCGCGACGGTGGCCGCGGGTGAACAGGTCGGAGTTAATTTTGATCTTTTCGAAGAATTTCAGCTCGCCACCGTACTTTATCAGTTTAGTGAAAAAATTCTCGCTGATGGGACCTTTGCCCCAGGAATCGATCAGGATACGGACCTTAACTCCTTCTTTTGCTTTCCTGGTGAGGGCATCGCGGAAACGTTCACCCATATGGTCGTTGGCGAACTTGTAGGTTTCCAGCAGGATGTACTCCTTTGCCTGTGTTATATCATTTAGCATCAGGTTGTAGAGCTTGAACGTATCATCGATGAGCCTGTATTTTGCATCATCCGCCATACTAACAAAATTACATGGTTTTCGTATCTTTACAACAAAATTAATGCATCTATTATGATTAAATCGATGACGGGCTATGGGAAAGCCATGGCGGAGATCGGCGACCGCAAGCTGAGCATTGAGGTGAAAAGCCTGAACAGCAAGCAACTGGACCTGGCGCTGAAACTGCCTTCCATGTTCCGTGACAAGGAAGTCGAAGTGAGAAACCTGATCTCCCAGAAGCTGGAACGTGGAAAAGTTGACATGTTCATCAGTACAGAGTTCACAGGCGAAATTTCAGGTGTATCCATCAACCTGGAACTGGCAAAGAAATACCATAACGAACTTAAAGTATTGCAACTTGAGCTGAAAGAGGATTGTCCCGAAGGCCTTTTATCCCTTATCATTAAAATGCCTGATGTGATACAATCGGCCAAAGACGAGCCGAACGAAAACGACTGGCTGTTGGTGCGGGCAGGGATAGAAAATGCCCTTGCTTTGGTCGAAGAATTCCGTTCGGGTGAAGGAAAAATACTGGGGGAAGACCTGAGGAAGAGAATAGAGTTGATTCTTCAATACGTGCTTGAAGTTGAACCTTTTGAACAGCAAAGGATCAATGATATCAGGGAAAAAATGATCAGGGATTTTGCCAATTATAAGGCCGATTTCAACGGCTCGGCCCCGGACCAGAACCGCTTTGAGCAGGAGATGATCTATTACCTTGAACGTCTTGATATTACAGAAGAAAAGATCAGGTTGAAAAAGCATAGCGAATACTTTCTCGATACCATGGATGAAGTGGCGTCCCAGGGTAAAAAACTGGGTTTCATCACTCAGGAGATCGGAAGGGAGATCAACACGCTCGGATCAAAAGCCAACCAGGCCGACATCCAGAAGCTGGTGGTGCAGATGAAAGATGAACTGGAAAAAATCAAAGAACAGCTCATGAACATCTTATGACCGGTAAAGCTATCATAGTTTGTGCCCCGTCGGGAGCCGGTAAGACCAGTATTGTAAAGCATCTTCTTGCCGGATTACCACAACTTTCCTTTTCCGTTTCGGCCTGCAGCCGGCCAAAACGCGGAAACGAAACAGAAGGTAAAGATTATTATTTTATGTCGGCGGATGAGTTCAGGGCAAGGGTACAGCGTGGGGATTTCGTGGAATGGGAGGAAGTTTATCCCGGGAGCTATTATGGCACCCTGAAGTCGGATCTGGAACGGATCTGGATAGAAGGCAGGGTGCCTGTTTTTGACGTGGACGTGAAAGGCGGGCTCAGCCTTAAAACCTGGTTCGGTTCTGATGCACTGGCGATTTATATTAAGCCCCCATCCGTTGAAGCTCTTGAAAACAGGCTGAAAAACAGGGGGACCGAAACTGAAGAAACCCTCAGGAAACGAATCGAAAGGGCTGAATTTGAGCTGGGTTTTGCCGGCAAATTCGACTTCGCGATCATCAATGACAACCTTGAAAGGGCATGCAAAGATGCTGTTGAAGCGATCACTGGATTTCTTGAAAAGAAATGAGTAAAGAAGCTAAAACCGGTCTTTTTTTCGGGTCATTCAACCCTATCCATAACGGCCACCTGATGATAGCATCCTATATGGTGGAATACGCAGGGCTGAGCCAGGTTTGGTTTGTGGTTTCGCCGCATAATCCCCTCAAGGAAAAATCAAGCCTGCTGCCCGACCATCACCGGCTCGCTATGGTAAACCTCGCTATTGAAGACGACCGCCGCTTCAAATCATCCAATATTGAATTCAAACTTCCCAGGCCATCATATACCATAGATACGCTGACATATCTTTCTGAAAAATATCCCGGCAAACAATTTATCCCTATCCTCGGATCCGATAATCTGCCTACACTTCATAAATGGAAAAACTGGGAAGCGCTGCTATCCCAATATACCATATATATCTATCCCCGGCCCGGAACGGAGCCCAGCCCGCACGATAAATACCCCTCACTAATCCGGGTGGATGCACCGCTGATAACAGTCTCATCCTCTTTCATCCGCAAAGGCATCAGCGAAGGCCGTGATATGCGGTATTTCCTTCCTGAGAAGGTTTGGAAGTATATTGTTGAAATGAATTTTTATAAGGAGTGATTAGCGATTAGCGCTTCGATCTCGTCAACTGTCTTCGGAATCGGCTTGCCCAAAACACGATATCCATCCGCTGTCACAAGAACATCATCTTCAATACGTATGCCGCCGAAGTCGAGATATGTCATGACCTTGTCGTAGTTGATGAATTCAACGTTTTTGTGTTCATTCTTCCAGATCTCGATTAGCTCGGGAATGAAGTAAATCCCCGGTTCTATGGTCATAACAAAGCCCGTTTGCAGCTTGCGGCCAAAACGTAGGAAGCCCAGGCCGAATTCCTTGCTTCGCTGAACTTCATTATCGTAGCCCACATAGGTTTCGCCCATTCCTTCGAGGTCATGTACATCGAGACCCAGCGGATGGCCCAATCCGTGTGGGAAGAAAAGCGTATGCGCGCCTTTTGCAACCGCTTCTTTGGGATCTCCCTTCATAATCCCCAGGGCAGTAAGCCCTTTGGCGATCTCAGTGGCTGCCAGTAAGTGTATATCCCTGAACGGGACACCGGGCTTCACGGCTTTGGCAGCTTCCATATTGGCTTTCAGGACGACTTCATAGATCTCCCTCTGCCTTTGGGAGAATTTCCCTCCAACAGGTACAGTGCGGGTGATATCCGAAGCATAATGCAGATCGTTTTCGCAGCCTGCATCGACCACCAGCATACGTCCTTCGCTGAGAATATTTCCGTGGTAATGATTATGCAGGGTCTGCCCGTTAACGGTGAGGATTACCGGGAAAGAAACAGGGCCGGCCTGTGCAAGAGCTATGCCTTCAATAGTTCCGGCGATCTTCTGTTCAATAACTCCGGGCATTGCCATTTTCATGGCAGTAGTATGCATGATCCAGGCCACATCGATCATTTTTTCGATCTCTTTAACTTCAAGATCATCCTTGACCATACGAAGCTTCACAATGGCCTTCATCAATTCTTCGGAAACATAATCATGAATTTTCAGATACTCCTTATTCAGCAGGCCTGCAAGCTGAACCCGGGTTTCGGCACGGTAGGCCGGAACAAAATGGATCCTGCGACCTTTAGCAACAGCCATACCAATATATTCGGCCAGGTCTTTCAGCAGGAAAGTCACCAACACCCCGGCTTTGGCAGCCTGGTCAATCATGGTAGGCTGTTTGCCCATCCAGATAATATCGCTTATATCAACATCATTTCCGAAGATGATATCTTTGCCTTCATCCAGATCAATCAGGCCGGCAAGGTCGGGATGATCCAATCCGAAGAAATAGGAAAAATTACTGTCCTGCCTGAAAGTATACTGGTTTGCAGGATAATTGAAGGCAACGTCAGTATTGCCAAGGAATAATGCTATTCCGTTGGAAAGCTCTGCGCGGAGCTTTTTTCTTCTTTCTGAGTAAATTGCTGATGGAAACATAATTTAGACTGGTTTTGAATTATTAAAAAATCTATCTGTTTATTCTGTTTTAAAACAATTATCTTCTAATTTTGTTCGGTTCACGTTAATTCTACCGACAAATTAACGGCAAATTCCTTTTACTTCATCATTTAACAAACAATTTTAAGTCCGGGTTATGAGCGCATCATTTTTACGATTCTCATCCATTACGAAAAAGATCTGGATGGCATTGCTTGGGATTTTCCTTGTGATGTTCCTCGTAGTGCATCTGAGTATAAACCTTTGCCTGCTTCGCAGCGACGGCGGAAGATGGTTTAACGACGCGGCCACGTTCATGGGAACCAACTACGTGGTAAAAGTCTTCGAGGTCATCCTGTTCGCCTGCTTCATTTTTCACATCCTGCTGGGCATCATACTGCAGGTGCAGAACTGGATGTCGCGCCCGGTAAGGTACGCGGTGAACAACAAATCCACAACGCCTTTCCTGTCAAAATACATGATCTGGACCGGGGGGATCGTTTTTATATTCCTGGTCATCCATCTGATGAACTTTTATGCAATCAAGCTGGGATGGGTGAGCGGCCCAATGCTGAGCAAAAACGAGCCTAATTTTTACCAGAGGGCGATAGACCTGTTCAGCCAGCCATCATATTCACTGGTGTACATCCTGCTCTTCATCGTCCTTGGCGTTCACCTGAATCACGCATTCCAGGCTGCTTTCCAGAGCCTCGGACTGAATTTCACAAAATACACAAAGTGTATTGAGTGGTTCGGACTTATTTATTCCATCGTTATTCCATCAGGCTTTATTATCATACCCATTTACTTTTTACTTATCCGTTAGTCTATATGGCTGAGTTGAATCCAAAAATCCCGAAGGGGCCGGTGGCCCGGAAGTGGAGCAATTACAAGGACCACCAGAACCTGGTCAATCCGTCGAACAAACGCAAACTCGATATTCTCGTTATAGGAACCGGGCTGGCAGGCGCTTCTGCTGCTGCTTCGTTTGGCGAGATGGGTTTCAATGTAAAGATCTTTTGTTACCAGGACAGCCCCAGGCGTGCTCACAGTATTGCCGCGCAGGGGGGTATCAATGCTGCAAAGAATTACCCGAACGACGGCGACAGCGTGTACCGCCTGTATTACGATACGCTTAAAGGAGGCGACTACCGTGCCCGTGAAGCAAATGTGTACCGCCTTGCCGAAGTCAGCAATGCCATCATAGACCAGTGTGTGGCCCAGGGTGTTCCTTTTGCACGTGAATACGGTGGATCGCTTGAGAACCGTTCTTTTGGCGGGGCCCAGGTTTCAAGGACCTTTTTTGCCCGCGGACAAACGGGTCAGCAGCTTTTACTTGGAGCGTATTCGGCTCTCAGCCGCCAGATCAAGCTGGGAATGGTGAAGATGTATAACCGCCATGAGATGATGGATTTGGTTATGGTGGATGGCAAAGCCCGCGGTATCATAGCCCGTGACCTGATCAGCGGCAAGCTGGAGCGTTTCTTCGGACATGCAGTGATCCTTGCCACCGGCGGATACGGGAACGTATTCTATCTTTCGACCAATGCAATGGGGTGCAATACAAGCGCCATCTGGCAGGCTACGAAACATGGAGCGTATTTTGCCAATCCCTGTTTTACCCAGATCCATCCCACCTGTATACCCGTGCATGGCGACTACCAGTCGAAACTTACCCTGATGAGCGAAAGCCTTCGCAACGACGGCCGGATATGGGTTCCGAAGAAAAAGGAAGACGCTGAGAAAAACCGCCTTGGAAAACTCAAAGCAAACGATATTCCGGAAGAAGACCGCGATTATTTCCTGGAACGAAGGTACCCTGCTTTCGGTAACCTGGTACCCCGCGATGTTGCCTCCCGCGCCGCTAAGGAACGCTGCGATGCAGGCTTCGGTGTTGGCCCGACCGGCCTTGCTGTTTTCCTCGATTTCAAAGAATCCATCGCGAGGCTTGGAAAACATGTGATCGAAGACCGTTACGGCAACCTCTTCCAGATGTATGAAAAGATAGTAGATGAAAATCCTTACGAAAACCCGATGATGATCTTCCCGGCCGTGCATTATACCATGGGTGGGTTGTGGGTTGATTACGAGCTGATGTCGACCATCACCGGCCTGTTTGTTGCCGGCGAAGCCAACTTCTCCGATCATGGAGCAAACCGGCTCGGGGCATCAGCCCTCATGCAGGGTCTCGCCGACGGTTATTTTGTTCTTCCCTGTACAGTGCAGAATTACTTATCGGCAGAAATCAAAACCCCGAGAATTCCTACAGATACCAGGGAGTTTGTTGAAGCAGAAAAGAAAGTACGAGAACGCCTTGAAAAACTGATGACCATACAGGGGAGTAAAAGCGTTGACCACTTCCACAAGGAACTTGGAAAGATCATGTGGGAGCATGTGGGAATGGGACGTACCAAAGAAGGACTCGAACAAGCAATCGTCCTCATCCGCGACCTGCGTAAAAAATTCTGGACTGATGTCCGTATCCCGGGTAAGATGGACGAACTGAACGTGGAGCTTGAAAAAGCCAACCGCGTTGCTGATTTTCTCGAACTGGGAGAACTGCTGGCGCTGGATGCACTCGAACGCAACGAAAGCTGCGGAGGGCATTTGCGCGAGGAGTACCAGACCCCCGAAGGCGAATGCCTGCGCGATGACCAGAATTATATGTATGTAGCCGCCTGGGAATATGTCAAAGAAGGCGAGTTCAGGCTGCATAAGGAACCGCTGGTATATGAGGAGACAGAAGTGAAGGCACGCAATTATAAGTAGCGAAGAGCGAATGGCGAATAGCGAATAGCTCTTCGCTTGTTTCTAAACAACCAAAAGTATGAATCTAACACTCAAGATCTGGAGGCAGAAAGATGCCAAATCAAAGGGAAAATTCGTGACCTATAAGCTCGAAGGTATTTCCCCGAATTGTTCTTTTCTGGAGATGCTCGATATCCTGAATGAGAGCCTTATTCAGAAAAATGAAGAACCGGTGGTATTCGATCATGACTGCAGGGAAGGTATTTGCGGGATGTGCAGCCTGTATATAAACGGCCGCCCTCATGGCCCCGATGATGCTGTTACCGCATGCCAGCTTCATATGCGAAAGTTCAAAGACGACGCGACCATTACCATAGAACCCTGGCGTGCCAAGCCATTTCCGGTCATTAAAGACCTTATGGTCGACCGTACAGCTTTCGACAGGATCATACAGGAAGGGGGTTATATTTCTGTTAATACGGGCGGAGCCATGGAAGCCAACCATATTTTGATCCCCAAACCTGCAGCGGAGCTGTCGATGGATGCTGCCGCCTGTATAGGTTGCGGGGCCTGCGTTGCCGCATGTAAAAATGCTTCCGCCATGCTGTTTGTCTCTGCCAAGGTCTCCCAGTTTGCCCTTCTACCCCAGGGGCGGCCGGAAGCCAAAGAAAGGGTCATGAAAATGGTAAAAATGATGGATGAACTCGGCTTCGGAAATTGCACTAACACATACGCCTGCGAAGCCGAATGCCCGAAAAGCATTTCCCGCTCCAACATCGCCCGAATGAACCTGGAGTTTATGTGCGCGAAGGTAGCATGGGACTAGGCTTATGGCTCATGGCTAATCGCTAATCGCTATTCGCTTTTTTCACTTCATACATCGTTTTTTTTCAAAATTTTCTATCACTTTTCCCGACATGGCGGATTAAATAATAAAATCCCCCATGTATTCCACTATCCGCTTCATCGCTTATGAAATCGATTCGAAGGTCTGTTTCATATCACCGAAAGACAGAATTGAAAAGGATATCCCGGTGAAATCCTGGATCCTGATCCCTGAAAATGATGTCGCAAAAGTTGAGATGGACAGAACGCTCTTCATTCCTGAGATTTTTATGCAGTAGTAAATTGCATATCTTTGCAGAGATAATCTTATTACAATGCAGCTATTGCGGCAATACATAAGTTTTACCCTGCTTCCCCTTTTCGGCCTTGTTTTGATACCGGGGCAATATTTTCATATGCTGCATGGCCATGATGATACCAGATGTCATCCGCAGAAGGAAGCACAGTTTGAGCCCATTCATAAGCATTGTAAAATTCTGCAGCATCAGTTCTCCAATTTTATTGACTCTTTTATAGCTGAACAGTCATCCTCCCGGGCAGTTTTCAAGCTTTTTCTGGTTCCGATTCCTGATAGTTTACCAAGGGACATTCAGATAATATTATCTCCCAGGGCGCCACCGGCTTCCTGTTGATTTCCTTCAAACATTTCATTGAGAATTCAGTTCCGGTCTGATTGTATCAGGATCTT
>Ga0182011_10002829_pt1 | contig 14475 bp, 15 predicted proteins | sample 711E1DmetaG_FD_120481 | JGI IMG/M metagenome (GOLD analysis project Ga0182011, IMG submission 120481) | Permafrost microbial communities from Stordalen Mire, Sweden - 711E1D metaG | ecosystem: Environmental > Terrestrial > Soil > Wetlands > Permafrost | place: Sweden: Stordalen | collected... | reverse complement strand
GATACCAAAAGCCATAGAAGGCGAAATGTCGTCATGTGCCTCTGGTAACAGGTCACTAGCTCCAAGATAGAGAAAACCGCCGGCGAAGAAGGGTAAAAGGTAAACCAGATAATGGTCTACCGAAGTGACGAAGAGCGAAACGATCGCTCCGATCACCGGGGTCACTGCATCCAGCATTAGCATTCTTAATGATGATTTGAGAGTATTACCGGACTTCAGCATCACGGTGACCGTGTTCATACCATCCGGAAAATCGTGTAATATCACAGCTAGGGCAATGACCATCCCGATCTGGAAACTGAAATGAAAACCAACCCCGATTGAAAAACCGTCCACAAAGCTGTGAAGCGCCAGTTCTGATGCTCCGTAAAATCCGCCGGTACTGTGCCGTTCATATTTCCAACCGCTACCGGAACGGACTTTTTTCACCGCTAACAAGCGCTCCAGCATATACAGGAAAATAAACCCCAATCCGGTAACATACAGCACGTTTTGAGCCGAAACATCCAATTTTGCGGCTAACGCTAAACCAGCCGGTAAGAGCTGAAATAACGGTACGCCGATTAGAACACCGGCGGAGAATGCGGCAATATAGCCGAATTTACTCCTGTTTTTTGCAGCTGTGTACCCACCTGCCAGAGTGGCTAAAAAAGTTACGAAACTCAGAACTATGGGGTATAATTTTTCGGTCATTCTGATAGAATTGTACCACGTTTAGTAGACCAGACAATTGAAAGAAAAGTGATTTTAATCGTTGATAACGAGACCAATACAACACAACTTAGAGACGGAAAGAAAGAAATCATCAGTTTCGGAAATTATGAAAGTAATTTCCCTTTCTCATGTTCGGTATCGGGCTGAGATGGTAATTTCAATTTGTATTCTTCCGCCGTAAAGGGCGAATATCCCTGAACAGGTGTTTTACCATCTTCAAGAATCAATAGTCCTGTACCGCATTTTGTACAACTTTGAAAACGGGGGTTCAGCAGTGACCAACCCCAATATTGTTTCCCGCATTTCGGACAGTTACCTTCGATCATTTTTTTAATCCCTCTTAGAGACAGAATAATTTGCCTAAATAATTCACTTTGTATCACCCGTGGAACAAATACCAATGATGCTTCCATTTTACCGTGTAATAATAAAAAGTCAAGTATATATTTAATATATTTTCTGTCTTTATATTATAATAATGTTCCGCACTAGGAAGTTTTCTATTGGCATACACTCCAGCTACCTATGCCTTGAACAACGTTGTGCTTAAATATTTCTCTCCTCTGTCCGGAAATATTACAATGATCGTTCCTGATTTAATTTGCTTAGCAATTTCTATGGCGGCATACATGGCAGCCCCGCTGCTCATACCGACAAAGATTCCTTCCTGGTGGACAATTTGCCGGGTCATTTCATAAGCCGCTTCTGTCTCTACCATGATAGTGATGTCAATTTGCGAAGGGTCGTATATTGACGGGACGATGGCTTCTTCCATATTTTTTAATCCTTGGATATAATGTCCCTTGACCGGATGCGCGCATACAATTTTAATTTGAGGATTATGTTCTTTCAACACTTTGCTGACGCCCATGATCGTACCGGATGTACCCAGTGCGGAAACAAAATAATCTAGCTTGCCGTTGGTCTGTTTCCAGATTTCTTCGCCTGTTGTCCGGTAATGAGCGATTTTATTGAATTCATTGGAAAACTGGTCCGGCATAAAATATTTTTCAGGGTTTTCTTTCACCATTTCACGCGCTTTCCGGATGGCGCCGTCCGTTCCCAATTTCCCGTCTGTCAGGGTCACTACTCCGCCGAATGCTTTGATCATCTGTCTTCGCTCGACAGATACCGCGCTACTCATGACAATTTCTACATCATATCCTTTTAATGAACCGATCATGGCCAGCGCAACCCCGGTATTCCCCGATGTCGGCTCAACGATAGTTTTTCCTTTTTTTAATTTACCCGATATTTCAGCCTGGTGGATCATACTTAGTGCGATTCTATCTTTGATGCTACCTGTTGGGTTAAGACCTTCGAGCTTGGCATAGATAGTAGTATTTTTGTTAGGGTTAAGCTTATTTATCCTGACAAGGGGGGTATTACCGATAGTCTGGAGTATGTCTTCATTCATGTTTTTTTGCTCCTTAGGTTGAACTTCGAAAAAGAATCACATAAATCTTATTATAAATCAATTCGTTACCCTTTAATCACTCCGATCGGTTACTTGAATTTCACGGCTTTCTGTCAGTGTCATGTTGTCAAGCTCGATGATGAGACTAAATAAACCGCGCGTCGCATTAGCAAATATTTGTTTCATATCAGAACCGTAAACAATACTGCCGATATCAGTTGCGGGATCGATGAATTCAAATACCTTCTCCACACAGATAGATTATAGCATTGGGTGTGATAATGGCAAGGATAACCAATATTTGTATATTTATTGTTATTAACTATAAAATGGCTTTGTATCATTAGTCAGCATCAAACATTGACAAATTTCCGATTTTTCCTTATTCTGGAAGAATGAACAAATATTTTAGGACAATACCAGTCATTTCATTTGTTGTTTTGCTGAGCATTCTTTGCTCTTGCAGCTCCGGGACCCAAGCTTCAACTTCAACAACTCCATTGCCGACCGGTCCGCAAAGCTCGCCGTTGCTGGACGGCAACATCAGCGTTACAGCGGAGACCAACCTGGACAATGCTTTCGTTGTTACTGCCAACATGAAAAATGTCAGTGTAGCCGGTTATTTTGAATGTTTTGGGGGCGCCCCCAACCACATTGAGCTTTATCTTATGGATGATGCGACCTATAAAAAGTTCCTACAAAAACCCGGTGTACCGAATATCCTCTATGATTCCCAGTTGATGTCGAGTGCAGACATCAATCAGGCAATTACAACACCTGGGACATATCATCTCGTCTTTCGGAACATTTCACCTGCAACGCTCTCACCGGCACAACAGGTAAAGACTACTATTGTCCTTAATTGGACGTATTATTAATTCTTGAACGTAATGCTATGTCCGATCTTTTCCTTTGTACCAGGCGATAAAGGAATTTTCAACATTCCGTGATTTTCTAGAAGTCGATGCCACTTTCAGTTATAATAATAGAAAAATCAATTGGACAGGTCAGGAGAATATGACAAATTCACCGGAACGAAACAGGAAAACGTCATCGCGCGCTGAAAAGAAAAAAAACCGGCTTAACATACAGAGCGTCCATGCGCCAAAACCAGTCAAGAAAACACTATCCCGTGCAGCGAAGCAAGCAGCACAGGGGCGTAATACCCCACCTGCACTAAAAACCAATACCAAAAGAAGAAATATTATTACTTTCGCATCAATTGGATTGGTTGTCGTTCTTATTGCGGTGTTTGTCTATTATTTAATTGCCATCATGCCGCTACAGCGTGTTCTTTTAACGGTAGGGGACGAGAATGTTAGTACCGGTTATTTTCTAAAACGGGCTGTGGCTAATTCCAACGGAAATGTGTCTTCAACTCTCCAGCTTATGACGGCTGAACTGGTCATCAAACAGCAAGCTGCCAGTCAGGGGGTTGCTGCGGTTACAGCGCAGGATATTGACGACTACTTGAGAAAAGAAGCAATTACATCATTATCCAGCGCCGCTGCAAGCGATACTACGACAACAGCAACTACAGCCACTACTGCTACTACTGCTACAACCGACACGACCACCACAACGAGCAACACGACTACACCAACCGCAACAACTCCCACAACCATCTCCGATGCTGATTTTAACAAGTGGTTTAATACACAGTTGGATAATACCGGATTATCTGCCAAGGAGTACCGCGAAGTTGCCGGTCGTGAAATTCAACGCCAACGTCTCATTGCTATCTTAACAGCGGATATTCCATCTTCCATTCAACAGGTACATCTTTGGGCGGCTGTTTTTAACTCCAATGCTGCTGCTCTTGCTGCCAAGGCTAAGATAGATAGCGGTACAGATTGGGCTACAGTAGCTGCCGCGGCAGCTACTGCAATCGGGTCGACAACTACTACCAATGGAGACCTGGGCTGGTGGCCCTACGATGCAATAGATGCGCAGTTGGAAGATAAAGCCAAGACTCTGGCAACTACTCTCGGCGTATGCAGTGACCCCATCGCATATCAATCAAGCAGCAGTTCGAGCAGTACGACAACAAGCTATGTGCTGCTTAAAGTTTCCGAAGTAACCCCAGCAGATGCTCCCATGCCGATAACCGCCAGTCAGATATCTGTCATGCAAACTAAAGCTCTGAACAACTGGTTGAATACTAAAGCATCTGGGCTTACAATTACTTTTCACGGTCTGAATGGCAGCACGACTCTGGATAACCAAACATCAACTTGGCTTAATTATCAGGTCCAGAAGTTAATCAAGAAGCGTCCGACCGAAACTACGACGACTGTAACCAGTACTACAACTCCCACGACAACTCAGACTACATCCGACACTACGAGTACAACAACCACAGGTACGTTACCTTAATACAAATATTTATAATAAACGAAGATCGTAATAGTAAAAAGGCACGCTTTAATCGGCGTGCCTTTTGTTTCAATTACGAATGTGTTACTTAATCGCGAAAAAACCTGCCTGTATATGTGACTTCCAGAACAGTTCCGCCGTTTGAAATCCTGTTTGCTTCAGTAACTCAAGGTGCTCGGTGATGGTAATCGGAAAATATTCTGAGTTGAAACGCGTAGTATGTTTCTCGGCGGCGATGGGAGCTCTACCATGTTCAATCTGAAACCGTTTCCAGCGTTCGATGACAAGCTGTGTGCCTTGTTGTGAATCCGGCATGATATTCTCTATTGTAATATAGACCCCGCCTGCCCTTAAAAGACTATAGCAGACCCCGGTTGCGATTCGTCGCTGTTCCCTGTTGAAATAGTGGTGGCACAGGATGGCAGTTATCACCTGAGGTTTTAGAATATCTTTGTGAGCTAATAAGCCTTCGCTGGGAGTTGGAGGCAAAAACCTGACGCGTTTTTCCGGGAAAGCTTTCAACCTCTCTGTCGCTCGTTCTAACATGGGTGCAATCGGATCAGTCAAGATAAACGTGGTATCGGGAAAAAACTGCAATGCAATTTCCACCAGGTTCCCGGTTCCACATCCCGTATCAAGCCACTGGGCTACATCAGGTTCCACCGTTCTAACCAGATCCACAGTTTCGGATTGCATGGTATCGTAAAACGGCATTATCTGCCGGACCGCTTTATCGTACACTTCCGGGATGAAATTGGGGCCATTATTGAAATCAGTCATTGCCTCAAGTATATTTGCCGGAATAAGAGATTGTCAATAGAAATACCAGGGTCTATTTTTTACATATTCTAATATCGGTCTATACCGGTATTGGCGGTTATCCCTGGCCATCCAGCCAGTAAAAGACTCTTCTACTGTCGACTATTATTCCCCCTTAATGCATGGTGTTACATAAAAGTAGTTTACGTACACTAATGGTATCCAGCCCGGATAACGCATTTTACGAATGCGTAACAGGGGGATGATAAACATGATAAATAATAATTCAGTAAAAAAGTTAAAAAACGGCGTTAATCTCAAGATTGAAATATCGTCTGACCCGGACGGGAGTGAGCATCACTTTGACTGGTTTACCATATTTTTGAAGTATCAGGCAGAACGAAACACCTTTTTCGAATATTTAATAACGGAGGATGAAAATGGTAGACAATAATTCGGAAAACAAATCACAGGCAGGAACCAATCCCGGAGTGGAAGGGCCAACCTATCATGACTGGCGAGAGCAGCGCTGGGAATGGCGCAGAAAAATGAGAGAGGCAAGACACAATTATCCCTTACGTGGTTTATTTCCGGGTCTTGCTTTGATTCTCGTCGGTGCTTTATTCCTGGCAAACCAGATGAGCTGGATATCCAGCGATACGTGGTGGAAGTGGCTGCTTATCGGCTTGGGTGCAATTATGATGGTCAGTTGGCTGGTTCAAAATCGTGCGGCGCCGGAATTCCGCCATTGGGGAAGGGGCAGATTTATATGGGGTATGGCTCTGGCAGTTCTCGGAATCTTGTTCCTGGCAGGATTCAGCCAGTGGTGGCCGATCATAATCATCGGAGTCGGAGTTGCCTGTCTATTCCGATTCTGCTAGTAATTCGGACCATGGGTAATTATAGTGTGTGTCAAAATGAATTATTTACATGCTATAATTACCCTACCTAATTAATTGTGGTGGACTGAAATGCCGGATGATAATGAATATGAAATCGATGATAATTCTTCGCATACAGACAGAAAAATAAAGGATCTGCATGAAGAACTCTGGCGTTTAAGAAAAGAACGAAGACTAAAAAGGAAAAAGGAGCCCCGCCCCAGCCGCTCTGTTTTCTGGGGATTGATGCTGATACTTTGGGCGGTGCTTATTATCCTCGCAAAGCAAAATTGGATAGATGCTGCAAATATCTGGAAATATTTTCTCATCGGTCTGGGATCCATCTTTATCATACAAGCGATAGTCAATTACTTTAGTTCTCTACCCCGCACGTTTACCGTCAGCCGGCTTATCCCGGGATTAGTTCTCCTTTTTATCGGCCTCGGATTTGTGCTGAATTTTAGCGCTGCGTGGCCGGTAGGACTCGTTATCGCCGGGATTGCAGTGCTGTTCTTTTCCTGGTTCGCCCAACGTGAAGTGGAAAAACGTAAAACCACGCAGGAAAATCTTTATGAAAGTGAAGTTAAATACCGGCATATTATAGATAATGCTAATAGCGTCATTATGGAAATCGATACCAAAGGAAATATTTCATTCGTCAACAAATTCGCCCTGGATTTTTTTGGATTTCAGGAAAATGAGATGATGGGGCACAATATGGCAGGGACAATTCTGCCATATCTGTCCCCAGAAGATCAAGCCCCGGAAAACCTGGTAGCTGATATTGGTAAATCTCCCGAAAAATACCTCCATTATGAGAAAGAAAACCTGAAAAAGAATGGTGATAAAGTCTGGATTACATGGACGTACAAGCCAATATATGATGAGGCAAATAACTTGAAAGAAGTCTTATGCATCGGCATTGACAGTACCCAGCAAAAGAAGGCGGAGGATCAGGCCGCGCAACAGTTGAGAGAAAAAACCGCTGAGGAGGAACGCACACGACTTGCCCGTGATCTGCATGATGCAGTCAGCCAAACGCTTTTTTCCACCAGCCTCATTGCCGAGGTTTTACCGCGAGTGTGGGAACGGAATAAAGAAGAGGGATTGCAAAAACTAGAGGAGGTCCGGCAACTGACACGCGGGGCGCTGGCCGAGATGCGGACACTGCTCTTCGAGTTACGGCCTGCCGCCCTGGCTGATGCCGAATTGAGTGATTTACTGCGTCAACTTGCAGAATCAGTTATCGGTCGGGCGCGGGTTCCAGTCACCTTAGAGGTTGAGGGAACCTGTACAATTCCTACCGATGTAAAAATAGCTTTTTATCGAATTGCTCAGGAAGCTTTGAATAACATTGCCAAGCATTCGGGAGCCAGCCGCGCCCAGATAACACTGCACTGTCAGCCGGATCAAATCGCAATGCATATCATCGATAACGGACATGGTTTCGATATTGCGCAGGTTGCGCCGGGCAGTTTCGGTCTGGGAAATATGCAAGAAAGGGCAAATCAAATCGGCGCTATCTTGAGAACGGACAGCAAGATCGGTGAAGGTACAGAGATAACAGTCACCTGGCATGATAACGCAAGGGAGGAAATAAAATGACACAATCAAATCCTACGAGAGTTTTACTGGTGGACGACCATATGGTAGTACGCAGCGGATTAAGCACCGTATTATCCGTTTACGACGATTTAAAGCTGGTGGGGGAAGCAGGCGACGGGGAAGAGGCAATCAGGCTCTGTGAACGCTTGCAGCCCGATGTAATTTTAATGGATTTATTGATGCCCAAAATGGACGGAGTGACCGCAATCAGGACGATTAGAGCACGCTGGCCGCAAATCCAGATTATCGCCCTGACCAGTTTTAAGGAAAAAGAATATGTGGAAGGGGCGTTAAAAGCGGGCGCCAACGGGTATTTGCTCAAAGATGTCTCAGCACAAGAACTGGTCAATGCCGTGCGGCGGGCTACTGCCGGACAGCCGAGTCTCTCACCGGAAGCTGCTCAGGTGCTGATTCAAAATGTTAATGAACCCTCACAACCCCACACGGATATGACCGACCGTGAACTAGAAATACTGGCTTTGATGGTAGAAGGATTATCCAATAATGAAATTGCAGAACGGATCATTGTCAGTCCATCCACGGTTAAGTTTCATGTCAGCAACATTTTGTCCAAACTGGGTGTAACCGGCCGCACCGAAGCGGTCGCCATTGCGGTAAAGCATCACTTGGTCAAGTGACCAGTATTTAATCTGGTTATCTATCCAGTATTGAATCCCCCCGAACGCACGGCGTATCCGGGGGGATTTCTTTTTATACTGATATTGTCGTGTATGAAGGAGGATAAAAATACGGAGAATATCATCGAAGTAAACAATCTAGAGAAAAAGTACGGTGATGTCAACGCGGTCAACGGCATCAGCTTCAGTGTAGAGAAAGGGGAGGTATTCGGCATACTGGGACCCAACGGCGCCGGGAAAACAACCACCGTGGAAATGATCGAAGGGTTACGGAAACCGAACAGCGGCACTATCAATGTGTGCAACATCGATGCTTTAAAAGAGCCGCAGCGGATCAAAGAAATCATTGGCGTGCAGCTGCAGGCGACGAGTTTGTACGATAATATCCGCGTAAAAGAAGCGATTGAGCTTTTCGGCAGTTATTATAAAAATTCCCTTCCTGCGGAACAGATAATGGAAGAGGTTTCTCTCATGGAAAAAAAGAACAGCCCGGTCAGCAAACTTTCCGGCGGGCAGAAGCAGCGTCTCAGCGTGGGATTAGCGCTGGTAAACGATCCGGAAATCATTTTTATGGACGAACCGACTACCGGACTTGACCCCCAAGCCAGGCATAATGTCTGGAGCATCGTGGAGAAACTGAGGGAGCGAGGGAAAACCGTGGTCATCACCACGCATTACATGGAAGAAGCGGAACAACTGTGCCATCGTCTAGCTATCATCGACCAGGGAAAAATCATCGCCATGGATACCCCGGATAATCTGATTAATAAAGCCGGACTGGCAACATCTATTGAATTTACCACATCGAAAGAGCTGAATGGCCTGGCAAACAAAATTCCCGGCATCCAAAAAGCCAATCACGGCAGTTCTTACAAATATTCTGTGAATACTAAAAGGGTTGCAGAGCTATTGAAAGACCTGACCAACCTCTGTTATGACAATCACATTGAACTGACAAATATCTCAGTCAGACAGGCGACACTGGAAGATGTCTTTCTGGCGATGACCGGCCGGAAATTACGGGAATAAAGGAACAAATAATGAATATGCTGATCAGACAAACTAGAATGCAAATGAGGCTATTTATCAGACGAAAAGATGAGCTTTTCTGGACGCTGGCTTTTCCGGTTTTGTTTATTTTGCTTTTTGGCGCGATTTACGGCGATACCAAGTGGACCGGCAGTGGTCTGGATATACGCGCCATCGATTACCTTTTACCGGGCATTGTGGTCATGGGCGCTATGGTCACCGGCATCATGCGGACAGCTACCGGTTTGGTGCAGGAACGCGAGACCGGCGTGTACCGCCGCCTGGCGCTGACTCCCCTAAAGAGAACAACCTTGATCGGCAGCCAGCTGTTGCAGCACTATATTGTGATTATTGTGCAAACATTGCTATTGGTGAATATCGGTACTATTTGCTTCAAAACCCACCTTATAGGTAATGTTGCCCTGTTCTGGCTGGTGTTGTCATTCGGCGCGCTCTGTTTTATGAGTATCGGGTTTGCCCTTACCGGATTGATTAAAACCTTGCGCAGCGCTACACCGATCATCCAGATAGTGTATTTCTCGATGATGTTCCTGGGCGGTATCTTTTTCCCGAACAGTATGCTGCCAACCTGGCTCGGGAATGCCGCCAAGATGCTGCCGTCCACGCAGTTGGGAGACGCCCTGCGGGCAGTTGTATACAACAGCGCCGGTATCAGCGACATCTGGCCGAAGTTGCTGATCATGGCCGGATGGATCGTGGTTTGCCTGGTAATTTCGACCAAATTTTTCCGCTGGGAATAGATTATCCAGCTTTAAGATAAATAAGAAGCCTCCCGATAGTGGGAGGCTTCTTTGTGTTTTATGATGGCGACCCGTGCGGGATTCGAACCCGCGGTCTTCTCCGTGACAGGGAGATATGCTGAACCGCTGCACCAACGGGCCTTGAGACTGACTTTTAGTGATTGTGCGCTGATTGCACACAGTAAAAGTGTATCAATGTCGGTTCATTGCTGTCAAGCTAAAGCTAAATGCTGGCCGGCGATAATTTCATAACTTCGGAAAAAAGACCTACCATAGTGATTGACAAGCCTTAAATTAATGCTAGAATAATAACATAGAATTCCAGACAGGAGGAAGAGCCATGCCTATTTATGTTATGTTGACCAAACTTACCGCCGAGGGCAGAAAATCCATGATGACTAATCCCCAAAGAGCCTTTGAAGTAAACAAAGAAGTAGAAGAGATGGGCGCCAAGGTGATTGCGCAGTATGCGCTACTGGGTAATTATGACTTCATCAATATTCTTGAAGCTCCGAGCAATGAAGCAATCGCCCGTGTTGCCTCAGAATTAGGTTCCCGGGGAACCCTCGAACCAATGACTATGGCAGCAATTTCCATGAAAGATTATGTTAAAGAATTGGACATGGCCAAGATTATCAGCCGGTAATTCTACTATCCTTCGTATTCTCAGGTATAAGAGCAACTCCCGAAGGCCCTCGTTCTGTGATTTAGATTCGAGGGCTTTTTGGTTTGAAAAACGATTGTGAAGAAAAATTCAGAAAGCTGGAAATTTCGATTAAAAGCGGACCCGACCGATTGGCTAGTGGAAAAAGAAAATCCTTCGGTGCGGTATTTTACCCTCAAAGATATTCTTGGAAAAGCAGAAAACGACCCTGATGTTAAAGATGCCCGTGAAAAAATAATGACGACCGGTATCGTACCGCGGATCCTGGAAAAACAGAATGCGGACGGTAGTTGGGGAGTACCGGAAAATTTCTATGTCAACGCAAAGTATAAGGGCACAGTCTGGAACATCATCACGCTGGCGGAACTGGGAGCAGACGGCAAAGACCAGCGCACTAAAAAGACCGCGGAGTTCATTATAGCAAGATCTCAAGATAAACAAAGCGGCGGTTTTGCCTATACATCCGGCGAAGACGGCGGCGACCATGAAAGAGTAATCCCCTGCCTGACCGGGAACATGGTTTTCAGCCTCATCCGGTTTGGTTACCTGGATGACCCGGCGGTAAAACACGGCATCGACTGGATCACAAAATACCAGCGATTTGATGACGGGATAGAACAGGAGCCGAAGGGCTGGCCTTACCAGAGATTCCCAAACTGCTGGGGAAAACATACCTGCCATATGGGCGCAGTGAAATCTCTAAAGGCACTGGCAGAAATTCCTGTTGGGCAACGCAATAACGCAGTCAATGAGACTATTAAAAAAGGCGCGGAATATTTACTGATACACCACCTTTATAAAAGCAGCCATGACCCGTCAGTGCCAGCGAAACGGTTCTGGGCGAATTTCGGTTTTCCCACACTCTGGAAAATAGATGCGCTGGAAATGCTGGGCATAATAGTGAAATTGGGGTACCATGATGAACGGATGCAGGATGCCATCGACCTGCTGGTCTCCAAACAAGATGAGCAGGGCAGATGGAAAATGGAAAAAAGTTGGAATTCCCGTTTGCTGGTGAGCCTGGAAAAGGATGATAAACCCAGTAAATGGATAACACTAAATGCGCTCAGGGTGTTAAAGGGGATAGGCGAATAAAATCCTAAATTCTAATCTCGAAATACTAAACAAGTTCTAATTACAAATAAACCTAAGAAGATATCATATCCTGAGTTCTCCTCAGGCGGATACTATACCCATTCACCTGAAAATTACCGGATTGCTCAACTATGCGACTATTTCCCACCTGAATTTTGAGCGTGTAGCTATTGACAAGGCTATAAACGGGCTTTAAGCTTTAATTAGGCGCACCCTGAGATGTGAGTACTATCTGTGACCAACGATAAACTAAAGTGGCATTTTCATTTTCTTGATGTCTTTCTGCTATTTATACCGATATCAATTTTATTCTATTTTCTAAAACTGCCGGCGCTTCTTTCTTTTCTGATGACAGCCGCCGCTCTTATCGGTATGGCTCACCTGATGGCAGAATCCACCAGTATCATTGCCAATCGGGTTTCCTCGACGATCTCAGCACTGATTAATGCTACTTTTGGAAATGCAGTGGAACTCTTCATCGCTATATTCTCTCTTCGCGCCGGCCTCATCGGACTGGTAACGGCTTCTATCACAGGTTCCATCCTCATCAATGTTTTACTTCTGATCGGCCTGGCGATGTTTTCCGGCGGGCTCAAATTTAAAGAGCAGAAATTTAATAAAGACTCTGCCGGTCTTTCTTCAACAATGCTGTTTATCGCAGTGGTCGGTTTGGGATTGCCCTCAATGTACCAAATGATACGGGGCACTCCTTCCCGTGAGATGAGCCTGGCAGTATCTATCATTCTTGGTATTGTCTATATACTCAGTCTCATTTATACTCTGGTGACGCACCGCCATATGTTCGTCGTAGAACGGCAGGCTCCCGAAGAAAACCATGACCGCTGGTCCGGGAGAGGCGCCATTATCATTCTTTTTATTATTACGATATTGGCTGGTTTTGAATCTGATTTTCTAGTGAAAACAATTGAACCACTGGTCAGTAAAACCGGCTTCACGGATGCTTTTGTTGGCCTGGTATTTATCGCGGTTTTGACAAACATCCCGGAAATTAGCAGTTCCATGGCTTTTGCACGTAAGAATCACATGACCTTATCCCTGGAAATCGGGATGAGCTCGGCTTTACAGATTGCGCTTTTTGTTGTGCCGATCCTGATTCTCATCAGTCCTCTGTTAATAAGCGGTGGTTACAATCTGGTATTTACACCGTTTGAACTGGTGGCGGTGGTAGTAACGGCGATGATTGCCAATTACGTCGGCTCGGATGGCGTCTGTCATTGGGTTGAAGGGGCGCAATTAATCGCAGTCTATCTTTTGGTAGCTACTGCTTTTTATTTTTTATAAAATATTTGTATTATAGCTGTATTTTTTATACAATATTACACGATGGATATTTTCCGGAGTGATAAGAGAGGAAGTTAAAATGGATATTTCAGAAGTACGTAAAGGTTCTAAAATACTGATAGACGGCGTTCCTTATAATGTTGAGGAAGCTGAATTCATGAAACCCGGTAAAGGCAGTGCCATTTACCGCTATAAACTACGCAACCTGGTTGACGGCAGCAGTACGAACAAGACCTACCATTCCGGCGAAAAATTTACCGGCGCTAACGTCTCGACCCGTGAAGGACAATTTCTTTACCGTGACGGCAGCCAATTCACCTTCATGTCCACCGATAATTATGAGCAGTACACCATCGATGAAACACTGCTGGGCGATAAAAGCCATTTCCTGAAAGAAGGCACGATCGTGACGACGATGACACTTGAAGAAAAACCGCTGGATATAACCCTCCCGATTTTTGTGGAGTTAAAGGTAACCAAGAGCGATATTGCTACCAAAACCGATACTGTCACCGCGCAGATGAAATCCGCCACACTGGAAACGGGTTATCAAATCGATGTTCCCACCTTCATCAAAGAGGGCGATGTTATTAAAGTGGATACTCGCACCGGGAATTACGTGGAACGGGTAGTCACCAAGAAATAAAAATGACGGATGATGAACGACAGCGTCTCGAACGATTGCTACCCAACCTCAAGCGTCGTGCGTTCATCTATGAAACAATCCGCTCTTTTTTCAATGAACTGGATTTTATGGAAGTAGAGACTCCCATACGTTCGCCGGCAATTGCTCCGGAAAAAGAAATCGTTCCCATCGAGAGTGACGGATGGTTTCTTTCTACATCTCCCGAGCTTTATATGAAGCGTCTGCTGGCGGCCGGATATGATAGGATCTATCAGTTCAATCGCTGTTTCCGTAAGGGCGAACGCGGTAAGTATCACAATCCCGAATTCACGCTGCTGGAATGGTACCGTAAAGGCGCCAGCTACGAGCAGATGATGACAGACACCGAACAACTGGTAAACACAATTGCTGCCCGTTTGGGAGTGGGCAGTACCCTCCGCTACCGCGGCAAGACCATCGACCTTTCTTTACCATGGGAAAGGCTGACTGTCTCCGAAGCTTTCAAGGCACTGGCCGGATGGGATCCCACTGTGGATCCGGACATACGGCGTTTTGATGAAGATACTGTTTTGAAAGTTATCCCCAATCTCAAGCCCAACCGTCCCACAT
>Ga0182011_10002828_pt1 | contig 14476 bp, 10 predicted proteins | sample 711E1DmetaG_FD_120481 | JGI IMG/M metagenome (GOLD analysis project Ga0182011, IMG submission 120481) | Permafrost microbial communities from Stordalen Mire, Sweden - 711E1D metaG | ecosystem: Environmental > Terrestrial > Soil > Wetlands > Permafrost | place: Sweden: Stordalen | collected... | reverse complement strand
GGCTCACCCCAGAACTCTACGGCGTCGCAGCGGCGTTGCCGGCGACGGCAGCCGCCTCCGGTGAGTAGGGCGAATTGCAGTTTCCGGTGTTGGCCCGCACCACGTAGTAGAAAGTTGCGCTTCCGCTGCTAGGCACGGGCGGACTGTCCTTGTAGCTCGTAGCCGAGACTCCGCTGGTCACAACCGTGTATGGGCCGCCTTTGGTCGTGCTTCGCGAGACGTTGTAAGTGGCCGCGCCGCTCGCCACAGCCCAACTCAGAACCACGCTCCCAGTGCTGTCAGGCGTGGCAGTGAGCACAGCGGGTGCGGTGGCCAAACAGGACATGGCACTGACCTCAGGCGAATTGGCAGATTCGCACAAAGGCTGGCCAGAGTAGGCCGACACCGCGAAGTAGTAGGTCTGGTTGGCAGTGATGGGGGTCACGGTGAAGGGAGAATCGGCGGGCGACCCCCGGACCGCATAGCCAGCCCCTGAGACGATGCTGCTCTTGACGTTGTAGCCCGTGACCCCGATGCCTGCGTCGCCGGTGATCATGCTCCACGACACGTCGGCCTGCAGGGTTCCCGGAGCGACCGCGACACCCGTCGGTGGTGCCGCCGGTGGGGTGTATTTCGCGTCGGCCGGGCACGCGTTGCTGGTGCCGGTGCAGGACTCTGGTGGGTCGCAGATGTTGCCATCGCTGGATGCGCGGCATAAAGTGGCGGCCGGCGCGAGAACATCGACCGGACAGGCGGCGCTGGCTCCGTCGCAGAACTCGGCCACGTCGCACACCGAAACCGCGGCCCGACACACGGCACCCTCGGCCAGGAACCTGTCGGTCGGGCACGCCGCGGACGCCCCGGTGCACTTCTCTGCCAGGTCGCAAGCACCGGCCGTGGGACGGCAGACCACGGTGGCGGCCTGGAACCTGTCGAGGGGACAAGCGGTGCTCACGCCGTCACAGACTTCGACCAGATCGCAGGGTCCGGCGGCCACGCGGCAGACAGTACCGGGAGGTTCCGGAATCCCGTTGATGAGACAAGCCTTGTTGACGCTGGCAGCATCGTCTTCGCCCGCGTCTTGCGTGCTCCCACTGACGCCGCCCGTGACTGTGACCGTGGCGGTGCCAGTGCTCGTTCCGCTCGAAGATGCGTGCGTGGGTTCGATGCCCCAGATCAGATTACCGCTATTGTAGAGCGTGATCCTCTGCTCGTAGAGCAGCGAGGCTCCGCCGTCGTAGCTGTAGTCGTTGGTCACGTCGACTGTGCCCGTGTAGTCCGGGGTGTGCAGGGTGACCAGAAGGTTGAACTGGTCGTTGGTGGCCTTGTCACCTTGTGCTGCAAGTGTTCCCGTGAATGCCAGCTCCAGATAGTGGTCAGCACCTGCGATAGGTGACGGGCTCACAACGGCAACACCGCTCGTCACTTTGCCCTGGTTTGACATGCCAAGGCTCACGTAGTCGGCTGTAAGCACCAAATTGGTACCCAATCCTTCGTCCTGGTACCAGTAGCGAAGTGTCACAGTCGACATGTCAACGCTCTGAGGGGTCTTGTTGTCAATTCGGAGATTCAACGTGATCTGACCCGCGCTGCCAACAACTCTCTGCTGGAGGTACACGCCCAAGCCGTTCACTGGTGGCGGCGTCTCGGATGCCGTGCTGTTGGAACCACCTGCTCCACCGGCGGCTCTCGTCCCGCCCGTCGACATGCTAATCGTCCCACCTGAGCCGGGACCATCGACGGATGCTGCCCCCCCAGCAGCCGCATCGGCGCTCCCAGCGGAACCAGTCGAGATACACGTGCCATTGGTTTGGTCGCAGGCGGTCCCCGCGGGACAACTCAGATCCGCATAGCAGCGCACGCTGCAGAAGACCGGCTTCGGACAGCCGACTCCGACGCAGAAACTTGACATGCTGGTGTACTCGCACAGGCCGTATCCGGGACCATTGGGACCGCAATCCGCATTCGAACTGCAACGTGTTGCACACACTTTGGTCAGCGGGTAGCAACCGGCTCCCGTCGGACAGTCCGCATAGGTTTGGCACGGCCGTCCTAGCCCCGGCGCTAGTGTCTGTGAGAGCCTCGCCGAGTCAGCCCTACCGGCGTCGCCACTACCGTTGCCTCCACTCGCAGGCACGCTGCCACCGGTGCTTGTCATCCCACCGGTCGTTGTGGTTCCACCCGCAGCGGGGGAAAAGAAGATGCCGCCTGCGTCTGCCGACGACGGGACCGCTGAGGCGAGACATCCGTTGCGGCAGGTCACGTGAAAACTCCCACTGCAACCTGTGGCTGGTTGGATTTCCAGGACATCCGCGGAACCGGCCCCCTCGGCGCAGGCGGTCGGTTTGAACAGGCAACCCTGGAACGATATGTCGTTGCACCCAACAATCGCGGGGATCTGGCTCGTTGTTTCAGACGTCCCACCGCCGGTTCCGCCGATCGCGCCTTTCGCTTCTCCCCCCGCACCGGACGGCATACCGCCTTTTGATGAAGAGCTACAGGCAGACAGTCCCAAACACAGGACGAGCAAACCAGGAATCGCAGGTCGCTTCATCACGATCTTCCTCTTCTTTGATTTGTTGACGTGCATAGTGGCACGGTTGCGTTCCCGAGTAAATTGGCGGTTAGGGTGGACTCGCCGTGAATCTCGTCCTTTAGTAGGCTGGCATGAAGTCGGACTCGGCTCATCCTACAGCGCCGTCGAAAGGCACCACGCCGGCTGGCTGCGTCCCGTCCGGAGCATAGGCATCATGGAAGTATGGCGTCCACGGGGAAGTCATGGCTTTCGAGGATAGCACCCGTCGGCGGTCAGGTCGGGGACCGGCGCGGTGGTGTGCAAGGCCACCAGGTGCAAGAAATTGAGGGCCTTGAGCCGAGTTAGCTATCGGCACACAAGATGATGCCGGCCATATGATCCTGGGTCGTGAGTACCAGGGCCAAGAATGTCGGCGCTTGAAAAATTCTGGGGCTAAAATTCAAGCCAGCCAGGCCAGCTTGAACCTGGAAACCTAAATGTCTTCTTCACCCCCCCCCGATCAGTTTCGCACCCGCTTGCGAGCAACAAGAATTTCAAGCTGTGCTCGTTCAGCAAGTTCTTATCCAAGCCGTCGGCAACGAGACCAGGCTCTCTCGGTTCTGATGCCCAACCGAAAGGCCGTTTGCACGATAGGACGGCAGCGTAGTCGGGACCGCCGACCAGATTGTTACGAGCCGCATTGCGATTGGCAATTGGCTTGAACGCACGTAGCGAACGGGGCGACGGCGGTGGCGGCGTTGGGAAACATCTGATTGCAGTTGGTGATACAAGTCGTGTCTGTGCTGCCGGCGCACAGGTCATATTCACAAAAAGACTCCGCCTGGTAATCGGCGTTCTCGTCGCAGGCGACGCATGCACTCAGGCAACTTGATTGCAGACAGCCCTGACAAGCACCCTGGCCGTCTGAGCAACCTGGGCATTCGCACTGGTCGTGGCATTGCGCCAGGGTGCACCCCACGAGGGCCAGAAGTTTCTGCTGCGAAGATGGCTGTTGTTGCGAATAGCAGCTATAGACGCAAGTTTGATCACTGCAGCCGCTAACACAATTGGAGAGTGCAACACAGTTTGCGTCTTGCACGCATGCGTCGTGCAGGCTCTTGCACGTCCCGCTTTGCGCAGAGTTCTTGCAAGCCGAGCACGCGGTGGAGTTGCCCTGGGTGTTGGGATCGCAGCTACCCGCGCTCCCGCCGGTCCCTGTTGTCCCACCGGTGCCCGTGGTCCCACCTGTCGCAGTCGTGCCGCCAGTGCTGCGTATACCACCGGTGCCTGTCATGCCACCGGGTGCAGTCATGCCGCCGGTGCCTGTCGTACCAGCGGTACATGCGGAAGTTGCGGAGGGAGTGTCAACGCAGCCGGCCCACGTGAGGCCGAGGCTAGCGCAAGCGCCTTGGCCGCCTGGGGAGCCACTTGGTGGTTTGATGGTCCCTGTCGCGCCCCACCCGCAAATAGAACTCGATGCACATGTCGATTCGCTCGTGAAGGATGAGCACGGGGTCGGAGTTCCGGTGCAGCCGTCCCACGCACAACCAGTCAGCGCTAAACAGTCGGCTTGCGCGGAAGCGTTGCAGGATGGTTCCCCATGACACGTCTTGTAGCCCATGATGTCCGTATTGATCCAACACCCTGGCACAGCAGTACACGCAGTGGGAGAAGGGATGGCGTCGCAACTGTCAATCCCGTTGTACTTACAGGTCCCCGCAGTGGCCGAGTACGTGCATCCGGCGACGCGTCCGCACGCGGCCTCGGAACCGGCACTCGAGCACAGACAAAGGTTCACTGCTTGCTGGCACGAATCAGGCGCTGTGCCCGAACCGCCGTATCCACCGGTGCCGGTCGTGCCCGCAGTTCCACCTGCATGTCCTCCGGAGCCGGAAGCCGCCGTGTTGTTGCTGGTGCAAGCAGCCAGCGGGGTGGATGACAGCAGGCAGGCTACTGCAAAACAATGTTTCACGTCCATGATCACTCCGTCAGCCATTCTACCTGGAGTCTTGGCCTCGCGAGCGATGATCTGCGTGCCAGCCTCTCGCTCGTTTTCAGTCGGCTACAGAACCTGGGTCCCCCTTTGTTGCAACGTACCCACCATCGTCCATACACCGGGGGTGGGTGTGTCGGCGGGTGAAGGAAGAGGTGCAGCCTCCGTGGTGCACATGCTGCGGGAATTATGCGAAACGGTTTCGCGTAATTCAGTGCGCAGCAGATCATGGAGCCGGGTGCTCCCTGCCCCTTGAACAGGTCGCATCGGAGAGAACTGGCAGCAGCAGTCTTTGAAGCGTCCGGGGTATTGACGTCGCTTCATTCAGAATGTCGGTCCATCCCGGCCCGCCGCATCGATGGGGAGCGGGCACAAAGACGCGCATCGTCCACCAACGCAGGCAAATACCTCACCAGTGCACTGCTCCGCGCATGGGCACTCCCCGAGTTGCGGAGACTGGTTGGGGCAATAGGATGACCAAGCAGCTTGATTGGCTTCACATCTCTTCTTGCTCAGCCACGTCATGCCGCAACAATAGAAGGCGGTGCACTGGTTCGAATCGGTGGGGGCTGTTACCCAGATGCACGACGACAGGCAGTCGGCATCATTTGAGCAACTGTCCAGGTCGGTAGTGACTGAACCGTCAGAAACCGCAACTGATCCGCCCGTGCCGGCTGCGCCTCCTGCGGTTAGGGCACCGCCGCTGCCACCCGCACCGCCTACGCTCGTCGCACCGCCAGTCGCATCTGCTGCTGCATCCGCACCGCCAGTCACAACAGTCATGCACTGGCCGCCCACGCACTCCAGGCCGATGGAGCCGCCCTGAACTGTATTCTTGCCATCCTCGGCCTGCTCCGCTGGGTTGGTGATGGGGCAGGAAGTATTTTCGCATGGCAGCGTGGGGAAAGTGCACGAGGATAACTTGGCCAGGCCTACCTCCGAGATAGCGCCGCAACAGTTTGAGGTTGGCTGGACTACCTGCTTGCAATCGCTTGCCAGGGTGCAGGTCTTGGCCGTGGCCGCGATGGTGCCGCTGGAATCGTAGCAAGAAACCCCGCTGCTACTCGACGAAGCACCGCCGGTTCCGCCTGTCCCACTGCTTCCCCCCGTGGCTGTGCTGCCGCCGACCGCTGGGCCCTCCTGTTCGCACGCGAGCGTGCCCGTGATGTTGAGACACCGATTTGGGGCGCAGCAGTCCGCATTCTCCGCGCAGGCATGGAAGAGTGAATAGCAGGCCGTAGCGTCATTGCCACTGGCAGCGCTGGCGTCAGCGCCGCTCGTTGCCACTACCCCACCACTGCCACCTGATCCCGCTATTCCACCCGCGCCGCTGCCGGCCTGACCTCCATTTGCCACGCTTCCGGCACCTGCACTGCTCCCTCTGGCTTTCAGACCAGAACTGCTACACGCCAAGCTGATCAGGCCAGCCACGAACAGGGCTGCAACGCATGTAGACGCCTTGAGCATGAAGTCCTCCGCTTGATCCACAGCAGCAATCGGCGTGCCGAGTCTGGCACCGCTGATGTTGGACTGATTCCCCTCGCAACCACGTGGAGAAGAGCCCATGTGGCGGGTGGAAACATGGCCGTTGAGTCCGCCAACCATCAGAATTCTGAGGGTATTCGTCCATGATCTGGCCTATTCCCCAGTCAGGGGACAGACTCGCCCTTGGCCTCGAACTTGCTGATAACCTGCCCACTTGATCTGGAGGCAGCCATGACTCGATGGATTCGACCTGGGACCGGTTGTTGTGTTCTCTCTGCGCTTTTCGCCATTGCGCTCGCGGGCTGTGGTTCTAGCAGCACGGGACCCGCGCCTACCACCCCCGACGCCTCAGCTCTGCCGGACGCCATTGGGGTGGCCGACACCACGCCTGGCCCGGTCGCGATAGCAGACGCTGGGTCTGCTCCAGACATCGTCACCGCTATGTCTGTAGTCCAGCGCATCGCCAATCCTCAGGTGCCGGCAGCCGACAGCACCACCCTGGCTTCCGACAACGCCGCGTTCGCGTTTGCAGCCTACCAACAGCTCATCGCCACGAACACGAATCTGGTCTTCTCACCGGCCAGCATTTCTATAGCCCTTGCCATGACCTACGCCGGCGCGGCAACGACGACAGCGACCGAGATGGCCAGCGCTCTTCACTTCACCTTGCCGCCCGCGCAGTTGCACCCGGCGTTCAACGCCCTGGACCAGACCCTGGCCTCACGCGGTCAGGGATTTCTCGGCGGTGACGGCGGACCCATGCAGGTGGACATCACCAATGCGGTTTGGGCCGAGCAAACCTACACGTTCAAGACCGACTTCCTGAACACTTTGGCCGAGAGCTATGGCGCAGGCGTGAATCTGCTCGACTTCATCAATGCTCCCGATCCATCGCGTCTGACTATCAACGCATGGGTGGCTGGCCAGACAAACGACAAGATCCAGAACCTGTTGCCTTCCGGCTCTATTACTAGCTCGACAGAGCTGGTCCTGACCGATGCGGTCTATTTCAATGCGGCATGGAACACCAAGTTTGATCCGACCGACACCCACGATGGCCCGTTCACCCGTCTGGATGGCAGCAGTGTGACTGTGAGTTTCATGAACGCATACCTCCCCAGCCTTCCGGCCACTAAGGGGACGAACTTCGTAGCCGCGTCCCTGCCCTATGCCGATACTCGGCTTTCGCTGGTGGTGGTGGTGCCCAATCCGGGCCAGTTCAGCCAAGTCGAATCCTCGCTGAACGCGACTGCGCTGGGGACTTTGGTGGCCGGGCTGGTCAGCCAGACGGTTTCGCTCACCCTTCCCCGCTTCAAGGTTGAGACAGGGACGAGCTTGGTGACGCTTCTGCAAGCCCTGGGCATGACGTCGGCCTTCATCCCCGGCGTCGCCGACTTCTCGGGCATGGATGGCACGCACAACCTCTACATCTCGGATGTTCTCCACAAGGCGTTCATCGACGTCGCGGAAAACGGTACCGAGGCTGCAGCGGCCACGGCAGTGGTCATTAGTACTCTTGCAATTGCCGACCCGACCGGGCTACTGGTCGACGCGACCCGTCCGTTTATCTATTTCCTGTATGACCAACCCACCGGAGCCATTCTCTTCATGGGTCGGGTTCAAGATCCTAGCCAGAACTGACCGGAGACGCGCTTCATGCCGCGCCTGGTAGCCAAGGTACGCAGAATGTCGATGCTGTTGCCGCCATCAACCGAGGCCAGTTCAACCGGAGGCCCCATGTCGAATCGGGTGTGTTCTGTTTTCGTCAAACTGACCGTGGAGGCCATGCTGGTCGTGACCTTGGGTGCAGTCGGGTGCAGCAGTGGCAAGGCTCTTCATGTCGGAACCACCGGAGGCACAATTGGGACCACCGCAGGAACCACCAGTGCCACAGGAGGGAACGGTGGGACTTCCGGAGCGTTGGCCGGCAACACCGGGGGAACCACCGACACCGTGGGCAACACCGGGGGAGGAGGAACGCCCAGCACCACCGTAGGTATCCCCAGCTATGCAGGCACAGCCGGCACCACTGGAGGGAGCAGTGGTACCACTGGAGGTGCGGGTGGGGGAGGCATGACCGGCAGCACCGGAGAAAGCACAAGCGCTATCGGAGCTACCGGTGGGGGAGGCACAGTGGTCACCAGCGGAGCAAATTCCAGCATTATCGGAGGCACTAAGGGCACCACCGGAGGCACAGGTGGACAAGGAACCACTGGTATTGTCGGAGGCAGCACCAGCGATGCGGGCGTGGACGGTCCCACGGGAGGCACAGATGGTGGTCCAGATACCGGTGCCAACAGATGTTCAACGGACCGGAACACATGTGTGACCGATGATGACTGCACCGCCAGCAATTACAAACCGCCCATATTGTCGGCGGCAGATTGCTACTGTATCTACTGCCCCTCCTATTACGGGTGGGTCGCGAGCAAAGCGATGGTTGGTGACTGCCAGAGCGCGTATAGCCAGTTTTGTGGTTCCGACTGGCAGAGCCAACACTGTGAGCCTGCGGAGTGCGACCCAGCAGGAGGTGATGGATCTACACCTCGTTGCATCGCCGACACGTGCCAGTGGTCACCCAACTGAAACCGTCGTCTTTTGAAACCAGCAGCGAACGAGCCGATCAAACCACGTGCACCCATTGCGACAGTAGCCCCTCGCGAACCCTCAGAATTCTGAGGACTGGCTGACCCCACGGTTGTCGTCGCGCGTGCCGCCAGCTCCCATCTCGCCGTGGTTGCGCGGAAATCGTTTCCACAGCTGCGGTGCGAGGCTTGGCACGCAGATTGCTGCTGTCGAACACACGGAGGCCCCCATGTTCAAGATGCCAACCGCTGTTGCAGCCCTTGTCGTAGCTGGCTTTGCGTGCCTGGGATGCACCGACGGGTCCGGTCTGAAGTCTCGTGGGGGCACCGGCGGTCAGACCGCTCCTGGCTCGGGTGGAAGTGGCACTGGCGGGCAAGGTGACTGCATTTGTGACGCCGTTCCCGGAGGCACGACTGGCTCTGCGGGTGCGACTGGTACCCCTGGAGGAAGCTCTGGCACCACGATCAGTGAAGGTGGAGGAAGTACGACGGCCACCAGCCAAGGAAACACTGGCAGCACCGGAGGCACGGATGGAGGAGGCGCGACTGGGACCACCGGGGGCTTGACCAGTTCCACTGGAGGCTCGGGTGGCAGCCCGGGAACGGGTGGAAACAAATGCACAACAGACCAGAACACATGTGTGACAGACGATGACTGCACCATGAGCGATTACCGACCGCCCATCTCGTCAGCGGACGATTGCTACTGCTTCTGGTGCGGCTATCCCGTAGCCAACGCCATAGCCGGTGACTGTCAGGCTGCCTACGTTCAATTCTGTGGTCCCGGCTGGAACTGGCAGGAGGAACACAACTGTCCGGTGATTGGCTGTCCAGCTTTCCAAGCTCGTTGCGTTGCTGGTGTGTGCGAGCATTTCCCCTGACCCATCCGCGTCTCGAAAGCCATCAACACGCATCGCACTCAACACCACCTCAGCCAGGTTCACCCTTCGTCCGGCACCGAATTGGCTATGGGTCCTCTCTGCCCGCGCACCCACCATCGTCCGTGTACCGGGGAGTACGTCAGCGGCCAAGAAAGGCGAGTCGGCATCCTGATCCACCTTGTCCAGACGGTCCCTTCCTCCTGCGGGCACCACCGGTGCTGCGGAGTTTCTTGGACAAGTTGTCCTGCATTTCAGTGCACTGGAGACCATTGGTGTCGGTCGTTCGTCGCCTTGCCGTGAAGCAACGATGCATGCCCTCGGACTACTTTGCTGATAATCTGGCAGGCATGATCTGGGACTGCCGTTTGCTCGCAATCGGTCTGGCGTTGTCGTTCACCGGCCTTGCTTGCTCCCGGACACCGATGGACGAACAGCAGGTGATGAACACCATCAGCCCGGGTGGAGGAACCAGCACGGTCACCAGCGGAGGCGCGGGTGGAGGAGGCACAGCGGGCACCACCGGAGGGAGCAGTGGCACCACCGGAAACGGAGGCGTTGTCGGAGGCAGCGGCACGAGTTTTGGCAGTGGCTTCGGAGGAAGTGGCAACGGTGGAGTCAGAGGCAGTTCTCTAGGCGGCCTCGGGAGTAGCGGCGTCGGTGGCACGGGCGGAACCACGGCGACAGGAGGTGCAACAAGTACGGGGGGCTCCACGGACACAAGGCTCGTCGCGAAATCAATCGCCGCCGGCTTTTACCACAGCTGCGCGGTGCTGAGCGGCGGCTCGGTTCGGTGCTGGGGCGACAACGGCGAGGGCCAGCTAGGCAATGGCGCGATGATAGACAGCACCGTGCCGGTTACGGTCTCAGGTATAACGAACGCCATCGCGGTTGCCGATGCCTGGCGCCAAACCTGCGCGGTACTGAGCGGCGGTACCGTTCAATGTTGGGGCCATAACGATTTCTATGGCGCGCTCGGCGATGGCACCACGACGGCTAGTCTGGTGCCCGTAACAGTATCCGATATCACCAACGCTGTCGCCATCGCCGCAGGTGAGGAGTACGCCTGCTCGCTCTTGTACGGCGGCACCGTTCGGTGCTGGGGCAGCAACATCTACGGCAATCTCGGCAATGGCACCATGACGAATAGTCTGGTACCCGTCACGGTGTCTGGTATCACCAACCCTGTCGCCATCGCCGCTGCTGAGGTCCACACTTGCGCGGTGTTGAACGATGGCACCGTACTGTGCTGGGGCTCTAACTACCAGGGCGAGCTCGGCAACGGCACCACGACGAACAGTTCCGTTCCCGTCATGGTATCTGGTATCACCAACGCCGTCTCTGTTGGCCTCAGTTCGCATACCTGCGCCGTGCTGAGCGGCGGTGCCGTTCAGTGCTGGGGCTCTAACTACCAGGGCGAGCTCGGCAACGGCGCCACGACGAACAGTTCCGTTCCCGTCACGGCATCTGGTATCAGCAATGCTGTCGCTATTGCCGCCAGCGGTGGCCGCACCTGCGCGCTGCTAAGCGGCGGCTCGATTCAGTGCTGGGGCGATAACAGTCAGGGGCAGCTCGGCAATGGCACGACGACGAGTAGTTTGGTGCCCGTCACCGTAGCTAGTATCAGCAAGGCCGTCGCTATTGCCGCCGGCCGCGAGCACACCTGCGCGCTGTTGAGCGGGGGCACGGTGCAATGCTGGGGACAGAACAACTACGGCCAGCTCGGCAACGGCACCAGGACGGATAGTTCCAGTCCGGTCACGGCGGTCGGATTTTGAGCAAGCGTCGTTTTGCCAGACAATCGATGAAACCCCTGTGTAACCCGAGTCTTGCTCGCGGACGAGCCGCCTTGGCGAAGACGCCCAACCGCATCCGCGGCGTTTCGGTCGAAGGTTCCAAAGGGAATCCGCCCTGGACATTCTTGGTCCACTCCCTGGCATCACGGTAAGTGGGAACTATCGTCGAGAAGCGCGTTTCGAGCCTGGCAAGGTCGTCGGATTGTTCCCAACTGCGCACCAGAACATCGTGGAGTCTTGGCGTCGCAACTGCAAGTGCCGGCATAACCCGAGGAGATACCAGCGGGGGCCTAGCTTGCGACGTGAAGGGCCTGGCGGGTGACAAGATCAAACATGGCCACAGCCAGTATCATCCTGTGCTCAGTCAGGCTCCTGATTCGATCTGTGCACACCCATTCTTGAGAGTCTGAACACGGGTTCTGGGTCTGAAGACCAGCAAGGGTCTAGTTTTGTACGGGGAGGAGAGGAATTCAATGCTTCCAAGTAGATAGAGCTACCCCTCCCGCAGATTTCAGACCTCGCCCTATATAGGATAAAGGCGACGGTCGGAAATTGCGGGAACCCTGGTGTCCTCCTTCTCCCGTGTACAAGGTCAGACCCCTTGCTATCTCCCCACGAATTGATGGCGGCCCTGCGATCCTGGGTCACGCATGCCAGGGGGGGGTAGGCAGGGTGATGGATCTCGCAAGCGACGAGGGCGGACCTACCTTGCAGGTTTTTCTGGCCGTCCCAGCCTAGCTGTCAGTGTTGCGGAGAAACTCCTGCGAACGTGGTGATCGTAGAACCGCCTGGTGACACCTGGCGATGAGTGGCCCACGGCATCGCTGACCTCGTCGAGCGAAGCGCCGGCTTCCAGGTTGCGCGTGACGAAGCTGTGCCGGGTGGCCTGATACCAGGTCATGTCGACCTTGCGGTCCTCGTGGTGTTCCTTTTCGCACTTCTTGTTGTGCGCGTCCTTGGCGGCAGCCCAGCAATCCTCGATGAACTCCTTGCGGTAGCCGTGCCAGTCGCGCTTGCGCATGCTGTTGGGGGCAAGGGGGGCCGGGAACACCAGGTCTTCCAGCTTGGCACCTTGGAGTTTTCGCCGCTTCAGCCAGAGCCCCAAGAAGTCGTCAGCATCGGACGGGGCAGGAACCCACTTCATCTTGCCAGTCTGCCCCTTGTCCTCCTTCAGCGGGCCGCCATAGGAGTAGCGGATGCGGATGGTGCCGTCCTTCAGGTAGTCCATGTCGGCCATGCGCAGACCGGCAAGCTCGCCGGTTCGCAGGCCCGACCGGTTGCCCAGGTAGAACATCAGGTTGATGGGTTCGGGCAGGTGATTCATCAGGCTGACCACCTGTGCGTCGTCGGCAAGCCAGGGCATGTCCCGCTTCTGGGCTTCCTGTGGGCGCTTCCCCGTGGGAATCATGCGCACTGGGTTCACCTTGGAGTACCCGCGCTCGATGGCCCACGAGAAGAAACGAGAGAGAAGGTTGAGGTTGTGGCGGATACTGCCGCTGGAGAGATCGCCAGCCCGGCGCTGCCCGTCAAGCCAGGACATCACCGGGCCGATCTCCTGCAAGGTCGAAAGAGGCATTCCAGCGAAGGCAGGCCGAACGTGCTTGTTCACCCGCCCGCGATCACCGGCTGCATCTCGGTTTGTGAGTGTCATCATCCACTCGTCCATCAGCGTGTCGGTCATCATGGCGTCGGTCTTCGGCTCCATGCCGAGGCGACCCTCCATAAGCCGGGTTTCTGCCTGGTGGAGAAACCGCTCGGCCTCAGCCTTGGTCTTGGCGGGCACACGTCGGCTCTTCTCTCCGCCGTCTACGTCAACGTAGCGAATGTAGTACCGAGGTTTGTCGCGTGTTCCGCGACGAATTACGAAGCCCATGAGGCCGCTGCTCCGGCTTCGGAATGTACCACTCTCGGCGGTACGGAGGCGGTACAATTTGGAGCGCCTCTTTTGCGACTTCCAAATTTCTCAATGATTTCTGCGGGGTGGACGGGACTTGAACCCGCGGCCTCCGGCGTGACAGGCCTTGGGGCCGCGTTGGCAGGGGGTAGTCAAGACTCGCAAGCTGTTGGAATCTCTCCATTTCGGGAGTCCGCCGAGTCCAACGGTTTGCAGGAGAATGCAGCCTTTTGGCGTTCTTTTGCTGCCACTGTGCTGCCAGGTTCTGAGGACGGATCTCGAACGTTCTTGACGGTTTGTGAGGTTGCCAAGCGCCTCGGAGTATCGCGAAGTAGCGTCTACGCGCTCTGTGCCCGCGGCGAATTGCGGCACGTGCGAGTGATGAACTGCATTCGCGTCGCGCAGAGCGACCTCGTGGCCTTCCTGAAATCGCGCCGTGTCGATCGCCCGACCGACCGGCCGGCGGAGGGGAGGTGAAGCATGCACGTCGGTTGAGAAAGTCGTCCCGAGTAACGAAGGATCCAATCGCGCGGGTTGGTGTGCCGGCTCCCCAGCCGTCGATGGGGCGGGGACCGTGAGCGATGCCGAAAGCGTGGTTGGCGACGATTTCCGTACTGTGGTACGTCGGCACGCGTGAGGGGACTACACCTGATCGGAATCTGCTGCCAAGACTTCCAGTATCCGCTGCACGAACCAGGTCTGGAGGATCCGTGTTGAAGGCAGCGACACTGTCGCATGGAACCGAATACTCGACCGCAAACTGACCAAGCAGCCGAAGGGGCGGTCGAGGCCGGCGCGGCGCGAAGAGGGGGGCCTGCTCGATCTGGCCTCATCTCGAAGCTCTAGAGCCCGGCCGCGCTTCCGCAGCCCGCCTACTTTTCATCTCGATCGATTTGAATGCCCAACAGCTGCGGTGTGCGTTGGAGGATCGGCGTCGCGAAATTCTCCATTCGTTGCAACTTCCGGTGCGTTACACCTTTGTCGCGAAGACGCCTGGATGGCATGAGTCGCAAGCGGGAACAGCCCTCAGCCCGCTTTGCGAAAGACCAGGAAGGTCTGGTACGGGAGCAGATCCGGCTTTTCGCTGTCGAGGGCGAGGCCAGCGTCAGTGGCCAGAGTCACGAGTTGCGCCCTGGATAGCTTCAACGCCTCGGGCGGGCCCTGGGGTAGTTTGCCTTCCTTGAACTCGACCAGCGCCAGCCGAGCGCCCTTGTGCATTTGCGCAGCCAGCTTCGCCAGCCAGGCTGGGCGGTCCTGGATGTGGTGAAGGACGTCGCACATGAAAACCAGGTCGGCCTCGGCGGGGACGCCAGGATCGTCGGGCTTGGCGAAGGCGACCTGAACGTTGCGC
>Ga0182011_10002827_pt1 | contig 14479 bp, 16 predicted proteins | sample 711E1DmetaG_FD_120481 | JGI IMG/M metagenome (GOLD analysis project Ga0182011, IMG submission 120481) | Permafrost microbial communities from Stordalen Mire, Sweden - 711E1D metaG | ecosystem: Environmental > Terrestrial > Soil > Wetlands > Permafrost | place: Sweden: Stordalen | collected... | reverse complement strand
GAGTCGATCCCGTAGTGCTCGATCATGTCTTTCCTGGTGTTCTCGGAGACGGCGATGAAGTGGCAGTCGGAAGCGATGGCCCTGTTCATGTTGCCCACGCAGAAGTCGACGTTCTCAAGGGTGTGATAGTAAGGGTGCGTCAGGAAGGTGAGGTCGTGCACCGTGACCAACAGGGGGACGTCCTCCGTGTCCGGCTTCATGTACGCGGTGCTGTGGACCAGGTCCAGGCCGGGCACGTAGTGCTCGCCGCTGCTAAAGGCGGGCAGCGGGCCCCGGTAGAGAGTGAACCTGGGGTCGTCGACCCCATCGAAGGAGTATTCCTCCAGGTAGTGCGGATGGACGAAGTCGCCCAGGCCCGGAAGGAGCAGGTACTCGAACCTGTTCACGTCGTCGGGCATGTCCGCGAGGCACTTCACCATCGTGAGGCAGGAGCGGCCCACGCCAGTGATCGGCTCTCCGACCGCGCGAGATATGTCTATCCCGATCCTCGGCTTGAAAACGCCCCTGGGGATCCAGGTCGCCTGAGACCGGCCGTTGGTGGTGCGCTCTTCAGCGATCTCGGTGAGCCTGCTGTGGATGTTCCTCTCGCATATCTGCAGGGACCACTTCTCGCGGGCGTCGGCGGCGGCGCGCGCTCCCTTCTGGCGTGCCTCCTCTGGATTCTCGTACACGTGCCGCAGAAGGCTCTTGAGGTGGCCGCTGTCGGGCTCGGCCCACTTGAACCCCTTGTAGTAAGGGCACTTTGCCCTGGCCTTTACGAGCTTGCTCACCTGTAGAGGGTAGCTGTTGGCCTGCGTCATGAAGGTCTGCTGGGCGCTCCAGGAGGTCGCGATCACCGGGATGCCGCAGGCCATGGCCTCGAGGATGGGCATCCCCCAGCCCTCGCCGCGGGTCGGCAGCACGAAGCAGTCCGCCGAGCGGTACATCTGGGCCAACTCGCCGTAGGGCACATGCTGGTTGGCGACGAACACTATCTGCCCGCCCTCGGGATCGAGGTCCATGCCGTCGATGTCGATGATGACCTCGACCGACTCGTCGTAGTTGTCGTACTTGCAGACCAGGACCACAGGCTCGTCGCGGGTGAAAGTCTCGTTGAAGGCCTTCAGCAGTATCTCCGGCGCCTTCCTCTCCCCCCACTCAAATATGCTCAGAAAGGTGAACTTATCCGCAGGGGAAAAGCCATCGACCGCGGGATCGAAGTTCTCAGTGTCCACACCAAGCGGCATGACGCAGATCGGCGACTTGACTCCGCTGTCCCGGAACGTCCGCACGTTGAAAGGGCTCGGCGTCCATATCTCGTCCATCTCGTTGGCCTGCCGCACCCATTCCTCCGGCAGCCCGCTGACCTCGAGCATCGAGTAGCCGACCCTGTAGGAAGAGCGGACCACCCCGCTCTTCACGTACTCGAAAGCGTCACCCTGGCCGAAGACGACGTGGGTGCCTTCCTTCTTGCACTTCTTGCGGGCGAGCGCATTCAGGCGCTCGTCGCCGAGGTCCTTTTCCTCGCTCACCGGGAACACCGTGCCGGGGCCGTAGAGGTACTCGTAGGAGAGGTTCACTCCGGCGGCCCTGAGCGCCAGCACCATGCTTCGACTGATCATCGCGTACCCGTGCGGGCGCGAGAGCGTGGAGTGCCAGCAGACGTCCATGTCCGGGCCGGCGGGCTTGATGTTGTTCTTTCTGTCTCTGGCCACTCGACTTCCAGGTCCTCGAGATTGCGATACGAACCATAATACGGAGATATTGTAGTATATCGGACTTTCCGCCCCCGCCCCCTGGGGCCGTCTGGCTGCCTCCGAGGCGGTCGGATAGAATACGGCGTATGTCGCGCCAGGAGAAGGTGGGCTCATGACGACAGGATTCTCAGTCACCGGAAGCGCATCGGCCGTGCTCTTCGGACTGGTGCTCGTATCGCTCACGTTCGGTTACAACGCCGCACTATCCAGGTTCGACAGGCTGGGTGACTACCGGGGCTTCGTGGAGTGGTTCTGGGCGGCCGGGTTCTCCACCTGCATATACTTCTCGTTCCTGGTGCGCTACACGTTCGGGGTCCTGATGGGACTGACCTCCGTCGACGGGCGCCGGAGCAACGAGGGCGTCTCGAGCGTTAGAGCGAGGGTGGGCGGCAATGGGCATTGACGCGGAGCTGAGGCGGCTCGCGGGAGAGCTCGGCGCCGACTTCTATGGCGTAGCGGACCTCACACCGGTGCGAGGCGTCGTGGTCGAGCAGGGCGGCGAGATGCTGGCGGAATACGACCGCGCGATCTCGGTCGGCATCAGGATGGTGGACGAGATAGTCGACCTCCTGCCCGGGCACCGCGACGAGCTCGCCGTTGCGACCGGTTACCTGCGCCACTGCTACGACGTCATCAACAACCGGCTCGACGAGATGACCTCCAGGCTCGCTGGTGTCCTGCAGCGCGAGGGGATGAAGGCCATGCCGATCACCGCGGCCGAACGCCACGATGACGTGGGAATCCGCGCGGTGTTCTCCAACAAGATAGCCGCGCGCCTGGCCGGCCTGGGGTGGGTGGGCAAGAGCTGCCTGCTGGTCACGCCCGCGGTGGGTCCCAGGGTGCGGTGGGCCAGCGTGCTGACTGTCGCCCCGCTTCAGCCCACCGGCTCACCGCTGGAGGAAGCCTGTGGGAGCTGCGCCGAATGCGTCGAGATCTGTCCTACGGGTGCGTTCACCGGAAGGGCGTTCCGCGAAGAGGAGCCCCGGGAGGCGCGATACGACGCCCGAGCATGCGAGACGTACCTGAAACGGATACGGGAGGAGACGGGCTGGGGAGTCTGCGGGCTGTGCGTCGCCGCGTGCCCCCACGGCCGACGCGCTACATGACATGACAACAGGAGGTCCTGATATGCGAACGCTGGTTACCTACGTATCGAACACGGGAAACACCAAGAAGGTCGCCGATGCCATCTTCGAGGAGCTACCCGAGGAAAAGGAGATCAAGGAGGTCTCGGAAGTGACCGAGGGGCTCGAGGGCTACGACCTCGTCTTCGTCGGTTTTCCGATCAACGCTTTCGGGCCCAACCCCAAGGCGCGCGAGTTCCTGGAGAAACACACCGCCGGCTTCAGGATCGCGATCTTCATCACCCACGGGGCGCCCGACGAACACGACGACGTCCAGACGTGGATGGAAAAGGCCAGGCGCGCGGCTGCCGGCGCCGAGGTGGTGGGCGTCTTCAACTGCCAGGGCGAGGTCGACCCGGCAGTGGTCGACTTCCTGTTGAAGAGCGACGACCCCAAGCTGCGCGAGTTCGGCGAGGCCGCGCCACTGACGAAGGGCCAGCCCGACGAGTCCCGGCTGGAGAAAGCGCGCGAGTTCGCGCGGAAGGTGGTCGACAAGCTGTAACCGCCGCGGTCGTCAGTCGGGCTCGGCCTTGAAGAATCTGCGAGCCTCCCAGGCGCCTAGCCGCCCGAGGCCTTCTGAAAAGCCTGCTGAAGCGCGCTGGGGTTCCCGCCCTCCTGGCGGTCGATCACGTTGCCGGTCGGATCGAGGAACACGTAGGTGGGGACGGCGTTGACGCCGAACAGGCCGGCGGGGCCTGAATCGTTGCTCAAGTCGACCTTGTTGACCTCCACCTTCCCTTTGTATGTCTTCGCCAGCCCATCTACGATGGGCGCCATCTCCCGGCACGACGGTCAGGTGTCAGTGTAGAAATCGACCAGCGTCGGCTTTCCGTTTACCACGAAATCGGCGAACGTCTGCCCGGTCTGCGACACGGTCGGTGTCTTCTTGCGCATGACGACCACGCCACCGATGATCGCCAGGACGAGAACCACCGCGATCAGGTAAGGCAACGGCGAGTAGTACCAGGGATTCGAAGGAGGCCGGCCGCTCGGCGGAGCCGGCTGCCCTAGGCCGTAATTGCTCGCGTCCCCGGGGGCGGTAAATGCACCGCTGGTGCCAGGCACCGGTGGTGCGCTTCCTCCCGGTGGCGGAGCCGAGCCGTATTGCGCGCCAGGGAAGACCGGTTGAGCCGGGACCTGCCGGGCGGGGTAAGGAGGCTGTGCCTGGCCCTGGATCAGGGCGCCACACCACTCACAGGTGCTCGCCATGTCCGGGGTCTCTTTGCTGCAGTTGGGGCACTTCATGACACAACCAATACACGAACTATCCGGCCGTCGCCACCGACGGCCCACCACATCGCCTCGACTCTCTGATTGTAGCGCCCGGTGCATTCCAGCGCCATGTTTCACAGTGGCCGGACAGTGTTGGATGGTTCGGCGATCCGTCAGGTTGTCGCAATGCGCGGGGTCTCTCAGGCGCTCTCCGAGAGGACCTCTTGAATGCGGGTGATGAAGAGTGGAAGGTCGAAGGGCTTGGTGAAGCACTCGCGAACGCACCCGTATCCTTCCACCAACCGGATCATGTGGGGATACGCGGTCATTATTATCACCGGGATGACGGAGTCGGAGCTGGTGGACTGCAGTTTCTGGATGACGTCCACGCCGGTGACGCCTGGCATCGCGATGTCCAGGATGATCAGGTCCGGCGTGCGCTCGTTGGCAAGTGTCACCGCCGTGTTGCCGTCAACCGCGAGCTCCGTCTCGAAGCCCTCAGCGAGCAGGCGGACATTGAGCATCTTGACGAGAGCCGCGTCGTCATCGACGATGAGGATCTTCCCCTTGCCGGGCAAGTCAGGTCACCTTCCCTCGGTAGCCGCATATAAGACTGTTGTCTAGATATTTTAATCCATTAGCAAGCAAAGGACGATACGTCACCTGCCGCGCCTCGAGCGTGCGGCTTCCCGCGGCCGGCTTTGCGCGGTCATGTCAATCTCAGAATCTAAAAACGCAAGTCAAGGGTTCTTATCCCAAAACTTGCGTTTACCTGCCTGCCTGATTGCTTTGGTGGTCGTCACCGCTCGTTTATAATGACCTGACAGGAGCGGAAAGGAGTGAAGATGGCAAAGTGCAAGAGCTGCGGGACCGAGGTCAAACACGAGGTGGACACCTGTCCGTCCTGCGGGCAGCTCGGCGGAACCGCGCAGACGATAACCGACCTGCCCGGCGCCAACACCAAGGCGGCGCGCAAGGAGCTCTTCGCCGAAATCAGGGAAGAGAAGGTCAGGGAAGGCAAGATCAGCGACGTGACCTGTGAGAACTGCGGCACGCAGCTCACAGATGAAGAGGCCGCCTGCCCCAGCTGCGGGATCTCCGGCGGCGGCCAGACCATCTCCGACCTCCCCAAGGTCAATCTCCGGGCGGCCCACAAGAAGCTCAAAGAGGAGATAAAGGAAGCGCGGGAGCACGACAAGGAAAAGTGATCCCCCGGTCCGCCCTGCCACCGACGAGCCGCGCAAAGACTGAGGCCCGGACCGTGGCCCGGGCCTCATCTCAAGGAGCACTGTCAGCAGTCTTTTGTCATGCCACCTTCGGCACGACCAGGAAGTACTGCTTGAGCCCGTTTATGATCTCCATGACCTTCTCCTTCACCTGGGCATTGAGGGCCGCCACGTTAGGCATAGCCGCCGTGATCAACACCTGGATCTGAGCCACCGCCGCCTGCACTATCGGCGTCGCGGCCGCCTTGAAAGCATCCGCTATCGCCTTGGTGTCCGCCACCGCCTTGCTCAGCGCGGCCTTCAAGTCGGCGAAGCTCCTGGCGCTCTTCAGCGAGGCGACCAGGGTCACCCCCACCTGCTTGACCTGCGCCACGGCGGTCTGCGCCAGAGGCTTCAGCTGGTCGGCGGCCTGCTGCGCCACGGCCTTGACCTGGTTGACCAGGTCCGTCACCCACGAGGGGACATCGACCTTCGGGGTGGCCGCGAACGCCATGGCCGGTGCCAGAAAAAGGGCCGCGATGATAACCAGTGCTCCTGTCGTTACCCATACCCTCTTCCGCACGACAGCGCTCCTTCCGTCGAACATAATTGCTTGTTCACCTAGTTATTCGTTCGATGAGCGCGATGCCTGAATAGCGCAGTCAGGTCATCAATCCATGGCGCAGGGTTGAAAGAGCGGGCGACAATACGGTGACCGGGCCGGCAGGACAAGGGTTACCGCGAGTATGATACCGCGAGCTGAAGCGCATTACCGGCCGGCAGGGCGATGCCTTAGAGGCCGGTCTCGGCCGCGGTATCGGTGAACGCGAGTTCCTTGGAGCGCGCCGCCACCACCGTCTGCCGGTACAGCAGGTTGAAGGCGAGCCAGTAGGGCCAGTGCCCCCGCCAGGACATGCGCTTCAGTATCGAGTGGTACGAGTAAAAGTCGCGATGGAGCTGGTGCGTGTTCGCGAACAGTTGCGCCGGGGTCATCTTCATCGGCTCGAACTGCACTTTACCGTCCCACGACGGGTCCAGCCAGAAGTCCTGCCTGACTCGTCCCTCCTCGGTGAGGCTCTGATGCAGGCGCGTGCCCGGGTACGGGGTGAGGTTCGCGAACTGCGCGACCTGTATCTTGTTGTCAATCGCGAACTTGAGCGTCTCGGAGAAGGCGGACTCGTCGTCGTTGTCGAACCCGAACACGAACGCGCCCATCACGGGAATCTTGTACTTCTTGAGAAGCTTCAGCGCGGACTCGTACTCCTCGATGCTGTTCTGGTTCTTGCCCATCTCCTTGATGGTTCCATGCGAGAGCGTCTCGAGGCCGACAAACAGGAAGCGGCAGCCGCTCTCCGCGGCAAGCGCCACCAGCTCTTCGTCCTCGGCGAACGTGATGGACGCCTGGGAGCCCCACACCACCTTCATCGGGATGAGAGCTTTGAAGAGTTCCTTGGCGCGCCGAGGGCTCGCCGCGATGTTGTCGTCGATGAACGGGACGACCCTCTTCCTGAACAGGTTGCCCCTGGAGAGAGTCTCGACCTCCTCCAGCACGCTGTCCACCGCGCGCATGCGGACCCTGCGCCCGTTGAAGGTGGTGACGGAACAGAAGTTGCAGTGATGCGGGCACCCGCGCGCGGTCTGCACCACGTTGGCGCTCCAGTAGCGCTTGGCGTCGATGAGGTCGCGCCTCGGAAGCGCCGGGCGATCGAAGTCGGGGAACTCGTCACTCCTGTAGATGGACTGCAGCCGGCCGTCCTGGGCGTCCGCTACGACTGTCGGCCAGATCTCCTCGGCCTCGCCCGTGACCACGGCATCGGCGTGTCCCAATGCTTCGGAGGGAAGCATGGAGGCGTGTATCCCTCCCAGGACCACCTTGGCCCCCTTGGATCGGTACATGTCGGCTATGTCATAGGCTCGCGGAGCCGTAGCCGTCATGGTGGAGATCCCCACCAGATCGGGAATCTGCGTGAAGTCGATAGGCTCGACGCTCTCGTCGATTATCTTGACGTCGACCCCTTCAGGGGTGTGAGCCGCAAGATACATGACTCCAAGCGGGGCGAGAAGACCCTTGTTGAACAGGTAGCGCTCGCCGTTTTTGGTGGGGGCAATCAGGTGTACTTTCACACGCAACACTTTCCCTAGTAGTCCAACCAGTGTGACCGTACCGGCGAAGCGCGAACGACGCCGGGCCGGTCCACTCGGTGTCTAGTAGCGGTCCGACGAACGCTCGGGGCGCTCCGGCCTGGGCCTCGCCTCGTTCACGTTCATCGCTCGACCCTGCAGGTCCTTGCCGTTAAGGGCGTCGATGGCGGCCTTCGCCTCGTTGTCGTCAGTCATCTCGACGAAGCCGAACCCTTTTGACCTGCCGGTGTTGCGGTCGATGATGACGTCTGCCGAGTCGACCGTCCCAAACTGAGAGAACTCAGACCTGAGATCATCGTCCGCCACCGCGTAGGCTAGATTTCCCACGTATATCTTCAAATTTCCTACACCTCCTTACCAAAACAAAAAGTGTCCCGAGATCAATCCTCGGGACACAAAAACCGACCTAAGAACTCGTACTCGGGCGGATTATACCATTTTAAGCCTCACAGGGATAACAAGCAACGTCAAAAACGCCCGGCCAGCCCGCCTGCGATCTCTATCATTTGGACGGCGTAACGGCCGTGTTCAGGTTGTCGATTGCCGCCAGGAACGACTCTCCCGCCAGGAGTATCCCGCTGATCTTGGCCTGGAGCGACTGGTTGCTTGAGACGTTGCCTATCGCCTTCTTGAGCGCGTCGTAGGACGAGGACAGCTTCGACACCTGCACGTTCTTGACTTTCTTGGCGTCGGCCACCGTCTTGTTGTACTGCGTCGTGATCTTGTTCCAGGTCGTCTTGAAAGTGTCGAGCGACTGGTAGGTGTTGGGGTCGACGAGGTCGGTCATCGATGACGTCAAGTTCTTGACGTCCGTGGACAGGTTGGTCTTCGCCTGCGTCTGGGAGCTGCCGCAACCGGCGAGCGCTGCCACTCCCGCGAAGGCGATGAGCGCCACGAGCAGCATGGCAGTTATCTTCTTCACCTCGAGAACCTCCTTCTCGCTGTCCGGTAACAGTCTGGCCCCAGCCGCTCAAAAGGCTTGGGGCGGGACTCGCGTCCCGCCCCAAGTGTACTGCAACCCCCACACCCCCGAAACCTCTCCCCCCGCGGAGGGGAACGATCAGTTCGAAGCGCCGCCGTTGGTGCACGAGCCCACGCCCCGGTCGTTCCAGTACATCGAGCGCTCCACCATCACGTCCTTCGTACGCGCCGGGCACCTCCCTGGCCGCGGGCTACTCCATTATCGACCCTTCTCCCAGCCAATCGGAAAAGCCCCTTCACTTGATGAGCTTGAGGACTTCCCTAAACTCCTCGGTTCCCGCGCGCCTGAGACACTCATAGATAAACATCTCTGTCGAGGATATCGTCGCCCCGTAGTCGCTCATCCGTCTCAGCGCTATCTCCTTGTTCTCCGAAGTCCTGGAGGAAACCGCGTCGGCGATGACGTGGACCTTGAAGAATGGAAGAAGGCTGAGGGTGGTCTGGGTGACGCAGATGTGCGACTCAATCCCCGCGACGATCACGGTTTCCCGGTCGAGATCGGCGAGGGCCTTTATGAACTCGGGTACCTGGTACGCGTCGAACTCGAGCTTCATGATCGGTTTCAAGTCCTTGATCTCCGAGGCCAGCGACTCCACCGTGGGTCCCAGCTTCTCCTGCTCCGTAACCAGAACGGGCAGCCCCACGATGTTCGCGAAGCGCACCAGCTTCAAAGCGTTTTCGACGGTGCGCTTCGGCTCGTTCATCACCGCGAGGAGCTTTTCCTGCATGTCGATGATAGCCAGCACGCAGTCCCCCCGTTCCGCAAGCCCGCTCTCCTCGAAAAACAGGTCTTCATCGAAATCAAACTCCTCGTCCATCTCAGATTCCTCCCATCGGTGGCAGGTGTTCAACCGTGCCCGGCAAATATATCCGGCGAGGGGGACGTCAATCAAGGACGGGCTGCTTGCACCACAAAGTGATTGCATCGGGAGCAGCAGGGGGATAAGATAGACCAAGTAGCGGAAAAATGGTATTCTTGTGTCTGTAGCTGGCTAAGTTTGCCAGTATAAGGTCGTCATGTCCCGCGCAAGGAGGTTGGGTTGATGAAACGACTGGTGGTGCTGCTCATGGCGGTGGTGTTGCTGGCAGGAATCGTTTCACTCGCTGCCGGCTGCGGCACCTCAGAAAGCCAGCAAGGCACGGGCGTCGTTGTGCCGCAAGGCAAAGTCACGGTCAAGAAATCCGGCAACGAGATCACCATCACGAAGAACGGGGTAAAGAAAACCTGGACAACCACCTCGGCCAGCGAGAAGGCCCTCGGGTTCCCGGTTCCTTCCAGCGCGACAGTGGTAAAGGGCACGGCCATCGAGGTCTCCAGCAAGACCGGCGGCGAGAAGTGGTCCGGAGCCTCCTTCTACACTAACGACGACGTTCAGACCACCATCAATTACTACACGACCCAGCTGTCCGGCATGGAGGGTTATTCCGACACCTCGACGACCATCGGAGGACAGATGGTCGGCCTCTTTTCGATACAAAGCGGGAACACAGTGAAATCGGTCATCATCAAGGCGGCCGCGGAAGGCGAGCAGGGAAAGACCTGGATACAGATCGCTACGGCGTCCGGGGCGGGAGTCTGAGAAGAGCTATTCGAGAGCGGTTGTGAAGTCGAAGGGGGAACGAGCGATGAAGTCCAGGAAGAGGAACCTTCTAGTGGCCTTGGCCCTCATAGCCTTGATCATCACGGGGACGCTTGCACTCGTCTTCGGTGCAAACGCGGCGGACACCAACAACAACTCCGGCGTCACCGGGCTCAGCGGCCCCGAGTTCACGTTCGGTATCTTTGTGACCGGCTCCCTGGGGAACAACCCCGATGCCGCATCAAGCGGGTCGAAGGTATTCAACGGGGCTCCATGGTCGCTGTCCGGCTACGTGATGTCGATGTCGAACGGCGCCGTACACATCTGGATCGCCGAACTCAGCCAGGTAGTGCAAGACCTTGGATTCAAGGTCAGTGACGTCGTGCCGATCTTCTGCTCCGCGAGCCAGGTAAAAGATCTCCATACCGGTGACTTCGTAACGATGTTCGGGTTCACCGCCAGGGGCTATCTGGTCAGAAGCGACGACACTCTTCTGCCCGCCCCGTTCAGCTATTGAGAGCGGGCGGCGGGTCGGGGCGCTGTTTTCGTCAGGTATCAAGCAAGAGCGCATGACCTTTAGATGTTCCCCTTCGACCTTCTGCCAAGGCGACCTCAGTGTGATTGTCCGATGCCGGTGGTTTGACGGCCGCGTCGAGGAGATCGGAAGGCAGTGAAGATCGTAGTCTTCTCCTGGAAAGACATGAGCCACCCCTGGGCCGGCGGCTCGGAGGTCAACATACACGAGCAGGCGAAGCGCTGGGTCCTGGACGGCCACGAGGTCACCATGTTCACGACGCGCTTGAAGGGCATGTCACGCCACGACAACATAGATGGTATGGAGATCTACCGCGCCGGAGGTCGCTTCACCATCTACCTCCTCGCCCCTCTCGCCTATCTCTTGCTCCTGCGAAACCGCGCGGACGTGGTACTTGACATAATCAACGGCATCCCGTTCTTCACGCCGCTGTACTGCCGGAAGCCCGTCGTGGCCCTCGTGCACCACGTGCACAAGGACATGTTCGTGATCGAACTGGGGCCTATCCTGGGGCGAATAGGCAGGCTGATCGAACGGTACCTCGTCCCGACGCTGTACCGCCGCAAGTCTTTCATCTGCGTATCCGAGTCCACCGCGGCGTCGATGCGCGCCAACCTGTACAGGGGAGACGAGATAGATATCAGGGTCATTCACAACGGCATATCTCAGAACCACTACGACAAGACGGAGACCACCCGCTATGAGGAGCCTACGATCCTGTACCTGGGCAGGCTGAAGAAGTACAAGCAGCTCCCACGCTTGATCGGGATGATGCCCGAGGTGAGGGAAAGGGTCCCCGGGGCCAGCCTCGTCGTGGTCGGCTGGGGTGACGCGCGACCGGAGGCGGAAGAGGCGGCGAGGACGCATGGTGTAGAGGACTGCGTAAGCTTCCTGGGCTACGTGGAGGAAGACGAGAAGGCCGAGCTCCTGCGGCGGTCCTGGGTTCTGGCGACCGCGTCGATGGTGGAAGGCTGGGGGCTCACGGTGATCGAGGCCAACGCCTGCGGGACCCCCGCGGTATCCTTCAACGTTCCCGGCCTCAACGAGTCGATAGTAGACATGGAGACCGGCAGGCTCGCCGACTCAGACGGCGAGTTCGTGCGCGCGCTGGTGGAGCTGCTCCAGGACGACGAGAAGAGGGCCAGTCTCTCACGCGGAGCCAGGGACTGGTCATGCAAGTTCAGCTGGGACAGCACGGCGGCGCAGTCACTCGCGGTCCTGCGGCAGGCGCTGGAGGAAAGCCGGAGGCGGGCTTCCGTCTGACACGCCGGCTTTCGCGAGGTATCCCCCCTGTTGCTTTAGGGCAGCGCTCCTTATACAGTCAATCGATATGACGACGGAAGCATCCTCGAGCCACATCGGGAAACGCATGGCGCGCGGTGGTTGGGCCGCCCTGTATTTCATCACGCTCAGCGTGGCGGTCTGGGTCCCTTCCCTGTTCCAGAGCGGGTACGTCCTGCTGGGCGACATGGTCTTCACCCCGGCCATGCATCCACCATCCTCGCTTCTCGGCCCGATCCACGGGACGATGGACGTCACCCTGGTCTACAACCTGGCCTGGCTGCTGTCGAGGGTGATCGGCGCCATGCTCCTTCAGAAGACGATCCTGTTCCTCATCGTCTTCCTGGCGGGCTACCTGATGTACCGGAACACGCCCGCCACCCATCAGTGGTCCCGGGTTTTCGCCGGCACCCTGTACGCGATCAACCCTTTCCTCTACACGCGACTGGTGATGGGACAGTGGGGATTCCTGCTGGGCTACGCGCTGCTGCCCGTCATCTTCGCTTCGACCATCAAGACGATCCGGGATCCCGGGGCCTCGCGTATTGCGAAGACCGCCTTGTGGCTGGCAGGCACGGCTGTTCTGAGCCTCCACGCGGGCGCTATCGGACTGCTGGTCGCGGTCACCGTAGGCGTGTTCCAGCTCGCGAGGACGCCTAAGCGGAGGCGCGCGCTGCTGTCCGGCACCGTAGTCATTGTCCTCTTCCTCCTCCTGAGCAGCTTCTGGTTGCTGCCCATTTTCGGCGGCGGCAGCGCCCTGGGGACAATCGGCAAGACCGACTTCAAGGCGTTCGAGACGCGCTCTACCTCCTCGACCGGCGTCGGGGTGTCCGTTGTGGGCCTGTACGGGTTCTGGAAGACCCAGATCGACGCCCTGATGCCGCGGAAGTACGTCCCTCTCTGGCCGGTGTTCGCGTTCCTGCTTGTCCTGCTGTGCCTGTACGGGCTGTGGCGGTACTGGGACGAACCCGGGCGGGGTCCGGGCCTCGGCGCGCTTGCCCTGCTCGCGGTCGTCGCCTTCTTCCTGGCGCTCGGCTCACGGGCGCCAATGACCGGGTCGGCGTTCTCGCTCGTGTTTCAGAACCTGGCGCCGCTGAGGATGTTCAGGGAACCGCAGAAGTTCGTCGCGCTCATCGTCCTCGCCTACTCGATGCTGGGCGCCGCCGGACTCGACCGCTTCCTGTCCCGGCGCGCATCGAGCGCGGATGAAGGCGCCGCGCGGAGGCGGACAGGCTTCGTGGTCCCGGTCGTGCTGCTGGCCCTGGTCTGCTTCTACAGCTTCCGCATGTTCGGCAGCCTCTGGGGCCAGGCGAGAGCCGTATCCTACCCGAAGTCATGGGCGCAGGCTCAGGAGTACCTGCAGCGGGACCAGGGCGACTGGTACGCGCTCTACCTCCCCGACTTCTGGTACATGCGTTACGACTTCACCGGGAGCGACTACACCATCACGGACCCCATGCCACTGTACTTCAAGAACAGGAGTCTCCCTCGCTCCACCATCGAGATCGGGCCGGTGCGCCTCGACAGCACGGGGCTTGACGACTACTTGCAGGCCTCGCTGGCGTCAGGCGAGGACCACCGGAACATGGGGGCGATGCTCGCTCCGCTCAACGTTAAGTACGTGCTGATGTCCCTCAATGACGCGAGCGTCATGTTCAAGTACGTCGAGCATCAGCGGGACCTCAAGATCGTCAGGCGGTGGAAGGACCTGGTGCTGCTCGAGAACGAGGTGCCGGTCAGCCGGCTGGCGCTGGTTCAAACCACCGGGTCGTTCACCACCTGGAAGTCGGCCGGCCGACACTCGCGGGGCGCGGTTCTGACCGCTTCATATCTGCCAAGGGGACCCACGACGCTGATACCAGCGTCTCGCGGAAGACCCGTCGGATACACGCAGTCCTGGACCGGGGTGATAAGTGCGTTGTTGCCAGCCTCGCCGGATGGATCGGCGGCTGCTCGGACACTGCTCTTCAGTGATCCGTTCAGCACCTGCTGGCGGATAGAAGGCACTGCGGGGAGTACTCCACGTGAACAGCTCGGAGTCGTGACCGCCTTTCCCGTCGGCGCGGGCGGGCGGCCCGCGACAGTGAAAATAACCTACAACAACGTGCTCCTGCCACTCGGCTATGCCCTCACTGCGCTGGCGCTACTTTTATGTGCGGCGCTCGTCGTGAGAGAATCATAGCTCACGGCACGAAAGAAGAAGAACGGGGAAGGGTGATTTGATCGCATGCCCAATCCGACAAGCCAGGATGACAAGAGAGTGCTCGCGCTGCTGTGGCACGCCCCGCACGGGACTATCACTGCGGGCGGTTTCCGCAGGACATATGAGATCTTCGTAAGGACCCCGATGGATTTCGATATTCACGTGGTGGACGACAGCCCGTCATTCCTACGCGGCATAAAGAATGCGAAAGTGCACATTGCCGAGTACGAAATTCACGGGGTCGTGAGGAGGCTCGAGAATTCCTTCTTCTGGGTGGAGCAGGCGCTCGAGTGGATAATGGCCGCAATCGCCATGTTATGCATATGCGCGCGGCTACGGCTGGAGAATGAGCGCTTCGACGTCATCTTCGTGCCCAGTTCCGAGCAGATCCCGGCGCTCTTGGCAGGCATCTTCGCCAGATTCATCTTCCGGGTCCCGCTGGTCGCCTGCAACCTGAACATCGACATCTTCCCCGCCTCT
>Ga0182011_10002822_pt1 | contig 14486 bp, 11 predicted proteins | sample 711E1DmetaG_FD_120481 | JGI IMG/M metagenome (GOLD analysis project Ga0182011, IMG submission 120481) | Permafrost microbial communities from Stordalen Mire, Sweden - 711E1D metaG | ecosystem: Environmental > Terrestrial > Soil > Wetlands > Permafrost | place: Sweden: Stordalen | collected... | reverse complement strand
GGGACGGGGGCCGATCTTCGGACAGGCTCAGCTCGCGCTGGCCTCAGGGAATCACAGCCTCTCCGCCGAAACGTAAACCAAAGTTACGCCTCAAAGCGAAACATACAAGGGAATCTGCTTTTGTCTTTGATTTTGCCGTTGCCTATCTTTTTGTTTGTCATTCCGCAGCTTGTTTTGTTTATCATTCCGCAGCGAAGCGAAGGAATCTGCTTTTGCCGTTGCTTGTTCTCTTTCATCCCCCAAACGCTCGGGTGCCCCATCCATCGCGGCTGTATCGCGATGGATGGGATGTACAACGTCTACCCAGCAACTTTATGCCTTTGTTCTTGCCTTTGCTTTTGCTGTTATCTTTGCCGTTGCCTATCTTTTACTTGTCATCCTGAGCGCAGCCTCCCGCCCCTTTCTCCCGAGTAAGCTCCCACTTTGTCCTTGCATCGGCCTCTGAACCAAGGTTGAATGGTATCAATGGATTTGCCGCCCCCCGAAAGGAGAACGCAATGCCCATAGCCAAACTAACGGTCGAAATCGCCATCGCGCACGCGCAGTCGCTGAAGGATCGGCGGCAGGTGGTGCGTTCGCTGAAGGATCATCTGCGCCATAACTTCAACGTCTCGGTCGCGGAACTCGACGACGCGGAGTTGTGGAACCGCGCCACCCTGGGCGTAGTCGCCATCTCCGGCTCGGCGGACTACCTCAACGGCCAGATACGCGAGGTTGACGACGCCCTCTCTCGCCTCACCGTCGGCCTCGGGGCCGAGATTGTCGACGCTTGGGTCGAGATCCTCGCCGAAGAGTAGCCCATTTCGGTAATCATCTGGGCCGTCGATGAGCTAGCAAAAGCAGATTCCTTGGCTTCGCTACGGAATGACAAACAAATTTGGCTACAGCTATTCCAAAGACGCTCTTGGCGCGCATTGTCTTTAATCCGCGGTTATCCGTGTAAATCCGTGGTCGGCTCTTGTCTTTTTAGAATTGCAGCCTGCAATTTTGTTATCCTTGACTGTTGGATGAAATGGTTGTGAAATCCTATGCCTGAACAACGAGCCCGAACCTACCACCGCAATCGCGTCGCCAGCACCTTCTCCGAGGAGATTGGAGCGATGCTGGAGGGCGAGCTCTCCGACCCGCGCATTGCCGAAAGCTACGTCACCGAAGTGGTGCTTGCGCCCGGAGGCAAGAGCGCGCGCGTCTTCGTCAAGGTCCACGGCAGCGAGGCCGAAGAAGAGTCCACCCTCGCCGGACTGATGACCGCGCGAGCCTACATCCGCTCGCAACTGCGCGACCGCATGGGCGTGCGCCATGTGCCGGAACTGACCTTCGCCATCGACCGCTCCGAGCGCATGACCGGGCGCATGGACGAGCTGCTCAACCGTATGCGCAAGCGCGACAAGCGGCGCGAGAACGCTGCTGTAGGCACCGAACCCGTAGCCGCTGCACCCGTCACGCCGCAGCCTTGAGCCGAAAGCGCCGCAGCCGTACAACATGGATTACTCCCGTGCTCTGCTCGGCTGGGGATCGACTCTGATAGCCTTGTGTGGTTCGGCTTTTTCTCTGATAAATTGCACTGAGGTACAGTTTCTGTCTGGCTATACGTCCTTTGTTCCCAATGGATCTCGTTTGAAGAAAACTTCACATGTCGTTGCCTCTGGCTCGGGAAAGCGCAACGGGATTGTCGCGTGGCTGCGCTCGCAGTGGCAACATCTCTGCGGCGATTCGCCGTGGGAAGTAGTCGCGATGCTGGTGGCGACCTCCTTCCTGCTGCTGTATGGACTGGTGCCGATTCTGGGCGGCGACCAGCTCGGACTAGTCGGCGCCGACGAGCCCCGCTACGCGCAGATTGCGCGCGAAATGTTGCAAGCGCACCTTGAGATCTGCCACGTGGAGAATGCCAACGTCCTACCCCACAGCCTGCACCCGACCGACATTGTGCATTCGGCGCGTTGCCTGTACGGTGGCACGGTAACGCCAATCCTCTACGGCCATCCGTGGCTGGAGAAGCCCGCCCTCTACTACTGGCGCGCCATGGGGTTCTTCCGCGAGTTTGGCGTCTCGGACTGGGCCGCACGGCTTCCTTCGGCCTCCGGCGCGTTCTTCCTGATTGCCATGATCTTCCTGCACATGCGGCGCTTCCGTCCGGGCGGGCAGTTGGATGCGGCGCTCATCACCGCCTCCTCGGTCGCCATCGTCGGCTTCGCTCGCGGTGCCTCCACCGACATGCAATTGGCCGCGCCGCTCTGCATCGGAATGCTGGGCTGGTATGCGTGGTACGAGACGGGGCTGAAGTTCTGGCTCTTTGACCTCTACTTCTTCGGCGCGGCGGCGACGCTGGCCAAAGGCCCCATCGCGCCCTTCCTCGCCTTCAGCATCATTCTTCTCTTCCTCGGCCTGCGGCGAGATTGGACCGCTCTGCGCCGTACCATCTGGATTCCCGGCGTGCTGATGTATCTTGCCATGGTGCTGCCGTGGTACATCGCCGTGCAGCGGGAGAATCCGAAGTTCGTGCAGGAATTCATCCTCGACCACAACCTGAAGCGCTTCGCCACCAACCTATACGAGCATCACCAGCCGATCTGGTACTACCTTGCGGTCGGGCTGATCGGGCTGATGCCTTGGACCGTTATGGCCATCCGCGCTCTGGTTGAGGCGATGAAAGCCTCCATCGCGGAGTGGCGCGTGCGCCTCAACCCCCGCTGCTACCTCGGCCTGCCCCGCGCCGGCGACGCCTTCCCGGAGTTCCTCGTCCTCTGGGCGCTGTTCCCCATCGTGTTTTTTACCTGCTCGAAGTCGAAGCTGCCGGGCTACATTCTGCCGTCGATTCCTCCGCTGACAATTCTCACCGGCGACTACCTGAACCGCATTCGCAAGGTGGGCTTGCCGCAGTGGCTTCTCTGGTCCCACGCGGCGGCCTGCGCGCTGCTGGTCTTTGTGCTCGTCCTCGCGCCGCAGCACATGGTCTACGACACGCTGGTGCCCTCGACCGGATGGCTTCTGATCGCCAGCGCGTCGGCGCTTGCCGTCTTCCTCGGCGTGAAGCAGACGATCCGCATCGGCGGCATCGCGCGCGTAGGCGTGGCAACGCTGGCGCCGGTGCTGGTTGCGCTCGTCTTCTTGCTCGGCTTCCACGGAAAAGATTTGGATGAGAACTACTCGGCCCGTCCGCTGTCGCGCCAGATGCAGCAGAAGGCTCCCGAGGTCCACCTGCTCGCGGTCGACCACGTAAAGCGAGACATGATCTACGGCCTCGCCTTCTATCGCAATCAGGAACCCGCCGACTACGAGGACGGCGTCCCCGCCGAAGAGCATCTGCTGGTGATCCCGGCCAAAGATACGCCCGCGCTGCAAACGCTGCTCGCGGGACGCATCTATCAGCAGATCATCGAGTACCCCGCGCGCGGCCTACAGGTTTACAAGGTCTACGCCAAACCGTAACAGGCACCGGAATTGCTCGCCTGTTTTCCTTTCGGAGGAAACGTCCGTCGGGTGCCCCATCCATCGCAGTCTCACCGCGATGGGTGGGATGTAAAACGTTCGCACCAAGAGCCGTTGCCGTTGTTCTTGCCGTTGTTCTTGCCGTTGTTCTTGCAGTTGTTCTTGCCGTTGTTCTTGCCGTTGTTCTTGCCGTTACGGAGGGAGCAGGAGCCTTTAGGCCCCTGAATAAGCCTGCCGAATCAAGGGGCTTTAGCCCCGGGTCTTTTGCTACACCCGGCAAGCCGTCAAAAAATCCCCCACGCGGTGTACGACGGCACCTCGATTCCTATAAGCTCATCCCGTAGTTTCTTTGGAGAATCATGGCCAGTGTTTCCGTAGCCTCCGAGATCGACGTTCTTGACCTGCGGCACTTCTCCGCGCGTCAGATGCGTCCGTTGCTGACGCGCGAGGCCGAAGCGTGGCAAACGCGTCTGCGCTGGGACTATCGCAGTTCCACCGAGATGCTGTTGCAGTATCTCGATTCGCACATTCTGCAAGGCTTCGCCGCCGTCGACCGCGGACGCGTCTGCGGCTACATCTTCTGCGTCTACGAGGGCACCAAGGCCGTCATCGGCGACGCCTTCGCCTCCGGCCACCACGCCCGCAGCGACGCTGACGTAACACGCAGCCTACTGACCCACATGCTGGAGATGCTGCGTTACTCGCCGGACATTGATCGCGTGGAGTCGCAACTGCTGCTCTACGATGCGGGCGAGTTCGCCAACCTGCTTACCGGTCCGGGCTTCACCATCTACCCGCGCCTGTTTCTGGAATGCGAGCTCGCAACGTGCAACCTGCGCGGCTACGCGTCGGCTTCCGACCCCATCGCCGTGCCCTCGGACATCGGGCTCGCGCTCTGGGCCGCCGAGGACTATCAGGCAGCAGGCGAGCTGATTTACACCAGCTACGTCGGCCACTCCGACTCAGCCATCAATGATCAGTACCGCTCACTGCACGGCTCGTTGCGCTTTCTGCACAACATCGTGCGCTTTCCCGGATGCGGCGTCTTCGAGCCGGGTTTCTCCTGGACGCTACGCGAGCGGAAATCGGGTGCGCTGGTCGGCATGATTCTCTGCTCGCGCGTGGGCAAGAATGTTGGCCACATCACACAGCTCTGTATCGCCCAGCAACATCGCGGGCGCGGTCTGGGCCGAGCCCTGCTGGGCAAGAGCGCCGAGTGCCTGCTGGCACAAGGATTCAAAGCCCTCACCCTCACCGTGACCGAGAACAACCAGCAAGCCCTGCGCCTCTACGAGTGGTTTGGATTTACCCTACTCCACCGCTTCGACGGCATCGTGATGGAGCCGCGTCACATGCACCGCTGAAGGTTTGAGTGGTCAGTGTGATGTAAGTCAGAATCGTGCGCACCGCGTTTGCTATGCGCCGGTAGCAGTGCAGGATTCCGTTCGTCTGCACCAGAAGAGCAGCCAGACCAGCAGGCATAGTGTTAGAGCCCCAGTCGAATCAAGCAGCACATCAAGCGGAGAGCCGCAGCGACTAGGAAGGAACGTTTGATGAATCTCGTCGGCACTGGCCACCAGCGCGGTCGAAAGAATCGCCAACAGCGCAGACTGTATCCGCCAAGTTGCCAGCTTCCGCACCCCGCGCCGATCCAGCATGTGCAGCCAAGCCCGCAGAAAGGTGAACCCCACCGTACCGTAGCCAACAAAGTGCCCCGACTTGCGAATCAGATGGTGCAAGTTGCCCCAAGCGTCCTCCGTCATAACCCCAAACAGTCGCTCGAAGATGGGCCGCAGCCAGCCGCTGGTGTTCTGCGCAGAGAAGGTGCCGGTGGACTCGGCGCAGATGACGCCAATGGCAATGACAACCGGAGCCCACACGCGTAGCCACCAGCCCCAGCCTGATTCGGGCGCAGTCGTCGGGTTCGATGGCTGATAGAAGAAAACTGGACGCATCTACCTGAGCTTTCCTAGTGCAGAGTCACACAAAACCAAGGGCCAAAGGCCCGCTCTATACCATCCTAGGCCGTAGGCCTAGGATGCGTTCCGTCCAGAAACCGAGGGCTGAAGGCCCGACCTATAGTTCAACGAGCTTCCGACGGCGGGTGCCCCACCCTTGCGGCGTACTTGCATTTGCCGCAAGGGTGGGATCGCAAAAAAATCATGCGGTCAAAGACCTGGTGCGATCTACTCTGCGTGATAGTTGGGCGCTTCGCGCGTGATGATGACGTCGTGAACGTGGCTTTCGCGCAGGCCGGCATTGGAGATGCGCGTAAAGCGAGCGTTCTTGTGTAGCTCAGGAATCGTCGCGCAGCCAAGGTATCCCATGCCGGAGCGCAAACCGCCCACCAGCTGATAGACCATTGCCTCCAACGGTCCGCGATGCGGAACGCGTCCCTCGATGCCCTCGGGCACAAACTTCGCCAGCCGATTGCCACCGTTAGCGTCGCTCGCAGTAATCGAACTGCGCTCAGCGCTGGCGTTCATGTCCTCAACGCTCTGGAAGTACCGCTCGCCAGAGCCCTGCGCCATTGCGCTCAACGACCCCATGCCACGATAGGCTTTGAAGCTGCGCCCCTGATACAAAATCGTCTCGCCTGGTGACTCGTCAACACCGGCAAACAGCGAACCAATCATCACCACGTCCGCGCCCGCAGCAATCGCCTTGGTCACGTCGCCCGAGTACTTAATCCCACCGTCAGCGATAACCGGGATGTTGCGCTCGCCCGCCGCACGCTTCGCCTCGAGGATGGCGGTAATCTGCGGCATTCCCGCGCCCGTAACCATGCGCGTGGTGCAGATCGATCCCGGCCCAATGCCAACCTTCACCGCATCCGCGCCCGCATCGATCAAAGCCAGCGTGCCGTCATAGGTCGCCACGTTGCCAGCCAGCAGGTCGGTGTCCGGGAACCGCTTCTTCACTGCGGTGATAGCGGCCAACACGCGCGATGAGTGCCCGTGCGCCGAATCAATCGCCAGCGCGTCAACGCGCATCTCGATCAACGCCGCCGCGCGCTCCAGAAAGTCTCCCGTCGCGCCAATGGCTCCCGCCACGCGCAGACGCCCCTTCTCGTCCTTCGACGCATTGGGATACTTCAACTTCTTCTGAATGTCCTTGACCGTAATCAAGCCCTTCAGCTCGTACTCATTATTGACCACCAGCAGCTTCTCGATGCGATGCTTGTGCAGGATGAGCTCGGCCTCTTCCAGCGTCGTGCCCACTGGCACGGTGACCAGATCGGTCTTGGTCATCACGTCGTCGATGGGGATGTCAGTACGCGATACAAAGCGCAGATCGCGATTGGTCAGAATGCCGACCAGCCGCCCCTTCTTCGTGACCGGAACGCCCGAGATCTTGAAGCGACGCATCAGCTCCAGCGCGTCCGAGATTGGCTGCTCGGGCGAGATGGTGACCGGGTCAACGATCATGCCGGATTCCGACCGCTTCACCTTGTCGATCTCGCCCGCCTGCTGCTCAATCGTCAAGTTGCGATGGATAACGCCGATGCCGCCCTGCTGCGCCATGGCGATGGCCAGTCGCGACTCGGTCACCGTGTCCATGGCAGCCGAGATTAGCGGCGTATTCAGCGTAATGCGGCGCGTCAGACGCGTCTCGGTGCTGACCTGATTGGGGACAACTTCGCTGTAGGCGGGGACGAGTAACACATCGTCAAAGGTCAGTGCTTCCTGAATCGGGGAGGAGTTCATTTTTTCCGTTCTGGCTGGCGGCGACAATCAATAATCTCGCGCGCCGAGTTCGTTTTAGATTCTTCTTACCAGTTTATCAGGTGTGCGCGGGAGGCTAGCCCATCCCCCATTTTTCTTCGACCTTCCGAATAATCCGTGCCCCATTCATCGCGCTCTTGTCTCATGCGATGAGTGGGGCCACCAACACGTTTCCGCGTGACCTGCTACGTGAGAACCAGCACATTCTTGCCGTACTCGGCACCAGCCAGAAACTGGATTGCCTTGTCGAACGTCACCAGCACTCCGCCTTGCTTGATGGCCAGTCCCAACAGATAGGCGTCCGTGATCTGCTGGTGCCCGAAGACTCGTTCGCCGAACGGCGCGACAAGAGAGGCCCACCCCTCCGAGATCGGCCAAAAACGATACCCGTCGTAGTGACTCAGCTTCACGAGAAGCGCTGTTGCGCTCTCAACCGTACGACCACCGGCTTTGGGATTGGACACAACCCGAAGAAACCCTGCCTCGCTAAATGCACATACGCCCCAATCGCGGTGTCCAGATGTATCAAACCATCTCATCACCCTCTCGTGGTGAATATGCTCCTCATCCGTAAGGGCGATCAGCACGTTGACATCGGCCAAATACTTCACACTACGCAAAGTCGTCCTCCTGAGCATCCTTCACCATCTCAGGAGTAATCACCCTGCCGCGACTGGCGAATACAGGCAAACCGTTCGGCGCGATTTTGATCCCAAGTGAGTCGGGTGAGGAGTGCGGCACCACATTCGCCTTGCGCACCAACTCGCCCACTGCCGCTCCAAGCGTGATCCCACGCCCAGCCGCATACATCGATGCAAGCTGGTAAACATCGTCGTCCAATGTGATACTGGTTCTCATCTCGAGATTATGCACCACAAATTATTATGATGCAATATATTATTTTGATGCAGGATAAGAATTTGATGCGCACGAGCCTCCTGCAAACACCACAAAGCGACCGGGATCGCTCCCGGCCGCTCGTTGTTGTTTGATGGCTCGTCGCCGCTGGATGAATGCCGCCTAGGCTTTTGCCTCGGTTGCAGCCTCAGCCGCCGCAGCAGCTTCTGCCGCTTCTGCCGCAGCTGCTGCTTCCTTCTCGGCCTTCTCTTCCTTGCGAGCCAGAATCGAGTTCTGACCCAGCTCGTCGGCCAGCTTCTCTGTGGTAAACGACTCGATAATATCGCCCTGGCGGATGTCCTTGTAGCCCGCCAGATCAATACCGCACTCGACGCCCTGCCGCACCTCGCTCACATCGTCCTTGAAGCGCTTGAGCGATGCGATCTTGCCGCGCCAAATCTCGTCGCCCTCGCGCAGTATGCGAACCTGAGCCGTGCGAAGGATCAGCCCGTCGGTCACGCGGCAACCCGCAATCTGACCGACCTTGGTGATCTTGAAGACGTTGATGACCTCAGCCTTGCCCGCGAAGTTCTCCTTGAAGACTGGATCGAGCAAGCCATACATCGCCTTCTCAATCTCGTCGCGCAGCTCGTAGATGATCGAGTGCAGGCGAATCTCCACGTTCTCGCGCTCGGCGACCTCTTGCGACTTGCGATCAGGCCGCACGTTGAAGCCGATGATGACCGCGTTCGAAGCCGACGCCAGCAGCACGTCCGACTCGGTGATCGCGCCCACGCCCGAGTGCAGCACTCGTACGCGAACCTTCTCGGTCGACATGCGTTGTAGGTCCTCGGCGATGACTTCCACCGAACCCTGCACATCGCCCTTGACGATCAGGTTGAGGTCCTTCATCCCGGCGTGCTTGATCTGCTCGGCGAGACCTTCCAGCGAGACACGCGAACTCTTGGCCAACTGCGCCTCGCGTTCCTTCATCTTGCGGTACTGCGCAATGCCCTTGGCCTTGTCGCGGTCCGCCATGACGAGGAACGTATCGCCCGCATCCGGCATTCCCTCCAGTCCAAGAATCTCCACCGGAGTCGATGGTCCCGCCTCGGTGATCGGTCGTCCACGGTCGTCGAACATGGCGCGAATCTTGCCGAAGGTGTTGCCGACAATGTAGCTGTCGCCCGTCTTCAACGTTCCGTTCTGCACCAGCACTGACGCAACCGCGCCACGCCCACGATCCAACTTGGCTTCGATCACCGTACCCACGGCGGGCCGTTCCGGCGTCGCCTTCAGGTTGCCAATGTCGGCCACCAGACAGATCATCTCCAACAGCAGGTCGAGGTTCAGCCGCTTCTTCGCCGATACATCGACGAAGACAGTCGATCCGCCCCAAGCCTCAGGCTGCAATCCACGATCGGCCAACTGCTGCTTCACCTTGTCAGGATTCGCGCCGGGTTTATCGATCTTGTTGACCGCCACGATGATCGGCACATTGGCCGCCTTCGCGTGGTCGATGGCCTCCAGCGTCTGCGGCATCACGCCGTCGTCTGCGGCCACAACGACCACGACGATGTCGGTGATCTTGGCACCACGAGCGCGCATCCGGGTGAACGCCTCATGCCCAGGCGTATCGAGGAAGACGATCTCGCGCCCAAAGGCAGGCGAATCCGGCTTGGCGATCTTCACCTTGTAGGCGCCGATGTGCTGCGTGATTCCGCCCGCCTCGCCCGACGCAACATCGGTCGAACGAATCGCGTCCAGCAGCGAAGTCTTACCGTGATCGACGTGGCCCATGACCGTGACCACCGGCGAGCGCGTGATCTCGACCATGCCGGTCGTGTCTTCGAGGAAGCCCTCAATGGCCTCGTTCTCCAACTCTTCTTCGACCGAGATGACGGTTGCATCCGCGCCAAATTGCCGCGCCACATCCTTGACCAACTCGCCGTCCAGCGACTGATTGACCGTAACAAAAACGCCCTTCATCAGCAGCGTTGCGATCAGGTCCTTGCCGCGCACCTCGAGCTTCTCGGCCAGATCCTTCACGCTGATGCCTTCGGTCACCGTGATGGTCTTGGTGATCGGCAAAGGCTCGCGAGAGAGCATCGCCCCGCCGTAACGCGGCGGCGGCTGAAAGCCCTTCATCGGGCCTTCCTTGGTCTTCTCGTAGCGCTGTCCACCGCGCCGCTGTCCGGGCCGTGCCGCCGGACGCATTCCGCCCGGATGTTCTCCCGGACCAGGTGCCGTGCCTCCTGGTCGCGCGCCAAACTCTGGCCGCGCACCGCCCGGAGTAAATCCAGGACGCCCCGGCGCGCCTGTCCCCGTGGGGTAGGTGCGCGTCGGATGCATTGGACGACGTGCACCCGGAGCCATCGTCGAACCAGGACGCGAGCCGGGAGCACCCGGTGCGCCCGGTCGTGGCCGCTCGAAGATTGGACGCCCACGCTGAATGCCATGCGCAGCCGCAGCTCCCGGAGGTGCCGTGTAGATCGGACGAGGCCCAGTCTGCGGCATCACAATGCGTCGAACCGGAGGTCCGGGAGCCGCCGCAGCAGCAGCAGCCGAAACCATCGTCGTGCCGTTGATCGTCGCACTGGGCGTGGACCCAGCCGCAGCAGCATCAACCGACAAAGTATTCTCCGGCGAAGTTGCCGCAGCCTCTGCCGCTACCGGTGCCTTGGCCGGAATCTCTGCGTCCGCAATGGGAGCCGCTGGGACTGCATGTTGAATCGTCGCAGGAGCTGCGGCAACAACATGAGCCGGAGCAGTATGAGCTGTACCTGTATGAGCCGAAGGAGGCGTCGCCGAAGCTGCGGGCGTGTGCTCGGTCGCAGCGAGTGCCTGCGTGGAAGTGGGATGTGTGGAAGTGGGATGCGTCGCAGTCCCATGCGCCGAGGCCGAAGCCACGGGCGGACGCGCAATCACTGGCCCCACGGGCGGCTTGGTCGCAATCGCAGGAGGCGGCGGCGCTGGCACCACGATCTGTGCATGCTGTCTTGGCTGCGGCACAATCCGCCGAGGCGCTACAACCGCCGGGGATGCAACCGTCGGAGCGCTCTCCTGCACGGTCGGCTTCGCTACCGGAGTCGTCTTGCTGACCACAACCACGGGCGGAGCAGCCACGGGCGCGGGACGACGCAACTGCGGGTTGCGCGCCTCTTCTTCGGCCTGCTTGCGCGCCAGAATCGCCTTCAGCGCGTCACCCGGCTTGGAGATATTAGCCAAATTGAAGGCTGGCTTGGCCTCCACAGCGGGCTTGGTCGCCGCGCTGCCGCCACGTCGACCACTAAAGTAGTCGCGCACCTTATCGGCCTCGAAGGCCTCGATCGAACTGGAGTGCGTCTTCGGTTCTGTGACGCCTACTGCAGTCAGAGCGTCCAGAATGGACCGGCTCTTGACCTCCAGCTCTCGTGCAAGATCGTTGATTCGAACTTTGCTCATCCGTCCCTTTTCATTTCCTCTGCGCGCTTAGCTGTTCATATCAGCCTCATCGAAGTAGGAATCTTGTACCGCTCATTGTTGAATAAATCTCGTCCAATTTCATTATCCCTGAAATTGCATTTGGCGTTCCCGCCGCCTGCAATCCAGACAATCCGCTTGCGCGCGCAGCCAAAAACGCTAACCACGCTCGTTTCCATCCGTCTCTACGCCCTCGTCGGAGACCTCCTGGCTTTCATCCACCAGGGTATCCACGGCATCGTTCGCCGCTTCAATCGTCTCTTCGCGAGCATCCGCCTCGGTTTCCGCATCGCTGGTCGACGCCGCATCCTCCGCGTCTGCAATCGACTCAGCCGAGAGATTGCGAACCGGCGTAGCCTCTTCGCTCGACCCAGCCTCCGCAGCCAGAATCGCCTCCGGCGTCTTCTCCGCAGCCAGTTCGTCGATTGAATCGGTCGTCTCCGATTCGTCCTCGACAGCCGCGACCTCAGCAACCACCGCCGGTCTCTCTTCGCCCTCTTCGTACTGCCCGAAGTAGTGCCGCACGGCCACAGAAATCTTCTCCAGCGTCTTCTCCCCGATGCCGGGAATCTCTTCCAACTGCTCGGGCGTCATGTCGGCCAGCTCTTCGACTGTCGTGATTCCGGCAGCGATCAGCTTCTCCAGAATCGTCTCGCCCAGTTCCTTAATCTGTTCCACGGGAGTGGTCGGCCCGCCGCCCATCTCCTGCATCTGCTGCTCGACCTCTTGCCGCTTCTCTTCCTCGCTCTTGATGTCGATCTTCCAGCCCAGCAGCTTAGCCGCCAATCGTACGTTCTGCCCCTTTTTGCCAATGGCAAGGGAGAGTTGCGTATCGTCGACAATCACCTCAATCTGCTTCTCGGCTAGATCAGTAATCGAAACCTTGCTCACCTTCGCCGGCTGCAAAGCCTTTTCGGCGAAGGTCGTAATCTCATCCGAATATTCAATGATGTCGATCTTCTCGCCGCGCAGCTCGCGGATGATCGACTGCACGCGCATTCCCTTCATGCCGACGCAGGCACCGACCGGGTCAACGTCCTTGTCGCGCGACTGCACGGCGATCTTGGTCCGCTCACCCGCCTCGCGCGCAATGGCCTTGATCGTGACCGTGTTGTCGTAGATCTCCGGCACCTCGCTCTGGAAGAGGTTCTGCACCAACCCTGGCGCGGCGCGGCTCACAATTACCTGCGGCCCCTTGGCCGCGCGATCCACGCGCAGCAACACCACACGCACGCGCTCGCCGACGGCAAACTGCTCAAGCCGCGACTGCTCACGCTTGGGCATCCGAGCCTCGGCCTTACCCAAGTCAAAGATCACATCCATCGGCTCCAACCGCTTGACCGTGGCATTGATGACCTCGCCCGCGCGGTGGTTGTACTCCAGATAAACCGTGTCGCGCTCGGCCTCGCGGACCTTCTGAAAGATGACCTGCTTGGCCATCTGTGCAGCGATGCGGCCCAGCGGCGTCGTGTCCTTGTAGAAGCGTAGCTCGCCGCCGACCTCGACCTCAGGAGCCAACTCGCGCGCAGCCTCCAACGTCAGCTGGTTGATCTCGTCCTCGACCTGTTCGGCTGTTTCGACGACCGTCTTGTAGACGTAGGCGCGAATCTCGCCTGTCTCCTTGTCCAACTCGGCGCGCATATTTTCCTGCGTCTTGTAATACTTGCGGGTGGCCAGTGCAATGGCATCTTCCACCGCGCCCACTACGATCTCCGGGTCGATTCCCTTATCCCGGCTCAACGTCTCGATTGACTGATATAGAACACTTGCCATCGCTCTCACTCATCCTTCGCGTGCAATTCGAATATCTACTGTGGGTACCCCCTCCATCGCATTCTCATCGCGATAGATGGGATGGTGCGCCACAAACTCCAGCTAAATCTCAACCACTAAATTTGCCTTTTCTAAATCCTTTAGCGCCAACTCAATCGTCTCTGCCACTGCCGCCTTCTTAGCCTTGCCCTTCTGCTTTGCAGCAGTCAGATCGATCTTCACAACGCCGTCCGCGAATCCTGTCAAACGCCCCGTCCACTCACGACAACTATTGATCGCAGTAAACGTCTTCACCTTCACCAAACTTCCTTGAAACCGCACAAAATCTTCCGCGCGGGTCAGCTTTCGTTCCAGCCCCGGCGAAGAGACCTCCAACGTGTACTCGGCTCCGGGCACTACATCTTCCACATCCAACAGCGTGCCGTAGTCGGTGGCAAACGCCGCACAATCCTCATGCGTCACGCCGCTCAGCAGCTCGACCGGAACGTCCTTCGGTAGGTCTTCAACCTCGCCCGCTTCAGCACGAGCCTTCAACCTCGCCCGCTCCTCGGCGTCCTTCTCTAGGTAGACGCGTAGCGCCCGCGACTTGCCTCCGCCGCCGAACTCCACATCCACCACCTCCAGATGGTGAGATGCGGCAACCCGGTCCGCCAGCCTGCGAATTTCGTCCATCTGAAGCGCCATAAATTCCTAAGCAACCATCATCCTGCAAATCAAAGCCTGTCGTTACAAAGCCAGCGGCTGACATTCATCGTCCGCCCAACGGCTGTCATCCTGAGCGGAGCGGCTCACGGTTTCATCGTGAGTCGCGCAGTCGAAGGTCCCCGATAAACTCTCGGAAGCCTCAACCCTCCGTCCCTTTCAGCCACAAATCCATACCGTAAATCTCCGAACCGGCGACTCTCTTCCAAACCGTTTTTGGAGCAACAAAAAGTGGGCTCTCGCCCACTCATCTCTTCCGCCATTTCTGCCGGTACGATCACGGCTTCTATATCGTTAGCTCACGGCTATCAACTAGTCGCTCACGACTATCAACCAACTAGTCGCTCACGGCTGCCAACTAAACGACGGAATAAAACGAAGGAACAAACTCGCTTGCTCTTTCAAGATACGCCGAAAAGCAAATAAGTTCAATCCCAACTCTTGTCCAACGCAAGATGAGCCTGAAGGGAGGAGTTGATTCCAACGCAAGATGAGCCTGAAGGCGTTGGAGCGGGCAAGCTGAAGATGGATGATCAGCGTGCTTGGAGCAGAGAAGTT
>Ga0182011_10002821_pt1 | contig 14487 bp, 10 predicted proteins | sample 711E1DmetaG_FD_120481 | JGI IMG/M metagenome (GOLD analysis project Ga0182011, IMG submission 120481) | Permafrost microbial communities from Stordalen Mire, Sweden - 711E1D metaG | ecosystem: Environmental > Terrestrial > Soil > Wetlands > Permafrost | place: Sweden: Stordalen | collected... | reverse complement strand
GTCCACCGTCAGGCTCGGGCAGTAGTCGCCGTCGCCGCACCCCGACGTGATCCCCTTGGCCGCGATGTAGTGAATGAACTTGCAACCCGAATCAGTCGGCGCAACGTCGCCGAACACCGACTGACCGCCGGCAATGCAGTTGTAGTCACCCATGCCGGGGACGGTGCCGCTGGTGGGGACGTTGCTGCCGGCCAGCGCAATTGAGAGGAACACTGCCATCTGCCACCGGTCGACGGCGGTACCGGGGCAGTAGAGCATCGGCTGCGTGCTACAACCCGCTGTTACGCCGGCGACGTAACACGCCTCGATGAAGCGTCGCGCCCAGAAGTTGAGGGGAACGTCGGCGAAGTAAGGCAAGTGCAGCCTGAAGTTGACACCGGCCGTGACGGTCGCGAGCGAGACCACGATCGGCGTCCCCGAGGTCACGGTGCAGGAGCCGCCGCAGTCGAGGTTGTCGTACAGTTCGTCGACATAGCCGTAGTTGTTCTGAGTCGTCGCGAAGTAGCTCCCCGGCTGGAGCCCGGAGAATCCGAAGCTCCCGTCGCTGCCGCTGTACGAGTAGCCAACCAGGCCGCCACTTGTGTTGTAGAGCGCGATATTGACGTACGGGAAAGGGAGGCCGTTGGCAGCGGTCGTCACGGTCCCCGTGATTCCACCGAGCCTCACCAGTGAGAAGTCGACGCCGGTCCTGACGGAGCCCAGCACCACCGAAATCGGCGTTCCGCTCGTGACCGTGCACGGCGTGAGGCAGGAGATGCCGTTGTACAGCTCCGTCACGTACCCCCAAGCCGCGGCCATCGCGAAGTAAGTCCCCGTCTTGAGGCCCTGCACGGTGTACGCTCCCGTGCCGTCGGTATACCCGTTCCCAACGTAGGTTCCCTGGGAGTCGTACACCGTGACGTACTGGTACGAGAGCGGTTGTCCGCTGGTCCCGTCCGTGACGTGCCCGGCGATGCTGCCGAGCTTCTGCAGCGGGAAGTTGACCCCGCTCGTTGCGTGTCCCTGCGTCACGGCGATGGGCGTGCCCGTCGTCACCGCGCAGCTCGGGTCGCAGAGGATCCCGTTGAAGAGCTGGCCGAGATACGCGTGGTAGCTCGAATCCCACGCACGCGCGAAGTAGGTGCCAGTGAGGAGGCCGGTCACCGTGAAGTCGCCGGATGCGTTCGTGTACATCGTCTGTTCGAGGTTCCCGGCCGCGTCGTAGATGTCAACCTCGATCCCGTAGAGCTGTGTTCCAGTCAGCGAGTCGGTCACCGTTCCCATGATCCCGCCGCCGAGGTTCATACCGAAGTTGATCCCGGGAGTTGTAGCGCCGAGCGTAACTGCGATAGTGGTTCCGGTCGTCGGGTCGCAGGACGGCTCGCACACGATCCCGTTGTATAGTTCGTCGATATAGCTCGGGTCATGAGCGACGGCGAAGTAGTTTCCGGTCAGGAGACCGCCGATCGCGTAGTCCCCGGTCTGATCGGAGTAGCCGTAGCCTACAAAGGAACCACCTCCATCGTAGGCCGAGATCGACGTGGTGGTGACTGGCAAACCGGTTGAAAGATCCGTCACGCGACCGGAGAATGATCCGAACTTGAGCAGGGCGAAGTCGATGTTCGGCGTGTCGTGGCCGAAGGTGACGCTGATCGGCGTGCCATTCGTGACCGTGCACGACGGCGAGCAGATGATCCCGTCGTAGAGCATTTCGGCGTATTGCCAGTTCCACGCCGCCGCGAAGTAGGTCCCTCCCTGCAGTCCGACGACCTGGTATGCACCGGTGTAGTCGGTCCAAGCGCTGGTGACGTAGTTGCCATTGGAATCGTAGAGGTACACCGTGGCAGAGAGCGGGGTTCCCAAGGCGGCGTCTGTGATCGTTCCCGAGACGCTCCCGGCGAGCTGGAGCGCGAAGTCGATGTTCCCTGTGACCGCTCCGGGGGAGACGGCAATCGGCGTCCCGCTCGTGACGGTGCAACCGCTCTCGCACGGGATCCCCTGGTAGAGCTGGTTGATGTAAGCGTTGCTTCGGGCCAGCGCGTAGTAGGTGCCCGGGGCGAGCTGAGAGAACTGGTAGTTGCCAGCCGCGTTGGTGAACGTGTACCCCTGGCTGTAGCCCGTGGCGTCGTACAGATCGACCTCGACGTTCCCGATCGGCAGGCCGCTGGTCGCGTCGGTAACCGTTCCAGAGAGGCTGCCAAATGGCTCGAGGGCGAAGTTGACGCCGGGGGTTACCGCCCCGTCGGTCACTGCGATCGGGGTGCCGTTGCCGGAGTAGCATCCGTACGGGCCGCATGGGATCCCGTTGAACAACTCGTTCTCGTAGCCCAGCGAGTTGATCGTGTAGGCCGTGTAGGTTCCGGTGGCCAACCCGCTCGCCAGGTAATTCCCGGACGCGTCGGTGGTTGCCGTCACGCTGGAGCAGCAACTCGTCGCATTCACCGCCACTTGCACGCTAGCCAGCGGGTTTCCGGTCGTTTGATCCGTCACCTTGCCGGTGATTGCACCGTTCCCGGTGGGCGACTGGGCCAACAGCGTCGTGGCGGTGCTCTTCATCGCGGCCGACAGCTTTCGGTTTGCGAGGCTCTTCTCAAGCTCGGCGATCGCCGCCTCGATGCGATGCGCGGCGGCGAGTGTCGGTTGGACGACGTCCCAGTGCAGGCCGAACAACGAAGAGAGGATCGCCCGCACGCCGGCCTTACCCTGCGCCAGTTCTTCACCGAGCCTGGCCGGCGGCGTAAGGCCGAGAGCCTGCAGCCGCGTGATCTCGAGCCGCGCCCGCTCCACGCGAGAAGAAACCCGGTCGAGGGCCGCCGTCGCGCGCGAGATCCTCTCCTGCGGACCCGAGGGCGGCGCCGCGCCGGCAAACGTCAGCCCCGCGACGAGGAGACCGCCCACAACAAGGACAATCGCTGCTCTTCGAACACCTCGTCTCATAGGTCCCTCCATGCTCTTGGAGATGTCGGGCGAGCGCCAGCAGGCCCGTCGGCGGCCCGTGCATCTCCCTTGTCAAATAACTGTGCGCATCGTACACCCTTCGCTGAGACGGCCGCAACGTTGGTTACGTCAAGGTCTATACTGAGACAGTGTCGCTGAATTTTCATCTGGCAACGTGCGAAACAGGTTCATCCGGACCACGCGGATCGGTACCTATTACTGTTTTCTCACCGCTTCCAACAAGCGAAATCTGCCTCAGCGCCGTGTCGACCAAACGAGATCCGCGCGCACCCAGATAGTCTGAGCGCGAACCCCGTTCGGGCCGCAACCCCAGGGAGTCTCCGCCCTACCCTCGCCGCCAACGTCGGACTTACCCGTGTATGCCCTCAGGGACGCCCTCGGACAATTCGGCGGCTGCGTCGTCGTCATATCGCACGCCCTGGAACGGGAACGGTGCCGGGTGCGCACCTGGGCACCCACTGCGAGGTGTTCGCGCAAGGCTGAGTTTGCCTAGGGCGAGGACGAGGATTCAAGCTCCTCGAGCTTTGGGCCGACGACGTGGCCGATCCTCCCGCCGGCCCAGAACATCACCGCCGTGAAACAGGCGAGCGCGACAACGAGGGCGCAGAACGCCCAGAGATGCCGCGACTCGAGGCTCTTGAGCGAACGAGCGTACGCCGCCAAACCGATGAGCGCGGCCACAATCGCCACCGCGTCGACGCTCGCGCGCTGCCAGTAACTGCCGCCGAGGTGGAGCCACATTCCGAACTCGTCGAAGGTGAGGGCCATGCCAACGCCGTACACGAGGGCTGCAGCTTCGAGCTTTCGGCCTGCGGGCCGGGCAAGGACGACGTAACCCGCGACGGCCGCCAGCAGGAAGATGCCATAATTGAGATGATGAACGTGTGTCCCGTGGAGGAAGAGAAACATGTTCGGGACACGGCCCGACATGATGAGAAAGACGACGGCCCTCGATGCGATGAATGTGAGGATGAAGCTGAACAGGGCGCGACGGGCGAGTCGGTCCGAGGTTTCCTTGCGGCCGCGAGTCTCGGTTGGCATCATGAGGAAGCGTACCCGACCATCACCCGGCCGCCAAGCCGGGATGGTCGCCGGCGTGACGCCTTCGCGTGGCCGGTACCCCGAGTACCGCAGCCATACCTCTTCGGCGGTGTCGCCGCCATCCCTTGATCGAAAGCGAACCCCCATGAGACACACCGTATGTGCGGGACCACGGCCCCCTGAGAGGCGCCTCGTACGCAGTTGGCCGATTTTGCCGCTTGCTCAAGGCGCCGCGTATCGGGGTCAGGCTCGCGTACCTGCAACGTCACCGGTGGGAGCCGAGGCGCATGGGAGAGATCGCCAAAGGGCGGCCTGACATTCCGACGCTCAGTCACCTTCTTCGAATCACCGCCAGCTGCGAATTATTGTATCCGGGTGATATTGACATCCTATTTTCATCCGGGTACAATGCAACCTCGCGTCGCTCAGGATTTTCCGGCGACCGGGAGGACGAAGATGGATTCCACCGAACGGGCAAGCTACACCGCCTTTGCCGGCATGCGGCGCATCGCCTCGGGTACGATCGAGGAGGCCGCGCGTGCCGCCAAGGAGGCCTTCGATCGGGACGGCAGTGCCCCGGTGCTGGTTTTCGACGACGCCACCAGCGAGCAGGTCGACCTGGATTTCAGCGTCGGCACCGAACAGGCGGTGGAGCGCCTCGCACGCGCCGCTGGCGCCGGGGCGGGCGTGGCCGCGGACGAGGAGCCGTCCCTCGCGGCGCCGCGCGGCCCGGGTCGGCCCCGGCTAGGCGTGGTCGCACGGGAGGTCACGCTGCTGCCGCGCCACTGGGAGTGGCTCAGCGGACAGTCCGGTGGGGCCTCAGTGGCACTGCGCAAGCTCGTCGAGCAGGCGCGCAAGACCAACGAGGGCAGGGATCGGCAGCGCCGCGCGCAGGAAGCGGCCTACCGCTTCATGTCCGCCGTCGCCGGAAACCTCGCCGGCTTCGAGGAGGCGATTCGCGCGCTCTTCGGCGCGGACCGCGCGCGGTTCGATGAGTTGGTGGCGCCGTGGCCCCCGGACGTCAGCGAGTACGCCAAGAAACTGGCTGTAGGCGCGTTCGCCCAAACAAACGAATGAGTCAGGGAGGGGCGCCGGGTACGCATCTGGCTCAACTGTGGAACCAAGAGCCCCGCTTGCGGCGTTGCTGCCGCTTGCCCGGGTCCCCAGGTCACCTCTCCGCCAACAAAAACCTGCTAAGCGCGTTCCCACTCCCCACCCCACACGGCCCGTGCCTTGCCCACCGCAGGGCGTCAATACCTCTGGACTGGGGACTCGTGCGGCATCACAGATGCTGGACGACCTCGTTGAGCGGGAAACGCACCTTCTCGGCATTGGCGTAGGCGTCCTCCGCCGATCGCACTCCAGCCGTGGCGATGACCACGGCCTTCCAGCCTTTCGGTGACAGACCGAGGATTCTGTCGAACTCGTTCTTGTCGAAACCCTCCATCGGACAGGCATCGACACCGAGCGCAGCCGAGGCAGCGAGGAACACGCCGAGCGCGATGTACACCTGCCGGGTGAGCCATGCCTCGACCTGCTCCGGCGGCTGCGAGACCGAATGAAGCATCATCTGCTTGAAGCTCGCCAGGGTCTCCTTATCCACGCGCCGGACCTCGGCGATGCGGTCGAGAAAGTGCTCCACATCTGCGGGACCGAAGCACTTTCGCACCGCGAAGACCACGAGCTTGTCGGCGTCGGTGATCTGGCTCTGGTCCCATGAGGCCGGGCGCAACTTGGCGCGCACAGCCCGGTCATCCACGACGAAGAACTTCCATGGTTGCAGGCCGAAAGACGAGGGCGAAAGGACCAGGGCTTCCTCGAGCGCCTTCCAGACGTCGTCGGGGACCTTCCCGGCTGGGTCGAACTTCTTGACGGCGTAGCGATGCCCCAGGGCGGCAAGCAGGTCCTCGGGGGTGGCGATATGCGCGACAGCGGTGTCAGTCATCTGAAACCTCCTTGGTCACAGTCAACCTCAAGAAAAACTCACGCCACGGTTTCGATATCGTCGACGATGTCGGCGAGGGTGGTGCGCTTCAGCTCAGGCAAGACCTTGGCCTCGACGCGGGAAAACACGTCGTTGAGGATCGACTTCATGCGGCAGGCGATCGGGCACTTGTCGTTCAGCGTCTCCCGCAGAGCAAAGAACCCGCCTTCCTCGACGGCGGCGTAGACGTCGCGCAAAGAGATCTTCGCCGCGGGGCGAGCCAGGCGGAAACCGCCCCTGGCGCCGTAGGAGGCCTCGACGACGCCGGCGCGGGCAAGTTGGCCGAGCAGGCGGCGGATGACGACCGCGTTGGTCGCCACGGACGCCGCGATTTCGCGCGAGGAACACGGCGCCTGGGTGTGCCACGCCAGCACCGCGAGGGCGTGAACCGCAACCGCGAAGCGAGAGTTCGCCGCCATAATGTAACAATTCTAGTTGCATTTAGACCACCTGTCAAATTCCCTCGCAACGCTGTGCCTGATGAGCCCGGTACACCTGCGGTCGAGCGCCACGGCCACGATCCAGCGGAGGGCTTGTGGCTATGGTGTTAGGAGCCAGGTCCGCCTGGGTTGACAGAATCCCCCTTGGCGCGCGTCGTTCATGCCAGGTGATAGTTCTTCGACCGCACTGTGAGGAGGTTTGGGCGGAGGCCAAGGAGTGGCATGCAGACTCATCGGCCACGAGCCTTGGTGGCGGGCGCCGGGGGCGTGATTTGCGCACGTGACGACTTATCCACGGCCGCTCTGTGCCACTGCGAGGGCGTGCTCTGGGGGAAGTTGCGCTGGTGCTGGACGAGCCTCTCGGCGACGATGCGACCCGACCGGCGGTGCACGAGACAAGGGCCAACTGCGTATGCTACGCGGAGCTACTGGCCCGGCCGCCAGGGCCACAAAGGTCCCTGGCCGGGTGGCCGAGCGCAGCAAGAAGAAGCAGGCACGAACATTGAATCTCGTCCGTCGGGTGCATGGTCCAGGCTACACTCGTGCTCGTGAAGGACGGATCGGCTGATTCGGCGGCTCGGCGAGTGCCGGTGTGGCGGGCGTGGGTACTGGCCAGCCGCCACAAGACCCTCCCCGCGGCGGCGGCCCCGGTCATCGTCGGGAGCGCCGCGGCGTTTGCGGCAAGCCAGTTCCGTCCGGGCCCCGCATGCGCGTGTCTTGTGGGCGCCCTGCTGCTCCAGGTCGGGGCCAACTTCGTCAACGACTACGCCGACTTTGTTCGGGGCGCGGACACGGTCGAGCGCCTCGGCCCAATGCGCGTGACCCAGGCCGGGCTGCTGCGCCCCCGGCAGGTGCTGGCGGGCACCTGGATCGTTTTCGGCCTCGCGACCCTTGCCGGCGTCTACCTGGCCGCCGTCGCCGGCTGGCCGGTCGTGGCCATCGGCGTCGCCTCGATCGCGGCGGCGTGGGCGTACACGGCAGGCCCTTTCCCGCTCGGCTATCACGGTCTCGGCGAGTTGTTCGTGTTCGTGTTCTTCGGCCTGGCTGCCGTGTGCGGGACGTTCTACGTCCAGGCCGGAACGCTCACGGAAGGCGCGGTTTTCGCAGCGGTGCCTATTGGCCTGCTCGCGGTCGCGATCCTGGCCGTCAACAACCTCCGCGACATCGCCACCGACCGCGCTGCCGGGAAGAGGACACTGGCGGCGCGATTCGGGACGCGGTTCGCGCGCGGCGAGTTCATCGCACTGGTGGGGGTGGCGTTCGCGGTGCCCGTCGCGGCTTCCACCACCGGTTTGGCGCCAAAGTGGGTCCTGCTCTCGCTGCTCGCGCTGCCGGCGGCGGCCGGCGTATGCCTCGTCGTGGCGCGCGAGAGCGGCCGGTCGCTCAACCGCGCACTCGCGATCACCGGTGGGCTCGAGCTGGCGTTCGCGGTCCTCTACTCGGTCGGCCTGATCCTCGGGCGCTGAAAGCCGGCTGTCGCTCCAAGACCTCACACGCCCTCGGTTGGCACGCGTCGCACACCCACACGATGAGGCGCTCGGAAGGCCCGGGGCCGATTCGAACCGCCAACCGCAGTCAGCTCGGGAGACTTCGCCGGTAACGGAACCCGTGCCGGTGAACGGGTCCGCTGCGCCGGCGTGGTACGCGCGAATTCATCGCTGAGTTTCCGGTGGCGACGACGCGGAGCGTGCCTTACCCTGCTGGCTGGCGCCCCGGCCCACCCGGGCCGCCTCGCCGGCAGGGAGGAAGCCGATGCAGACCGTATACGCCCCAGGATGTGCGCTCATGCTCTACAAGCCCGAGCTGGCCGGGAGATTGCTGCAATGGCTGAGGACGGAGTTTGGGGATGTCGACGAGCACCTGACCTGCTGCAGGCACGAACCGGGTCTGCAGCGCCCTGCACGGGTCATCAACACGTGTCCGGGCTGCGACAGGAGATATCGCCAGCTCTACGAGGACGTCTCGACGATCTCGTTGTGGGAGGTTCTCGCGGCCAGCACCAACTTCCCCTTTCCGGAATACGACGGCGCGCTGATGACCGTTCTCGACGCCTGCCCGACCCGCGAACAGGCCCGGGTCCAGGAGGCCATCCGGACCCTCCTGTCCAAAATGAACATCTCGGTCGTAGAGCCCGAGAGGACGAGGACCAGGGGCACCTGCTGCGGCGACACTTTCTACGGCTCGCTCCCGGTTGGTGAGGTCAAGCAGCGGATGCGCACGAGGGCCGCCGAGATGCCGGTCGAGGATGTCGTCGTCTACTGTGTTTCGTGCAGCAAGGCGATGCACATCGGGGGGAAGCAGCCGCGCTACATCGTCGACCTCCTTTTCGCGGAGGAGACCGCTCCCGGGACCTTCGAGCCCGACGAGTGGCACGCCGAGATCGACACCTTCATCGCCTCCCACTGAAGGAGCGATCAGGGCTCTCCCGGACCGACACTGGCGGCGGCCGCCAGATTGAGGGCCAAGGCCTGCAGGGCGAGAACCATGTGTCGGAACACAGCATCGAGCAGTTCACGGGCCACGCTATCATCGTGTCCCACTGACTATCAGTTCCTCGCCAGAGTCACGACCCGTATCCTCTCCTTTCAAGGTGACCTTAGGGGCCCGGTTTTCGGCGGCGTCATAAAGTCTGCCGGCCGGCACCTGCTTGGTATCGCGCCATCTGTTCGACTACGAGGAGGGGCGCGCGCAAACGCCCGGGGGAACCGCGACCATGCGGCACCGGATCACACCCCAGATGTTGACGAGCCAGCCCCAAGGTGGGATCGTGTTCGCCGGTGCCTGTGGGCAACAATGACCTTTCATCGCCGCCTCCCGGCAGGGCAGTGAACCCATCGTGTAGAGAAGTGGAGGAAACCATGACCCGGATCCGCAAGACACTCACCTGCGGTCTCGTGCTGCTGTGTCTTCCCCTTCTCTACGGACGACTCGCGGCCGCGCAGCCGGCGAAACCCGCGCAATCGGTTGTTCTTCCCGCACTTGAGCAGCCTGCCCAGACCCCCGTTTCGGTCCCCTCCCCTCCTGTTGTCTCGGCGCTCGCGGCGACGCTCCCGGAGTCGGCGAAGCTCCCGCTCGACCCGGCGGTTCGCACCGGCGTTCTCGCCAACGGCCTCACCTACTTCGTGCGGCACAACGCGCGCCCCGAGAAGCGCGCCGAGATCTGGCTGGCGGTCAACGCCGGATCCACCCTGGAGGACGACGACCAGCAGGGGTTGGCTCACTTCGTTGAGCACATGGCGTTCCGCGGCACCAAGAACTTCAAGAAGCTCGAGATCATCAACTTCATGGAGCGGATCGGGATGAAGTTCGGCCCGGACATCAACGCGTACACGAGCTTCGACGAGACCGTGTACATGTTGACGGTCCCGACGGACGACGCGGCCGTCGTTGAAAAGGCGCTCGCGATCCTCTACGACTGGGCTTGCAACGTCTCGTTCGACGACCAGGACATCGACACCGAGCGCGGCGTCGTGGTCGAGGAGTGGCGGCTCGGGCGGGGCGCGGAGGCCCGGATGCGGGACAAGCAGTTCCCCACCCTGTTCAAGGGCTCCCGCTACGCCGAGCGCCTGACGATCGGCAGGAAGGAGATCATCGAAACGGCGCCGCACGACGCCATCCGGCGCTTCTACCGCGACTGGTACAGGCCCGACCTCATGGCGGTGATCGTCGTCGGCGAGGTGGACCCGGAGCGGATCGAGCAGTCGATCAGGACCCGGTTCGCGTCGCTCGAGAACCCTCAGAAACCGCGCCCGCGGACGCTGTTCCCCGTTCCCGACCATGCCGAAACCCTGGTTTCGACCGCGACCGACCCGGAGGCGACCTCGACGCGCGTGGCGGTGTACTACAAGCTCCCCAAGAGGCCGTTCATCACGGTCGCGGACTACCGCAGAAACCTGGTGGAGGGCCTTTACCACGGGATGGTGAACAGCCGTCTCGCCGAGCTGCGCCAGCGGCCCGACCCGCCGTTCCTGTACGCGTCTTCCGGTTCGGGCTCGTTCGTTCGCACGCGCGACCTCGTCTATCAGACTGCCGGGGTCCAGGAAGCCAGGCTGGCGCGTGGGCTGGAGACACTCCTCATCGAGCTGGCACGCGTGGACGCGAACGGGTTCGCTTCCTCCGAGCTCGACCGGACCAAGAAGCGGTTTCTTCGCAACCTCGAAACAACCTACCAGGAGCGCGACAAGACCGAGTCTGACGGCTACAGCGACGAGATCTCCCGCTTCTTCCTCGACCATGAGCCGATGCCGGGCATCGAGGTGGAGTTCGGCCTCGCCCAGCGCCTGCTTCCGACCGTCTCGGTCGAGGAGATCAACCATCTCGCCCGGCAGTGGAGCGGCGACTCCAACCGCGTCATCCTCGTGAACGGGCCCGAGAAGGCGGCGAAGCTGCTGCCGTCGGACGAGCAGCTGCGGGAGATCTTCAAGGCGACCGACATGAGCAAACCCGAGCCCTGGGTGGACCGCGTGCGGCAGGAGCCGCTCGTCCCAACGCCGCCGCAACCCGCGACCATCAGCGAGGAAACGACGATCGTCCCGCTCGGTGTGACGCGCTGGAAGCTCTCGAACGGCGTCGTTGTCCTCCTCAAGCCGACCGACTTCAAGAACGACGAAGTGCTGCTGGGCGGGTTCAACCCCGGCGGCACCTCGCTTGTCGGCGACGACCGGTACGTCTCGGCCAGCAACGCCTCGCAGGTGCTCTCGGAGGGCGGCTGGGGCCAGTTCGACAGGATCGAACTCGGCAAGGCGCTCGCCGGGAAGATCGCCCGCGCCTCCGCGTACATTGGCGGGTTGGAGGAACGCGTCAGCGGCAGCGCCTCGCCGCAGGACCTCGAGACGATGTTCCAGCTTCTTTATTTGACCTTCACGTCGCCCCGCGCCGACGAAAAGGCCTTTGCGGCCTGGAAGGTGCGGACCAAAGCCACGATTGAGAATCGCCTGGCGCGCCCCGAGACGGTGTTTGGCGACGCCATGCAGGTGGCGATGTCGCAAGGGCACTTCCGCAGGCGGCCGATGAGCGTCGCGATCCTCGACGAGGTCGATTTGAAGACCGCGGAGACGGTGTGGCGCGAGCGTTTCGGCGACGCCAACGGCTTCACCTTCGGACTGGTCGGCGCATTCACGCTCGACCAGATCCGCCCGCTCGTGCTCCGCTACCTCGGCGGCCTGCCTTCGCACGGGCGCCGTGAGACCTGGAAGGACGTCGGGATCCGGCCACCCAAGGGCGTCGTGAAGGTCGAGGTCAAGAAGGGCATCGAGCCGAAGAGCCAGTTCCGCATCGCGTTCTCGGGGCCAGCCAAGTGGAGCCCGGAGGCTGATCACCTGATCGGCGCGCTCGGCGAAGCGCTGCGCATCCGGCTCCGGGACGTGCTGCGGGAGGACATGGGCGGCGTGTACGGCATCGGCTCGTACGGCTCGATCTCCCGCGAGCCGGTTGAGCAGTACGTGTTCTCGATCGCCTTCGGCTGTGACCCCGAGCGGGTCGCCGAGCTCAAGAAGGCGGTCGACGGCGTGCTCGATGCGGCGAAGAAGAACGGCTTCGCCGAGGATCTCGTAGGCAAGGTGAAGGAGCAACAGCTGCGGCAGCGCGAGACGGACCTCAAGGAGAACGGCTTCTGGCTCGGAGAGCTGCTCGAGGCGGCACGCTTCAACGACGATCCGACGCGCCTGCTCCGGTACGACGATCTCGTGACGAAGGTGACCAGCCGCGCGCTCCGTGATGCCGCCCGCACGTACCTCGACCCGCGCCGCGTCGTGGCTGGCGTGCTGTACCCAGAGTCGTGGCTCAAGGCTTCCCAGACCCCGCCTGCGACCGCGATGCCAGTGTCTACGCCGCCAGCCGGAGACAAGACGAAAAAGTAGCAACCGCGCCCGGCGCGGCCTCGAGTGACGCCGATGGCTTCAACTGCAACGTAGGCCGGAGGCCGTGCAATGCACCGGCCTGCGCGAGTGCGCTGCTTGCACACACTCTCCGGGTACGAGGAGTGGCGCTGGCAGACCTGTGGCGACACCGCTCCAAGCCGGGCCGCGGCTGCTTCCGATTTTGCGCTGTACCGTCGACGGCAGCCTCGGACGACACCATCATTGAGGGACCTATCCTGGTAGCGGTCGGCCCGGGTCGTCGTGCCCGGGGGTGTCCTGACTTGCGTCATGAGGCAGGAGTACGGCGAAAAAGAGGTATCCGAGGCAAACGACAATAGTGATGACGGCCACTGTGAATGCAAGTGATTTCCCGTGCCACAACCCGTTGAACCAGTCCATCAGCTCCACCGCGAGCACGTTCGCGGTTCCGCCATAGAGCTGAAGATCACGCAGGTACTTCTTGGACGAGTCGGGTGAGAACTCCAAGAGGGTGTCCGGGACGATCGCGGCGGTCAGATAGATCACGATGGCACTGCCAAAACCGACCAGCAGAATGACGGAGGCGATGAGATAGGGGCGATTCCGCGGCTCGGTGAGCTTCCATCTCATTCTTATGGTCGTCTCCTCCATCAGTGGTGAGTTTTCGGACCGAGCGTGGTGCTCACAGAGATCGCTTCATCCGCGGGACGGGCAGTACGGCCCGGGAGTGAAACGTGGCGATCAGGCCGGGCGGGCCAGCGGATCGGCGACAGAGAGTCCTTTCCTCACCTACAGCGATGGTAGTGCCGCTCGGGGAGTTGTCAACGCCGATGCCCGCAAGGGCGCCGAGGGATCATCGCCCGCCTCTTTTCGGATGCGATCGAGCACGCGAGCGGAGGACATCCCGTGATTCCCGGCAATGGCTCACCGAAGTCGGACGTCTCGACGGTCGGATCGAAGAGCACCCAGCGGCTGGCGGGGTCCTCCGGCAGGGTCGCGGGGTACGGGACGAGCTCTCGTAACATGTCCATCGCCGGGATCACACGGTTGATGAATGCCGTGCCGAGCCGGCTGCCCCACGAGGAATGTCCGGCGTTACCGCGCCGGGCGAACGCGACCTCGCCGTACACTATCTTCGCGATATGGGAACTTAGCGGTGTGGGCAAGGTCACAAGTGCCTTGGCCCTATCGGCCCTGCTCCGGGCGAATGGGCCGCCTGCGAACCACGCCGGGATCAGGCCGATGGGTGTTCGTCGGCCCAATCGCGGCCGCAACGTGTCGCCGCCGTCGCTAGGTGTCACACCGGCGAACGGGGTATAGTGTACTCATATAACCATGCGAAACTGAGACTGTTGCTCTGGCACGACGCGTCCAGACGGCCCACCCCATCTCTGCGAGCGAGATCCGATCAAAGAGGCGGGGCCGACGACGACTGCGGGGCGGGGCATGCGACTCATCAGTCGGAGCGCCCGAATGCGGCGATCCGCTCTCGTCGTGGGAGCGGCAGTCGTCGCGCTCTCGAGCTGCGCCAGGCCGACGGCGACGCCGCTCGTGGTTGCCTTCGGCGATCTCCCGATATCCCTCGACCCGCATATCGGCAACCGCAACGTCCGGTGGTCGGTCCTCTCGAGCTTCTACGACCCCCTCGTGAGTCTCTCGGGCGACATGAAGCCCGAGCCTGCGCTGGCGACCCGGTGGGAGCAAGTGGACCCGACGCACTGGTGCTTCACTCTGCGAAGCCGCGTACTCTTTCACAACGACCAGCGGCTGATCGCCGAAGACGTCGTGGCGAGCCTCGAGCGAGCCAGAAGCCGCCCGTCTTCGGCCGTTGCCCAGTACCTTGCAGGGGTGGTGTCGGTGCGCAGCGAGGGCGCCACGACCGTCCTCATCGAGACCAACGGCTGCCAACCCGACCTTCTCAACCGGCTTTCGTTCGTCCTGATCGCACGAAGCCAGGACGCCCGCCGCGGCACGATCGCGGAGCCGGTGGGGACCGGCCCGTACCGGTTTGCCGGCCGGCGCAAGGACGGCGCCGGCCTGGGCCGAGCGTGGTCGGGGTGGAGGGGTCGGCCCGACTGTGGGAAGGTCATCTTTGAGTTCTGCGGAACCGGCGAGGAAGCTGCTCGGTAAGTCCTCGCCCTACCCCGTCTTGATCTGAGGGAGTTGCCCGGTGATGCTCCGGGGATGGACGAGGAACGGATCATCGAGCAGGGACAGCGGCTTTCGGAGGAGCTCGCAAATGAGCGGC
>Ga0182011_10002820_pt1 | contig 14488 bp, 10 predicted proteins | sample 711E1DmetaG_FD_120481 | JGI IMG/M metagenome (GOLD analysis project Ga0182011, IMG submission 120481) | Permafrost microbial communities from Stordalen Mire, Sweden - 711E1D metaG | ecosystem: Environmental > Terrestrial > Soil > Wetlands > Permafrost | place: Sweden: Stordalen | collected... | reverse complement strand
GCGCTGTACATGCACTGCCTGCCGGCGGACATCAGCGGCGTGTCCTGCAAGGAGGGCGAAGTGCAGGCGTCGGTCTTCGAGCGCTACCGCATCGAAACGTACAAGGAAGCCGGCTTCAAGCCGTTTATCATCGCGGCAATGATCCTCACGACCCGGTTCAAGAACTCGGCCGGCGCGCTGGACCAGTTGATCCGGCGCAAGGCGAAGCGAATGATCGCATAGCGAGGGCCCGGCATGAAACCCCCTCCACTCGTTGTCATCGCGATCGGCGGGAACTCGCTGATCAAGGATGCGCGGCACATGACCGTGCTGGACCAGTACACCGCCGCCGGCGAAACCAGCCATCACATCGCCGCGCTGGTCCGCGAGGGCTACCGCATCGTCATCACGCACGGCAACGGTCCGCAAGTCGGCTTCATCCTGATGCGCTCGGAGATCGCCAAGACGATCCTTCACCAGGTCCCGCTGGAAAGCTGTGTCGCGGACACGCAGGGCGCGATCGGTTACCAGGTCGAACAGACGCTGATGAACGAGCTCCGGCGGCGGGGAATCCGGAAGCAACTGGTCTCGGTGGTCACGCAGGTCGTCGTGGACAAGGATGATCCGGCCTTCACGAACCCGACGAAACCGATCGGGCCGTTCTTCTCACGCGAAGACGCCGAGCATCATCGGCAAACCGACGGGTGGACGGTCAAGGAGGACGCGGGACGGGGCTGGCGCCGGGTGGTGCCGTCGCCGAAGCCGCTCGAGATCATCGAGGAACCCGCGATCCGCGCGCTGCTGGAACAGGATATTGTTGTGATCGCCGTCGGAGGTGGCGGGATCCCGGTGATTCGGAATGAGGAGGGCGATCTCGAAGGCTGCGCGGCGGTGATCGACAAGGATGCCGCCTCCAGCCTGCTGGCCCGGCACCTGAAAGCGGACCTGTTCATCATCTCGACCGGCGTGGATAAAGTGGCTTTGAATTTCGGCAAGCCGGACCAGCGGTTCATCGATCGGATGACCGTCGCGGAGGCGACCCGGTACATGAAGGAAGGTCATTTCGCGGCCGGCAGCATGAAGCCCAAGATCGAGGCGGCGATTGAATTCCTCGAAAACGGCGGCAAGAAGGTTATCATCACCCAGCCGCATCTGCTCGAGGATGCCATTCACGGGAGGACGGGGACGGAGATCGTGCCGTAAGCGAACGAGAGCAGCCATGTACTTCACCGGTTTCAAATGTTTCGCCTGCGCCGCCGAGCAGCCCGCGAGTTTTCCGGGCTACGTCTGTCCGGCGTGCGGCGGGAACCTGGACATCCAATACGACTACCCGCGGCTGAAACGGGACGTCGGCCCCGAGCGCATGGTCGCCGCGGGCCGCCCGGATATCTTCCGGTACGCGCATCTGCTTCCGCTGGCCCGGCCGGATCTCGCGCCGCCGTTGCGCGTCGGGATGACCCCGCTGTACCACGCGGAGCGCCTCGGTGCGTCCGTCGGGCTCAAGCATGTCTATCTCAAGGACGACGGCCTCAACCCTAGCGCGTCGTTCAAGGATCGTGCGGGCGCCGTGGCGCTCGTACGGGCCCGCGAGACCGGAGCGCGGGTGATTGCCGGCGCCAGCACGGGCAACGCCGGCAGTTCCATGGCGTGTCTCGCCGCGAGCGTCGGACTGCCGTGTGTCATCTTCGTCCCCGAGAAAGCGCCCGCGGCGAAGCTTGCCCAGCTGCTCATTTTCGGCGCGAAGGTGCTCGCGGTGCGCGGGACGTACGACGATGCCTTCGATCTTTGCCTCCAGGTCTGCGAGCAGCGCGGCTGGTTCAACCGGAATACCGGCTACAATCCGTTCACCCGCGAGGGGAAGAAGACCTGCAGTTTCGAGCTCTGTGAACAGCTGGGCTGGCACGCACCCGACCGCGTCATCGTCCCAACGGGCGACGGCAACATCCTGAGCGGCATCTGGAAAGGGATGCGGGATCTCCATGCGGTCGGGATGGTCTCTCATCTCCCGAAGATCGACTGTGCGCAGTCCGACAAGAGTGCCGCAATCAGTCACGCGGTGTGGAAGCTCCGCGAGCGGCACGCCAAGCCAGAGACGGTCCGGTGGCGCGACGTGCAAATCGAACCGGTGAAGGCCGCAACGCTTGCCGATTCCATTTCCGTCGATGTCCCGCGCGACGGCCTTGCCGCGGTCCGCGCCGTCATCGAGTCGGGCGGCGAGGCTTATACGGTCTCTGACGACGAGATCCTGGCGGCCATTCCGGAACTCGCGCGGCTTGCGGGCGTTTTTGCGGAACCGGCGGCGGCGTGCGCATGGGCTTGTCTCCGGAAGATGGCCCAGGCGAAACTCATTCGGCCGGACGAGCGTGTCGTTTGCCTCATCACGGGAAACGGCCTGAAGGACGTTGCGGCAGCGCGTCGTGCCGCGGGTGAGCCGACGGTGATTGATGCCTCCGTTGACGCGGCGAACGCCGCGATCGGGAAGCTGGGGGTACGCTGAGTCAGCCGGCCTGGAGACGCACGCGGCTGCGTCTCCAAACCAGCGTTGTCTGCGCTGCGGATGCGTGCAGGCAGGGAACTATTTCGTGGTTTCCAGGTCAAAACCGTCTACGCCCAACAGCCCGGCCTTGCCCACTCCAGTTGCTTCGAAAACCACCTGGGCCTTCGCCGTGCCGGCGGGTGACACCCCGAAGACCTTTTTCTCCGTCCATTTCTGCTCGGCCAACTTGGCCAGATCGGTGGAGAACGTCTTCAACAGATTCCCGTCGCCGTCGAAGAACTCCAGCTTCAGGACCTGGGTTTGGGCCTGCCATCCGTTGTCGCAATAGAACTTTGCCGTCAGGGTGTATTGCGTCTCCGGCGATGCGGCGAGGGCCTGGATCACGCCGCCGCGGTCGTCGCCCGCCCAGTCGCCCTTGATGAAGCCGGCGAACTTCCCTTCCGGAGGCTTGTTCCAATTCTCGCGGGAGAATGTGCCCCAGTGAATGCTCCAATCGGTTGCTCCGATCTCGGTCTCGAAACCGGGATTCACCAGGATGTTGGCGCGCGACACGCCAGCCATCGTGGCGAGAACTGTCAGGATCACGGCTAATCGCGTCATACGGTTTCCTTTTTTCAACGAAGGCGGCTCCGGAGTGAAATCCGAAGCCGCCTTGCGGTTGAGCAATTCAACTTGCGTGTACAGCTCTAGATCTTCTTCCGGCGGAACAGGACCAGCCCGACACCGATCAGCCCGAACAACGCCGCTGAAGTCGGCTCGGGAACAGCCTGGGCGCTGAGGCCGAGGTTGTCCGCTCCAAGCACGCCGCCGGCGCCCGCACCGGTCACCTCAAACACAACCTGCGCGTAGGATGAGTTGTTCGGCGCCGTTGCCGTGAGGCTCCGGGTGTTCCACTGGCTCGCCGTCAGGTCCCCGAGCGAATTGGTGAACCCGCCCAGCAGGTTGTTGCCGGAGTCGAAGAACTCAAGCTTCACCCCCTGCGCGCTCGCCGTCCATCCATTGTCCAGATAGAAACTTCCGCTCACCGTGTAGGAACTGCCCGGGGTGATGCTTCCGGCGCCCGTGGCCTGAAGTATGCCTTCGTTCGTCCCGCTGCCAGCCCAGTTGCCTTTAAGATAGAAGGCCTCGGTACCTTCCGGCGGCGTATTCCAGTTCTCAACAGTTCCGTTCCCCCACGGCCCGGTCCAACTTGTGGTCCCGTCCTCGAACCCACCATTCACCAGCAGATTGGCCTGGGCTATTCCCCCGCCCAGCGCCAACGCTGTCATTACGATCAGAAACTTCTTCATCCAAATCCTCCTGACTAATGTTACCGTTATCACACAGGCACAAAAAAATAACGCAGTCCCTTTCCCTTCATCCCTCCTTTCTTTGGAATTCGTTATTGTTACCTGTATCATATAGAGGGATTACTGTCAACTTCCGACCTCCGCTGTTTGCGAGGGCTGGCGTGAGGGCGCTCGATTCGGGCTCCGATTCGAATCGGCCGACTGAGGCAAAGAACAGGGCATCTCGTAAGTTTTACGGCTTGATCGTGTTTATCAATCAGCTATCCTGCCGGGCTTTCGGTTGATTCGCCATCTTGGAAACGTTACAGGGAAAAGACATGAGCAAGTACATCCCGACCGGCAACGAGTATCTCTCCATTCCCACGATTCGCGACGAGGACGGTGCCATCGAGTCGCTGAACGTGATCCTCATGAAGCTCGACGGCCTGCTCGAGGTGTGCGGGGCCAACGGCGAGCCGCTGATCTCGTGTCCCGGCATGCAAAAGGAATCGGGCAAGTGGCGCTGGAGTTTCCGCGAGGACTGGATCCCGGAATTCCGTCACGCTGCTCGCGCCGACGTCGGCGGATGGATCTGCGCTCCGCCGGGCGAACGCTTCGCCATCTACAAGGCGCCGCAACTCGGCGGCGGATTCACCGTCTCGGTCGGCGACGTTTTTCAAACCGCCAACATCCGCCACAAACTCCCGCCGTGTGACTTCGCCGTCCGGCTTTTCGGCTGGGCGGGAGAGGTCGGGCTGATGATCGATATCTACGCCGGTACGCTGCTGGCGTCGCTGGCCCTCCGCTGTCCGGGTCCGGCGAAGTACGTGTTCGAAGGCGACGGCAAAGTGCATGAGTACACGTGGGAGAAGCCGGAAGTCACAACCCGCGGTCCGTTCCACGTCCACATCGAGCCGCAGGGCGAACCCACGCTGGTGATCGGCGCGAACCTCACCTCGATCGGCGCGATGAGCGCGACGCTGGAAGTTGGTCGCGTGCCGGCCGGCGAATGGATCGGCCGTTCGGAAGCGTCGCTCCGTGCCCGGCGGGTTTCCATTCCGCACGACGCGGCGCTCGCGACCAAGGCCAGCCGGAACGGCCATTTTGCCCGGTTTTTCGCGATGGGAAGGACGCTGGACACCAACGAGGTCGTTTCGATGACGTCGCGCAGCCATCGCTACTACGTCTCGTCCGCTTACTGGGATCGCGATGCGCTGCTGTGGCTCTATCCCTTCCTCGTGCGGAACGACAAAGCCCTGGCGGAGAGCCTGCTTCGCTACGCCTTCGGCCGCCAGTTGGCCAACACCGGCATCCACAGCCGTTACATCTCCGGCCAGATCCTCGAGTTCGGCTTTGAGCTCGACGAACTGCTCGCGCCGCTCATCGCGATGGGCACCTGGGCGAAGCTGTACCCCGACGACGCGCTGTGGGAGGAGCCGGACATCCGCCGCGGCATCTGTTCGTTGTTCGAGCGCCTGAAGACATATCGCCATGAGCGCACCGGCTTGTATGCCACCGAGCTCATGCCCACCGACGACCGCATCGAGGGCGGACGCGACCTGCTGACGTACGACAACGCGCTCGTCGTCCATGCTTTTCAAAGTGGCCTGCCGATCCTGGATAAAATATCGCCGCCGCTGGCTGCGTACGGCCGTACCGAGGTTCGCGCGGTCACTGGCGCGGTCCGCAGGCACCTGGTCCGCGACGGCATGTTCGTCTGGGCGATGAATGCGGCCGGTCAAACGGAGATTTACGACGAGGCCGCCGGGAGCCTGGTCCTTCTTCCTTATTATGGCTTCTGCGGAACCGACGATCCGGTCTATCGGAAGACGCTCGGTTACCTGTATTCCGGGAAGTACCCGTACTTCCGGCCGGGCACATTCGGCGAGCTGGGCAACCGGCACACCGGCAGTCCGCATCCGTGGGTGCTGAGCGCGTGCAGCAGCGTGCTGAGCGGCGCCCGCGTCCGCGAAGGTCTTGATTTCCTTCGTCGCGCACCGATGGATAACGGCATCGCTTGTGAGAGCGTGAACATCGATACCGGCGAACCTGAAACCGGGCTCCACTTCGGCACATGTGCCGGTTTCGTGGCGCACGCGATCGTGCAAGGCTGTTCGTCGTAATCTTCGTCCTCCTCCTCGTCCTCGATCGCTCGCCCGCGAGGACGAGAACGCCAATCGGCCTGTACAGAAGCCGCCTCCCGGCGTATTCAAATGGGCAGCGACGGCAGGGAGGTTCCCGTGGCCAAGAAGCTTTCCCGAAAGAAGAAAGCCACATCCAAGAGGCCGGCAAAGCGTGTTCCCAAACCGGTCGTGGACGACGATGGCATCAATGATGCCACCATGCTGGTCTGGGTCACGGACGACGATCAGTTCGAGTCCGGAGCCGCGATTCCGCCGGAGTACCTCGCCGCCAGCACCATCCAGGTCGAAGGTGGCCGGAAATACGATGTGGACCGCATCATCGCGAAGGGCGGGATGGGCATCGTTTACGAAGCCCGCGACATCAACTGCGATCGCACCGTCGCCCTCAAGGTCCTGCTGACCGACTCGAAACATTTCGACGAGAACCGGAAACGCTTCGTCAGCGAAGCCCAGATCACGTCCAAGCTCGAGCACCCGAACATCGTGCCGATCCACGAACTGGGCCGCGACGTCGCGGGCAATACGTTCTACAGCATGAAGTTCATCAAGGGCGTCACGCTCGGCTCCGTGCTGAACGAACTCCGGCACGGCAACCGGGAGATCATCAACGAGTATCCTCTTGCCCGCCTGCTGTCGGTCTTCGAGAGGGCATGCGATGCCATGGCCTTCGCCCACGCCCACAGCATTGTGCACCGCGACCTCAAACCCGGCAACATCATGATCGGCGATTACGGCGAAGTGCTGGTGCTTGACTGGGGCCTGGCGCGACCGTTCGCGAGAAGCGGCGAGAAGAGGGGCGGGCCGGAAGATCTGGTGACGGGACCCGTCGTGGTCCACTCGACCGGTGGCACCCAGCTCCAACTCGACGACACGACGCAGCTGTTCGATACGATCCGCTTCGAATCGGTCGGCACGGGGCTGAAGACCGTCAGCGGGACCGTGCTGGGGACTCCCGGTTTCATGGCGCCGGAGCAGGTGTCCCGCAGCGAGATGATCGACCAGCGGACCGATATTTACGCACTGGGCGCGATCCTGTACAGCATCCTGACGCTGCGCTCGCCGGTGCGGGAGAAGAACATCCCGAAGCTGCTGCGTCGCATCCTCGACGGCGATATCCCTCCGGCGGTTTCTCACAATGCCACCGCGAAACCGGGCGATTTTCCGCACCTTCCCGATGGCCAGGTCCCCGCGGTCCTTTCGGAGGTCGCCCGGCGGGCCATGGAAGTGGACCCCGGCGACCGCTACCAGTCGATCCGGGAGTTCCGGCACGAGATCGAGGATTTCCAGAACGGCCTCGTCTGGCATCTCGTGATCGACGACGATTTCCGGAGTCCTTCAACGCTTGACCACTGGGAGCCGCGCGGCTGCGAGGCGGAGATCCGGGACGGCGAGCTATGCATGCACGGCGGCGAGCTCCAGATGCTGCTGCTCAAACGCGACCTGCCGCTGGATGTCCGGATCGAATTCGAATGCCACCAGGAAGGCTCCTATCTCAACGATATGGCGTGCCTCCTGAGCGTGGTCCGCTCGGACAACAACTGGGAGACGTCGACCAGCGGTTATGCTTTCAAATACGGCGCATACACGAACACGCTCAACGTGCTGACCCGGTGCGACGTCCGGGTTTTTTCGGAGCAGGCGTCGCCGCTGGCACCGGGCCGACACTACAAGGTCCGGGCGGAGCGCGTCGGCCACCGGCTGCGGTGGATGGTGGACGGCAAGGAGGTTTGCACGGCGACCGATCCCCAGCCGCTGACCGGTAGTATGCGTTCGTGCATCGGCCTGCTCGGCTGGGTGGCCGACACCCGGTTCAGCCGGATCCGCGTTTACACGCTGGGGACGCCGTGGAAGAGCGACAGCCTCGATATCGCCGAGCGGCATCTCCACGCCGGCCACTACACGACGGCCATGGATCTTTACGAGGAAGTCGTCCGCTCGTTTCCCGACGCAACGCGTCTCGAGCGGGCGCAGCAGGGCTACGACAAGGCCCGCGTCCGGGGGATGCTGCAGCGCAGCCTGCCGGCGTGGAAGGAGAAACTTTACGAGGTGTGGCCCGGCTCCGGCGTCGAGGTGGACATCGACGACGACGGGCTCTCCATCCGGATCACAGATGCCGGCATCAAGAACCTGGACCCGCTTCGCGGCATCCCCGTGTGCAAGCTGTCCTGCTGGGGCAATCGGATCACCAGCCTCGAACCGCTGCGCGAGATGCCCCTGATCCAGCTCAACTGCATCGGCAATCCGATCGAGAGCCTGGAACCGCTGCGCGGGATGCCCCTTCGGGAGGTGCGGTGTGAGGCGTGCCGGGTCACCAGCCTGGAGCCGCTGCGCGGGATGCCGCTGAAGCAACTCGGCTGCAATGAGAACCCGCTCGGGCCACGCGCCCTCGAACCGCTGAAAGGCATGAAACTTAACTGGCTGGCCTGCGTCGGCGTCGGCGCCGTGTCGCTGGAGCCGCTGCGCGGGATGCCGCTGGAACGGCTCTTCTGCGACGGCAACGCCGTTGAGGACCTGGCTCCGATGGCGGGAATGCCGCTGACGGAGATTTCCTTCAAGGGCAACCGGATTGTGTCACTCGAGCCGCTGAAGGGGCTCAAGATCAACACGCTCCGGTGCGAGGGGAACCGGATCACCAGCCTCGCGCCGCTGCGCGGCATGCCGGTGACCACGTTCAGCTGCCAGAACAACCGGATCGCCAGCCTCGAACCGCTGCGTGATACGCCGGTGACCTGCATGCTCTGCGGCACCAACGAGCTCAAGGATATCGGTTCGTTCGTCAAGAACCCGCCCCGCGTGTTCTTCTTCGACTGCGATTCGATCCCCACCGCCGAACTGGAATGGATTCACAAAGCCTGGTCCCGTGACTTCCGGCTGGCGGAACATGTTCGGCATTTGGAGGTGATCCTCGCTTTGCGGCGGGGAGACCGCGCTGCACTCCGCGAGCGGGCCGGCGTATTCCAGGGCCATCGCTACCTTTTCGTTCCGAAGTTCCTCCGCTGGGAGGAAGCCCGGCGGGTCTGCGAGTCCGTCGGCGGACATCTGGCGACGATCGGCAGCAAGGAAGAAAACGAATTCGTTGCCGCGCTGTTCCAGTTCGGTGGCGCGTGGTTCTGGATCGGCTTGGAAGTGATCGACGGCGAGCCGCGGTGGGTCACGGGCGAACCCGTCACGTACCGTAATTTCGTGACGCCGATGCAGGAGAAGCAGCCGGGCCCCCGTGTGCTGTCGTCCCGCGACTGGTGCTACGACATCATTCCGAACGCGCACAACTGCTTCATCATGGAGTGGGACGACTGATCGCCCCGCCCGCGCGTTTCCAGTTTTCCGCCGTTCCGCAACTCCGGTTCGAAGAGAGCCCGCGGCAGGACATCGAAAGCCTTGGAATGCGATTGAAGGTGATCAATATTACGGCTATGCCGGTGGTGGTGGCCGCATTCGGGCCGCTCCATGGATGGCGCCGAAAGAAAGACGCAACCCGGGCTTGATGGCAGGAGAATCCGAACATGAAACTGCGAACGATTGCGATTCTGGCCGTGGTTCTGATCGTACTGGCGATCGCGGTGACGCAGATGCAGAAGCGGTTGGCCGTGAAGAAGCACGCCGGGCCATTGCCGGGTGATCCGGTGCTCACCAACTTCGACGCCAACTCGGTGGTGCAGATGAACGTATCCACGAGATCGGCGACCAACGTGTTTCTCAAGAAGAACGGCACCTGGGTGATTGCCACGCTCTACGACTACCCGGCGGACTTCAGCCGCATTGTCGAGCAACTCCGCCACCTGGCCGACATGAAAGTCGGGCAGGTCATTCGGTCACGCGCGGAGGAGATGGATGAATTCGGGCTCTCCCCGGGCAAGGCGACGCTCGTTACGCTGCAGACGGGATCCAGCCAGGTGATGGCGAAGCTCGCCATCGGCATGCCGCGGATGTCCAAGGGCGAGGAACCTTATGGCGGTTACCCGGACGGCAATTACCTGCGGGTGAATGACGGCCCGGTCCTGCGGGTGAGCCAGAAGCTGCCGGGATGGCCGTCCAGCGGACCGGAGTGGATGCAGCGCGACGTCATCGCCGTGCCGCAACAGAGCGTGTCGGAAGTGTCCGTTACCTCGAAGCAGGGCAGCTACACGGTCCAGGTCCAGGGAATGAACCAGTACTCGATGGACGGTTTGGGAGAAGGCGAGGAGGTTGACAAGGATGTCGCCGGCCGATTGACTCGCGCGCTCGAAGCGTTCAACTTCCTGACGGTGGTGAATCCCGCCGAAACGAACAAGGACCTCGGTTTCGGCAAGCCCGATCAGTTCGTCATGAAGACCAAAGACGGCTTGACGTATACCATCCTGCTCGGCGGCTACACGCCGACGCGCGAACGCTATGCCCGGGTGAAGGTCTCATATCAGGCGGCACAGCCGCCGCCGACGCTGGAGGAAGTTCGCAAGGAAATGCCGCCCCCGAACGAGGAGGCGCTCAAGCCCACGACGACGAACAACTACATGGGTGTTGTGAATGCGGAATTTATGAAACGGAAAGCGGACTACGCCAGGAAGACCGGCGAGCTGCAGAAGAAGGCGAGCGATCAGACCGAGGCCACGGCGAAGTGGACATTTGTGCTCAACGAGCTTGCGCTGGGCAACATGAATATTTCCCGAAGTCAACTGATCAAGAAACTTCAGACGGCAGAAGAGCCGGAGGAACAGGCCACGACAAATCCGCCGAAGGCGAAGTGATCGGTTGCTCAATCCTGGTCGGAACAGAACGGCCCCGCCGGAAGACCCGCGCCGTTGTACAGATTGCAGGTCGGGTTATCGGCCCAGCCGTATCGGACGGCGACCGGATGCGCGACGGACGGCGATGATACGACCACGGTATCGCCGTCAATCACCGCATCGGCACTGACGAAGCGACGGTCTTCCCCCGCCACGGTGAAACCGGGAAGCTTTCCGCCTTTCGCCACGAGGCCTCCGTCGGTGTGATAGAAACTCACGCGGACCTTCCCGCCTTCGCGCTTGAGGGATGTGAAGACCGGGCCAGAATACATCACCTTCTTTCCGTACGTCAGCGCGAGCGCGCTCAACGCCAGCCGCCGACCCACCTCCTGTTTGTCTTTCGGGTGAATATCCAGCGGTTCGCCGATATCGATCGTAACGGCCATGCCGCAGTTGGTCACGCTTTGCGCGGTCAGACGCTGGGCTTCCCGGATCTCGGCCCGTTCGGCCCGCGTGGGATCCTGCGGTGTGTCGGTGAAGTTGGCCACTTGGACGATGAGGAAGGGGAAATCGCCGGCGCCGAACCGCGCGCGCCAATCGCGGATCAGCGTCGGCAGCAGCGTCCGGTACTGCCGGGCCCGGCCGGTGTTGGACTCGCCCTGGTACCAGACGACGCCCTTGATGCCGAACGGCAGTATCGGCGCAATCATGCCGTTGTACAGAACTGTGACGGTATTGGGTTCTACCTGTTTCATCCCGGCGAGGTCCGTCAACGCAGGAACGAAGTCGGGCATGGTCCTCAAGGCGGTTTCGCTGGTCCACGCCTCGGCGACCGTGCCCGGCCACGCCGCCTGGATCAGGCCGATCGGGATGCCGGTGTCCTCCTGCACTTTCCTGCCGAAGAAGTAGCCGACGGCGCTGAATCCCTGCCAGTAACCCAGCGACACGGTCTGTGAGCTGCAGACGAGCCAGTGGTTGTCGACATCGGCTTGCGGTTCCGCTGAAATCCGTTTCGGGACAGTGAAGAGGCGGATCATGGAATTCGTGGCCCGCGCGATTTCGGCGCTCCCGTTCTTCGCCGCGCCGATCCCCATTTCCATGTTGGACTGGCCGGAGCAGAGCCAGACATCGCCAACGAGAACGTTGGTCAGCGTCACGGACCGCGGGCCGGTGATCGCGATCGTGTACGGTCCGCCGGCCGGGAGCGGACCGATGCGCACGAGCCATTTGCCGTCCGCGCCGGTGACCGCGGACTGACATTGGTCCGCGACGGTGACAGTCACTTTCTTCCCCGGCTGTGTCCAGCCCCAGACGGGCACGGGCCGGTCCCTCTGCAAAACCATGTTGTCCGTGAAAAGCCCGTGCAGGAAAGGGCGGGGCGTTGTCTGCGCGCCGGACCGATTGACAGTCAGGACCATGCCGAACAAAGCGATCAGGAGCAGTATCTTCATGCGGCTGAACCTTCGTGAGATTCGAGGCGGCCCTTCACGCGCTTACGACAGGCGGCGGTCACAGCAAGGCTTTGGCCGGAGAGTTGGAGGCTTTTTCGGTGACCGACACCAGCATATCCGAACACGCCGGGCAGGCGCCGCGCTCCATGGGTACCGGATAATGCTTGATGAAATATTCCTCCACGTGCTCCCACGTTCCTTCCCGCGTTTTCACGCGATGGCAGTACATGCACGTCTGAAGGAGCCTTCTCAGGAGGCCGCGCTGCTGCTCGTAGGTGTGGCCGACCGCGATCACGGCGGCGACAATGATGGCCGCGGTGAGCACGCTGGCCAGGTACAGGTTGAATGATGTGGCGGCGGCGCCAAACATCAGGGCGGGAAGATCGAAGAGCTCGTTGGCCCAGACGAAACAAATGAGCAGTACGAACACCAGGGTCTGCCAGATGGCAATTCGGGCAAAAGCGTCACGTCGCGCGGCAATTTTCCGTTCCTCGTCTTTATGCATAGCGACCTCCCTGTGATTGGGCAGCGACATAACACTTACCCGGATTCGGCTCCGTTGTGAATCTGTCGCCGCGGCGAAAAGAGGCCGCGCCCATCCGGTCGTCTTGTCCGCACGCGTACTCGCCCGCGATCCTATTTGATCTTCTCTTGTAAACAAGCAAATAGACGTGGCTTACAGTATGCCGACGGCGCGGGTTCGACCGGGAGCAACGTCCGTTGGGGCTCCGCCGTCCCTTGCGTATCGGCTCTCTTGGCGTACTTTGTTTCCGGTAATAGACCGCGGAGGAAATGGTGCATGAACGAGACCTTGTATGTCGTGACGGGCGCGAGCGGACACATTGGCGGCCGGGTGGCGGACAGGCTCCTGGCCAAGGGCAAACAAGTGCGGGTAGTCGGAAGAAACCCGGCTCGGCTTCGCGGGCTCAGCGAGCGTGGCGCCGAGGCCGTGGCCGGCTCCGTGGATGACCCGCAGGCGATGAAGCGAGCCTTCGAAGGTGCCGAGGCTGCATTTGTGATGATCCCGCCGGACTACGGTTCGCGCGACTTCCGCGCCTGGCAGAAGAAGGTCGCCGACACCTACTCGACGGCCCTGCGCGCGGGCGGTGTCCGCTACGCGGTGAGTTTGAGCAGCGTGGGAGCCCACCTCGCCGAACGGACCGGACCGATCCTGGGCCTTCACGACCTGGAAAACACCCTCGATGCGATTCCTGGTTTGAATGTGATCCATCTTCGGCCGGCCTTTTTCATGGAAAACCATCTGGCCGGCATTCCGATGATCCGTGCCATGGGAATGGTGGCCGGCCAGATTCGAGCCGACCTGCGTATGCCCATGATCGCCACCCGCGACATCGCCGACGTGGCCGCGCACTTTCTCCTTCACCTGAGCTTCCGTGGAAAATCCACGCGGGAACTTCTTGGCCAGCGCGACCTGACTGTGCCGGAAGCCACGCACATCCTCGGCGCCGCGATCGGGAAGCCGGACCTCAAGTATGTGCCGTCGCCCGCCGAGGCTGTCGAACAGGCGATGATCGATCATGGAATGAGCCGCGATGTAGCGCGCCTGATGGTCGAAATGGGACGCGGCTTCAACGAGGGTCACATCGCGCCGGTGGAGAAGCGTTCGGAGATGAACACGACACCGACGTCGATCGAGGAGACTGCCCGCGTGGAATTCGCAACCGCCTATGTGGTGGCCGAGAAGAATCATGCCGCGTAAGTGGCCGGGTCATCCGGCGCGCGGCGGTGCGCAGGATTCTCGAACGACCAGCTCCGTCTGGAGAACCAGGCGGGTCACGGGGGTGTCCTGGACTTCGAGCTGGCCGGCCAGAATTTTCGCGGCGAGGCGGCCCATCTCCTTGCGCGGAATGCGGATGGTCGTCAGGGCCGGCGTCGTGTGCGCGGCGAGGGATATATCGTCGAACCCGATAATCGAGACGTCCTGCGGCACCCGGAGCCCGTGCTCGCGAAAAGCCCTCATCGCGCCCATGGCGGCCTCGTCGTTGATGGCCACGAAGGCGGTCGGCAGCGTCTTGGTATGAGCGAGGTATTTCTTTACGGTTTCTTGCGCCACATTCGTCTCATAACTGGCCGCGACCAGATCGCTCTTCCGGAACTCGATATTCGCGTCCCGTATCGTCTGCAGGAAACCCTGGAATCGGACTTCGCTCGCCGGGTCCGGAACCGCTTTGCCGATGAAGGCCATGTGTCGATGGCCCAGTTCGAGGAGGTAGCGTGTCGCTTCGATCGCACCGAAGCGGTTGTCGGGTACGACGCCGGAAATGCCGCGCGTCGTGGCGGCGCGGTCCACGAGGGTCACGCGCAACCCCTTCTTCTGGTAGGCGATTGCCAATTCCTCCGGCAGACCGCCGAGGAGGAGCACTCCGCTGTAGTGTTCCTTCAACACGCTTGGTTGAATCCGGAGGCGGTTGTCCGGTGCCCAGAG
>Ga0182011_10002819_pt1 | contig 14489 bp, 8 predicted proteins | sample 711E1DmetaG_FD_120481 | JGI IMG/M metagenome (GOLD analysis project Ga0182011, IMG submission 120481) | Permafrost microbial communities from Stordalen Mire, Sweden - 711E1D metaG | ecosystem: Environmental > Terrestrial > Soil > Wetlands > Permafrost | place: Sweden: Stordalen | collected... | reverse complement strand
TACATAGTTACTGTCACCGTTGGGCCGAATACCGCAAAAGCCTTGACGAGTTTCAGCTTTGCAACACCAGCGGTTACCGGAACGATCACCGATTCTTCGAAAACCGTGGCAATATCGGTTCCTTCCGGAACGAATGTTACGGCTTTGAAGGCCACATTTGTTTCTACCGGCGCATCGGTAAAGGTCGGGACCGTCGTGCAAACAAGCGGCACGACGCCAAACAATTTCACCAGCCCCGTGACGTATACGGTTGTGGCGGCTGATGGCAGCACGCAGGCGTATGTAGTTACGGTAACCATTGGGGCCAACCCGGCAAAAGCCTTGACGAGTTTCAGCTTTGCCAGTCCAGCGGCAACCGGAACAATCACCGAATCTTCGAAAACCGTGGCAATTTCGGTACCTTTTGGAACGGATCTGACGGCATTGGTCGCTACGTTTGTTTCTACCGGCGCATCGGTAAAGGTCGGGACCGTCGTGCAAACAAGCGGGACAACGCCTAATAATTTCACCAGCCCGGTGACTTATACGGTGGTGGCTGCCGATGGCAGCACGCAGGCGTATGTGGTTACAGTCACCGTTGGGGCCAACACGGCGAAAGCTCTTACGAGTTTCAGTTTTGCCAGTCCCGCGGCAACTGGAACGATCACCGAATCTTCGAAAACCGTGGCAATTTCGGTGCCTTTTGGAACGGATATGACGGCATTGGTCGCTACGTTTGTTTCTACCGGCGCTTCGGTCAAGGTCGGGACCGTCGTTCAAACGAACGGAACAACGCCCAACAATTTCACAAGCCCGGTGACCTATACGGTGGTTGCTGGGGACGGCGGCACGCAAGCATACGTGGTTACGGTCACCGTTGGGGCCAACACGGCGAAAGCTCTTACGAGTTTCAGTTTTGCCAGTCCCGCGGTAAGCGGAACAGTCACCGAGTCTTCGAAAACCGTAGCGTTAACGGTACCCTTCGGAACAAATGTTACGGCTTTAGTGGCCACATTTGTTTCTACCGGCGCTTCCGTCAAGGTCGGGGCCGTCGTGCAAACGAGCGGAACAACGCCCAACAATTTCACGAGCCCGGTGACCTATACGGTGGTTGCTGGGGACGGCGGCACGCAAGCGTACATAGTTACTGTCACCGTTGGGGCCAATACGGCGAAAGCTCTTACGAGTTTCAGTTTTGCCAGTCCCACGGTAAGCGGAACAGTCACCGAGTCTTCGAAAACCGTGGCGTTAACGGTACCCTTCGGAACAAATGTTACGGCTTTAGTGGCCACATTTGTTACTACCGGCGCTTCAGTCAAGGTGGGGACCGTGGTGCAAACCAGCGGGACAACACCTAACAATTTCACCAGCCCGGTTACCTATACGGTTGTGGCGGCCGACGGCAGCACACAGGAGTATGTGGTTACGGTTACCATTGGACCTAATACCGCCATAATCATTGCAACTCAACCCCAAGCCCAAACAAAATGCGTCGGTTCGCCGGTAAGCTTTTCCGTGTCCGCCAGTACCGCGGTCGGCACGCTGAGTTATCAATGGAAAAATGCCTCCGGCAATTTGACGGAAGGGCATTTTGTTGGGACCGCGACAAATTCATTGTCCATAAGCGCCGTGGCAACGGGCGATGCGGCAACGTATTCGTGCTCTATAACTTCTACGGGAGGAGGAAGCCCGGTGACGAGTACGGGTGCGATATTGACGGTGAATACCCCGTCTTCAACGCCTACTCTTGCGGCAAATGTTTCAAGCGTTTGTCCTCCAGGTTTAGTAACATTCACTATTACCGGAACTTTGGGGACAGGAGCTCAATGGCAAGTGTATGCTGGCGGAACAAAGCTTTTAACGCAGCCGACAATAGCAAGCAACAGCTTTACAATTTCAAATATCTCCGCTGCTACTTCCTTCTCGGTAAAAGCCGAGGGAGGAACATGCGATAATGCAAGCAGCCCGCCGACAAGCAATAGCATTCCGATTGCAATGAACCAGTCTTCAACCACGCCTGCTCTTGCGGCAAATATTACAAGCGTTTGTCCTCCGGGGTCCGTAACATTCACTATTACGGGAACTTTGGGGACGGGAGCTCAATGGAAAGTATATGTTGGCGGAATAAAGCTTTCAACTCAGCCGACAATTACGAGCAATAGCTTTACAATTTCAAATATCTCCGCCGCTACTTCCTACTCGGTAATAGCCGAGGGCGGAACATGTGATAATGCAAGCAGCCCGCCGACAAGCAATAACGTGGCGATTTCCTTAATCAAATATAATGTAACATTCAATGCAAACGGCGGAAGCCCGATACCTTCTGTGCAATCAATTACCTGCAATGGTACGGCTACTGCGCCAAACCCTGCGCCGACCAAATCATGCAATACCTTTGCAGGATGGTACTATGGAACTACCGCGTTCAGCCTTACGACGACGCCAATCACCGCAGACATCACACTCTCAGCCCAATGGACGGTTAATGGTAACCCGACGGTATCCGTAACACCGTCATCCTCAAGCATATGTGCAGGGAGTTCCGTTAGTTTTTCAGCCACGGCATCCGGCGGAACCGCTCCATATAGCTATCAATGGTATCAGATGGTAAACGGAAGCGCAAATCCCGTTGGGACGAATTCACCCTCCGTGTCAATCACTACAGCGTCGGAAACCGGTGGAGCCGGTCAAAGTAGGCCTGTAACGTGTTATTGTGTGGTAACCGATAACTGCAGTAAATCGGGTACAAGCAATAACTCTACCGTAACGGATAATTTTCTACCGTACGCCCCCGATGTAGAATTCTCTACTGATTTTGATGCCGTGCTTTGGCTCCATGTTGCCGTGTGGCAATTTAGCCCATATACCGATTTCTGTTGCTATTTTAGTTACCAGAAAAACGGTGGCGCTTGGATGCCTTACACTAGTCCTTCGTGCGATAATATATCGTCGGATTTGGGAGGCGCCAACCCGGCAACGGACGTAGTAGTGGTCAAGGCCTACACACATAATAAAGTGACAGGTTGCGATGGCCCCGTTACCACCGTAAACTATCCATAATAGACCTGTCTACGAAACCGCTTTAATTTTCCTTTTGTAAAGTACTTCAAGGGCCGCGCGATTCGGACGCGGCCCTTGTATTATCCTACTAAATTATAACATTTTGAAATAGAACCTAACCCAATATCGGCAGAAACCTCCACGCGGGCACGATAAATCGCTGCTTATCGAAGGCTTCAATCGAATCGCCTGTGGCGACAATATGATAGTAGGGAATTTTAAGCGTTTCGGCGAACAGATTGCCCGCCGCTGAGAGCGAATCGTCGCTCAATTTTGCTTCAAAGAGAGCAACAGGATTTTTCCCATTAACCAGCAAAAAATCAACTTCCTGTTTTTGCGTGTTTCTGATATAACGCACGTCAAAATCCCCAAGGCCCAATTCGTTCCATCTGCTTACGGCCCGTAAAAGCGACACCGCAACGGCATTTTCAAAGCGCGCACCCGGATCGTCAACCATTGTCCAGTCGTAGAAATAAATTTTTGGTTCCTTGGAAATGGCCCTTGCAATGGTCCGCGCAAAAGGCATGATGGAAAATATGAGATAGATTTTTTTAAACCCTTCAAGCCAGTTCGATATTGTCGCATGGTTGACCCGAAGATCTTCCCGAAGCGAATTTACGCTTAAAGGGGAAGCGATCTTTTCCGGCAATAAAAGCATGAGCTGTTCGATGCCTTTGATATCATGGATCCTGGAAAGGTCCCGGAGGTCTTCGGAAATGAGCAGTGTTTTATAGTCCCTTCGCCATCGCAGCGAAAAACTTTCTTTACTCTTGCAAAACGGTTCCGGAAAACCTCCGAATTTTAACCAGAGTTCCAATGCGTTTTTAAAATGGTCCTTCCCTTGAGCAACGGGTAATCTTGAAAGAAATCTGTTTTTTTCAGGAAAAGCCACGATCGAGGGATCGTTTATCGCATACGTCAAATCTTCCGATGCTTCGGACAGTCCGAGCGGCAGGAGTTTATACGAAAAATACCTGCCGACAAGGCTGTCTCCCGAAGCTTTAAAAAAATCAAGCCGTGCGCTACCGGTCACTATAAAATGGGCTTCATCCGAATAAATATCATAAAGACCTTTAAGGATGTTTTTCCAACCATGGTGTTTATGGATTTCATCAAAAGCAACAAGCGGAGTCTTGCCTGAACTGTTAGCCAATAAGGTTTTTAAGAAATGAGGGTTTTTTGTATAGGTGCGTCTCACCATCGGGTCGTCCCAGTTAAAATACAAATCCTCATTTTTTAATTCCGCGAGCTTGCTTTTAACGAAAAAAGTCTTGCCAACCTGACGCGGTCCGGAAAGAAACACCATTTTGCCGGCATGTATCTCCGGGTCGAATAAATACGTTGATTGAATCCGCTTAATAACCATAAGATAAAATTACATGATGGTATAAAAAAATCCAGATAAAATTACATGATGGTATAAATTTATCAATCTTAGGACCGGATAAATAGTCAGGAAAATACCGCTGACGAAATAGATAAGACGGTCGTTGCCAAAAAGTAATCCTGGGTTGCTACCGGGATGATCTTATTTCGGCGCACCCTTCGAGAACCTCAGGGTGCGATCCAGCGCGTTCAGGCTGTCTTGCGCTTCGCTGAAATCAGGCCGCAATCTCATCGCTTCCCGGTACTGAGCGATGGCCTCCCGAAGCCGTCCGGCTGTTTTCAGGCCTTCGGCAAACGTCTGGCGATTTTCCGGATTTTCCGGATCGAGGTCAATGCCCTTTTGCAAATAAGCTATCCCCTCGGCGTTTTTGCCTTGCAGCAGATAGGCCCTTCCCAATTCAATATTGCTGAGCGCGTCGCGGGGCGAGGTTCGAAGCCCGGCGATGAAGTGGGCGACGGCCTCGGGATATTTTTTGGTCTTTACATACGATTCGGCTATGTTGTAATGGGCGAACAGATCGTCGGGCGCGAGCTTGAGGGCGGCTTGATACTGTTCGATCGCCTTTGTATATTCCCCCAGCTTCAGATATATATTCCCTTTGTTTACACGCGCAATTTCAAACGACGAATCAGCCACGATGGCCTTGCCATAGAATTGCATGGCCTCATCGAGCGCCCCCTTTGATTCCGCGATATTGCCGAGGCTAACCAATGCCCTGACGTTTTTGGGGTTCAGGCGCAACACCTCCTGAAATTTTACGGCGGCGTTTTCAACGTCGCGGGCGTCTAAGAACGCCATGCCCGCCCGCCAGAGCGAAACGTCATCTATGAATTGCGGGGCGATCCGTTCTATACTGCGGGGGTCATTATACACAAATTCCGGGATATTTGCCGCCCTGTCGGGCGCCGTAAGATTATCAAGCACTACTGCGGGCGCGTCATTGCCCTGCTCGTCGACATGCGTCAGGAAAAGCTGCGTGTAGGGGGAATTTCCCTTGGAAGCGAACACTAACCAGCGGCTGTTCGACGACCAACTGTGCCAGGAGTTCATGCGATTGGTGTTGCAATGCATGAGGCGGGGTTTCCCGCCGCTTGCGGGCATGATGTAAAGCTTGCTGTCGGGCTGGAGCAGCATGAAGCTTTTCGCCTGGCAGAAAACGATCCATTTTCCGTCGGGCGAATACCGGGCGAAAAAATTACTCATGCCGTTGCCCGACGCCCCCGCAAGCGGCTCCGCCCGGCCGCCCTTGCCGTCGTTAAACGGTATGCGGTATAGATCGTACGTGAACAGCTTTTGGTCCGTCAGGAATTCGGAACACTCTTCCGGCGAAAGAAGCGCTTTGGTTTTGTCATGAAGGCTTTTCAAATGATAGACAACACTCCGGGCGAACACGATATATTTCCCGTCCGGGCTCCACGAAGGATTTGACTGCACCAGGGCCGTATCATCGGCCCCCGGAAGCGAGGCAAAGCCTTTCGTGGCCCTGGAATACACCGCCAGAATTCCCTGAATAGGAAAAAACAACTGGGAAAAAGTAAGGTCGGGCTTGGCGATAAAGACCGAACGGTCTTTGACCGTGCTCACCACGTAGCGGCCATCGGGCGAGATCTGCGACAGAAGGCCGAAGGTTGGGTTCGCGGGGTCGCGCTTGTAGTCGCTCCAGGTGATGATATCGCTTGTTGTCAACTTCATCTCCCGCGCGACGCCGGTGACGGCGTAGGCGCCCTTGTCGTTGGCGTAATCCACGTCCATGGCAAGGGTCTTGCCATCGGCTGAAAACGAATGGCAGTTGCCGCAAACGGGCAATTTCTCAAGCACCACCGGCGGCATGCGTTCGTCGGAAATCACGCCGAACCGCCACCTCAGGCGGGAAGGGTCCTTGACGGCCTCGCTAAACGGCAGGACCACATCGCGGTAAAACAGAGGGTCGTCGAGCCGGTCTTTAGAGGTGGTAAACGCGGTCTTGTCGCCGCAAACGCTTTTCACGCCGAGGCTTCTGCCGAGGACTTGACGAAAGCCAACAATCGTGATGTGCGCGGCATGGTCGACGGAAAGCTTTTTAAATATTTCCCACAAGTATCTGCTTGGCCGCCACTGTAGGTTATGAACGCGAAACCGCCACTGTTGCCGCAAGCCATCAAAGCCGATGGCGATAACCCAGGTATTGTCGGTTGTCCTGGAATCATTCCATCGAAATGTCGGGGCGACCAATTCGGATGGAAATATCGTCCCGTTCAAGGGATAGGAGATCGCAAGGCCCTGGGCCGGTTTTATTTCAAATGCCTTTACAAAAGCGGCATTTCCGAAGAAATGCGATATACTAGCGGTTGTCAAAGCAACCAATACCGAAATAACAAAGATTATCGAGAAAAATTTCTTTTTATTGCCTTTTACGGTCGGCATCGTTGTTGTCCCCTATTTTGTCGCGGACGAGAAACCATTTCTCCGACAAAATAATTCTTAGGACAACAAGGGTATTGCAATAATATTATATCCATTCTCTCTATAAAATTTGCTACTGCATAGAATTTGATGTATACTTTTATTATAAAATCTATGACAATCGAAATTATTAAAAAATGCTTTCAAACTGACAGGGTTTTGTATTCACGTCACGCAACATTTGAAATGGACAGCGAAGAATTCGGCAAAATTATTGATGCCGAAGTAGAGGAATCTATAAAAAATGGCGAAATCATCGCCGAGTATTTCGATGATACACCATATCCAAGCGTTCTTGTCTATGGAGAAACTTTAAAAAAACGACCCTTGCACATCGTCTGCGCTTATAATAAAAATGATGACATGGTAATAATTATTACGGTCTATCATCCAAACCCGGCCCTGTGGATTGATGGTAGGAATAGGAGAAAATAACGATGAAATGCATTATTTGTCATGGAGAATCAATCGAAAAGAAAAATGTACGTGAAGAACGCAGCGTCGGGAACGATATTGTTTATATCCCCATTGAAGTTCTTGAGTGTTTGACCTGCGGTGAACGGTATTACGATCGAAAGACCCGACGTTACATGGAAGATATCGATCAAAAACTTCATGACGGAAAAGCAGTAATGCGCGATATTGGAAAAGTTAAAATTCTTGCTGCATAGCCGCTTCCAGCGTTTTTAATTTACATTATACAATCCGATCTTTGAGTCAAGATGAATCCCTGTCACTATACTCTCCCGCAATCAACGCACGATCATGAAACGCGTTGATTCCCGTATGCTTTCGGATGCAAGAAGCGCCGCATACATTCCTTGACCGGCCATTTTTCCGGTCATATCGGTTTCATCCCACGAAAAATGGTTTTGCACTCCCAAAACTTTTAGGATAAACTTCCGTACGATCGCTCCCCTGCTATCATAAATTTCAACGGAAGCATCCTTGCCGAGGTGTTCGCTTGGAAGTTTGAATTCAATGAATGTGCTGTTGTGGCCTTTGATTTGATGGGCCACAATACCCGCGCCGAAAGCGGCAATGCCGGTCGCATCCGGACCCAGGACCGGCGTGGAAATACCATTGATGATTTTACGTATGTCCATTTGAGCTTCGTCAATGGTCCCGATGTTGTACGATGTCGTAAAACCCGTGACCGTCATTCCCGCCGCCGCCTGCAGATAGGGCGGCATGTTGGCAGTGGCATAAGCGCCGCCTTTATTTATACGCATCATTTTAATTACCTGCATTTCAGCGCTTACCGGATCGGTGCTCATGATGATGGTCGTCGGACATTGAGTAGTGGAAGTTTTATCGATGGATTGGGCATACGTCGTATAATTATCGGCAATGCCCGCGGGACCAAGGCCTTCATTCATTCCATAAATACCGCTGCATACCGCAAGAACGGTTTTGTTATAAACAGGTCCCGTACAATTCATGTCCCGAAGGTCTAGTGTGGTCTGTGTTGACCAATTATTACTTGGGTGGAGGGTTGTATATGGATTAGAATAGGTGCCAAAATGGTTTTTAAAGCCGAGGGAAAATTTTGATCCTGCAGGAGGCATAGAATGACCTCTCGGACTGAAAACACTAATTAAAAAATCAGCATTTTTAAGTGTTGCCGCATAAGTATGATTGTTTAAAGCGCCATCGCCGCCATCAACCGCGGTGTCATTGACCATGGCTATGCCCGGAAAGTTCGTTGCGGTGTATCCCGCGGCGGCAAAAGTATTTATAGATGGGTAACTCGGGTTTCCAGTAATGGTCATTTCATAAATCGTAATATTTGCGGCAGGGAATGGCGTCCCACTAAAGTCCATTTGTTGCAGGCCGTCGGTAATTGCCTTAACTGAAGACCAGTGCGGCACGGGAAGACCGACATTAAAACGAATTGGAATCTTAATTGCAATTTTTGAAGAAGCGCTCAGCGTTGACGGAAATATTGCTTTCCATGCGGCCCCGACCGTTGTTTCTTTTGTCAATAACAGGATCGCGTCATCCACCATTTTTTTGATGACCGTTGTATCGGCCACTGTCGCCAAGACGGCCGCCTTATTAAAATTGACGACCACCCTGCCGGGCCATTTATTGCCGGGTCCCACGGCCTTCATAGCTGACGGCGACGCAAAAATCTGGTCCAGTTTGGAAGCGATTGCCAGGCCCGCCGCCCCCGCCGCGGTCATCTTAAGAAAATTCCGACGTCCGGTTGAAATGTTTTTACCCATGGTATTTTTCCTCCCTTAAAAAAAGACGCCCGATTATCAAGGTCCATCCGTGTAAACCAGCGCCCGGCGCGCTTACCCGGTAATCGTACACAACGCCGAAGCGTTTTTTCCCCCCGAAACCAAATGTACGATATACGTCCCTTTTGAAACCGGTCCGCCGATTGAGTCCTTTTCATCCCATGAAAAATGGTTCTGCACTCCCAGCACTTTTTGAGAATACTTCCGAATGAGCGCTCCCTTGTTGTCAAAAATTTCTATGGAAGCATCGGAACCGACCTGTGCGGCGGGAAGCTTGAATTCGATGAACGTATTGGCTTGGCCTTTGATATGATGGGCCACGATTGCCGCCCCGGATGGACTCATGGGGCCCGCGACGGGGTTGAGCACGGGCGTCGAAGCGCCGTTGATTATTTTAAGGACGGTCATTTGTGATTCGTCAATGACCCCGATGTTGTTCACCGTCGTAAAGCCCGTGGCCGTCATTCCCGCGGACGCCTGAAGATAGGTGGGCATGTCGGCCGTGGTATAGGCGCCGTTTTTATTGATGCGCATCATTTTTATGGTTTGCATTTCGGCGCTTACCGGGTCGGTGCTCATGATGATGGTGGTCGGGCATTGATTGGTTGACGTTTTGTCGATTGACTGGGCATAGGTCGTATAAATGTCGGCGCTGCCGGCGGGACCATTGCCCTCGTTCATTCCGTAAATGCCGCTGCATACGGAAAGGACGTTTTTAGTAAAAACAGGGCCCGTGCAATTAATGGCCTGAATGTTTTGGGGCGCGTTGGTGTGCATGGCGGACGCATTGGAATAAGTGCCGAAATGGTTTTTGAAACCCAGGGTGAATTTTGATCCCACGTTGTGGCCCCGAGGACTGAAAACATTGATCAGGAAGGCCGCGTTTTTCAACGTCTGCGCGTAGGTCCTGTTGTTCAAGGCGCCGTCGCCCCCGTTTACAAAGGTATCCGTGACAATGGCGATGCCGGGAAAATTCGCCGCGGTATATTTGTCGGTCCCCAAATTGCCGCCGACTTCGTAAATCGTGATGTTTGCCGCGGGAAATGCTGTTCCATTAATGTCCATTAGCTGGAGCCCGTCGGTTATGGCGCGAACGGATGACCAGTGCACCGCGGGCAGGCCTGTATTCGCGGTACTTGTTTTAATGGCTATTTTAGATGAAGCAGTCAGCGTGGCCGGAAACACCGCTTTCCAGGCTGCTCCGACAGTCGTCTGGCCGGTCAATTTCAGGATCGCGTCATCAACCATTTTTTTAATGACCGTTGTATCGGCCCCGCTTGCGGTGACCGCTGCCTTATTGAAATTGACGACCACGCGGCCGGGCCATTTATTGCCGGGTCCCGGCGCGATAGCGGCGGACGTGGCCGAAAAAATCGAGTCGACTCCGGAAGCGAGGGCAAGACCCGCCGCTCCCGCCACGCTCTTTTTTAGAAAACTACGCCGTCCCGCGGAAATGTTTTTACCCATATAACGTTCCTCCCGACAGACAAAAAACGGTTATTGATACGATCGGCTTACCGGACAATCGTGAGCGGCGCCGAAGCGTGTTTCCCGATTGAAACCAATTCAACGATATAGGTCCCCGCTGATACCGCGCTTCCCCGGTCGTCACGTTCGTCCCACGAAAGATTGTTACGGACGCCCAGTACTTTTTGCGTGAGTTTTCGCACAAGCGCACCCTTGCCTGAATAGATCTCGATGGAAGCATCCTTCCCGACGTGCTCGGCGGGACAATTAAATTCTATAAATGCGCTGTTGTGGCCGTCAATGTGACGCGCCGCTATTCCAACTCCGGAAACGCGGGCGACGCCGGAAACCGGGTTGGGTAGTATCGCGGCAACGGTGTTGACCATTTTTCGTATGTCCATCTGAGATTCATCGATTATTCCAATATTATAGTTTGACGGAAAACCCGTAGCAGCCATTCCCGCGGACGCTTGAAGATAAGGAGGCATGTCGGTAATCGTATATGCGCCCTTGTTATTGATACGCATTATTTTAATGGCCTGCATCTCGGCGCTTATCGGATCGGTGCTCATGAGAATAGTGGTCGGACATTGATTAGTGGAAGTTTTGTCGATGGATTGGGCGTAGGTCGTGTAAATGTCGGCGTTGCCGCTCGGACCATGCCCTTCATTCATTCCATAAATACCGCTGCATATTGAAAGAACGGTTTTATTTAAAACCACCCCGGCGCAATTGATGCTGACAAGATTTTGCGGTAAATTAGGGTGCAGGGTCGGTTCCGGATCGGAATAGGTGCCGAAATGGCTTTTAAACCCGAGCGTGAATTGCGATCCTTTGGGGGGTTGCGTGTGGCCCCGCGGGCTGAAAACATTAATTAAAAAATCGGCGTTTTTAAGCGACGCCGCATAGGTTTTATTGTTCATGGCGCCGTCGCCGCCGTCTACGGGAGTGTCCGTGACGATTGAAATGCCGGGAAAGTTGGCCGCTTTATATCCCGCGGTCGCCAGGTTGCCCGCGGCGGGCAGCCCGTTGTTCATGTCGTAAATCGTAATGTTGCCTTGTGGAAAGGCTGTCCCGTTAAAATCCATGAGTTGCAGCCCATCGGTAATGGCCCTCACCGACGACCAATGCGGCGCGGGAATTCCAGGATTCAGGGTATTTACCTTGACGGCGATTTTTGAAGACGCCGATAGCGTAGACGGAAACACCGCCTTCCACGCCCCGCCCACGGTTGTCTGGTCTGTCAACATACAGACCGCGTCATCCACCATTTTTTTTATGACCGTCGTATCGGCCCCGCTCGCGGTGACGGCGGCCTTATTAAAATTGATGGCCACGCGGCCGGGCCATTTATTGCCCGGGCCCGGCGCGAAGGCGTCGGAGCGTTTTGCAAAAATCGAATCGACCCTGGAAGCAAGCGTGATACCGGCTGCGCCGATGGCAGTCATTTTTAAAAAATTTCTCCGGCTGGTTGATTTCTTTTGTCCCACGATTCAGCCTTTCTTAGTTGGTTACAGTATAAAACAGATTAATTATTTAATGTTAATCGGTTAACTGTTTCTTAAAATCAGTACTCCGCAGAACATGCGAAGAAAATTTGTACAGAAATTATGAGTTGTTATTGTTTAAAATTTATCACGCAAGACTGACGTATACCCAATTCAAATACAGTATCTAAAATCGCTTCCTGATATTCACTACAAATATACGTCGAAAAAAAACCTTTGGCGGATTTTTTTCTGTTAAAATGCTTTTTCCGATTCCTGATCAATTCTTCTTCCCGTTAAAGCGTTTTTGCAGTTCCAGGTCCCCTGATCTTTTATCATTCCTGAGGTCCGACGGCGCCCCGCTTTTTTTACCGGCGCTCTGAGTTTCTTTTCCCAGCTTGGGCATCATGTCGGACACGACATGGGGGTAAACGCCGAATAAGAAATACGCGAAAACAGCGCAAACCACGAAGATTATGCAATAAGTCTTGTAGTTCTTTTTAAATTTGGAAAAATCGAGATGGGGCATGTATGACTGATTTTTTGATTGCGAGCGAGGCGCCATGCTGTTTCTTTTTTCCAAACGTGCATGGTCCGCGGGGGTTTTTCGCCGCCAGGTGACTCTGCAATTCCTGCATGCGAACCGGTTATTGCCCGCAAAAAGACGTCGCCAAAACTTGGCGCCGTGATCATACACATAGCTCTTGTCTTCGGAATTGCAGACAGGACACCGGGATTTAAGGACCTTCATATGGAAGATAATATAAATTCGCGCTTTTCCCTTACGCTATTTCGATCCCGCCGCCAGCACCTTTTGCACTATCGATCCGCTTCCGGAAGTCACTTTTGCAAAGTAAACGCCTGATTCCAGCCTGTCAACAGGAATGACTGACACATTGCTGCCCGTTACGGCATATCGCGCGATTTCACGGCCGGCAACCGATGTGATCGTTATAGCCGCGCCGCCTGAAAGCGGTTTCAGCAGCCGCAAGGCGCCATGATCGTACGTCATGACCTGCCCGCTCATTGTTGTCAAAGGCGAGCGCTGTTGAACGACCCCGACTCCAACCGGTGATATGATTTTAAACGCTATGTCGGCCGCGGTCGACGTGGGAACGGTTGTTGTAAGCGCCCCGCCGGAAACCGTGACCGCGCTGGTGGACAGTATCGTTCCCGCCGTGGTGTTCCACCACTCTAGCGTGCTGCTGCCGTTTGCCAGGCCCGTCGCGCTCAGGCCCTTGCCGGAAAAAGTCCCCGTTATCCAGCCGAACGTGATCTGGTCGCTTGATATGCCGTAGGCGGTCGCGCCCGTTACCGTGACCTTCGCCTGTGCAAGGTTCGTCAACCCGGCGAAATTTATTCCCTTGACAAAAGCCGAAACGGGCGGCCAACTTGCCGATATGGTGGGAGACCACACCGACGTGTTCACGTTGAATTGCCACATGAGCGGAGTAATCGCTATTCCCGTTGCCAGCGTAGACCATAAATTGATATGGGCGTTGCCGTTAGTCGACTCCCCGACGATAGCGGGTTTTTTAAAACCGTTCCACAATTTTTGCACGAGCGAGGCCCAACTGGCGGCCGTGGTGCTGCCGTAATTTTCCGTGTTCGAAAAATCGTTTACTGAATCCCCATAGGCCCAGTAATCGCCCCCCGAGGCATTCGTGGGATGTTTGTAGAGGTCGTTCGTGTGAAAAAAATCGGCCATTTTCTTCGCCCAGGCGTTTGCCGTGCCCTGGTTCGACTTCCAGCCGTCGGTCCCCTCGATTTCGTCGATGGTTTGCCAGCCTCCGAGAGACTGGTGGTATGAATATCGCGCGATAATATAGCGATACATCTTTTGCTCATATTTCCATGCGGTTGAATCGCTGTAAAAATTTGCCGCTTGAATACCGATTGTGGCGTATGGAGTATGGTCGCTCCATTGCGCCGGCCAGCCGGGAACGAGAGATTGGCCAAGGTAGTCATGGGGCCAAATGACAAAAATCATCTTCAGACTCAGCGCCTCCGAAGAATCCAGCAGGGAATCGACCCTTCTGCATTTGGGCTGGTCATACTTCCCTATTCCCGATGCAACCGATTCTATCAATCCGTAGCCGTCATTAGTGCCGTTCCAATAGACAAAGGTATTACATCCGTAACCCTGCAATTGATGGAAACCGGGAAACGTCACGTTATAAGGGTAGCAGGGGCCAACGCCATAAAAGGACGTGCCGTCGTCAAGCTTCAGGTACCTGCTGTTCGAAGCGACCCGCAGCCAGCCATGGTTGGTTGACGCAGTGCAGGTGAAAGTCCCGCCGGGACCCGTGGCCGTTCCCGTGGGATCAATCGCTTGGACCGTATAGCTCCAGGCGCCGACCTCGTCCGGGGCAAACCTGATTTTCCACGATGATGTATTGGAGGCGTCAACGCCATAAAAAC
>Ga0182011_10002817_pt1 | contig 14494 bp, 14 predicted proteins | sample 711E1DmetaG_FD_120481 | JGI IMG/M metagenome (GOLD analysis project Ga0182011, IMG submission 120481) | Permafrost microbial communities from Stordalen Mire, Sweden - 711E1D metaG | ecosystem: Environmental > Terrestrial > Soil > Wetlands > Permafrost | place: Sweden: Stordalen | collected... | reverse complement strand
CGGCTTAAGACGTAGTCTTCCCCCTTTTTTACGTTTTTATCTATCATTCTGCCGGCATTCTGCCGGACTCCGGTTTTTCACTCCTGCCAACATTTTCCCAGGTATTGGAACGATTCCCCCCCCCGGGATCACGGTAATCCCCGGAAATGCCCCCTATCGATGCGATTCAGCATGCAGTTCCGGAATTTCGTGGCACGCATGTTGAAATGAGACTGGCGGGATCTACCAGGGGAGGTGTGATGGCTGTTCTTGGGTATGCGGTGTTGATCGCCGGACTGATATCGGCGGTCCTCTCGGCAGGCTTTTACTACCGATCGGCATTGCGGGGAAACACCTCTCTCGCCCGGCCGCGGATCCTTCTGTTCGCCTGCACGATCACCCTTGTCCTTGCGTCGCTCAGTCTCCTCTCTCTTATCCTCACACACGACTATTCGGCCGGTTACGTCTACAGTTACAGTGACAACTCGTTGCCCGTCCACTATCTCCTCTCAAGCTTCTACGCCGGACAGGAGGGAAGTTTTCTCTTCTGGGCGCTCTGCTCCGGAATCATAGGGCTTCTCCTTTACCGCTACACAAAAAAAAGAGGGATCGAGTCTCCGGTGATGGCGGTGTTCATGACCGTGGAGGCCTTTTTCATTCTCCTGGTCGTCGTCCGGTCCCCATTCCGCAGTCTGTGGGAGATGTTTCCCGGAGCTCCGGCGTCTCCTCCTCCGGACGGACGCGGCCTGAATCCGCTTCTTCAGAACATCTGGATGGTGATACATCCCCCCATCCTGTTCCTCGGGTTCGCGGCGATGGCTGTCCCGTTCAGCATGTCTGTCGCCGGGCTCTGGAAGAAGAATGCAGCCATCCTTTCGGAACACGCATTTCCGTGGCTTCTCTTTTCGGTCGCGGTGCTGGGGCTCGGTATCATGCTCGGTGCCTACTGGGCGTACGGGGTCCTCGGTTGGGGGGGATACTGGGGATGGGATCCGGTCGAGAACTCTTCGCTTGTTCCCTGGCTTGTCGGCATCGGACTTCTCCACACGCTCCTGGCGCAGCGCCGGACGAACGCGTACATCAGGACCAACTTTGCTCTCGCTCTCGTATCATTTCTGCTTGTTCTGTACAGCACCTTCCTGACACGCAGCGGGGTTCTCGGCGATGCCTCGGTGCACGCGTTCACGGATCCCGGCGCACAGATCTACTGGTTGTTGCTCGGCGGGCTGGTCGCCGTAACTGCAGTGAGTGCGGCACTGCTCGTCCTCCGCAGCCGGCTCTTCCGCCCCGATGAAAAAAGGGGGGGGCTCCTCACGCGGGAAACGATGCTCGGCGGGGGGACCATCGCCCTCCTCCTGAGCGCTGCGGTCATACTTTTCGGGACGAGCCTCCCGATCCTGTCGAAGACCCGCGTGGAACCGTCATTCTATGATGCGACGAACCTTCCGATCGCGGTCATCATCACGATCCTGATCGGGTACAGCCTCTTCATGCAGTGGGAGGTCCAGGACGGGCCCTACACCTTCAGACGGTCACTGACGTCGCTCGGCGCGGCGGCCCTCTCCTGCATCCTCCTCCTCCTCGCGGGAGTCCGCGACGCGGGGGCCCTGCTCCTCATATTTACATCGCTGTTCGCCCTGTTCGTCAACGTCCGGATCGGCGCGGGCGCCGTCCGTGCCGACTGGCGGTCCCTCGGCGGAAAAATTGCCCATGCGGGGATCGCGCTCTTTCTCATCGGTGTCATCGCCACCGGACGGTTCTCCTCAAAGGAGCATGTGTCGCTGCCGCAATATACGCCGCGCACTGTGCTGGGACGCTCGATGACGTACACCGGCTACACGCAGCGCCCGGACGGGAAGATCGTGTTCAACATCAGCGTTGTGTCCCGGGGAGAGTCGTTCAGCCTCTCGCCGGTGATGTCCCCCGGGGGCGACCAGGGTGTCCTCCGGACGCCGGACATCGCATCGTTTCTCATGCGGGACATCTATGTATCGCCGGTCGGTGTTGAGACCGCAGAGGCGACGGGGGCCTCCACGAACGGGGTCGCCGGACCCGAATCGCTTGTAATCGATGCCAGCGTCAAGCCATGCATCAACCTCCTCTGGGGAGGAACTGTCGTGATGATGGCCGGATTTCTCCTCGCTTTTGTCAAACGATCAAAGGAGCAGTGATGGAAGCCATTGAGTCCAGGAAACTTCCGTACAATGTCCCGGGGAAGTACTACACGACGGATCTGTGCGACGGATGCGCCTACTGTGCGGCGGTCGCTCCCGAGAATTTTGACTTCGAGAAATCGACGAACACCTATTTCGTCGCGCATCAGCCAAGGGACTTGGAGGAGGAGGAGTTCATCCAGGAGGCGATGGATGACTGCCCGGTGGATGCGATTCGCGCCATCGAAGCGCTCCAGCCGCAGGCGGAAGTGTGACGACTGCGACCTCCAATACCGCTCCCGGGACCGGCCCGGCCGGGGGGAAACCCGTGCGGCAGACGGACTACGATCCGATGACCACGCCGTACGGGGTGAATGAAAATGATTTTCCCTGGGGCGGCCCGGCGGACGAGCAGGCGGCGTTTCTTCTTCGCTACGCGATTCTCGCCCCTTCGACGCATAACACGCAGCCGTGGAAGTTCGCGCTTGTCCCCGGGGGTATCGAAGTGTTTGCCGACTACTCCCGGCGCATGCCGGTGGTCGACCCCGGCAACAGGGAGCTGCTGATGAGCGTCGGCGCCGCGATTTTCACGCTCCGCGTCGCCGCGGAATGGTTCGGCATGGAATGCCGCGTGACGTACTCCCATAGCGGCGATTCCGAACGGCCGCTGGCCGTTGCATCGATCGCACGCCGTGAGCCGCCGGCACAGGGTGACGAGGCGATTGCCTCGCTTTTCGGCCCGATCGTCCGGCGCCACACCAATCGCCACCCGTTCCTCTATTCGCGCGTCCCCGAGGCGATTCTGCGCAGGATACGGGGGCTCGAGATCGGGGGGCAGGCGTCGGCGGCCGTCTCCACCGACGGCAGCGTCAACAGTCAGGTCAGCGAGCTTGTCGCCGCCGCCGACCGGATGCAGCTTGCCGATCCCCAGTTCAGGAGCGAGCTGGCTGAATGGATCAGGCCGAACTGGACGCAAAAATCGGACGGCATTACCGGGGCCGCGCTCGGGATGAACAACGTCGCCTCGGCGCTCGGATCGTGGACCACGAGGGTCGTCGACACGGGATCCCTGAGAGCCGCGAAAGACAGGAACCTCTGCGCCCAGGCGCCGGTGCTCGTGGTGCTCGAGTCCGAGGACTCCGTCCCCCACTGGCTTGCGTGCGGGGAGCTCCTGCAGCACCTGCTTCTCGTCGTGACGCGCGAGGGGCTGCATCACAGCTACTTCAACATGCCGGTCCAGGTGCCTGACCTCAGGGTCCGGCTCCGTGCACTCTGCGGGCTCTCGGCCTGGCCGCAGATTCTGCTCCGGATCGGTTTTTCCCTGACCGAGCCGTCGAAAACGCCGCGCCGGTCCGTCGAGGAAGTTCTCTCCGGTCCGGTCATCTGAAGGGGAGGCCGGACCCCCGTATCTTCTGAAAGGCTGGAGACATGGATTCGAAAAAAGAAGAAAAAGAAAACGGCTATTCTTCCGAAGCCCATCTTATCTACGGCCGGATGGATGATCCGAAATGGGACTACAGCCACCATCTGCTCCCTCCGATCTCGTCAAGCGCGACCTACAGGCTTGACAGCACGAGCCGGGGGGCACAGGGGTTCGCCGAGTTCGCCCATTCGAGCGACGAGCTCACGGTCACATCGAAGGCCCCCATTTACATCTATGACAGGCTGGGGGAGCCCAACAAGGATATGCTGGAGGAGAATCTCGCGTTCGCCGAATCCGGGGACATTGCCGTCTCGTTCTCGAGCGGGATGGCGGCGGTCTCAGGGGTCCTCGGGATCCTCACCGGGGCCGGGAGCGAGATCCTTGCGCACAAGACCCTCTATGGATGCACCTACTCGCTCCTGACGAACTGGTATCCCCGCCTCAAGATCAATACGAAGTTTATCGACTTCATCGATATCAATGAAGTCCGCCGGTCCATCACGCGCGCCACGCGAGTCCTGTATGTGGAATCGCCGGTGAACCCCACGCTCAGGCTCATCGATCTGCGGGCGATCGCGGAGCTCGCGGCCTCGATCAACAGGACCCGGTCCGCGCAGGACCGGATCTACACGGTGGTGGACAGCACGTTTGCGACTCCGTTTTGCCAGCGGCCGATAACGCTGGGGATAGATTTTGTCGTCCATTCTCTGACGAAGGCGATCGGCGGATTCGGCACCGACATCGGGGGGGTGGTCATAGGCCCGAAATGGAGCCACGACATGCTGATGCTGTACCGGAAGGACTTCGGCGGGGTCCTCTCCCCCAAAAGCGCCTGGCCTGTCCTGGTCCAGGGGCTCCCTTCCCTTGCCGTGCGGATGCGGCAGATGCAGCAGACGGCGATGCGGGTCGCGGAGTTCCTTTCGACCCGCAGGGAGATCGAATGCACACGTTACCCCGGCCTCCCGGCGTTCAATCAGGCTGCGCTTGCGCGGACACAGATGGTGGACTACGACGGAAATTTCGCGCCCGGGTCGATGATTTACTTCGTCATGAGGGGAGAGACGCCCGCGGAAGCTCTCACGAAGGCCGAGCGGTTCATCAATCACATCGCGCAGAACGCCTACTGCATCACGCTGGCGGTGAGCCTCGGGAACATCAGGACCCTGATCGAGCATCCCGGTTCCATGACCCATTCGGCGATCCCCGTTGAGGAGCAGACGGCAAAGGGGCTCGATCCCGGCGGGGTCCGGCTGGCTATCGGGCTGGAAAAGCCCGAAGACATCATCAAGGATCTTTCTTTCTCGTTCGACGGTACGCGGTGAGCTGATGATGCGACTCCCGGGAGGGGCCCATGCACTATAATTCCATTTCAGAAACAGTCAAGGCCAGGTACAGGCGCAAATTCGTCACCCCCGCCGAGGCGGTCTCCGTCATACACTCGGGCGACCGGGTCTACATACACCCCGGGTGTGCCGTCCCGCAGGTCCTGGTCGGAGCGATGGTCGAGAGGTACGAGGAGCTGCAGGACGTGGAGGTTTGCCATCTTCTCGGGGTCGGCGAAGCTGCATACGTCCGTCCGGAGATGAAGGGGCATTTCCGGCACAACGCCTTTTTCATAGGGAAGAACGTCCGGAAAGCCGTCTGCGACGGCCGGGCCGATTTCACCCCGATATTCCTTTCAGAGATCCCCGCGCTCCTGTACGGCCGGCACTACCCGGTGGATATTGCTCTCATACAGGTTTCGCCCCCCGACGAGCACGGCTATTGCAGTTTCGGGGTGGGGGTCGAGTGCACGAAAGCGGCGACCGAGGTGGCGAAGATCGTCATCGCCCAGATAAACACGAACATGCCCAGGACCCTCGGCGACAGCTTCATTCACATGAACCGGATCGACTACTGCGTGGAGGTCGCCCTCCCGCTGCAGGAGCTCCCCCAGATGGAGGGGGACGAGACGCCCGAAGAGATCGAGACGTACCAGAAGATCGGCGCCCTCGTCGCCGGGCTTGTCGAGGACGGCTCGACGCTGCAGCTCGGTATCGGGCGGATCCCGGATGCGGTCGTGAAGTTCCTCGGCGACAGGAAACATCTGGGGATCCACTCCGAAATGGTGTCCGACGGCATCATCCCGCTCGTGGAGTCGGGCGTGATCACGAACATGCGCAAAACCCTGCTTCCGGGGAAGATCGTCACGTCATTCGTGCTCGGGTCGCAGCCGCTCTTTGATTTCATCGACAACAACCCGGCGATGGAATTCCGCCCGACACAGTTCACAAACGATCCGTTCACAATTGCGCGGAACAGGATGATGGTCGCGATCAATTCGGCGATCGAAATCGACCTCACGGGGCAGGTCTGTGCGGACACGATCGGATACCGGTTCTACAGCGGGTTCGGCGGCCAGGTGGATTTCATCCGGGGGGCCGCCCGCTCCGAGGGGGGGAAGCCGATCATCGCCCTCCCCTCGACTGCGAAAGACGGGACGATTTCCAGGATCACCACGAGTCTCATGGAGGGGGCGGGGGTCACCACGACCCGGGGGGACGTCCACTATGTCGTGACGGAATTCGGTGTTGTCAACCTCCACGGCCGGACGGTGCGCCAGCGCGCGGAGCTCCTCATCGGCATCGCCCATCCGTCCTTCCGTGAAGAGCTGGAACTATTTGCGAAAGAGCATCACTACCTGTAAGGAGAAGACCCAATGGCCATCAGGGGAAACGTCTCGTTCGACATAGAAACCTGCAAGGGGTGCGAGCTCTGCATCGATGCCTGTCCCCAGGAGAGCCTGGCGCTCTCCCGGGAAATCAACGCTCAGGGATACCATTACGCGGTCCTGATACGGGACAACTGCACGGGGTGCGTCAACTGCGCTCTCGTCTGCCCCGATGCGGTAATCACCGTTTTCCGCGAGGACAGGAAGAGCGGCAAGGTCCCTCTGGCAAAGATCAGCAATGTCACCGGGAACATCACCGTCACCATCGACGACGAAAGGGGGAATCCGTGAGCGACCTCAGGCTGATGAAGGGAAACGAAGCCCTTGCGGAGGCGGCGATCCGCGCGGGATGCAAAGGCTATTTCGGGTATCCCATAACTCCGCAGTCCGAGATCCTTGAGTATCTCGCCGCGGAGGGGCGTGAACGGGGGATGGTCGTCCTCCAGGCCGAAAGCGAGGTCGCCTCGATCAACATGGTATACGGCGGCGCCGGGACGGGCGCGCGCGTGATGACGAGCTCCTCCAGTCCGGGGATCAGCCTGATGCAGGAGGGGCTCTCCTATATCGCGGCCGCGGAGCTCCCCTGCCTGATCGTCAACGTCAGCCGCGGCGGCCCGGGACTCGGCACGATACAGCCTTCGCAGTCGGATTACTTCCAATCGGTGAAGGGGGGAGGCCACGGCGACTACCACCTTCTCGTCCTTGCCCCTTCGAGCGTCCAGGAGATGGCGGATTTCGTGTATGACGCATTTGATCTTGCCGACAAATACCGCACGCCCGTCCTGATACTCGCCGACGGTGCGCTCGGGCAGATGATGGAAAAGGTGGCCTTCAGAGAGTACGATCCGGCGGACCACATTGTCGCCAAGCCCTGGGCAACGACAGGCAAGCCGAAGTCACGCGAGCGCAATGTTATTACGTCGCTCCATATCGAGCCGGAGATGATGGAGCAGATCAACCTCCGCCTCCAGGACAAATACCGTCTGATTGCGGAGAACGAGACCCGGTGGGAGCATTTCCACACCGAAGACGCCGAGTTCCTTATCGTCGCGTACGGCCTCGCGGCCCGGATCGCCAAGGGGGCGGTGGAGATGGCCCGCGCGCAGGGAATCAGGGCCGGGCTTCTCAGGCCCGTGACGCTCTTTCCCTACCCCACGGCCGCGATCCGCAGGCTCGCAGACGCAGTCAGGGGTGTCCTCGTCGTCGAGATGAACGCGGGACAGATGATCGAGGACGTCCGCCTTGCGGTCGAAGGGCGCGTTCCGGTAAAATTCTACGGACGGATGGGGGGGATCATCCCCGCCCCGGACGAGGTGCTCGGAGCACTCGAGAGGATGGTGAAAGAGGATGTTGCACAGCACGAGGAGGCCTACTGATGGAACGCCAGATGATGGGTCAGGATCTTTCGGGTCTCGAATGCGTGTATGAGCGTCCGGGGACTCTCACCGGCACGCGATTACATTACTGCCCCGGGTGCGGCCACGGAGTCGTGCACCGGGTCCTCATGGAGGCGGTCGATGAGCTCGGGATACAGGAAGAGACGATTGGGGTCGCGCCGGTCGGGTGCTCCGTGTTCGCATACAACTACATGAACATCGACATGCAGGAGGCCGCGCACGGCAGGGCCTCCGCTGTCGCGACGGCGGTCAAGCGGATGCTCCCCGGGAAGTACGTTTTCTCCTATCAGGGGGACGGGGATCTCGCCGCCATCGGCACGGCCGAGACGATTCACACGGCAAACCGGGGGGAGAACATACTGGTTCTCTTCATCAACAACGCGATCTACGGGATGACGGGGGGACAGATGGCTCCCACGAGTCTTATCGGCATGAAAACAACGACATCCCCCGCGGGGCGGACCGTCGAGACGTCGGGTTATCCCCTGAAGATCACCGAGATGCTGGCGATGCTCCCCGGCGTGTACTACGTCAGCCGGAACTCGGTGCACACACCGGGTGCGGTGCGGCACCTGAAGAAGGCGATACTGAAATCATTCCAGTTCCAGAAGGAAAAAAGGGGAACCTGCTTCATTGAAGTCGTCTCCAACTGCCCCTCCGGCTGGAAGATGACCCCCCTGGAGTCGAACAGGTGGATGGTGGAGAACATGTTCCCCCTCTATCCTCCCGGCGAAATCAAAGTCCCCAAATAAGAGGAATCGGCAATGAAACATGAATTGCTCGTCGCCGGGTTCGGAGGTCAGGGTGTCCTCTCGTTGGGGATGACCCTCACATACGCCGGCATGGTGGAGGGGAAGGAAATAAGCTGGATGCCCTCCTACGGTCCGGAGATGCGGGGAGGAACCGCCAACTGCATCGTGATCGTCTCGGACGGGAAAATCAGCTCGCCGATCACCACGATGTTCGACACCGTGATCGCGCTGAACCAGCCGTCCATGGACAAGTTCGAACACGCGGTGAGACCCGGGGGGCTCCTCGTCTACGAGTCCACCAATATCATCACACTGCCGACAAGGACCGACATACACATCCTCCCGATCGCGGCGGCGGTGGAAGCGGCAAAGCTGAAGAATCCAAAGACAATGAACATGATCGTGCTGGGCGCGTTCCTCGAGCGGACGCACATTGTGGAGATCAGCGGGGTCATGGCGGCGTTGAAGAAGGTGCTTCCTGAGCGGTATCATCACCTGCTCCCGCTCAACGAGCAGGCTCTCCGCCGCGGCATGGAACTCGCCGCCGACCCGGTCAGCGCAGCACACTAGTCATTGCGAGCGGAGCGAAGTCCCGCTCTTTGGGACCCCGCTCATGAGCGGGACCCAGGAGCGGGGCAATCTGGAAAACAAGAGAGGTTCATATGAACACCACATGCGTCCACTCCTGCAAAGGTCTCTGCACGGCGCTTGAAGTTGCGGAGCACCGGGAGCAGGAGGCGATCAGGGAATACAGGAAATTCGCCGGCGGATGCGATTACCCCGACGTCCGCCAGATACTTGAAGAGCTGATCCGGGACAGGGAAAAAGCCCTGGCGGTTCTCCGCGAGAAGAGGGAAATACTGACGGTGAAATTCAATGCCATCGACAGGATCAACGACAGCTTCGCCTGACATGCCGCACGGCCGGAGAGAGAATCTGGACTGGGGGGCGATGTCCATGGAGGAGATACTCGAGCTTGCGATCGCCGACGAAGTCGAGGCGCGCGATTATTACCGCCGCGCCGCGGATCTCGCGGGAAGCGTGCACACGCGCAAGATCCTTCTCTCGCTCTCGGAGATGGAGCAGGGGCATGCCGACACGCTCCGCAAGGAGCTGGACGAGCTTCTCCTGCAGCGCGACCTTGAGGCCGGTATGGCCGACTGAGCGAAAGGGAGACAATGGAAAAATACAGGATTGCATGGCTTCCCGGCGACGGCATCGGGACGGAAGTCATGGAAGCGGCGCGCATCGTTCTGGATGCCCTTCACCTGGATGCCGGGTACGTCAGTGGCGACATCGGCTGGGACTTCTGGTGCAGGGAAGGGGATGCGTTCCCCCCCCGCACCGTTGAGCTTCTGGGGAACGTCGATGCCGCAATGTTCGGCGCCATCACTTCCAAGCCGGTAAAAGCGGCGGAGGCCGAGCTCATTCCATCCCTCCGGGGGAAGGGGCTTGTATACCGTTCCCCCATCGTCCGCATGAGGCAGATGTTCGACCTGTACACCTGCCTCCGTCCCTGCAAGGCATATCCGGGGAATCCCCTGAATCTCAGAGACGCCATCGACATCGTCGTTTTCCGGGAGAATACCGAGGACCTGTACGCCGGCGTGGAATTCAACCCGGTCCCCGCAGAGCTGGCGGAACTCCTGGGGCGCATCTCCCCCCCCTTTGCGCCGTTCAGGGACCTCCCCTCCGGAGAGTACGCCATCTCATGCAAGGTGAATACGCGGAAGGGATCGGAGAGGATCGTCCGGGCCGCATTCGATTTTGCGAAAAAGCACGGTCGCAAGAAAGTCACGGTCGTCCACAAGGCGAACGTCGTCCGGGCGACCGACGGGCTCTTTCTGGAGGAAGCGAAGAAAGTGGCAAAGGAGTTTCCGGAGATCCCGATGGACGATGCCAATGTGGACGCGATCTGCATGTGGCTGCTGAAGAACCCTCTCGGTTATGATGTGCTCGTCGCCCCGAACCTGTACGGCGATATCATCTCTGATCTCCTCGCCCAGATGGTCGGCGGTCTCGGGTTCGGGTGCTCGGGGAACATCGGGACGAATCTCGCGGTGTTTGAGCCCTCCCACGGCTCCGCCCCGAAGTATGCGGGCCAGTACAAAGTGAACCCGATCGCCACGATACTCGCAGCAAAGATGATGCTCGACTGGCTGGGGGAGACGGAAAAAGGAAGGAACCTCGAAGCGGCCGTGGCCTCCGTGATCCTTGAAGGGAAAGTCAGGACATACGACATGGGGGGGAACGCCGGAACGCTCGATCTCGCCCGTGCAATAGCGGGGAGGATCTGAAGGCGGAATGCGGAACATTCTCCTCCATGAGGTCGGTCTGCGCGATGGTCTCCAGATGGAAGCCGTGACGGTTCCCGGCGCGCAGAAGCTCCAGTGGCTCCGCATGCTGATGAATTCCGGCGTCGATATCATCCAGGTCGGTTCATTCGTCCATCCCGTGAAGGTCCCGCAGATGGCCGATACCGACCGGCTGTTCGCGGAGCTGGCGGCATCGGGTGAGAAGCCGGCGGGCGTCACGCTCTCCGGCCTCGTGCTGAATGAAAAGGGACTTGAACGCGGCCTCGCCTGCGGTGTCGGGATGTTCTGCATGGGAGTCTCCGCCAGTGAGACTCACAGCAGGAAGAACGCGGGGATGGGGGTCGGGGAGGCGACGGAACGGATCATTGCCATGGCGCGTGAGGCCGGGGCGGCCGGGATACGGGTGCAGGTCTCCGTGCAGTCCGCCTTCGGGTGCGGTTACGAGGGGAATGTCCCGCAGGAGCGGGTGCTGGGGATCGTTCGCCGCTACTGTGATGCCGGGCTGAAAAACATCAGCCTTGCGGATACTGCCGGCCACGCAGTCCCCGACCAGGTGGAGCGGATGTTCTCGGCCGTCGCCGCGCTCGACGGGGACATCGAGCCGGCATGCCATTTTCACAATACATACGGTCTGGGTCTCGCCAACGCGTATGCGGCGCTGAAGGCCGGCGTCGGCTCCTTCGAATCATCGGTTGCGGGACTGGGAGGGTGCCCGTTCACGAAGATTGCGGGGGGGAACGTGTGCACGGAGGACCTCGTCCACATGTTCCGGACCATGGGCTTCCGGCGGGATGTGCATCTGGACAGGCTTATCGCGGTTGCGAAGGAGATGGCGGCGTACTTCGGGAGGGAGTTGCCCGGAACGGTCTACAGAACAGGGACGATAATGGAGGCAGGGGTATAACATGCGCAAGCCCCGTGGCGCGATCGCTCTCCTGAGTCTCCTGCTCCTCTCCGCCCCTCCGGTTCTCCGTGCGCAGTATGCCGTCCGCTCCCCGTACCTGCAGCATCCGGAGATCGCCATCGCCTATGTCGACAGCTGCGCCAGGTTCTGGCTGGGGGCGTACGACTCGGCCTCGAACGGCGGATTCTGCATCGGCATGAACCAGTTCGGGAAAGTGATAACGGGTTGGGGGCAGTACAAGAACGTCGTCATACAGTCGCGCGACGCCTACGGATTTACGCGCGCGTTCATGCTGACGGGGAACGAAGCGTACCTGACGTATGCCCGGCGTGCCCTCGATTTCATGTACGCGCACGACTGGGACAAGTCCAACGGAGGCTGGTATGCCCAGAACGATCGCGCCGGCAATCCGGCAAGCGGGACCGATGCCAAGGCCGCGTTCGACCAGCACTACGCGCTGGTGGGAATAACGGCATATTACGAGGCGACGCGCGACACGCTGGACTGGCGGTGGCTGATGAAGGGTTACGGCAACAGCGAGCGGAACGTGTGGGACGCGAGCGCGTCATCGCCCGGATACTATGACTCCGCATCGTACGACTGGTCTCAGCGATGGGGGAAGAGCTTCAACGCAACCGTCGATGCGATCACAACGCACGTGCTGCATCTCTACCTTTTGACCGGCGATGATGCGTACAGGACCCGGCTCATGCAGCTGAAGGGGAACATACTCAATACGCTTGTCCCGACAATGGCGCCGCAGAAGATCGGGTTCGTCGAATCCTTTTACACCGACTGGTCATGGGACAATCTCCCCAGAGGGAACAACACGCGCACGATCATGGGGCATGTCCTGAAAACCGCATGGGTCCTGGGACGCATCCACCAGCTCTTCCCCGACGTCTCCTGCGTGCAGGCTGCAGAGTCGCTTGCACAGAACGTCCTCCAGAGAGGATATGATCACCAGCTCGGCGGACCGTACAAGGACTACGACAGGCTGAGCGGCGCGATGATGATGTACGGCCAGGACACCGCGAAAGCCTGGTGGCAGATGGAGCAGGCGTTTACCGCCGGCATGCTGCTCTATGAGATCACAGGGAAGGATCAGTATCTCCAGATGGCCGATGAGACCGTCGATTTCTTCATGAAGTACTTCGTGGACCACACATACGGCGAAGTCTTTTCGGACAGGACGCGCAAGGGAGCGGGAATCCCTGCCTGGGGGAACGACAAAGGGAACGGCGGGAAGGGGGGATACCACTCGACGGAGTTCGGTTATTACGTTTATCTCTACGGAAAGCTCTTTGTGACGCACGAGCCTGTGACGCTGCACTACATGTTCATCGCCGACACGACCGACAGGACATTCAGGATGAACCCGCTCGCACTGGGAGCGGGAAGATACCGTATCGGTCAGGTCCTGTTGAACGGCGTGCCGTTTGCCGATTATGACGCTGCTGCGAGGACTGTTCATCTTTCCCCCGGACTGGGCGGGCATTTCACCGTCAGGTACGAAGGGGTGACGACCGGTCTCTCCGCATCCCTCATGCGGCCGCCGCCGGAGTTCGGCCTGGAACAGAACTACCCCAACCCGTTCAATCCGGCGACCACGATCAGCTACCGGGTGCCGTCGGCCGGACGAGTGACGCTCGCCGTGTTTAATATGCTCGGGGAGCGCGTTGCGACGCTCGTCGATGGAACGATGGAGCCGGGGACGTACGCTGCGACGTGGAACGCTTCAGGCGCCTCGAGCGGCGTGTATTTCTACCGGTTGAGCGCCGCAGGGCATGTACTGACGAAGAAAGCGATCCTGTTGAGATAGGGACACAGCCATGAACGGTGAAAGTCTTCTTGCGGGCATACGCGTTCTCGATCTGACGAATGTCCTCTCCGGTCCCTTCGCCACGGTGCACCTGGCGCTCCTGGGCGCGGAGGTGATCAAGATCGAGAACCCGGCCGGCGGCGATCTGGCGCGGAAGCTGGGATGCGTCCCCGGGTTCAACCGGAAGCTGATGGGGACCAGTTATCTGGCGCAGAACGCCAATAAGAAATCGATGACGCTCAACCTCAAAGCGCCGGAAGGGAAGGAGATCTTCCGCACACTGGTGAAAGGGGCCGACGTCCTTGTGGAGAATTTCCGTCCCGACGTGATGAAACGGCTCGGGCTTGCGTACGACGTCCTGGCCGGGATCAACCCGCGGCTCATTTACTGCGCGATCTCGGGTTTTGGCCAGACCGGTCCTGACGCGCTGAAGCCCGCGTATGACCAGATCATACAGGGCCTCAGCGGCGAAATGGCGATCAACGGGGACGAGCGGCTTCACCCGCTCCGGTCCGGTTTCCCGGTATGCGATACGGTGGGAGGACTCAATGCAGCCTTCGCGGTCATGGCGGCCCTGTACGGCCGCGAGAGGACGGGGGAGGGACAGTTCATCGACGTCGCGCTCCTTGATTCGATCATGCCCCTGATGGGGTGGGTCGTGGCAAACCTCATGATCGGGGGACAGCAGCCGGTGCTGATGGGGAACGAAAACTTTACGGCGGCTCCCTCCGGGGTGTTCCGCACCCGGGACGGCTACATCAATATCGCGGCGAACAAGCAGGAGCAGTGGGAATCGGTCGCCGACGTCCTCGGCCTCCCGGAGTTGAAGTCCGATGCGCGGTTCAGGGAACGGGATGACCGGAAAAAAAACCGGAAAGAGCTCACGCCGCTCCTTGAGGAGAAGCTCATGCAGGGGGAGACGGCGGCGTGGGTGGAGAAACTGAATGACAGCGACGTCCCCGCCGGCGCGATACTCACGCTGGAGGGAGCGGTACATCAGCCGCAGGTCGCACACAGGGATGCATTCGCCACTGTCGCT
>Ga0182011_10002815_pt1 | contig 14500 bp, 11 predicted proteins | sample 711E1DmetaG_FD_120481 | JGI IMG/M metagenome (GOLD analysis project Ga0182011, IMG submission 120481) | Permafrost microbial communities from Stordalen Mire, Sweden - 711E1D metaG | ecosystem: Environmental > Terrestrial > Soil > Wetlands > Permafrost | place: Sweden: Stordalen | collected... | reverse complement strand
GTAGCATTAATAAGGAGAGATGCAGGAGTGGTTTAACTGGCACGCCTGGAAAGCGTGTGTACCTCAAAAGGGTACCGGGGGTTCGAATCCCCCTCTCTCCGCAACACTTAAATGAATCCCGACAAGTCGGGATTATTTATTTTACCGAAACTCCGAAGAAAGCTTGCTTTCGAAAGGAGCTGAGGGGAAATAAATAAAACCCGAAGGGTTCATTTAAATGTTGCAAGGTTCCTTACCTGGGATCACGACCGAACGAAGAGAGGTCGTAATCCCTTACCAAAGGCCTCTCCCCAAACCCCTCCCCCAAGAGGGAGGGGCTTAGTTCGTCAAATATTAATAAGGATTATTCAGGATTTGCAAGGTTCCTTCCCTGGCGATCACGACCGAACGAAGAGAAGTCGTAATCCCTTACCAAAGACCTCTCCCAAACCCCTCCCCCAAGAGGGAGGGGCTTAGTTCATCAAATATTAATAAGGTTTATTTAGGATTTGCAAGGTTCCCCTCCGGGATCACGACCGGGCGAAGTGAGGTCGTAATCCCCCTCTCTCAGCAAAGACAAAGCAAAGTATGAATTATGCAGGTCCGAAATGGTCAACAGTTACAATACTTTCTACCGGAGGAGAATATCAATAGACTGACGTTCAGTCATTGTTAAACTGACAACCTTATTAAAATTTGTCCAATCAGGTTTTGTTCGTTTGATTCCTTCCCAAATGAAAACGTCTTCAAATTTTCCGCCATATACTAATTTATCCATAGTATAGTACTTGAATACATGCACCAGATTTCCTGAATTAGAATCATATCCGACAACTGTTGTACGAATAAGAGAGGTTCCGGGATTTGTCATAAGTATCTTCAACTGCTCGAGGGCTGAAGTGTTCTCTTCACCATCCAGACGAATCTCGAGAAACCAGGTCAACTCTACTAAAGGAGTGCTGATTTCCCGTTTATACAAAGTCCTTTTCACATTGTGCGCAATCTGAATTAACTCAATTGTTGCACTGCAGTCAATTAAGTTTTTCCCTTTGTTGCCTACCCGTGAAGAAAGAAATATATGCTGGTTTCTGTAACGGATAAAAAAATTGTCTGTCAGCAATATATCATTAGGCCGCTGCAAAAATTTGTATGCAAGAAAACCTCCGAAAACTGGAATAAAAGTCAGCTCAAAACACGATTCAATAAATACAATTACCTGTCCGGCTCCTGCTTTAGGAATAATATCTCCGTATCCAATTGTCGTGAACGTAACAGCGCTAAAATAAATATAGTCAAGGAAGTGGACAGTTTTGGCTCCTGCCGCTGACTTAAAATCTAATGAATCAAATAAAAAATATATTAATCCAAAAACTGATGTTATTGCTATATAGATTGCGACACCTTTAAGAACGGCTTTCAATATCCGATGAGACCAGAAATATGAAGCAAGATTTTGAATTGTCTTCGTAATAGGTTTGAATTTCATACTGTTCCCGGGGAGCTCATAAACGAATGGATAATTCAGCTAATTATTATATAGTTAAATGGTATACCTAAGAGTGAAGCAAAAAATGTCCCTTTTTCTAGCATATCTTCATCTTCATCTTTGTAGTACCAGTTAATTATGAACCTTTTCACATTCTTCCTGAGATGAATATGAGTAATTTTATGAATTGTATCAAGTAAAAATTTAGTACCGACACTGTTAATAAATTCAAGATAAATCTCAACATATGTAATTTCTGCAGGCTTTTTAAAATATTCTTCTATCCATTCCTCAAATACGATAAAGAAGTCCACCGGATTTTCAGTAATTAACCGGCCTGTTAACTTAATAATCCCATCCGTGTCGAGAATGACCTCAGGCGTGTTTTTCGTTCGTGATAATATTTTCTGATTAGTGGTCAAGTTGTTATTTTTTTTGAAAATTGTGTTATAGCTCATTATAAGTTTGTTATTCAATCTATTACCAGATTGACAGATTTGTTCGGTTTGACATTCAGAGAACATTACAATTTTAAGCCAATAGAGAAAAAGATTCTAATAAGAAATATAAGTTATTAACAACTTCCTTTTCGTCTATTTCAATGCTATTTAAACTACCATGTAACTCAATACAAATTTATTCTATTTGTGTTTATTTCTACTTGCAAATGTACAAATAAACGACCGTAAGTATGTATCCGGAATATTTGAAATTAATATTCAGCAAGGATTCCTGCCTGACTTGCCTTAAAGAGGTTACCCAGGGGATCACGCCAGAGCAAAGTGAGTATGTCACAATTGCACAGGTTAGCCACCCTGAACCAAAAACTCTCGAAATCGGATCACGAGCTCCTATTCAGTTTGCAAAACTGGAAAATACGGAAGATCCCGAAGAGTCTAAGTAATTGACTCCGTGGCTCTCTGAGAAACTTCTGTGACCCTATGTGTAACAAAAAAATAAAGAACTTACACAACTTGTCCCGCTTAGGCGGGAGAGCGACACAGAGAAGTACAGAGTTGCACAGAGAAGTTAAAATACAAATCTTATTTTATTTTCCCGAAATCAATATTCATACCAACAAAAAAACGTCTCCCAGGGGAAATGAAATCATAATTATTAGGAATTACGATTCCGAATATATTATCAAGACCGGTTGATATCCGCAGCCATTTATATTCCTGGGAAATTGTAAAACGCAATGAGCTGTATGGCCTGTCATATCCTGTTGTTCCATCAGGATTCTGATATGTCCTTTGACCCATCAACTGACAGTAAAGTTGTGCAGTGAAGGAATAATTATTTTTCCTGAAATTATAATCTGCTGATATATTACCGGAGTGTTTTGCAGTATTGTACAATTGAAGGCCTGTCTCATTATCAAGCGCATGAACATAAGTATATCCGGCACTCAACCATAGACCATTGAATACCTTCTGTTTCGATAATAAATCGATACCATTAACCGAGGCACTGGCAACATTCTCATACTGATATGTAGTTTCAACAGCATCAGGTACAGATATTATGTTCGTGGTAATCATATCTGACAATACGTTTCTATAAACAGTTACTGAGGTATTATTCCATGGCCTTGAAAACTCTATTGACCCTGATATATATTTTGATGATTCAGGTTTTAATTGCGGATTGCCTATTACAAAAAATTCGCCAAAATGGTCGAAATAAAAGTATAATTCCTTCAGATCAGGGGACCTGAATCCTGTTCCTGCTGATGCTCTGAAATTTAAGAACCCCTGCTTATACATTGCTGAGATTTTTGGAGCTGCATTAAATCCATAATTGCTGTGAGAACCCGTGCGAATACCTCCTATCAGTTCCCATCGTTCACCAAAGCGAATATCTTCCTGTAAATAAACCACAGCCTCCGAGGCATTTTTTAAACCTCCGTCTACACGTGTGGAGAAAAGCCGTTCCGTACTATATTCCAGACCTGCAGTTAAATTGTTCTTATCTGAGAGATGAAAATTGCCCTGTGTCCTGAATGTCTGAATGAAATCGTAAGAAGCTGTATCTCTTTTATTGTTTAATTGTTCAAGAACTGTATAAGTGTTATATCGGTCGCGGTAATATGAAAAGTCAATTGAGTTTTTACCGAAATAGTACTGTCCTTTCAACCCTCCGCTTAGATCGATATAAAGATCGTGCACAGGACGCGCGCTGACATTTCCTCGTTCGAACTGATAATAAGTGAAATACGGAGTAAAAGATAAATTCGATGAAGGAGTTATCTCAAATTTCTGACTGATTTGAAATGATGTGTATGGAGTCTGAGTCCAGTCATGTGGAGTTTCCGGAGTTACATCATATCCATCTGTACGGTTGTAATTAATACTTGTCCTCGATCCTATTATTCCTTTTTTCAAGGCAATAGTGCCACCGGAATAAAGCTCATTATATTTTGAATACCGTGAATAGAATTTTGCATCAAATGGTTCATTAATCTTTTTTGTAATAATATTAATAACACCACCTATGGCATTGGATCCGTATAGTGACGATGAAGCGCCTTTTATTATCTCAATATGGTCGATATTTTCAAGATTGAGCATAGAATAATCTATATCACCGTCTACTTCACCTGCAATTCTTTCTCCATCGATAAGAAACAATACATATTTTGCATCCATTCCCTGAAGCGTTACTGTTACTAATGTCCCATTATGATTTACATTAAGACCAGACACCATAGTCTGTAATGCATCAGTTACATTTGTAATACCTAGTTCAAGCATTTTACGGGCACTTATAACCTGGGTAAGAACCGGAACATTTTTTAATGCTTGTTCTGATTTTGTACCGGTCACAACAACCTCGTTTAAATCTATATTGGATTCCCTCATTGAAAAATCAACATGGTTTTCTCCATTAAGCACTGTAATTGATCTTTCCTGAGTTTCGAATCCTAAAAATGACACACGTATTATATATGTTCCCGGATTTACTTTGTTTATTTTATAAAATCCCTTCTTATCTGTTACTGTGCCATAGGTGGAACCTTTTATTAAGATGGTTGCACCTGCAACTGAACTGCTATCCCTTCCGGTAACATATCCTGATAAGCTGACCCCCTGTGAAAAAGAGACTGAGGGAATAAATAATAATAAAATAAACGTCTTCAGTATTCTCAGCATCTACTCAAGATTTTTTGATCCGTCAGGCTGATATTTGTATTGAAAAGAAACATAACCTGATATATTTTCAGGGCTATAGTAGCTTTTAAACCAGATCTTAGCATATTTACCTGTTGCTGTTTTAACAATATATATGTAATCAGCTGGCACGATTTGTGTTCCCTCGGTTGCAAACTCCAGTGTGAACCAGGTATATAATACAGGATTTACCACATAGTAGGCATAGCCCTGTTGAATTGCAATACTTATTGAATCGTCCTTTGCAAAAGTTGCTGTATCTGAAACAATAATTAAAGCATCAAACCCAGTCTGCCCTTTCTGGTAAGAATTTGCAGCGCTGCCTGAACCACTGCCCGATTTCCCTCCGTTTGTTTTTATGCGGTAACGCTGGAAAGCAAGATCCCAAGCACTTGAATTGGCAGCGTCAGTCACAGTTACAGTGTCATTACTGGAAAAACTAAAGTATTTCCATGTTGTTGAACCAGTGGAATTTACTTCAAATGTCTGGTCTTGAATTGGCGCTTGTTTATTATCTTTTTTACAGGCGAAAACCCCTATAATAATGAATACTGATAAAAAAGCTGATTTCTTCATAGTTCTAATGATTTTATTCCCCAAAAATAAAACCGATAGAATAGTGAAAATGGTAAAAATCAGGGTTTTTGTGGTACTAATTTTTTGTGAATATCACGGAATTTTTTAGGAGTAAGCCCTGTTCTGTTCTTAAACACTTTATTGAAGTAAGAATTATCTCCAAAATTGAGCTTATAGGCAACCTCTGAAACAGACAGATCAGAAGATAACAATAGTTTTCTGGCTTCCTGCATCAGTCTGTTTTGTAGAATTTTTTTAAGTCCGCAGTTAAAATGCTTATTACAAATATCATTTAACTGGCTTTCAGATATATTAAATGCTGAACTATAAAATCCCAATTGCTGTTCCTTTATGAAATATGAATCTACCAGGTGCGACAATGAGTGAATGAGGATACTTTCATTGTTATTTGATTTCCCCGATTTAGTTTCATACAACTCAGAAAGCTTTAACAGCATTATATTCAATTGTGAGCGGATGATAACGGCGGAATTATTGGATGGAGTATACCATTCGTATTCGCTTTGTATTGATTTTAATACTGTATTTATAGGGCCAAACTCATTGTCTGATAGATCTATACATGGATTACACACATTAGTTCCTGTCTGTGATGTATAGGAAAAAACATTTAACAGACGGAGAAAACTGAATTCTTCAACATAAAAATCCTGACAAAAGAAAAAGATTGTTCCTTCCACATCTCCAAGGTCCTCAAATGAATGCATCTGGTTAGGGGCAACAATACATATGGTTTGAGGTTTAACAGGGTACCTGTCATTATTAATTAATATGCTTCCGTTGCCTTTAGTAAATAAAATAACAGAGTAAAAATCATGAGTATGTTCCTTCCTGATGAAACAATAGAGATTTAAAAACTTCACAAAACTATTTAAATAAATCCCATGCACTTTAATATCCCTGAGGAAACTAAAATGGTAAAGTGGCTTTTCAGTATTATGATATTGATCTAAATCTGATTTCATCTAACTGCCAAAAATAACAAAATAATAATGCTGCTATCAACAACTGTAATAAATATCACATTTTATGTAAAAATCAACTACTTGCCAGTCAGTCGAAATCGTCTGCCTGAAGCGTTGAATTCATTTGATATCAGAATATCATACTAAATGTTGTACCCTTATTTATTGTGGAACTAACCTCGAGTCGGGCATGATGCAGCATCATTATCTGTTGTGACAGACTCAACCCGATCCCCGAGTTATTAGCCTTTGTTGAATAAAAAGGAAGGAATATCCGTTCAAGTACCTCATCACTAATACCTTTACCAGTATCAGAAATTGATATTTGAACATGATCTGATTCATTTATTCTTGCAGTAATAGAAAGTCTGGGGGTCGAAGTTTCCTGCATAGCTTCCAGGGCATTCTGAAAAATGTTTATGATTACCTGCTCAATAAGTTCCATGTCGGCTTCAATGGATAGGTCAGTGGGAACAATTTCCTTTTCAAACTTTACTCCTGTCTCCTTAAATTTTGCCTTGTACAGTGTTGAAATGCGTTCAAATAAATCACGAAGAAAAATCTTCCGCAGGTTTGGCTTAGGAATATCTGTAAGACTTTTGGTAGCCTTTACAAAATTAATCAATCCCTTCGTCCGGGATTCAATAATTCTTAAACTATGGTGAATATCTTCAGTAACCTCCCCTCCTATTTTTTCAGGCTTCTGAACCACCCCCGACTCATCTTCAAGCATTTGAGCAGTCATCCCTGCAAGATTGGTAATGGGGATAGCTGAATTAACAATTTCATGCGAGATAATATTCACCAGTTTCTGCCAGGTATCGATCTCTTTGCTTATCAGTTTGTCTTTTTGCCGTTCTAATTCATCTTTTTGTTCTTTCAGCTCTTTGTTCTGTAAATCAAGTTCGCTGTTCTTTCCATTTAACTCAGCCTCAAAGTGGAAATTAAGCAATCGCAGGTAATAGATATTTGCATTAATAAACAGGAAAAGTGCAATTTGCGCAATTTTATAGAATGGATAGAAAGTATTTATCCTGTCGACTATAGGATAACTGTTCATTCCAGGCTCGACCATCCCAGGTTTGCCCAACATGATCATAATACGGTCTATGAATATTGTCAAAAGGAAAAGATATGATAGGGAAAACCAGTAGAGAAATTTTTCCTTATGTGGATGCACCAGCATCTGCGGGATAATTGAAGCACCAATTACTACGTATGGATAATACGTAAAATCTTCCTCTTGAACATATCCTATCAAAGTCGGAACAAGCAGGAATACAACTGAAGGAAGAAAAATAAGCGAGAGCCTGCTGAGATTAGTTAAACCATATCGGGCAATTAACAGATTCAGTAAACTGAGTAGAAGGGTCCATGCTACCCGAAGCGTGCCTATTGACACTACCATGTTAGTAATTCCTTGAGTAACAATGGTTGTCACAAGCAATAAAAACATAGAGATCAGTAATACAAAATTGAGCTGATTGACAAGAACAATTGTTCTGCGGCTCAATTGCTTTCCAGCTTCATTGATTCCAAGATTGGAAATATTTTTCCAGATGTTTTGCATTCTGCCTGTTTCTTATTTTTATAAAGTCTTTTATTCTTTATCAAAATATTTAATATTGCAATAAAGGAGTATCTGTTTACAAATTTTCCAACCCAAAATGTGCAATCTTCCGGTACAGGGTACTTCTCGCTATGCCCATTTCTTCCGCCGCCTTCGAAAGATTCCCGTTATGTTTACTCATTGCACTGGTGATTGCTTTTTTTTCATAATCTTCAATATGGATCGTAGGTTCATCTGAAAGTGGAGCAGATTTAGATCTGGTTCTGAGAATAAAATCATCAGGTGTAAGGGTTCCGCATTTGCAAAGAATAACCGCTCTTTCAATTGTATGAGCGAGCTCCCTGATATTCCCCGGCCAGTAGTATCCTTCTAGTTTTTGAAGAGTATCTTCCTTAAGCTTTATTCCTTGTTTGCAATATTGCCTTGAAAAAAGTTCAAGGTAATAATCTGCGAGAAGGCTGATATCTTCTTTTCTTTCTCTTAGAGGTGGAAGTATTATCTCTACAGTGTTGATACGATAAAGGAGGTCCTGGCGGAATTCAAATGAATCAGCCATTTCGTACAAAGGCATATTAGTGGCTGATATCAGTCTGACATTTACAGGTACCGGATGGTTACTTCCTATTCTCACTACTTCCCTGTTCTGAATTGCAGTAAGAATTTTAGCCTGTAACGGCAGGCTGAGATTTCCTATCTCATCCAGGAATAATGTTCCGCCTGATGCTATTTCAAATCTTCCGGCACGCTCTTCCCTTGCATCAGTAAATGCGCCACGGGTATGTCCGAATAACTCAGCTTCAAAAAGAGTCTCGGGAATAGATCCAAGATCAACATGAACAAATGAGTTTTGACTTCTTAATGATTCACGATGCAAAGCCCATGCAGCAAGCTCCTTGCCTGTTCCGTTTTCCCCGAGTATCAATACACTGGCATCAGTAGGAGCAACCGTTTTTATGATTTCTGCAATTTGAGCCATAATTGATGACCTGCTTATAACTTCAGGGTATTTTAAATTACCCGGATTACCCGATCCGACCAGATTTCTCTTAGGCTTGTTGCCACCACTCTCAATCTGTCTCAGGTTAATAACATTATTAATTGATGTAACAAGTTGCTCTTTGTTCCAAGGTTTTGTTATGAAATCAACTGCGCCTAACTTCATAGCCTGTACGGCCAGGTTGATTTCACCATAGGCAGTGGTGGTTAATATGCAGGCGATGGGATCAATCCGGAGAATTTTTTCAAGCCATTCTAATCCTTCTTTACCTGATGTGCTGCCACGGGAATAATTCATATCAAGCAGAATCACATCATATTTACATGTTTTAAGGTAATTGGGTATCAAATCCGGACGGTCAAGGGTATCGACTTTCGCAAACAGACCTCTTAATACAAGTCGCGCTGTATATAAAACATCATTATCATCGTCAACGACCAATACGCTACCAGATTCGTCTGATTTCATATAAGGTATATGAGTGATTATTTGCTGTTAACAGGCAAATATTAGTAAAGATAATAATTGTTGCGTACCGAATCAACTAAATGTAGCAAAACGCTACAGTTTTAATTCAAGGTCAATTCGATCACTACTCTATATGGCTGATTATCTTATTGCTATACAGATTGGCCTGATAATTGATTTCCATTCACTGTTAAAAGAGAAAATAATGAATACCAGTTATGTTAGTATAGTTATTAATCCGTCGGCCGGGAACGGAAAGGCAAAAAGGATAGCACAATCCTTATTGCAAAAAATTAAAAGTGCCTCCGATTTTGAGATTAGTATAAATTTTACCAGAGGAAAAAATGATGCAACGTTAATTACAAGGGAAGTCATTATGGATGGAGCTTCTATGATAATTGCCGTTGGGGGTGACGGAACTATTAATGAAGTTGTCAATGGATTTTTTCTGGAAGGAGAACCATTAAATCCATTATGCGAACTCGGAATAATAAATTGCGGTACAGGGGGAGGTTTTGCCAGGACTCTAAACATTCCAAATTCAACAGTGCAACAAATTGAACAGCTTCTTAAGCCCGGGAGTATATCTTTGGATCTTGGCCATATTATATGCAAGGATTATTCAGGTGCAAAGGTCAGCCGCCTGTTTGTAAATGAATGTCAAATCGGTATCGGCAGTAAGGTCGCTTCAATTGTAGGGAAAAAATCCAAAATTTTTGGCGGTACAATTGCTTTCGGATGTGCGGCCACATTTTTAGCTATGTTTATGAAACCCCTGAACCTGTCAATTGGATTTGATAATGAAGATTTTCAGGAATCCAGGCTTATCGGTCTTGTTGTAGGAAACGGTACGGAATGTGCCGGGGGAATGAAACTTACTCCGCATGCAAAACCTGATGATGGATTACTTGATGTCCTGACTATTAATGATATGAAGACCGGTCAGCGAATCATGAACCTTTCAAAAGTGTACTCAGGAACCCATATTTTGTCACCTCACTGTTCAATAAAAAGATGTAAAAAACTACAAATCAGATCCGACAATGAAGTATTTCTTGAAGGTGATGGTGAGATACTCGGAAATTCTCCTTTTGACATAGAAATAATACCTTCTGCAATAAGGGTCAAGGCCTGTAATTTAAATATGCAATAACATGAAATCTATTTTTGTTAGGTTACGGAAAACATGGTTTGAAGTAAGAATTTTTATATCTCTGTCCATAGTTACAGTAATCTCTGCCCTTTCATTTTTAGCATTTAAGAATTATCCTTCATCAATAGAAATAGCAGGAGGATGGTTCGGGTTATCAACAGCATTATCTATCCGTTATGGATATTTAATAGTAGCTTCCATGGTTCTGTTTGCATCATTTGTCCGAATGTGGGCCGGAAGTATCCTTACTTCAAAAACCGTCATGGCTTTCAGGGTTCAAAACAGTAAACTGACTCTTTCCGGGCCCTATAATTTTGTAAGAAATCCAATTTATTTTGCAGACTTAATCGCATTTACTGCTTTGTCACTTTGTTTGAGACCCATTGGTTTATTAATACCGGTATTGATCTGGATGCATTACTACCAGCTTATCAAATATGAGGAAGAAAAACTGATTTCAAGATTTGGGGATATCTATTCTGAATACATTCATTCCGTTCCAGCTCTCAATCCGGGAATAAGACAAATCAGGAATCTTTTTACTGTCCCGCTGGATTTGAATATAAATTATGACGGATTCAGGCATAACGCCCAATATGTTCTGTTTATTCCGGGTTTGATATTTGCTTCATACACCGATAAATTTATTTATGCCATTTTAATCGGTTTGCCGGCTGTAATTGACTGGGCGATAATTCATACAATTATTGGTGTTTCCTCAGAAACTTCAGCAAAGGGAAAATCATATTTAAAGAACAAGGGATTAAGCCACTCAAAAGTATTCAGGGATATTTTATATGCTCAATGCTGGGAAGATCCGGAGATGGACAGAATTGCTTTTAATACAAAACCCGGAGATACCATATTTTCGATTACATCAGGAGGTTGTAATGCATTGGCATTCCTTCTTGACGATCCGGCAAAAGTGATTTGTCTCGATATGAACCGCTTTCAGAACTATCTCCTATCACTTAAAATAAGTGCTTTTAAAACACTTGGGTATAATGAAACCCTTGAATTCTTTGGAGTACAATCTTCAGATCGCCGATGGGAACTTTATGAAAAATTAAAACCAATACTCTCTGAAGAAGAGCAGTTATACTGGAACAATAAAAAGGCTGATATAAACCGAGGCATTATCCATTGCGGGAAATATGAGAGATATATGCATTTGCTGAAAAGAGTATTCAGAATTCTCGTTGGGAAAAAGATAATCAGTGAGTTGTTTAATGCGTCATCTATTGAGGAACAGAGAATATTATTTAAAAATAAGTGGGACAATTTCAAATGGAGGCTATTTTGCCGGATTTTTTTAAGTCGTGCCTTTGCCAGTATGCTGTTCGATAAGGCATTCTATAAATATCTTGAGCCTTCATTCTCTTTTGAAAAGTACTACCGTTCGGCAGTCAGAAAAGCTGTGACAGAACTCCCTGCAAAGGAAAATTATTTCCTTGCATATATTCTGTCAGGAAACTACTTCATTGATAATTTACCGGTTTATCTGAAAAAGGAGAATTATAATTTCATCCGTGATCATGTGGACCGGATTAAGATGGTTACTTCCGGCTGTCAGGAGTATCTGAGATCTTCCCCCGCAGATACAATATCAAAATTTAATTTCACAAATATTTTTGAATGGACTTCAATTGAGGAGTTTACACTCCTTCTGTTAGAGACATTAAGGACTGCAAAAGATGGAGCAGTAATTACTTACCGCAATCACCTCGTAACAAGAAACCGTCCTGAAATCTTTGCAGATCAGATAATTCCCGACATGAAATTATCAATTGAGCTTCAAAAAAGAGATCGCTCATTTATCTATAAAGCATATGTTGTAGAACGAATAAAAAAGAACTTATGTCATTCTTAGTCAAGGAAATAACTATGCAGGATGGATTAGAAGATTTTCTTTCCATTCCATCAGAAATATACAGGAACGATCCGAACTGGATTGCTCCACAGAGTTCAGAACTTAGGAGGGTTCTTAATCCCCTGAAGAATCCATATTTTCTAAATACATCTTTAAAGATTTATGTATGCTATTCTGATGGAACACCTGTATGCAGATCGATAATGGTAATAAACCATTCTCACTGGACAAAATGGAATCAGAAATCTGCCTTTTTTGGATTTTTCGAATCAATAAATGACTGCAATGCCGTGAGAGTCCTGTTTGAAAAAATAGAAGCGGACAGCAGGGCCGGAGGCGCCGAATATCTTGAAGGGCCCTTTAATCCAAATCATTATTCAGAGCTTGGAATCTTAATGGACAACTTCAATTCGGCTCCAGTTTTCTTTGAGACATACAATCCTTCTTATTATCCTGCATTGCTTGCAGAGGCCGGCTTTTACGAATCAAACAGGTTTCATACCAGGGTCAATGATGACATTTCAGAGACATTATCAAAAAAATACAAGACTTCACACAAGGCTATTTTCAGCACGGATATTACCGTAAGAAAATTCAATATTTTCCGATTTAAAAGAGATCTGGAGATATTGCGTGATATCAACAATAATGCTTTTGAGAATAATAAATTTTTTCTTCCTCTCTCATTGAAGGAATATATGTTCTCAGCTAAGTATCTGTTTCTCGTTACCAGTCCGGGGCTTATATTGATCGCAGAATATAAAGGGGAACCTGTTGGCGCAGCCCAGTTAGTTATAAACTTTAACAGTTTGATTAAAAACTCTAATGGCAGGATCAGGCCATGGCAAATTCCCGGGTTGTTATGGAGGAGAAGAAAAATTAAAGAACTTATAATTTTTACGGCAGGGATAAAAAAAGCATTCAGGAATAAAAGGGTATTTGCTTTGATCCTTAGATCTGCAATTAAAATATTCAGGAATTATTCAACGATATCCACAACATGGATTTCAGATGAAAACCTGGGAATTAGTCTGGTAAATTTATTGGAGATGAAACCAGGAAAACATTTTGCTATCTATTCCAAACAACTATAAACATTAATTATGTTACGCAACAAATTGATATTAAGCGAGTTGATTAAAAGATGGAGCCTTGAAGCTACCAACCGTGGAGAGCTTGTTATAGGAGGATGTAATTCCATAGACCTTGGCAATATTTATGGGACGCCGCTTCATGTCGTCAACGAAGCGAGACTCAGAACAACAGCTTATTCCTTTCTCGAAACGATAAAATCAAGATACCCGGGGAAGATATCTGTTCATTACGCTTTTAAATGTAACCCGGTTCCCGGTATTATTAAAGTTATAAAGGGCGAAGGGATCAAAGCTGAAGTAATGAGCGAGTATGAGCTGATGCTCGCGCTTAAACTGGGATATTCAGGTAATGACATAATTGTCAACGGACCATGCAAAACAGACCGGCTGATTACAGCATGTCTTGAAAATAATATCAGGTTCATAAATGTCGATTCTTTGTTTGAGCTTGAAAAGATTGAACATATATGTACTGAGCTTAACAAAAGTGCTGAAGTTTTGCTCAGGATAAATCCTGATTTTGTCCCTTCCGGTATGAATAAGGGAAGTACTGCCGGAAGTCGCACAGGTTCTCCTTTCGGTATGGATCTTAAAGGAGGTGAGGTTAATCGTGCACTTGAAAAAGTCAAATCCCTGAAACGGATCAGTTTCAGGGGGTTCCATTTCCATATTGGCTCAGGTATTCATAATACCGATGATTACAGAAAAGCACTTTCACTGCTAAAAAATATCATCAATGATGCTGAAAACGCCGGATTGAATGTTGATGTACTGGATATTGGAGGAGGATTGGGAGTGTCAGATTCCCGTGAGATGACGACACTGGAATTATTACTGTATCAGGCATTTGATCTTCTTCATTCAGGAAGATTGTCAAACAAGAAAATATCCTTTGCGCATTTTGCCGATTCAGTAACACAAGGTGTTTTGTCGATATTCCACAATAAGAAAATTCCTGAACTGATTCTGGAACCCGGAAGATGTATAACCGGACCAAATCAACTTCTTTTATTAAAGATACATCAGGTAAAAGATCGGAAAGGTCTGAAAAAATGGCTTGTTGCTGATGCCGGAATTGGAACATTAACAATGCCTACCTATTATGAACACCATGAAGTTGTTTTATGCAATGATATCAATAGAAAAGCATC
>Ga0182011_10002814_pt1 | contig 14509 bp, 21 predicted proteins | sample 711E1DmetaG_FD_120481 | JGI IMG/M metagenome (GOLD analysis project Ga0182011, IMG submission 120481) | Permafrost microbial communities from Stordalen Mire, Sweden - 711E1D metaG | ecosystem: Environmental > Terrestrial > Soil > Wetlands > Permafrost | place: Sweden: Stordalen | collected... | reverse complement strand
TGGACAAGTTAACTATGCAACTGGCGAAGTCGGTGCATTATATAGAATGAAAGAGACTGGTGCAAATGGAGCGACTGGTTGGGGCGATTGGTCATTTGATGGCTCTACTATAGAATTAACAATGAATACCACCGGAATGACCTATCCCATCACCATCTCACCTGCTGGAGATACGTTTGGGTTTACTACTCAGGGTGGTACTCTCGGTGGAATTTCACCGAACTACCTCATATTTACAAGTTCCGGTTATACTGGAGTAGCTGGTACTGGCACAAGTATGTCTGTTTATGGTGCTCAGGGCGGTGCAGGAGCATCTAACGCTAAGATGGCAATTTATACCGTCAGTGCAGGGACATACTCAGAACTAACTAACGGTGATACGGCAGCAGTAGCCTTGCCCGCTTCTGCATCCCCTGCTTGGAATACTGCCAACTTTAATAGTTCCCCAACCCTAACTGCGATAACTTATTATTTGATTGTAAACAGTAGCAATCAAATATATTTCTATTACAATTCCGCAGCACCCAATATTGTTTATAGCGCAAAAACTTACGGGACTTGGACTAGTTTTTCATCCCCTACTACGTTGTATGCAAGTACCCAGTTTTCCATTTACGTCACCTACACAGCAGGAGGGGGAACACCTGTCACTGTTGTTGCCCCTACTGCCACTGTTACCGCAACTGGTGTAGGATGCGTACCGTCAGTATCCACCGGAACAGGCATAAGTGTAACCACTCCCACTGGTACAACTACAGGAACTGCTCTAACTAATGTACCAGTTGTTACCGCTATCAGGAAAGTTTCTATAGTGGTTCCCACAGCAACAGTAAACTCAACAGGAAATATACCTGTTATTTCCACTGGTACAGGTATAAGTTCTGCATCACCTACTGCTACCAGTACATCTACAGGTAATATTCCTGTTCTATCTGCCAAAGCGAATGTTACAGGTTTAACTGCCACTGTTACTGTCTCAGGAAATGTACCTACTATATCAACTGGAACTGGGATTAGTTCATCTTCCCCTACAGCCACTTCCACTTCGGTTGGTAATGTTCCTGTAGTGGGAGTCAATGCGTCTGTAATAGTCCCTACATCCACTGTGGTGACTAGTGGAAATACCCCGGTAGTGTCAGTAGGTACAGGTGTATCCATAACCTCCACAACCGCTACAGCGACTTCAGCAGCCAATACATCAGTCCTCACTACACAGATGAGTGTGGCTGTACCCACTACTACTTCTACTTCTCAAGCCAATGTTCCGGTTATATCAGTTTCCGGAGCAATAAGTATCAGTGTTCCTACAGCCATTTCTACCTCAAGTGGGAATACACCTAACATCGGTCTTACAGTATCCATAGTTGTTCCTACTGATACTGTTACTTCTAGTTCCAATATCCCGACTATTTCAGTAGGTACAGGAATAACTATTTCAGTACCAACTGCCACTTCCACATCCGGTGCAAATATTCCTGTAGTTGTTGGAGGAGTTGTAGTAGTAGTTGTTACTCCTACGGCCACCAGTATATCTTCTGCCAATATACCCGATATCAGTAGTAATATATTAGTAGTAATACCCACTGTTACAGTATCCTCACTGGCAAATATTCCAGTAATATCCACTGGTACAGGTATAACAGTAACCACTCCTTCTGCTTCTACTACCAATGTATCCTGCACTATACCAGTGATCATAGTTACTACTGGGACTTCCCCCATTGTTATATTTGTCCCGATGGCCACAGTATCATCCTTGGCCACCAAACCTCTTCCTGAAGTTCTTTCAAGGGATGATGTATACTGGTTATATAATGAATATCTGGAGGAATATATGGAAGTTTTATCAATAGTTCAGGCTATGCAGGTAGATATCGCCTTCCTCAACCAGAAGGAACAGGGTCGCTGGAAGATAGAGAATAACCAGTTGACTTACTATGATGTTGGTGGTACAATACCACTGAAACGATTCAACCTATTTGATAAAGATGGCAATCCCACCAACGATAGTCCCTATGAAAGAGTACCAGTTTAAGGAGGTCACACATGGGTGATGGAGAAGGATCAGGAATAATGACCCAAGGATTGGGTAATCCTACCTTGACTACTCAAGGATATGGTTATACTCCAAGAGGTACTGTCGGTGCAGTATCTACCCAGGTATCAGAATACTTCAATGGGGATGTATCAATCAATAAACTTAAAGAAGCTATAGCCAGTGCATTCAGTAATCTTAGACCCAAGATAGGTACTGAAGTGGCTATAGAGGTAATAGTTGGTGCATTGGACTCCACTATCCTTGCTCAACCTGGTATACACAAGATGGTTAATCTGGAAGGTATCAGTCCTGCTTCACTTGCCCAATTAGCCTATAAAGGAGGACAAAATGGCTAGAGTTGTTGATATTGGATTTCCCCCGAATGAGATGCTGAATGTGATGGCCAGTGGAACTTTTACCACTTCTTCAGCTACAGTCCCAGCCGATACTTCCAGAACTGAACCCGATGATTTCTTCAACGGTTGCTGGTTAAGAGTCTGTGGTGGTACACTGAAAGGTGAGATCAAAGCCATTACAGACTTCACTCATTCTACAGGAGTTATTACCTGTACCCTTACAGCAGTCCCCGGTCTTGTGGCCTATGAAATACTGGCACCTTAAAGGAGGATATACCCCATGCCTAACAGTGAGATAATGAAACTAACATCCACCAGTCCCGATGCTCAGGTTAAAGCTGCCATATCTGCTTGCATAGCCAATGAGGTAAAAGCAGGTCATCCCCAAGATCAGGCCATAGCGATGTGCTACGCAATGGTCAGTAAGCAGACTGGTAAGAGCCTAAGTGAACCAGGAGCAAAGACTCCAAACAAACAATCCCCACCTACCAATAATAATATGAATGGAGGTATATAGACATGGCTGCAGGAAAATGGACTCTTACAAACACTGGTTTAACTAAACTTCTGGATGGAACTTTTGATATTGACTCGGATACCTGGAAGATGGCTTTGTTTCTGTCCACTTCCAATCTGACCGTGGCTTCCACCACCTATGCTGCTCTTACCAATGAGGTAGCTCAAGCCTTTGGGTATCTGACTGGTGGATCATCTATAGTCCTTACCCTATCTGGAACTACCACAGTCAAGATTGATATCCAGACCGATCCAGTATGGACAGCCACTGGTGGAAGTTTGACTGCTAAGTGGGCAGTTATCTATGAAGTAGGTGGGAGTATCCTTTGCTTCTGTTTACTGGATAGTGGAGGAGCAGATGTTACAGCCACAGATGGAAACACCTACACAGTTGCTGCCAATAGTGCAGGAGTAACTACCCTGACTTCAGCATAAGGAGAATAATATGACCGATCTTATTACACATAAGAAAGTAAGTACCAAGTCTGATGGAGTAGATACTACTCTTGTCCTTCCTTCAGATTGGAATGACGGCCATGTTGACCCCGCTGGAAATAAGATTGGTTTCGCTCCTATCTTTGTTGCAGCATCCAATGCCACAGCAAAAGAAAAATCATGGGCATTGCTGACGAATGGAGTTGTGTGTACGGGGACAAGTGACCTTGCTGCCATAAATACTCTAATGGCAACTTTCAAACATATTAAACTTTCTTCTGGAACGTTCACCGATGCAACGGTTGGATTGCTACCTCCTAATATCACAACCGCCAACGATGCGCCTAACGGAGCATGGCTGGAGGGCAACGGCAACGATACTATTATCAATTATACTAAAAATACAGGCTATCTGTATGGGTTAATTGGTAGTGCATCTACTGCTGCGGTCTCAACGGGCAACAGAATCGAGAAGATGAGATTCTCCGCACCTAATACTACTGATGGATTAATTCAGTTAAAAGGAACGTACTTCAATACCTTTAGCCACCTTTCTTTCAATGTTCCAAATGGGAAAGTCTGTGAGCAAGAATATTCTGGCGCCGGTTCGGGAAATTACCAGAATTTCTTTAAAGGCTGTTCGATTGATAGCGCGGGTGGCGCAAATGTCGGCTGCCAGTACGGTTTTTACACCACAGCAGCAAGTGGCGGAACATATATTGAGGATTGCGACCTCGTATTCTGCGCTCACGACCTCTTTTACAATACAGGCGCATCCCAATACTTCAGAGTCTACCACTCCCAACTAAAATCTACTGTTAATTCTTTTAATGTTTCAGGCGGTTATTGGAGGATACATGATGTTTACAATGATGGCGGTGCAGTTTTAATCAGTGGTTCAACTATCTTCGAAGAGTCCGACTGCGATATCGCTGCGGTTACCTGCACTGCACCCGCTATCCACAAGATAGTAGGCGATTCCAGCGGCTGCCAGGGCTACTATCATGGCGGCACGATCTACGATGGCTTCCCTCTCAGGCGTTCTTACGAAGCACAGGACTATGGCGATTCCAGCGGAGTAACTAATGTAAGTGATGCTGCTGCCAGTAATGGGAAAGCTATTCAGTTTTCTGCACAATATTCCTATGCTTATTACAAGTTTTACTATTATCAACGATTTGGGGGTTATCTCCCAAGAGGACAGTATCTGTTCACTTTCTACGCTAAAGATACGGCACAAGTAGCTAATGATTTACTGGTACAACCATATGATGTAGATATTACGACATCATTGGTAGATGGGGCAGTTGCCTATCACACCTTAACATCTACTTTTATCCCCCATTCTGTTCTATTCACAGTAAACTCCACTAACGCAGGACATGCCATTCGTATCCAATTTATGAAAATGGCAGCTAACGCTAACACTATCACGTTAGGGCATGGTGAACTGATTTATCTCGGATCAGAGTTTGAAACAAAAGTTGTCTTGCCAGCAGGGCACTATCTCCAATTCTCTAATGTTGACGCGCTCCCGACAGCTTCTATCATGTATCGCAACCAGATGGCGGTTGTTGATGGAGGAGCGGGTGCAACTGACACACTGTACATGTGTCTGAAATCTGCGGCAAATACGTATTCTTGGGTATCCGTAAAGACTGGTGGGTAAAGAGGAGAAAAAAGGAGAGAAATGCATCAAGTAGAAGAGTGTACTAGATGATAACCGCTTTTCAGTTAGATACATTTCAACGTAATGCCTTCCAGTCTGAACCAGTGGTATCTACTCCGGACTTGCTCACTTTAACTCTTACTACCTATGTTCCCACCTTGGGAATAACTGGTAATGTGACAGTAGCTTTTCTCCAGTTAGTACTCACCACCTATCCTCCTGTAGTTATAATCCCCAAGGTTATGATACCTCCTATAGTAAGTATGGTACTTACTGCCTATGTTCCAGTTGTTACTGCTACCAGGATTATTGAAGTTGTACCTGATAAGGTATCCTTAACATTGACCACTTATGTCCCAGTGGTAACTGTTACAGTGAAGAATGTTTCTATACCAGATACAGTAGTCTTGACTATAACCAACTATCCTCCTGTGGTTGGGATATCGGATAGGAAAATTACTACTCCCAATAAACTTTCCCTGACTCTTATTACCTATGTATCTTCAGTACAGACTCCAGTACTAGCCATACCTCCAGTGAATACACTGGTTCTTATTACCTATGATCCAGTAGTCTCTATCAGTTCTATAATCATCCTAACACCGGATGTGGTGGGGTTGGTTATTACCACTTTTGCTCCAACTGTTATACATACTCCCAATATCAACATAGTCCCTGACACACTAGGATTGATAATTACGACTTATGCTCCAGATATGGCTGTTGTGGGAAAGTGTCTTGTCGTAACCCTATTGCTTTATCCCTACAGGAAGTCTACAATAGAGTTTATAACCTATCGGGAAGTGGAGATTGCCTTTATCCCCTATCGTCAAGTGGAAATAATCTTAGGAGATAACTAATGACTGAAGAAAGAATATTCCAAAGACCTGAAACTGTACCAATCCATGCAGAAGTAAGAACAGACCTGGGAGTACTGACTGACCCTACGAGTATAGTTGTAACTGTAACAGCTCCAGGTGGGGCAGTACCAGTTAATGGGGTAGCGATGACCAAGGATTCCACCGGAAAGTACACCTACTATTTCGGACCCAGTTCAGTTGCTCCTCTGGGATGGTATAAGGTTAAGACCATTGTGGTCGATGGTTCAGGTGGGACAGCCCTCACCACTATCACACTGAAAGGTTTCACACTACAGTAAGGAGTCTATATGAGAACTGGAGCTACCCAAAGTACACCCATAGCCAATCCTGATGTGGTAGTAACCATAGGTGCAGATTCTTATTCCTGTGCTGATGGGGGGTTACTTGTGGACATCCAATCCCACGAGATGCTGTATGGTGGGGAGTACACAGTGGAACTGGATAACTCCGACTCCACCCTGACTTCCAAGAACTACAAGGGTTCTGCTGTCTACATCTACTGGGGATTCATTGGGCAGACTGGTTCCACCATGCACAAGTTGACTGTGGATGACCAGTGCTTCATATCCAAGAATGGGAAGTTGCTTCTCCAACTTCACTGCATAGATGACTGGGGGAGACTGTCCTTCTACTCCGCTACCCTGGGAGGTACACTGTGGAACTACCCCGAACAATCTGCCGAATCCCTGGCCACTCGAACTCTACCTTCTGGAGACTCTCTACCTGCAGATTTGATAACTGCGATATCCTCCCAGTATGATGTTACTATTTCTCAGGTAGTAGATAGAGTGCTACTTGATACAATGGGAATATTGGCTATTCCTGAATCTGGCTTTGATGATCCCTGGTACACCACCAAGAAACCAACCATCAATGCTTCAGATGCCAGATCTATAATATCCAATGCACTGGATTTCTCCAATAGTTATCTGAGACCCTATCAGAATCAGTTTGTAGTTGTCAATCCCTCTAATGGTGGTCTTTCCTATTCCTATTCAGTATCCAATCTCTTCTTTTCCAATGTGGACTTTGATGCCCTGGTGAGACCCAACAAGATAGTCTATCATGGGGTAGATAAATTTGGAGGTATGCTTATTACCAAACCTCCTCATGGAGAAAATGCTGCCTCCATTAATATTATTGGTCTAGTTACTGAACACCGATTCTACAACTGGGAAGAGATTGAATCTATTTCCACACAAGCAGATGCTAATGATGCTTCAGATGCTGCTATGACTAAACTGGAGACTTCCCTTTCAAGAGGTACAGTAGTAGCACCCATGCACTGTAGTCAGGAACTACTGGATAAAGTGCAGATAGTAGATGACAGATATAGTCCTGCCAGAACTACTACCGGATATGTGTATGAGATACTCAGAGAATACTCAGCCGGGGTCTATCGGATTACCTTGACACTCGGTGGAGTAGCTACCTTCTACACACCCCAAGGTGGAACTGCCAAAGGAGGAAGTAAGTTTCCACCCAGTGTACCACCACCCATAGTGGATAGTGGTAATCCCACCATACCCAAAGGTGAACAGTCTTATCTTTGTGATATTGAGTTTGTATCGGTAGACTATAATCATGTTACCTGGGCAAATGCTTCTGTAACATTCGCAGATGGAACAGTCCAGAATATTCCTAACGGTAACTTGACCCTGACTGGAACTCATTATATGTATGTAATTATTGGAACCAGTCAACTTCAGAACTCCCTTGTATACTCTGATGCTGTGGGTCTGGATAGGGTATTTGTTGGAGTATGTTCCATAGGTTCAGCACCGGGGATACTGGCCTACACTATCAACCCCTATACAGACTCCATCTTGATTAATAGAGACAAGGTTATGGATGGACTTATCTCCGACCTTCAACTAGCCTCCAATGCAGTAACTGAAGCCAAGATTGCTGCCAATGCAGTAACTGGTGGGAAGATTGCTGCTTATTCCATAGTGGGAAACCATATCCAAGCCAATGCTATAGATGCAAGTAAAATACAGGCCGGTGCTATCACTGCAGACAAGATAAGTGCCGGAGCTATCACAGCCATCAAAATCAACGTGGCCAGTCTTGATTCCATATCTACTAACTGTGGTACTCTTACATCTGGTACTATCAATGGAGTTACTATCTATGGTGGTAATGGTACAGTCAAACTGGATTATACTGGTATTAATATAGCTGGTGCAGCCCTGTTCTTCTTTTCCAGTGGAGGATTTAGTGCTTATCAAGGGAGTCTTGGTGGAACTGGTGGTGGTGTATCCCTGTACGGTATGAATAGTCTTCTCCTCATGGCAGCTAGTGGAAACATGACCCTCTCTTCCAGTGGAAGAATCTACTTATCAGGAGCTACCTATGTTACAGGAACCTGTTTCAAGTTACCAGTAGGAACCAATATGTATTATGGTTAGGAGATTCTAGTGGGCATATCAATTCTAGATGTGGGTACAGGCTATGGGTTAACTGATTCCAGCAGGGGAACCTACAGGGTGAATGGACATAGCTTCAACCCAACCAATGTGACTATGGATGGTGGACAATCCTGGGATATCAAGACATACCCAAATCCCCTGGGTGCTTTGTCTATCTATAACCCTACCTCCACCTTTGACCTTACTGGATTCCAGTATGGGATAGAAGTTGTACTGGGTATGCTTTCATTACAGGCTTTCACATACCCGGAAAGTATCACTGTAACCCAGTCCTTCACAGACTCTTATGGAAATATACTCTGGAGTTGGCCTTTGTCTACTTACCTCCCAGTCAACTACTGGGCTTATTCCTATGTCTACATGGGGATAAAGGCTGCTAACCAGGAGATATACTCGAATGGAGTCTACAACTACAACTACTCCATATCCTATAGTGGTGGTATTCAGTCTGACAGTGTCCCCTTTACAGTATCCAACTTCCCCTATAACCCCTTGCCAGCTTACTCCTTTCCCGATAGTAAGGGGAAAATCTGGGTAGAAGGAAACAACCTGGCCTTCCTTTGCTCCCAGAATGGAGCTAAGATACTTGTACCCACAGATGGTACAGGAACTCCAGTGGGGACTCAATATGCAGGAAAGATTTGGTTGGAAGTTCCAGGAAAGATTACCTATGTGGATGAGTATGGATTCAAGAGGAATACCAAGATGGGGGATAGATGGGGATGGCTGGCAGACCCCGATATTCCCGGTATCCCTGGAGTAGATAAGTCTGGATGTATCTGGGTTAACAACTACTACAATGATACCTTCCTTATTATAGTTTCTCCCGATGGAATTAAATACCGAATAGGAGCTGGTTCAATAGCAAGTCTGGGTGATTACCAGTAGGAGGATAGACATGGAACTCTTTACATTCACTTTTGATCCTGAAAAGAACAACTTCAACTTCAGTGGGAATATAAGTCCTCAAGAGGCATTACCCCTTCTGCAATCCTTAGTCATAGTCCTTGAAGTAAAGAAGATTTTGGAGGCTACCAATGCCCACACAACAAGTCCTGATGTGCCAGAGATGCCAAAGACTTCTTGACTTCAGTGCCATAGAGTGTTATTGTGGAGGTATCAAGTTCATTGAAGTGCAAATAGACTTGGCTCAAATACCAAGACTGGATAAAGAACCCAGTCACAGGAGAAAATATGGAACATCACTACGGATGGATAAAAGACAAGTATAACCCCAAGGCTATCTACCATGAACCCATAACCAGGATTCTTCCTCCCAGTACAAACAATCGTATCCATCTTCCTCCAGTTAAGAATCAGGATGGAGTGGGAGCCTGTGGTGGATTTGCCTGGTCTGAGCATCTGGAAACTGTGTGTAACCAGATAGGACAACCAGTATCCCGCTTTAGTGAAAACTGGATATACAATGGTGCCAGATATCTAGAAGGTACACTTCAGCAAGATGCCGGATTAGCCAATGACGATGCGATTACCTGGTTAACTATACACGGATTCCTCCTTTATCCTTACTGGCCATTTAAGGATGAACTAGACAAATCTGCCCCATCTTCCCTGCGTCAATCAGAAGCAGATAAATATCCTGATCTGCAATCCTTCCGAGTAGACAATGGGGTGGATGGTCTGAGAACAGCGATGGCCGATAGACACACAATGGTTCTTGGTTGTCCCTGGTTTGAGGAATGGGAACAATACTCCGGGGGAGTTCTACCTATCCCTACAATCAATAGTATGGTAGTTGGAGGCCATGATACCGAATGGGCAGACTATGATGATACCATCCATGCTTTCTACTGCCAGAACTCCTGGAATACAACCTGGGGAGAGAAGGGTCACTTCTGGGTTCCCTATGAGGCCATAGATATGTTTAAGGCCAAGGGTGGCTATGATGCCCAATACTTCACTTTCAGTCCACTGGTAACACCTCCTCCAGTACCACCTGTACCTGTAAAGAAATGCTGGTTAGTTAACTTATTCAAAATAGACATGACACCATAAGTAAAATATTTTGGGAGGTACTATATGTCCAAGATTGTAATAGTCAACATTCTGCTTGTACTTGCTGCTGCCCTTGACTTCATCTTCAAGAACAGTCTACTTCCATCCTATACCATCTATATCCAGTTAGCCATTGTGCTAGTCGGGGCAGTAATCAATGCCATCAATGGACAGGTAATGGTTAATAAGGTAGCCGATCTGAAAGTAAGACTATCTGTTCTTCAGTACAAGCTCAAGAAGTTCTCCGGTTACTCAGAATAAATTGGAGGTATGATCCTATGATATTAACTGATCTTATATCCAATCTGAGAATTGAACTTCAGGATCAAGCTCAGATACTGTACCAGGATGATGAGTTAACCAGGGCTGTGGAGAAGTCAGTTAATCTCATGTCCAGACTCATACCCAAGAGGTCTATACTGGAGACTGTAACCACTATCTCTATCCCCCTTGAGACCCTCACCATGTCTGGTGGAGTAGGAACACTTGCCCATGTGCCAGTGGCCTCCAAGCAAGTAACCATATCTGGTAAGGTTGAAGATACGCACTTCTCAGTGAACTACCTTACAGGTCTAGTTACCAGTTTGGATTCTGGTCTTCCGGATGGAACCTATGTGGTCTCTTACACACTGGATTCTGGTATTGTGGATATCTCCAGTCTGCTTCCTGACTATATCAAGATTGAAAGGGTGGAGTACCCGGCTGGCAATAGTCCAGTCACCTTAGTAACTTTTGACATAGTGGGTTCCTTCTTATACCTAAGAGGTACTACCCAACTATCCGATGCCAGTCATCTTCGAATTACCTATCTGGAAAAGTGGACTCCTCCTACCATAGATGCAGAGGGTAACTATCCTACCCACCTGGATGATGCAGTGATAATAGGTTCCGCTGGCCAGTCCCTTATCTACAAGGCTGAGAAGTATACCCAGTCTTCTGTATCCACCATAGATACCATCTTTACCTTACTGGATACCATAGACCTTCTTTCAGTATCTGCTCCTGCCCTTGTAGTTCCAGTAGCCCCGACCCTAGCCACTCTTACTCCACCTGCCGGATACACAGTAAGTAAGCCAAGTTCTCCTTCCTTGCCTACTGCCCCTACTGCACCCACTCCACCTACCCTGGACTTCACTACTGCATCTACCGCCTTATCTACAGTCAGTACTGAGATAATAGCGGCTAAGTCCTATCTGACCTCAGGGGCTGCAGTAGTGAATACTGCCACTAGGGGCGACCAGGTAGCTCCAACCTATGCCAGATTTGCAGAGGCCATCTTTGCTGCTGCCAATACCAGGGTGAATGAGGCTATTGCTCGGATGAGAGAACTGGAAGAGACCTTGACTCTCTACGCTTCTCAGATAACCTCCTATGGTTCTGATGTTAACTCCTATGCCAATGTTCTGTCTGCTACAGTGGGGAAGTACAATGCAGATATTAACAATGAGCAACTGGGTGTACAGAATGCCCAATCTGCTGCCCAGATATTTACCTCTACAGTCCAAGCCCAAGCTGCCTTGGTATCAGTCTACACTGCCGAAGTGAATGCGTATCAGGCAGAGATGTCTGCATATCAGACTGAAGTTCAAGCTTACAGTCAGCAAATATCGGCCATCATCAGTAGGGCTACCCAGTTGGCTACCCATGTGACAACCTACCTGGATATTGCAGGTAGATACCTTGCCAGTGGGCAGGCAAAGATCAATGAAATGCTGACCATGCTCGGAGTTAAAGTGGAGTTCGCTAGTCAGAAGTCTTCATCTGAACAAAGGGCATAGAGTACTGGTGGATATACAGTAAGGGTTTTTTTGAAGTCCTATAATGCTCAACTAAACTATACATGCCTAGGGGGTAGTCAATATACGGCTACCCCCCTTTCTCATGGCCTAGAAATCGACTACAGACCCTCATAGCTTCAATTCTTAGGCTTCCACTCCAGATATCCCCAGATAGCAAGCATAAAATAGATGGCCATTAGTACTCCTTGGGGATAATTGGCAATAGATATGTCATAAATACTCCAAGCCAGGTCTGTAAACATCCAGATAAGGAAGCAGACTCTCTTCCTTTTCAGATTCAGGATAGTACTATACAAGGATACTGCAGTAACTCCCCACATCAGATTCCTAATCATTCGTACAGTTCTCCTCTATACAGGAACTTATGCCCAATAATCGGAACCTGTTCCACCCAGAATCTCTTATGACCAGTGAAGTGAACCAGACTGAAACCCTGTTGCCAGTTGGGATTCTTAATCCAGTCCGGGTCTAGGGAGCACAAGCAGAAGTTCTCCCACCAGCCCCATGTTCCAAAGCGGTCAGTCTTGTAGAAGGAACCCCCACGATGTGTGTGGTTGCACATCCCGCATCCACCATTCTTCTCATACTGCCTCTTAGCTGTATACCCACTGTGGACACTGGCAATATCCCCATGCAGTACAAGGAAGATATCGTTGATAAGTAACCCCTGCTCGAATGGAATATCCTGAATCCCATAATCATCCAGACCATACAACTCATGAACAGTCATACAATCCAGACCGGCTAACTCAGCCGCCCTACTCCAGAGGAACTTCTGGAATCTGTACTCATGTGTACCCTGGATAAGAATCCTCTTTGTATGGGGAAGCATCAACTTGTGGTACTCGAACATTCCCCTGACCTTATTGATATCCTTCTGCAGGTCTGGTATCCTGGCCGGGTCTTTAGCAAAGACAGACAACTGATAGAAATCCGACAAGTCTCCATTGTAGATAAGGAAGTCTGGTTGAGTCTCTACCAGGAATCTGTTAATCAGCTTCATAGTCCTCTTATCCTCAAAGGGATAGTGGGTGTCTCCAATAATCACCCCGGTCTCCATGCCATTTGGCAGGGTCAACTTAAGCGGTACGTTTACAGGCATCTTCAATCCTCCTTACTGCTCTTGCATAATACTCAGGGTCTATATCATAACCAAGGAAGTTCCGGTCAGTCAGTAGACAGGCTTCTGCGGAACTACCTGAACCCACATATGGGTCGAACACAAAGGCTCCTGGGTCTGTGGCTACCTCTATGCACTTCTGATACAGGGCGACAGGCTTTTCAGTTGCGTGGATGCGGTTGGTTCCCACTCTGGGAATCTCCCAGATATCGTGTATCCTTCCACCTCTTACTGTCCAACCATCCCCCTTGGTTCCCAGGAAAGCCACCTCATACTTGTTTGCCAGACTGCCCTTCAAGTCTCCAGCAGCCCAGTTACCCTTATCCCAGATTATCTGGTTCCTAAGAAAGGTGTAGAACTTGGACTGGAACCACCAGGCTTCCTGCCAGTTGGTAAAGAAGAAGAAGGCTGCACCCTGCTTCATGTGCTTGATACACTCCCTCACAGTTTCCAACTGGTCTTCTCTGGTCTGTTGAACCAGGGATTGACTCAACTTGTCGGACTTGTCGGCTCTGTGGCCGGTTTTGTAATCAAAGTAGGGGGGGTCACATAGTACCAGGTCAAACAATTCCCCATCCATATTCTTCAGGGCTTCCAGTGAATCTCCTAACAGTATAACTGGTTTCATTTCAACGCCTCCTTGGCCGCCTCAATACCACCCTTAAAAGCTAAGTATTGCCCTACCTCGTACTCTCGTTTAGAATAAAAATCATATGGGTTTTCAATCTCATCCACCTTTGCCCTGATTCTCTGACGTTCATCGGCGCAGATTTTAGATGTGAGTTCCTTGGCAAGTTTATTCAATTCTCTTCTGTTTAAGTCAGCCATTGGATAACTCCTGTTTCATTTCGTTGAGCATTTTAGTGATATGGTTAATTCTTAGTTGGTCACATCTTTCGCACCAATAGGGATTACGTTTGGGATTTACGATGATGTTGGTACATTTATTCCGATAGTCACCATATCCAATACAGTCGTGTCCAATATACTTTTTGTCAGCCATCTTTCTACTCCTTGCCCTTGAGTTGGTCTAATAATTTGCGGAGTTCCCTCATTTGCCATTCACCATTGTCTAACCACTCGATTACTCTATCCGCAGCTTCAGCTTTACCCCTCCTGTGCATTAATTCAACAGGTTCTTTTAACTGCATTTCCAGTTCCTTGATTCTGGCCTCTTGCTTTTCGTATTCATCTTTCGCACGAATTCGCCAATCTATTAACTGCTGGATATATTCATTCAGTCCCAC
>Ga0182011_10002813_pt1 | contig 14517 bp, 6 predicted proteins | sample 711E1DmetaG_FD_120481 | JGI IMG/M metagenome (GOLD analysis project Ga0182011, IMG submission 120481) | Permafrost microbial communities from Stordalen Mire, Sweden - 711E1D metaG | ecosystem: Environmental > Terrestrial > Soil > Wetlands > Permafrost | place: Sweden: Stordalen | collected... | reverse complement strand
TTATTCCTGGCTACCGGATTGAAATATGCCGGAAACCCGACAAACAATTCTTTCGTTTTTGGTTTTATTCAGGACAAGGTCGATCCTACGATCACGGATTCCTGGGCTGATTACAACATTACAACCAATAACCATTTCAAAGGCTGGCTGGATGATGTAAGAATTTTCCATAAAGTAATAACACCAAACGAAATTCTGTTGATGTATAACTCTGAAAAACCCTAAAACTGCTAAAGATTAAGGTTTTTAGTTGTTATTAACCCTGTTATTGGTAGTTATTTATCATCTTTGATCCTGGTTGAAGAAAATAAACAACTACCAATAACTTTTTATAATCACCGACATTCCATGAAGTTTCAGACAGTTATTGGACTATTCCTGCTTATCCTGGTTATTCCATTTTCATCCTGTAAAAAGAAAATGACAGAGAATTCCAATGGCCTTATTGTGGAAAAGGTAAGTGCCGGGAGCCATGAACTTACCATCCAGGGACCCAATACCAATGTCCCGGTCGACAGTTCAATCGTTATTAATTTCAATATTTTCCCCGATACTGTATCGGTAAGGAAAAACATATTCCTGAAACGGAACGGGAGTGCCGATGTTCTATTCGGGATCAGCTACTCCAAAGGATTCCCTACGGTCATCCTTACACTGGTCAATCCCCTTAATTCAATGACAAATTACACCCTACAGATCGGATCCTCGCTCACCGGAAGCGGAGGTGAAAGCTTCGGTGGGGCAATTTATACCTTTACTACGATCAACCGGAAACTTACGCTCAAAAGTGTAACGCTGAACGGGCAGGAATTCCTTCAGCATAAGGCATTAAGGTATATCGACTGGCAGCATATCAACATTCAGCTGCAATTCTCTGACCCGCTCGATTCTCTGAATTATAAACCGTTTTTTATCGTTTCGGGCGGCAGTACTCTGTCAATGAGCCTTTCCGACAGCAGCAGGAGGGTGACGATCACTAATACCACCCCGCTACCGGATTATACCCTGGTCTATTTTACGGTTTCAAGTAACCTGAAGTCGTCAAAGGGATTCGAATGTGACGGATTACTGAATTCGTTTTATACTTCCCTGGATTCAACTTATAAATTTCCTCCACTTTCGGATGATGACCTGCTGACGCTGGTACAGCAGCAAACACTGAAATACTTTGTTGATTTCGCCCAACCCGCAAGCGGAATGGCGCGTGAAAGAAATACATCCGGGGATCTCGTGGCGACCGGGGGATCGGGTTTTGGAGTGATGGGCCTCATCGTTGGCATGAGCCGTGGATTTATCACCCGAAACCAGGGTCTAACTCAAATGGATAAAATCCTGACCTTCCTTGAAACATGCGACCGTTTTCACGGGGCCTGGCCGCACTGGTTGGACGGCAATACCGGCCATGTCATGCCCTTCGGTCCCAAAGATGACGGGGCTGACCTTGTGGAAACCTCCTATATGGTTATGGGACTCTATACCATGCGTCAATATCTTGATTCCACAAATTCTGCAGAAAAATTAATCATTCAACGAATAAATACCCTTGTTAACGCGGTAGAATACGATTGGTTTACCCAGGGACAAAATGTATTGTATTGGAACTGGTCGCCGGATTATGGATTTGATCTCAATGTAAGGATCCAGGGATACAATGAAACACTGATCACGTATATTGTTGCGGCTGCATCAACCACCCACCCGGTTTCGGCTGCAGTGTATCATCAGGGTTATGCGCAGAACGGGGCCATAATGAATGGAAATTCCTATTATGGATTCATGCTGCCCCTGGGACAAGCCTATGGCGGTCCCTTGTTCTTCACCGAGTATACTTACCTCGGGGTGGATCCAAGGAACCTGGTTGACCAGTATGCAAATTACTGGACGCAGAATGTGAACCAGGCCATGATCAACTATACGTATTGTGTCACCAATCCAAAAAAATTTATCGGTTACAATGCCCATTCCTGGGGATTGACCGCCAGCGATGATCCTGTCGAATACACTGCTCACTCCCCGACCAATGACGACGGGGTGATAACCCCTACTGCCGCGGTATCAGCCCTGCCATACGCTCCTGTTCAATCCATGAATGCGATCAAACAATTCTATTTTATCCTGGGAAACCGGACCTGGGGCCAGTACGGTTATTACGATGCATTCGATGTTACAGACGGCTGGTGGGCAACTTCTTACATCGCCATCGATGAAGGACCCATTATTGGAATGATAGAGAACTACAGGACGCAATTGTTATGGAACCTTTTTATGTCCTGCCCGGAAGTAAAAGCCGGGCTTACTAAGCTGGGGTTTACCTATTAATTCAACAGGATGACCGAGGTTCCGTTGATTACTGATGAAAAAAATAACCGCAAAGACGCAAAGGATGTATTTTCTTATCCTGCATTAGCGCCTTAGCGTCTTTGCCGTGAAAAAATGATTCTGACCTGTCAGACTGAAAAGTTGCAGGGAATATCAGAAGAATTCATAAAGTTTTATTACCATGGGTAAACCTGTACTTTCCAGGCCGATTATAACTGCAATTGGATTGTTGGTCTCAATATCCAGTCTTTTTGCTCAGGACACAAAGAATATCCCTCAGGTAACTTCAGACAGCCTTAAAATCGAAATCCTTCTTAAGAAAATGACGCTGGAAGAAAAAATCGGCCAGTTATCCCTTTTTGCTTCCGGCGGGGACGCCAAGGGTCCCATACTTAAGCCTGAGTACCTGCAGTATATCAGGGAAGGCAAGGCGGGAGCTATTTTAAATGCCAATACCGGGGATTATGTGAAATTCCTGCAAAAAATAGCAGTCGGGGAATCCCGCCTGAAAATACCCCTGATGTTTGGTTATGACGTGATCCACGGTTTCAGTACTATTTTCCCGATCCCGCTGGGACAGGCGGCAAGCTGGGATCTTGATGCCATTGAAAAAGCGGCCGGGATCGCAGCCATGGAGGCCACCGCTGAAGGGATCAACTGGACATTTGCCCCGATGGTGGATATCTCGAGGGATCCACGCTGGGGAAGGGTTTCTGAAGGAGCAGGGGAAGATACCTGGCTTGGTTGCCTTGTCGCAAAAGCAAGGGTCCGGGGTTTCCAGGGCGGGGGGTATGAGGATGGCAGTCACATGATGGCCTGTGTAAAGCATTTTGCAGCCTATGGCGCCCCGATGGCAGGCCGTGAATACAATACCGTTGATATGTCTCCGCTCTCCCTGTATGAATACTACCTGCCTCCCTATCAAGCCTGCGTTGATGCCGGGGTAGCCTCCGTAATGACATCCTTCAATGAGATCAACGGGATTCCATCGACGTCAAATCACTGGTTGCTGACAGACCTCCTTCGTAAAGACTGGGGATTTAAGGGTTTTGTCGTTACCGATTATACTGCCATCAATGAGCTGGTGAACCATGGTGTGGCTGCTGACCTGCAATCTGCAGCGGAGCTGGCCCTGAATGCCGGGGTTGATATGGATATGGAGGGAAGCACATTTTTGGATAACCTCCGGAACCTCCTGGAAGAAAAAAAAGTGAATATGGATGCCATCGATGAGGCTGTACGCCGTATTCTGCATGCCAAATTCCAATTGGGCTTATTTGATGATCCTTACCGTTTCTGCAATAATAATAAGGAAAAAACCGGTGGCATGACCAGGGAAAGCCTGGATCTTGCAAGGCAACTGGTTTCTGAAAGCTGCGTCCTCCTTAAAAATGAAAAGCACACGCTTCCTGTTCCACCAACGGTAAAGACCCTGGCTGTGATCGGTCCACTGGCGGATTCCAGGGAGGATATGCTGGGGAGCTGGTCCGCGGCTGGTACCCCGGAGAAATGTATCACACTGCTTGAAGGGATCCGGAAAAAATGCGGAGGATCGGTCAGCGTGGTTTATGAAAAGGGGTGTGGTATCAACGATAAGGACCTTTCGGGGATTGAACTTGCAGTAGGACTTGCCCGCGAATCCGATTATGTGATACTGGCCCTGGGTGAAAGCAGAGAGATGTCAGGGGAGGCCGGATCAAGATCAGACATTGACCTGCCGGGTATACAGGACCAGTTGGCAGAAGCCGTGATCAAAGCAGGCAAGCCTACAGCCGTGGTCCTGTTCAATGGCCGCCCGCTGACCGTCACCCATCTGGATGAAATTGCACCGGCCATCCTCGAGGCCTGGTTCGGAGGCACCCAGGCCGGCAATGGCATCACGGATATTATCTTCGGGGATGTCAACCCTTCCGGCAAGATTACGATGAGCTTTCCAAGGAATACCGGGCAGATCCCGGTGTTTTACAATGAGAAGAGCACAGGAAGGCCCTATGATCCCAGGACCCCGGACGAGAAATATGTTTCCAGGTACCTCGATGTGTCAAATTCGCCACTTTATCCGTTTGGATTCGGCCTGAGCTACACAAGCTTCAGGTATTCCGGCATTAAAGCCGTTGTGAACGGGGCCGCGATCACCATCTCGGCGGAGGTGACCAATACCGGGGACCGGGATGGAGAAGAGATCGTACAGCTATACATTCAGGATATGATGGGGAGCATAACCCGCCCGGTAAAAGAACTGAAAGGATTCAAAAAACTTCTGATCCGGAAGGGGGAGACCGTTCCCGTTTCATTTACGCTGACCGCCGGCAATCTTTCTTTTTATCACCCGGATCTGAGAAAATACTGGGAACCCGGTGAATTTAAAGCATATATGGGAGGGAGTTCGGATGCGGTCATTTCGGCTTCATTTAAGCTGTAACCGAAAGGATAAAATTAAAATGAGATAATCTATGAACATCAACAAAGGATTATTATTCGTGGTTTTTGCGTTCGCATTTGGCGTGGCACAGCCGCAAACTATTGTATTCAGATCAAAGGGTAAGGTAAATTATCCTTTGACCCGCGATGAGGAAATCATGCTCGATTCCATTCAGCATAAGACATTTCTTTTCTTTTTAAACGAACATGATCCCCAGAAAGGAATTGTGAAGGACCGCATCAAAGCCGGTGCCCCTGCCAGTATCGCCGCAACAGGTTTTGGGATCCCCACCTTCGCGATCGGGGCCGAAAGAAACTGGATAACCCGTGAACAGGCGGCGGAGATCACCCTGAAGATCCTGACGTTTTTCAGCAATTCAGTGCAAAGCAAGGATCCGGATGTTACAGGATACAAAGGATTTTATTATCATTTCCTCAAGATGAATTCCGGTACCCGGGAATGGAATTGCGAACTTTCTTCCGTTGATACCGGGCTCCTCATGATGGGCATCATCTTCGCCAGGAATTATTATACCACAGACAACAAGGTTGAAAACCAGATCCGTTTACGGGCAGGAATGCTCCTGGGCAGGATTGACTGGAATTATATGCTGCTTCCCGGTTCGGGGAAATTTGCAAACACCATCTCCATGGGGGGATCTCCCGATAAAGGTATGCAGGATTATGGCTGGATAGGCTATAACGAAGCGATGTTCCTCTATGTCCTGGCAGCCGGAAGCGGGATGAAGAATGCTGAGAAAAGTTACGAGGCATGGCTGAAACCTTACCAGTGGTACACTCCTTACAAAGGACTTTCACATGTCGCTTTTCCTCCTTTATTCGGACACCAGTTTTCGCAGGCATTTATTGATTGCCGGGGACTCGTTGATAAGTACATGAAGACCAAAGGCATTGATTACTTTGAAAATTCCCGCCGCGCAACCCTTGTTCAGCGGCAGTACGCTGCAGATAATCCTAAAGGATGGGTTGGCTATGATTCGCTGTGCTGGGGCGTTACTGCAAGTGATGGTCCGGAAGAGAAGTACAATTTTGATGATAAAAAGTTTTTGGGATATGCCGGAAGGGGAACCAGCGGACCCGGCTTCAATTATTTCGATGATGGCACTATTGCACCTTATGCCGCGCTTTCATCCCTGCCCTTTGCGCCCGAAATAGTTTTTCCAACCATAAAATCCATGAATAAAAAATATGGTAAAAAATTATGGGGGAAATATGGTTATTATGATGCGTTTAATTTGACAGCCAAATGGGTTGATGATGATTTTTTAGGTATAGACGAAGGTCCGATGCTTCTCATGTTAGAAAATTTCAGAACCGGACTGGTATGGAATTATGTCATGAAGGATCCGATCATTCAGAAAGGGTTAAACACCCTCGGTTTCCAGTATCTAAAATAGAAATGTCTTTACCATGAAAAAGTATTTCAGACAAGGTATTGTATGCTTATTCCTGGCGGCCATATTAACGACAACCGCCATGGCCCAGGTCAGGACCCTGGATGAATTCGAGAGTAAAAATGGCTGGTCATTCATCCGGTCTGATGGCGTTAATCTGAACCTGACCACTGAACAAGGATTGACCGGCAATGCCATCCGGTTTGATTATGATTTCACAAAAGGAACGGGTTACGGCGGGATCCAGAAATTCTTCCCGATAGATCTTCCGGATAATTTCGAGTTTACTTTTTATGTCAAAGCGGAATCTCCTGCAAATAATTTTGAAATAAAATTTATCGACAGCACAGGGAACAATGTCTGGTGGGTGAATAACCACAACTATGATTTTCCTAAAGAATGGAAGAAGATCACGATAAAGAAAAGGCATATCCATTTCGCCTGGGGACCCACGACGGATCAGCGCCTGAACCGCATAGACCGGATTGAATTTACGATTTCGTCGTTTGTCGGCGGCAAGGGAACCCTCTGGCTGGATGATCTGAAGTTCGAACCGTTGCAGCCCGAAACCCAAACCTACCCGGTACCCTCGGTCAGTGTTTCGTCATTCACAAGAGCTCATTCGCCCGATCTGATCGTTGATAATTCCAATGATACCTACTGGCAAAGCGCAGGTGTGCAGGCCGGGGATGTTGTACTTGATTTCAGGACCCGCAGGGAATTCGGCGGTTTACAAATCAATTGGCTGAAAGATCAGAATGCAAAAAGTTATGATGTTCTGTTATCGGAGGATGGAATGAACTGGGAAAAGGTTTATTCCGTTCCCGCTAATCAAAGTGATGTCAGTTTCATCAGGCTGCCCGAAGCGGAAGCAAGGTACCTTAAATTGAATCTAACCCAAAGCAATTCAGAAAAGGGGTTTGCCATATGCGGGATAAAAATATTGGATCTTTATCGTTCCATGACCCCGAATGATTTTTTGATCTATGCAGCGAAAAATTCACCGGCAGGGGATTACCCGAGGTACTTCCGGGAACAGGCTTCTTACTGGACCCTTACAGGCGTTAACAATGATGTTAAGGAAGCACTGATCAACGAAGACGGGATGGTTGAAGTGGATAAAGGGCTTTTTTCGATAGAGCCAATGCTGAAAATGGGTGATTCGCTGTTTAATTGGTCAAACATAAAGGCGATTCAATCCCTGGGTGACACCAAAGCCAGGAGGGAATTCAATTTTGTGCCTTCCGTCACCTGGCAATGCAACAACCTGAAATTCGTTACCGCCGTGACGTCAAGCGGGGAGGCAAATAAAAATTCCCTGCTGGACATCCGCTATTCCTTCAGCAATCTTTCGGACCGGCCGCAAGATTTTGAGTTTTATCTGCTGATCCGCCCTTACCAGGTCAATCCGTATTACCAGGTCCTGAATCTTACCGGCGGTGCCGGAAAAATAAATTCCATCAAACAGGCCGATGGCAGCTCGGTGGCTGTGGATGATAAGGTTTTATGGTCAGAGAAAAAGTTTACTGCATTTGGTGCTGCCGGTTTTGACGAAGGGAACCTGGTTGATTGTGTTCGCACAGGGAATATTCCCCAAAATAACTTTGCGGTTGATCAGCATGGGATGGCAAATGGGGTGATAAAATATTCGTTTCACCTGGGACCCGGCGAGCATACCGGTTTCTTTGTGGTGGTGCCGTTCTATGGCCAACCGTCAGGGGCTGAAAAACCTGACAGTGCTAATATCGCTGAAGAATGGAACAAAGCCGGCGAATTCTGGAAAGAAAAAGTCAGTCATATCAGGTTTAAGCTGCCGGAATCGGCGGACCGGATCATCAATACCTACAAATCAAATCTCATATACATCCTGATAAACCGGGATAAAGCCGGTATCCAACCCGGTTCCCGCTCGTATGAACGGAGCTGGATCCGCGATGGGGCCCTGACCTCATCCGCCCTGTTAAAATCAGGCATTGTTAAGGAAGTCAGGGATTTTATTGATTGGTACACATCTTTTCAATATGAAAACGGTAAAGTCCCCTGCGTTGTGGACTTCAGGGGTCCGGATCCGGTTCCCGAAAACGACAGCCATGGGGAGATGATCTACCTGATCCGCGAATATTTCAACTTTACAAAGGATACCGCTTTTCTCCGGTCAAAAAATAAAAATGTACTGCAGGCTGTGGCATACCTTGAATCGCTGATAGCGGAACGATCGACGGATCATTTTAAGCAGGGTAACGACAGTATCCGTGCGTATTACGGCCTCGTCCCGGAATCAATAAGTCACGAAGGCTATTCCGCAAAACCCATGCATTCCTACTGGGATGATTTCTTTACCATGAAGGGACTGAAAGATGCAGCGGAGATCCAGAAGATACTGGGTGAAAATGCATCTTACGAAAGAATAAAAAAACTCCGGGATGCATTCCGGGAACATCTTTACAGCTCGCTTCAACTCGCAATGAAAACGCGAAAAATAAATTATGTACCCGGATGTGTAGAGCTGGGTGATTTTGATGCAACCTCCACCACCATCGCGTTAACGCCTTGCAATGAACTGAAGAACTTACCCAAACCGCAGGTGTTTAATACCTTTGATAAATACTATAAAAATTTCAAAGACCGCAGGGACGGGAAAATTGACTGGGATAATTATACACCCTATGAAAACAGGTTGATCGGTTCCTTTATCCTTTTGGATCAGCCCGAAAGAGCCCATGCACTGATCGACTTTTTCCTGAAGGATCAGCGACCGCAGGGTTGGAATCATTGGGCTGAGGTCGTATGGAAAGATTACCGTATTCCACGTACGATCGGAGATATGCCGCATACCTGGGTTGGGAGCGATTTTATCAATGCAATCCGGTCAATGTTCGTGTATGAAAATGAATATGATCAGTCGCTTGTTTTGGGTTCGGCACTTTACCAGGACTGGATCGATGCACCGGAAGGAATGTCAGTTGAAAATCTGCCAACCTATTACGGGGAGATCTCCTATTCAATTAAAAAAGATAAAGAAAAATATGTCATTTCAATTTCCGGGGATGTCAAACTTCCTTCCAATGGAATCCGGATCAAAAATTTCAACGGATCGAAACTTCCGGTTAAAGTGACCGTTAACGGGGAAGAGCAGAAAGATTTTTCTGCGAAGGAGATTTCAGTGAAAGTGTTTCCGGCAGAAGTGATGATTTATTATTAAGGGAAAGGGTTGAATCGTTTTGAAATAATTAACGCAAAGGGATCTTCATGAAGGAACAGGAAACAAGCACAGATCAGCTCACAAAACCAGATGAACGGATTCGTTTTTCACAGCTTTCCGCTTATGGCGCCGGGGGTATCATTCCCATTGCCCTTTTCAATATCGCCGGGATACTGGTTGGGTTGATAGGCAATATAAGCTTGGGGCTGAGCGCCTTCTGGCTGGGTGCTATTTTAATCATTCCCCGCTTATGGGATGCGCTTTCCGATCCCGTCATTGGTCATCTGTCAGACAATACCCGGACCCGCTGGGGAAGGCGGCGTCCCTACCTGTTGTTGGGAGGAATCGCGGTTGCCATTTCTTTTGTCTTCATCTGGTGGATCCCCAAAGGTGACCTTGTCCGGGCCTGGTTCCCGTCCGAAGCGGGCTACCATTGGTTTCAGCTATGTTATATTCTTTTTTCCCTCCTGATCTTTTTCACTGCCGTCAATATCTTCGAGATCCCTCATGGCGCGCTCGGGATGGAGATGACGACGGACTATCATGAACGTACACGTCTTTTCAGCGCAAAAAGTTTTGTAGGCAATCTTTTTGCAATGAGTACTCCCTGGCTTTTTGCCCTTGCCAGCATGGAGGTTTTCAAAGGCACAGGAGGTAATGAAGCCGATGGCATGCGCTACGTTTCTTTAATGATCGCTGCATTTCTGATCCCGCTTTCGTTCTGGTGGTTTTTCAAATTACGTGAACCGGGATTTAAAAAAGCGGAAAAGCATGACAAGACACCCTTCTGGCAGGATATGAAACGCACTGCAAACAACCGGAATTTTATCATGCTGACGCTGACAATTTTTACCCTGGCTATGGGCTTTAATTTCGTTCAGCTGCTGGGTTCATATATTCCTATTTTTTATGTTTTCGGTGGTGATAAAGTTTTAGGCGCCAGGCTTCTCGGTATTAATGGTACGATTTGGGCAATCACCGGACTCCTTGCCGTTTTTCCCCTCAACTGGATTAGTCCGAGATTGGGAAAACGAAATACCCTCACCATTGCTATATCCCTGATGTGTATTGCACAACTTTCCAAGATTGTCTGCTATAATCCGAACCATCCTTACCTGATCATTATTCCCACGATCCTGCTTTCTGCCGGCATGCTGTTTTTCTTTACCCTGGGTGCTTCGATGGTGGGTGATATCTGTGATGAAGATGAATTAAAGACGGGTTACCGCGCCGAGGGAAGTTTTTACTCGATATTCTGGTGGTTCATTAAAATGGGAACTGCCCTTGCCAGTTTTGTGGCAGGCGCGCTGATCGTATTTACCATGTTTGACGAAGCCCAGGTCACAAGGGTCGACAGTTTACAGGGAAGTATCAGGGAACTGCGCAGCGAGGTGAAATTGCGTCAGGAAGGCAAACCCGTAACAATATACTTTGAGGAGTTGATCAGGAATGCCAGGAGACGCACAAGTGAGCTCAAATCACGCCTGGAAATTAAATCCAGGGAGACCAAAAACAGCAAATCGCATTATCTAAAACTTATCCGGAACGTCACGGCGGTAAATATTCGGCTTTCAAATTTGAACCCGGCTTTAGCCCCGGATTACCTCGATAAACAGCTTCGTACCATTGAAAGAGAGATCGTCCCCCTTACTAAGCAGACACCCTATACGCTGTTGATGATGCGTGTGGTTGAGATCGGGCTTCCCGTGTTATTAAGCCTCTTTTCAATTTTCTTTGTCCTGCGGTACAGCCTGACTGAAAAGCGCAGCCATGAAATCAAAGACCTTCTTAAGCAAAGAAATTCGGAACGTCCAACAGAAGAAGTATGACCTTTACTATCCATGACGGCAGTTTTTATCTAAACGAAAAAAAGATTTTTCTCAATTCGGGAGAAATCCATTATTTCAGGATTCGGCGCGAACTGTGGAGCAGGCACCTGGAGGCAGCCAGAGAGGCCGGGCTGACCACGGTGAGTACCTATGTTCCGTGGGCATGGCATGAATCCACGGAAGGCGTATTTGATTTTGACGGCACCTCATGCCCGGAACGCGATCTCAAAGGTTGGCTCGGGCTTTGCAAGACGCATGGATTAACCTGCATCATCAAGCCGGGTCCCTTTATCCTGGCAGAATACCGGGGGGCCGGACTTCCGGACTGGTTTTTGGATCAATACGCTGCAGAAGTTAAAATGCGCAACAGCAAAGGTGAGATTGTTCGCTGTGACGGGGTCAGCCTGTTCAAAGAAAGATACCTGGAAAAAGTAAGGCTATGGTATGACAAGATCATGCCGCTCATCCGTGAACATCAGATCTCAGCGGGCGGACCGGTAATAATGATGCAGATTTGTAACGAAATCGGATTGTTTTCGTGGTTGACAAAACAGGGAGATTACCAAAAGGAAGTGAAGGCTCGTTTCATTTCCTATTTATCGTATAAATTCGAAAGTGTTGCTGAAGTGAATGTCTTGTGGGGAACAGATTACCCGGACTTTGAGCATGTAGAACTTCCTCCTGACGGCAACCTTCCTTATGCGTCAGGAGGAGATCGTGAAAGGGACTATGAATGGCATTGTTTCTGGAGAACTTATTATGGCGACTACCTAAGGCTGCTATCGGGTATGGCAAGGGAAAGAGGCATCAATGTTCCCCTGTATCACAACCTTCCCGGCTGGATCTACGGACACGGCTATGAATTCCCGGTGAATATTACCATGTATGAAGATCTTTATGGCGATAAGAGTGAACTGTTATTCGGCATCGATCATATCCCGGAATTCCTGTCATACCGCAACATGCATGATGACCGCATCATCAATGATATCTCCTTTGCCATGCAGGGTAACAAACCGGTGTTTGCAGCTGAATTTCAAAGTGGTTCCCGTGAATATCACGTGGTAACGAATCCACGTGAAATGGAACTCTTCTACAAAGCAAGCATTGCCAATGGTCTGACCGGCTGGAATTATTATATGTTCTCGCAGGGACATAATCCGGAGCGTAAGGGCTATTCCGGGGACACTTTTTACTGGTTCACCCCCCTCACTGCCGAAGGTGAACGCGGCAGCGCTTTCCCCCTGGTCAAACGGATGAGCAGTCTGGTAAAGACCTCCGAAAGCCTTATTGTTAATGCAAAACGCAGGGCGGAGGTGTGCGTTCTTTTCTATCCTCCTTATTATGCAACAGAACTGGAAAGACCTGTTAGCGGGAGTTGTGAACTTCAATTCACGGCTTCAGCCATCCGCAGACCCGCCTATTTTGACGGATTGCTGAAAGTGCTGCAGGTGCTCAATATCGATTATGATATGATGGATCTGTCTACATCTTCAGCTGATTTATTGAGTACTTACAAACAGTTATGGGCTTTCTGTACCGATGAAATGAATGCCGGGGATCAGCAGACGATTGTTGATTACATAAAAGGCGGCGGCAACGGTGTTCTTTTTCCATACCTGCCCGACCGTGAGCTATCGCAGAAACCATGTACCCTCCTTCGCGATGCATTGTCGGCTTCACCTTCCGGAACAGAAAGCATTGATTCGCCATTGATCGATTGCTATGACCTGAAGGATATCAAATGCGCCAATCCGCAGATCATCTATGATGAAAAATCGCTTTCGGGCGCTGTGATCATAGCCCGGACGATTAGCGGCGCTGCCTGTGGATTCTCAAAAGTTATCGGAACCGGATCTGTGATCCACCTTGGAACATGGATAGGATTCGACACGGAGGATCACAAACTCGTCTATGAAGCGATATTGAAAAAATCGGGAGCAAAGCTCAGGCAAGCGACGGCGGATAATGATACGATCTCAGTAAGAGAACGATTCACCAATAACGGTTCTGCAATCCTGTTTGTCGGGAATTACTACAACGAGGAACAGACAGGCAAAGTCAGCTACACCCATCCGGAAAGTGGCGAAACCATCTTCATTCCGTATGCAAAGGATGAGATCTTATGGCCTCCGTTATACGCTGTATTAACGCCTGTGTGCATGGAAATTTCTGACGGATTGAAGATCCTTCACAGTACCTCTGATATTCTGGGCATCGAAGAAATGCACGGTCAGCTTGAGATCACTTTGTACGGGGACCGTGATCTGGCCGGGGAGATCGTCTTTGAAGGAGCAGACGTGAAAAAGATCAAATCCGCGACCATGGGTGGCGTAGCCGTAAAAATGATCAGCGACGATCGCAGGATTGCATTTCATTACCCCCATGCACACAGGAACGCAATGATCCTGGATATCGAATTTTATTAATAGAATAGCAGATGTCCGAAAACAACACGACGGCACTAAAAAATTCCCATGGACTTTCCTTTCATTTCCTGGAAGATGGTTCAATTCAGCATATAGAAGTTGGTCCGGTCAGAATCAGTCTCAAATCCGCAACCCCGTTTTCAAAATCGGGATCCCATCTTTATTTGAGAAAAAGGACAAAACCCAATGAATTCAAGGCCCTCCTGGGTCCGGAGAGCAACAGCCGTTTTAAGATTTCAGAAGAAGAGTTTATCGCTGAAGGTAATTGGGCCGGACTTGAATATAGCTGTGTGCTGCGACTTTCAAAAAAAAGTCTGAGCTGGCAGTGGGAAATTGAGGTTACGAATATTGCGGCTGATCCTGCTGAATTTGATCTGGTCTATGTTCAGGATGCGGGGCTCAAGCAGGTAACGGATGGATTGGTTAATGAATATTATGTTAGCCAGTATATTGAAAGGCGTATTCTTGAAGATAAAAATTTTGGTTCTGTCATCTGCTGCCGTCAAAACCTGAAAGAATCCGGGGGCAATCCATGGATCATGATGGCATGTAAAACTAAAGCGATAGCTGCAAGTGTGGACGGGATGCAGTTTTATGGTAAGACCTGCCGCGAAACGGGGATCGCAGAAGGGCTTCTTGCAGACAGGCTGGGAGGCGAATATTCCGGAGAATCGTCGGTGCTTGCTTTGCAGGAACAGCCATTTACCTTGTCCGCCGTGGATCATCATAAAAGTATTTTTGCTGTGACCTTTCTCCGGGATCATCCTGAGGCAACATCCGATGAGGATTTGGAAAGGCTGGCCGGACTTATGGTTGAATTCGGGGATGAAGTCAGGTCCGGGAATCTGCCCGGGTTGTTTGTTCCTGATAAAAACTTATTCCATATTGCCGGTTTTTTACCG
>Ga0182011_10002811_pt1 | contig 14531 bp, 9 predicted proteins | sample 711E1DmetaG_FD_120481 | JGI IMG/M metagenome (GOLD analysis project Ga0182011, IMG submission 120481) | Permafrost microbial communities from Stordalen Mire, Sweden - 711E1D metaG | ecosystem: Environmental > Terrestrial > Soil > Wetlands > Permafrost | place: Sweden: Stordalen | collected... | reverse complement strand
GAGCCGCACGAACTGGTCACACCCACCGGCGCGGCGCTGCTGGCCGAATTTGTCGAAATTTTTGGCCCGATGCAAAACCTGGTCGTGGAAAAAACCGGCTTCGGACTCGGCACGCGCGACAACCAAACGCGGCCAAACGTGCTCCGGGCAGTGCTGGGCCGGGAGTCCAAAGTCCAAAGTTCAAAGTCTAAAGTGCCGGATTGGGAAGCGGATCGTGTCGCTGTGCTCGAAACGAATCTGGACGATGTGAGCGGGGAAATTCTTGGGCATTTTGTTGAAGTCGCGCTGGCGGCAGGTGCGCTCGACGTTTTTCATACCCCCATCCAGATGAAGAAAAACCGGCCCGGAGTGTTGCTCACGGTTCTGTGCGCCGAAATCGACGCGGATAGGTTCAGCGAAATGATTTTGCGCGAAACGAGCGCGTTCGGCGTGCGGCGCACAATGGCGGAACGGAGGAAGCTGCGTCGCGAATTTGCGAATGTGAAGACGCGGTTTGGCAAAGTGACCGTAAAACTGGGCAAACTGAATGGTCAAATTGTCCAAGCCGCTCCAGAATTCGAGTCATGCAAAAAAGTGGCGGCGCGGGCCAAAGTGGCATTGAAGCAAGTTTATGAGGCCGCCATCCGGGCGTTTTTTCAACGGAATGATCGTTAATTTTTACTTGCAAAAACCGCGGCAAATGTTTAATTATGACCATAGTTCGCCGGCCATTGTGCCGGTTCGTTTGATGCCAAAGCTTACAGTTATGCCACAACCAATGAGGGTGTCTTGAGCCGCCCTTTTACTCCACGTAATTCTTCTTCCGCCTCGTTCGTCCGGGTCAACGGCAAAATCCGCGCCCGTGAAGTTCGGGTTCTTGGAACGGACAACAAACAGCTCGGCATCCTCCCGCTGAACGATGCATTGACCCTGGCACGACAAAACGGCGTGGACCTGGTGGAAATTTCGTCGACGGCAACGCCGCCTGTGTGCCGGCTTGTGGACTTTGGCAAGTTCCGTTACGAACAGGCCAAAAAGGAAAAGGATTCAAAGAAACATCAACACGCCTCGACGGTGAAGGAAGTGCAGTTGAGCCCGCGGATTGACCCGCACGACCTTGGCGTCAAAATCACCCATGCGATAGATTTCCTGTGCGAGGACATGAAGGTGAAAGTCGCCCTGAAATTTCGCGGGCGGGAAATGGCGCACACGGAATTCGGGTTTCAAGTCGTCAATAAATTTCTCGCCGACATTGCGCCTTACGGCCATCCTGATTTTCAACCGAAACTCGTCGGTCGCGCCATCCATGCAATGGTCAGCCCTCACCCACGAAATAAACGCGCAAAAAATCCCCGGTCAGTTGAAGGCGGCCCCTCACCGGCAACGGTGAATAATCACCCCGCCCCGCTGCAGAAATCGCCCGAAGAAAAAACCGGCGGATTCGAGAACAATCCGTTTGAAAAACTGGAAATCAAGTAGCCGTCCGGCCGCTCCAGTCGCGTATTAATTCCGGGAAACGGCAATGTTCGCACACGGCGTTCGAGTGCCCGCAAAAGTCCCGCACAATTTGAATTAAACCTTGTTGGGCTGCCGCGTTGCGCAACACGCGGCCTCCTGAATCACCCAGCAAACGTTGTCGCGCCAGCCGCAGAACCGAGTTGTCCCCGGCGGGTGGCCACGCGAAATAGCGATGCTCGATGATGCGCTGGAACTTTCCGTTTTTGCCCTCGGCGGCGCGCGTCCAAAGCCACGGCAGAATCACGTTGACCGCCAAGTCCGTCACCCGCGCATTGCCCAGCAGCGGCTGCGGCTTTTTCAGCCGCGCCGACCGGAACGTCCAGTGCCATGACCAGAATTCGTCGCGTTCCACTTCAAGAATTTCCCGCAGCGAATCCACCAATGCCTGGGAAGGACGGCGTGCCGCCGTCCCCAAAATTTCAGGGTCGCCGGCACGGCGACCCTCCCCAATTGAAGACGCGCACCAATGTTCGAGCTTTGAAACCAGATTTCCCGACGCCAGCCAGTGCGCGGCCAGCGCCAGCCGTCGTTGCGGATGGTTTGCCGGGCGCAGACCGTGAAATTTCCAGATTGTGCGCGGCAAAATATACTCGTCGAACACCTCGCGCTCGCGCCACCAGCAATCCCAAAGTTTGCGAACGTAACCGTCCGCGCTTTTTTGCGCAGCGCGCCCCGCCGCGCCGGAGTCACGCGCAGCGGGACGAAGGTGGGTCAATTCCATCGGCAGCAAGCCGCTGATGCCCAGCAGACGCGCCTGCAATGCAAACGCCGAGGCCGCGCCGCTGGCCCAACGCAAACGGGATTCGGCGAGATTTTGCATGGGCCAGACGTTGTGTTTGTAGCCGAGCGCTCGAAACAGTCCTTCCCACAGCGCCTGTTCCCAGCCCGATTGCCGCGCGCGGGCGCGTAATTGGGCGGCCTTGGCCTGAAAACGCACGCGCGCCGCCTGGGTCAAAAGTTCCGCGAGTTGCATTCCATTCAATTTTTGCAACGAACCGGAGCATCTGCCGCGGAAACTTTTGGGAAGCGCGCGGGGCGATTCGTTTTGAAACCACAAACTTAATTCTTCAAGCGGCGCATCGAGTGAATTTTTGAGTGACAAAACCACGGGAGCGTCCGCGCGTTGCCGTGCTTCCTCCCAGATGACGTGAAGCAGGACGTTTTGGAAATTTGGGTTGCGGTGGTGGCCGTGTGCGCGCCAGCCATCGGCGCGCAAATCAATTTCCACGTCGCCGGAACGCGGCGCGCCGTCGCCGATTTGAACGACCGCATCCTGAAAATCCGGCCCGCCCTCGGCGCTGACAAAACCGGGGTGAAGAATGCGGACGGTTTTCCCATCCGCAGTTTTGAGCCGGTCACGGCGCAGGCGCTGATGCTGCCAAATGGCTTGGAGCAGGCGCTCGGTTGGTATACCGTTTGCATCACGCAAAAGAGTTGCCTCGCCGGGAGAAATTCGCCAGTCGGCATAAAAATTGTCAGCGGGCGGAGACACTGCGGATTGCTTTTGCGCCTGCGGTTGAGCAAAGTCAAGCTGGCGCTTGAAAATTTGAACGCATCTTATGCAGGATTTGCCTGCTTATAGGAACACACAGCTGCTTCGTGATGGAGTTTTTGTTGGCCGAAGCCCGGATTTTTCGGCTAAACTCCGCGAAGCTCCGATGAATGACAACGCGATGATTGAAGTGACAAATCTGACGAAACGCTACGCGGGCCGCACGGCGGTCGCGGACATTTCGTTCACCGTCGCACGCGGCGAAATCGTCGGCCTGCTTGGCCCGAACGGCGCAGGCAAGAGCACGACGATGCGGATTCTTGCCTGTTACATGCCCGCGACGGCCGGCACGGTGCGCATCGCGGGCTTCGATGTGTTTCACCAGTCAGAGGAAGTGCGCCGCCGCATCGGTTACATGCCGGAAAACAATCCGCTTTATCCGGAAATGCGCGTGCGCGAATACCTGAAATTCCGCGCGCGGCTCAAGGGCCTCAACTGGCGGCGTTCGCGCGAGCGCGTGAACACGGTGATGGAGCAATGCGGATTGACGGACGTAAGCCGCCGCATCATCGGCCAGCTTTCCAAGGGTTACCGGCAGCGGGTCGGTCTGGCGGACGCGCTGGTGCATGAGCCGGAATTGATCATTTTGGACGAACCGACCATCGGCCTGGACCCGCATCAGATTCGCGCGGTGCGGCAACTGATCAAAAGCCTCGCCCAGAAGCACACGGTGCTGATTTCGACCCACATTCTGCCCGAGGCGGAAATGACGTGCAACCGGATGCTCATCATGTACGACGGCAAAATTCTGGCCGCCGACACGCCGGACAATTTGCAGCGGTTCATGGCCGGCAGCAGCCGGATCATCGCAGAAATCGCCGCGCCAGCGGACGAACTGCGCGAAGCCTTGTCGCAAATGCCTGGGATTGAACAATTCGACGTGTCCTCCAGCGAAGGCGACTTTCAGCGCTGCGCGCTAACGCCGCGCGACGGATATGACCTGCGTCCGGCGATTTTCTCCCTGGCACTGGAGCGCGGCTGGATCATGCGCGAGTTGACGCGCAGCCGCCATTCGTTGGAAGATATTTATGTGCAGGTAACAAAACCAAGCGAAGAGGAAGAATACTGATGCGAATTTTTTTGACGCTCATGCGCCGGGAACTGGCCGCGTTTTTTCTTTCGTTGACGGGCTACGTCATTATCGCGGCGGCGGCCTTTTTGATCGGGTTAAGCTTCGTGGTGCTGGTAACGAACCTTGGCAGCGACCCGTCGCCCATGCCGGTGACGGAACTGTTTTACCAGACTTACTATTTCTGGCTCATCGTGCTGCTGGCCGCTCCGATCATCACGATGCGATTGTTCGCGCTGGAAAAACTTTCCGGCACGTTTGAAACCCTGATGACAACGCCGGTGGGGGATTTGCAAGTGGTTGCGGCAAAGTTCACGGCGGCGGCTATTTTTTACATCATCATGTGGGCGCCGATGCTGCCATGCCTCTTTGTCGTGCGGCATTTCACAAACCAGCCGGGCACATTGGATCCGGGCACGATTGGCGGGATGTATCTGGGCGTCTTTCTAGTCGGTTGCCTGTTTTTGTCGCTGGGCTGCTTTGCTTCAGCGCTCACGCGGAGCCAGATGGCGGCGGCGATGATCAGTTTCGTGCTCGGCGTAAGTTTGTTTTCACTCGGATTCCTGGCTGAAGCGGTTTCAGCGGCAGCGGCACAATGGAAAACGCAGGTGCTCTCCCATTTCGCGCTGTTTCAGCAGATGAACGATTTTGCGCGCGGCGTGGTGGACACTCGCACAGTGATTTTTTACTTAAGCCTCACGCTGTTTTTTTTGTTTTTAACCCTGCGCGTGGTGGAAAGCCGGCGCTGGAAATAAAATGGCAACCCATCCAAAAACCCAACCCAGTTTCTCGCCAAGCCGCCGATGGAAAATCGGCTTCAACGTGGTTGTGCGAACGATCCTGGTGTTGGCGGTTGTGGTGATGGCAAATTATCTTGGCGGACTTTTCCCGGGGCGATTTTATCTTAGTTCACAGACGCGCGTTAAATTATCCCCGCACACCGCCAGTATTCTCCATTCGCTGACAAACCACGTCACCGTGACGCTGTACTACGACAAACAGGATGATTTCTACCCGGCTGTTATCGCATTATTGAACGAGTATCGCTCGGCGAATCGGAACATTTTAGTGAAGACCGTGGATTACGTGCGCGATGCCGGCGAGGCGGAGAAAATCAAAGAGCAATACAAACTCAATTCGCCAACGGACAAAAACCTCATCATTTTCGATTGTGAGGGGCGGACCAAAATTGCCAATGGCAAGGCGCTTATCCAGTATGCGCCCGGGGAAATTTCAAAGGATAAGAGACTCGAATTTCGCCCTGTCGCGTTTCGTGGCGAGATGATGTTCACCTCGATACTGCTTGCCGTCATAAATCCCAAGCCGCTCAAGGCATATTTTTTGGAAGGCCATGGCGAACCATCACTCGAAGACACCAGCGAAACCGGTTACTTAAAATTCGCATCCATTTTGGCGCAAAATTATATTCAAGCGCAGCCTCTTCAATTGTTGGGCGACAGTTTTGTACCGGCGGATTGCAACCTGCTTGTCGTAGCGGGGCCAAGAAAGGCATTTTCAAACCTCGAACTGGAAAAAATCGATCACTACCTCTCCCAAAGCGGAAGGCTGTTGGTGTTGCTGAACTATGCCTCCATTCAAGAACCGACCGGCATTGAAAACATTCTCAAGCAGTGGGGGGTGAACGTCGGCGCCGATGTGGTGCAAGACCCCAAGAACACCACTTCCGGACAAGATGTGATTGTTTACAATTTCAGCCAGCATCCGGTTGTCAATCCGCTGACACGACTCGCGTTGCAATTGATTTTGCCGCGACCTGTCAGTCGCGTGGACTGGCAAAACCCGCCCGCCGACGCGCCGAACGTGGATGAACTTGCATTCTCGGGTCCTGATTCCGTGCTGGCGGGTGAACGGGGTGAAACGCCGCGCAGCTATCCCTTGATGGCAGCAGTGGAGCAAAACGCGGTCAAGGGCGTGGCCAACCCACGCGGCACGATGCGCATGATTGTCGTCGGTGATTCTTTTTTCCTCGGCAACCGCCAGATTGAATCCGGCGCGAATCGTGATTTCGTCGGCTATGCAGTCAATTGGCTGCTCGACCGTCCCACCCTGCTCGAAGGCATCGGACCGCGTCCCGTCACTGAATTCCGACTTATAATGACACGGACGCAGCAGCGCAATGTCCGCTGGCTCTTGTTGGGCGCGTTGCCCGGCAGCATACTGATGCTCGGCGGGTTGGCCTGGTTGCGACGGAGAAAATAAAGGGGAAATGACTAATTCCTAAATCCGAATGACTAAAGAATTTCCAATGACAAATTCCGAATCCATCGTTCGGGCGGTGCAGGTTGATTGGTCATTCGGGCTTTGTCATTATTTAGTCATTCGGGCTTCGTCATTAGTCATTCTCCGGTTGCTTTGCACCGGGATTTTCGCGGAACAAAGAGCATGAATTCAAAAACCACTGGAATCTGGTTCGTGATCGCCGCGGCCTTGTTCGCGTTCATTTTTTCTTTTCAACGTTTCTCGCGGCCGTCCACCACGGCACCATCCCACATTCTTTCGGATTTGCGCCCAAACACTGTGACCAGCATTCAAGTGATTCCCGTCAATGCGCTGGAGATTCGCGTCGAGCGCACAAATGGCACATGGCTGTTGACAAAACCCGTTATTTATCCAGCACAGCCCGCAGCTGTTGAAGCGTTGCTTGCGGCACTTCAGAAACTCACGCCCATCACTCGCATCAGTGCCAGTGAACTTCGTAAACACCATGACGCCAACAGGGAGTACGGTTTTGAACCACCGCAAACTTCGCTTGTCGTAGCGGACGGAGGCCGCCGCCAGCAACTTCAGATAGGCAACAAAACCGCCCCGGGCGATCAGGTTTTTCTTCGTGTTGCCGGCGTTGACGGCGCATTTGTGGCCGACGCAGATTGGCTCAAATTCATTCCGCGTTCGGCAAATGATTGGCGCGACACAGCGCTGGTGGACTTCAACGGCGGCGCGCCTGATTGGATTGTCCTGACGAACGGCACGAAGGTCATCGAACTCCACTACAACGCAACCAACCATCTCTGGCGCATGACCCGGCCACTGGTGGCCCGCGCGGACAGCAGCCGTATCATGGAGGCGCTGCAAGCCCTGCAAACCGCCCGCATCTCGCAATTCATCAGCGACGACACAAAGACGGATCCCAGTATATTCGGCCTGCTACCCGCCGACCTTGACTTGTGGCTGGGCTGTGGCACGAACCTTACGACCGCCATCCACATCGGCAAAAGCCCCACAAACGCCGCTTCGCAAGTCTATGCCAGGCGCGAAGGTTGGAATGCCATTGTGACAACCGCCAGGGAACCTTTATCGCCGTGGCATGGCGCCGTGAATGACTTTCGCAATCCCTATTTGCTGGATTTGTCTGTTCCCATCGCCGAGATTGAAGTGCAAGGCTCGAACAGTTTCACCCTGCAACGGCAGGGCACGAATGAGTGGCGCGTGCTTGGGGAAAAATTCCCGGCGGACGCCGGGAGCGTGCAACAATTCATCAAAGCCCTCGCCAGCCTGCGCGTCGCGGAGTTCGTCAAGGACGTTGTGACCACACCGGATTTGCCGGGTTATGGACTGGCAACGCCCACCCGGCAAATCGCGTTGCATTCGACGGCGGGTTTGCCGCGCCAAAGCGAAGCGACGGCGGGCGATACCAATGCGGTTATCGCACAACTTCTTTTCGGCGCGACACAAGACAAGGAAGTTTTTGCGCGGCGCGCGGACGAGGATTTCGTATACGCCGTGACTTTGGAAGACTTCGACCGCCTGCCTGAAGCGGGCTGGGAATTTCGCGAGCGTCGCATTTGGACCTTCTCGGAGAATGATGTGGCGCAAATCGCAATTCATCAGAACAGCAAGACATGGCAAATCATCCGCAACGGGTTTAATAAATGGTCACTTGCCCCCGGTTCCCAAGGCATCATCAACCCGCCGGCCATCGAGGAAACCGCACACAGGATGGGCGAACTCACCGCTGCCGGCTGGATCGGGCGCAACATGACCAACTTGGACGAACTCGGCTGGAACACGAACAACCTGCAAATCGCTGTGGAACTCAAAAATGGCGCGACGAACACCGTGGATTTTGTCAGGGACCTGCCCCAAGACCAAACTGCGCTGGCCACCGTCATGCTCGACGGCGAGCATTGGACATTTGTCTTTCCGCCGGTGCTTTATCAGTTCGTCTTGAGTTATCTCACCATTCAAACCAACGCTCCCTGATATGCGCGACCCCACTGGTTTCTGGCGGAGATGCCGGGTGCTATTTCGCCAGCTTCGCCGCGTAATCATGTTCGCAGCGCTGGTTTTGATTTGTGCCATCCTATGGCTCAACAGGATCGGTCTGCCGGATTTTCTGAAGCGACCGCTCGTTGAAACACTTCACGCACGCGGAGTTGAATTGGAATTTACCCGTTTGCGCTTGAACCTCGGCCGGGGATTGGTGGCGGACAATGTCCACATCGGACGCATCAATAAGGCCGGGGGGCCGGTATTGTCACTCCAGCAAGCTCGATTGCAGCTGGATTATCGCGCACTGCTGCATCGTCAATTGCAAATTAACGGACTCGCCTTGCGCCAGGGTAAATTCGTCTGGCCTCTTTCACCGACCAACACACTCGTGCTCGACCACATCCAGGCTGATTTGAGATTTCAAACGAACGACACCTGGTCGCTGGACAATTTCCAAGCCGACTTCGCAGGCGCAAAACTCACGCTGTCTGGTGACGTTGCGCACGCTTCAGCCTTGCGCAACTGGGAAATTTTTCACGGTGCAACGACCCATGCCGCCGCGCAGCAGGCGGACTTGCAAAAAATCGCCGATACACTCCGTCAAATCCGCCTGGCCAGAACGTCGCAGTTGAGCCTGAACATCAATGGCGACGCGCGGGATCCGCGCTCCTTTTTAATCCGGCTGATGGCCGGCATCCCTGCCGTGAACACGCCATGGGGACTGGCGCGGGGAATCCTGCTCACGGCCAAACTGAAAGCGTGTGCCGGAGCGCCTGCAAACCCCGATCCTTCGCGGGCTTGGTGGACAAACCTGCAACCGTATCAGATGGAATGGGCCGCACGGATTTCTGAATTAAAATCAAAGGACTTGAACGCGCGCTCGGTTTTGTGCGGCGGGTTTTGGCGCGCGCCGGAACTGGCTGTCACCAATTTGTCCGCCAAATTGGGCGACGGCCAACTCAATGCCAGCGCGCAATTGAACGTCGCCACGCGTGAGTTCACATTCACCAATTCGTCGTGCTTTGATCCCCGCATGATCGCCGCGCTGTTGACTGAAAAAACACAAAACTGGCTTGCGCAATTTTCGTGGACACAGCCGCCATTACTGGAAGCGAGTGGCTCACTGATTTTGCCCGCGCGGATAAATCGCCAGACCGACTGGCGCAGCACAACACAACCAACAATCCGGCTCGCCGGCGGGTTCATTGTGACGAATGGCGCGTTTCGCGGCATCACCGCCGACCTGGCGCGCGGACATTTTTCCTACTCAAACCTTGTTTGGCAACTGCCCGATCTCGTCGTGACGCGGCCTGAAGGCTCTCTGGCACTCGCCGACACTGAAAACGACGGGACGAAAAGTTATCATTGGCACATCCGCGGCGTATTGAACCCGGAAGCCATCCGGCCGCTTCTGACGACGAGCGAGACGGAACATGCTCTGAAACTTTTCTCGTTCACCAAACCGTTGTTTCTGGATGCGGACATATGGGGTCGTCTGTATGATTACGACAGCATTGGCGCAACCGGGCGCATGGCGCTCACGAACTTCACAATTCGCGGTGAAACCGTGGGCAGTGTTGAAAGTGCGTTCTGTTATACAAATCGGTTCCTTGAATTTTTCCAGCCGCATTTGCAAACCGGCGCGCAAACAATGTCCGCCGACGGCATTGCAGCGGATTTCAATTCGTGGCGGATTTATTTCACCAATGGTTTCAGCACCGCCGATCCAAGGGCGGTGGCGCGCGCGATTGGACCGAAGACCGGCAAAACAATGGAGCCATACCGCTTCGGACAGCCCTGCAGTGTGCGTGTGAATGGTTGCGCGCCGTTACATGGCGTGGACGACGCCGATTTGCGGTTTGACGTGGATGGTGCGCCTCTCGAATGGCTGAAGCTCAAAACACCGCGCATCTCCGGGGAAATTCACTGGTTGGGCCAAACATTGATTTTGAGCAATCTGACGGCGAAATTTTATGGCGGAGACGCGAGCGGTTCCGCCTATTTTGATTTTCATCCCAAGAAAGGCACGGATTTCAACTTTGTCGCCAACGTGGAAAACGCGAATGTGCATTGGCTGGCCGCGGATTTGTCATCGCCCACAAACCATTTGGAAGGCGTGTTGGGCGGGCGGTTCATCATGACAAGCGCGAATTCGGGAAATTGGCAGACATGGAATGGCTACGGTCAGGCCAATCTGCACGATGGATTGATTTGGGACGTCCCCATTTTCGGCATTGTGTCGCCTGTATTGAACACCGTCGCGCCGGGCCTTGGCAGCAGCCGTGCTACGGACGCCACGGCGCGATTTGCCATGACCAATGGCGTTGCATTTTCCGATGATTTGGAAATCCGTTCAACAATGATGCGCCTGCAATACGCCGGCACGGTGGATTTGAAAAGCCGGGTGAACGCACACGCCACCGCCCAATTGCTGCGCGACACATGGGTGGTCGGCCCGCTCGTCAGCACCGCTCTGTGGCCGGTGAGTAAATTGTTTGAATACAAAATCAGCGGCACACTCGAAAAACCGGAGAGCGAACCGGTTTATGTTCCCAAATTTCTGCTGATGCCGCTGCACCCGATTCGAAGTTTGGAGGAAATGCTTTCCGGCGACACGGACATCAACCCGCCGACGCCAAAGAAATAATCCCAAATTCCACAGGCGATTTAGCGGCCTGTTGAAGAAGTAGGAGACGACGTAAGGAGTCTCTAACTTGTCCTTCAGAAACCGAAAAAAATGAGACTCGTTACCTCGTCTCCTACCAAGAAAGAGATTTTTAACGGGCCGTGAGCCTCAAGAGAACACGGAGATCACAAAAATAAGAAGGCGAGGCCCCCCGGCCCCACCCCTCATTGCAAACCACTGGCGGTTACGGATTGGGCAACGTGACGGTGTTGGTGTCCACCGCACCATCCGGCGGCACGGGCTGGAAGAGTCCATTGTCATGCTTTCCGGACTTCGCACGCTTTTGTTCCGCTTTTTGCTTGGCTTCAGCGCGTTTTTGTTCTGCCTTTTGATCCTCTTCAGCGCGTTTCAGTTCCGCATTTTTTTCCGCTTCAATCAGCTCGTGTTCAGTTCTGGCTTCCTCCGCCTTCGCCGCGGAAACGCCCGGCAGCCGTTGTTGTTCCTTGACGGCTTGGGCGGCGGCAATTTCGGGAGTCCTCAAAACGGTCGGACGCATCAGGACGATGAGTTCCTCGCGCTGCTTTGAATCGTTGCGCTGGGTGAACAGGTTGCCGAGCAGTGGAATGTCCATTAAAAACGGCACGCCAGACCTGCTGGTGGATTTTCTGTTTTTGATGAAGCCGCCGAGCATCACAGTGTCCCTGTCTTTGACGGCGATTTCGGATGAAAGCGTGCGCTTGATGGTGTTGGGTACCTCGCCCACACCAGAAATGGTGGTTGTGCCGTTGAGATCGTCAATTTCCTGCTGGATGTCCATGACAACGAGCCCGTCGGGATTGATGAACGGCGTCACGTCCAGTTCCACACCGACGGAAAGCTGGGAGTAGGAGGATTGGTTGCCACCGTTGAGGCCGCCGTTGTAGGTGCTGGTGACGTAGGGCACGGTGTCGCCAACAAAGAATTGCGCGGGCTTGGCTTGCGATGTCTGAATGCGCGGGTGCTGGATGATACTCGCGTGACTGTCCGCCGCCACCGCCTGCACCGCCACGTCCCACGTCGGACCGATGTTACCGAAATAACTCAAGCCGCCGGGAAGGCTGTTGCCGAAGGCACTATTGGCACTGGTTGTTGTATTGCTGCCACCAAGCAGGCCGGTTGCAAAATTATAGAACGACTGGCCATTGTTCACGCCGCCGGCGCCAAGAATACCGTTGGTTCCGCCTGAAAAAGACTTTGGATTTTGCGCGGCGGAGACGCCGAAACTAAACGTGTCGGGGCCAAGCGAGTAATCAATGATGATCGCTTCGATGAGCACCTGTGAGAGCAACACGTCCAGCTTTCCCACAATTTCCTTGATCCGTTCCATGTCCGGGCGCGTGGCGAAAACGAGCAGTGAATTGCTCCGCTCGTCGGCAATGATTTTTGTCTGGCCAAAAATCTGGATTTGTTCCGGCGTTCCCGATGCCGCCCGGCTGATGATGGCATTCAGCCGCTGGCTGAAAGTGCTGCCGCTGGTTGTGGACGCACCGGTTGCCGGCGTGCCCAATGCTCGCGGCTGGTTTTGGTTTGGTTGATATTGACCCGGTGTAGTAGTCCCCATCGTTGTGCCGCCGGTGCGCGTGCCGATGCCACTGATGGGTGTCGTGGCGGTTGAGCCGCCAATGGCAACCGTGCTCCCGCCGCTGCCGCCGAGGCTGTTTAACGCATTGGCGATGTCATCAGCCAGCGCATATTTGATGGGAATGACTTCGGAGATGTATTCCTCCGGCACGGACACGTCCACTTTTTTAATCATTTCCAGCATGCGCTTGACGTTTTCGGCGTTGTCGCGGAGCACGAGGATTCCATTGCTGTCAATGGAGAGAATGGATTTTAATTTGGCGTACGGCTCAAGAATTGTCGCCATTTCGGTGGGCTTGACGTATTTCAACTGGACGATGTATGTGATGTATTGGCCTACATCGGGCAATTGCGCCCCAGTTTCTTCGTTGAATGCCGCTGCTTCCTGACCGGCCTTTTCCGCCGGCACAGCCTTCACAAATCTGTCGCCGACGTTGATGAGGGCGATGCCGTTGAGCGCGAGCACGCCTTGCAACGCCTGAATCACCTCGCTCCGGGTTAAGGAGGTTTCCGTGCGAAGAACAATTTTTGCCTGCGGCAAACCCGCCCGCAAAAGGGTGCGCCCGACATACCGCGCGTAAACATCAAGCACTTGATCCACGTCCACGCCCTGAAAATTAATGTCGCCGGCGGGAACCATTTCATCTTTGGATTCCGATGAAGAGGGCGTGGTGACGGATTCGGTCGGCGCCGGCAACGACGGAAGCGCCGGCGGAACGGCGGACACCCCGGGCGTGGCAGTGGCGACGGCATTCGTCGCCGGCACGACATAACGTTGCGGCACAGGGCGCAGGTTGGGCGGCGTTTGCGCCTGGAGACCAAAGCCGGTTAAAAATACGAGCAGGATGAGCGTGGTTGTTTTCACGGTTATTTCGATTTTACGGTTGCGGTTTTCAAATGATTGGTCGTCCCCATTTTTTGATAGCTGGCAACGAGCCGGATGTTGGCATTAAGATGCTGATGCCCCTGGTCGGGTTGCAATTCCAAGTCGCGCACGCGAATCATGGAGGCGCCGGAGCCCAGTTTGTAAAGAAAATCCACAAGCTGCTGGTCGGTTGCAATGACGTTGATGTTTTGCGTCAGTTCGACAAAGAATTCGTTTGTGCGTGTCGTCTGCCGCGAATTGTTGACCATGCCGACGCCGCTCTCTGCGGATTGCGCCTGAATCACGCGCATGAAATTGATGGCTTGGTCTTCGGGTGCGACAAATTCGCCCTGACTTTCCATGCTTTTTACCTGCGTCTGGTAATTGGCCGCCTTGGCGACGGTTTCCTGGCAGCTCGCCAATGTGTCACGGGCATTTTTCAGCCGGGTTTTTAATTGGCTCCAGTCGGAAAAATGCGGCCAAATCAGCCACCAGTTCAGCACGACAATCAACACCACAAAAACTCCGACGGCCAGACGGCGTTCCAGCGGACGCAGTTGCGCAAAAAATTTTCTCATGGCGCATCCTCCCCGCGTTGAAACGCGAGACCAAAGTTCCATGTTACGGCGTTGCCGTTCTGATGATAAACAAGCGGTTCGCCTCCTTCGATTTTAAACACCGGCTGGCCATTCAGTTTTGCTTTTTGCAGCCCATTATTAAAATCGAAAAGGCTGTTGATCTGGTCAGGCGTGGTCACGCCCCCCAGGGAAAGCTTTTGACCATCCGAAAAACTGAACCGCTGCAACGAAATTCCGTCCGGTAATTGTTCCGCGACGATTTTCCAGCAGTCCAGCGCGGCGTATCTCAAGTTCTGCCGCTCCTTGAGCACTTCGGAACGGGCCTCGAGTTGCAGCGCATTGGTGTAACTGCCGCTGATGGACGCGACATCCCTCTCGACCTTGTGCGTCTGGACGGCAAGAAAACCAACCGCGCAAAAATAAATCAGCGCGCCCACGACATATAACACGCCGGTGGCAATCAACCCGCGCATCCATAACCGGTCAACCAATTG
>Ga0182011_10002810_pt1 | contig 14532 bp, 11 predicted proteins | sample 711E1DmetaG_FD_120481 | JGI IMG/M metagenome (GOLD analysis project Ga0182011, IMG submission 120481) | Permafrost microbial communities from Stordalen Mire, Sweden - 711E1D metaG | ecosystem: Environmental > Terrestrial > Soil > Wetlands > Permafrost | place: Sweden: Stordalen | collected... | reverse complement strand
TGGTACTGGGAGCCGGTGTGGAAGATACAACGGTACTGCATTCAGCCGGTGCGGTCTCGAAACTGTTACAGACTGCCTGTTTGTATGCCTCGGATGTCCGGGAACCTGAATACAGGACACCGTTGATAAACAGCATAGGTGATGATTTTGCATGGTTATTATCCGATGCAGTTTGATCGGCTTTCAGCAGGGTAATGCCTTCAGTGCCCTGTGAGCAGGTATCGATCTTCGCACTGTCCATGGAGAAGGCTGCCATGGTTTTTTTCTGACAGGATCCCAAGGCTGTCGTATTCTGCCATGATGGATAACACTGCACGTTGAAGGTATTGATATATGACCAGAACTTTTCGGGATAATACTTGTTGATACAGACCTGCCGGAGGTCTTCCTGTGCTTCGCCAGAGCCATGCAGCGAGGCAACAGAATCAGCCGTGGTACCGCTTACGGTCGTGATATACCGTATCCGGAAATCCGCTTTTGATTTGAGGAGGTCTGCAACCGGGCCCATACTCGTTTCCGCCTGGGTGCCGTAAGGGCAGAAGGACATGACGTACAGATCCACGGTCGGTCGTGCCGATTTTACCGGGGCGGTGGTTGCCTGCGGGGTTGCCTGCGGGGTTACCTGCCCGGCAGCAGAACCTGTGATCATGTTCACAACGGTGGGGAACAGCAGGGTGCAGTCTTTTGTCGCATATGCCGTATATACCTGCGACTGGTAATTAAATGTCACTTGGTACAGTCCTTTGCTCTCGTTAATGGACATGAGGGTGGCTATCCCCTGCTGTGCAAGGTTCTGGTTGAAGTACGTGATGACCTTCGGTCCGCAGACAACCGGGGGGACAACCGTTCCCTGTCCGGGCTGCATCATAATCACAATGAAAATGGCTGCAATTATGACCACGATACCGACAATCATGGCAATCATGCCTTTTCCCGAAATGACGGGACTCTTTATATCAGATTTTTTTTCCGGTTCCATGAGGATCCCTGCATAATATCAAAAAGACTGGCATAAAAAAAGATCGGTCGCATTTTCCCGGATCCGGGGGATATCATGCGCCTGCTTCTCCCCTCCTTCAATAGAGGAATAATTATTAAGTTCAACCCTTATATCGATTTTATATTTTAGTTGATAAAAATCCTGACTATTCTTCGTCCGATTATCTTTATGATTTTCAGATAGTATATTGTTTAAGAAGTCAGAATTCCGGCAGTATATCTCTGGTGAGGGAGCCATGAACCGCTGCCATATAACGTAAACAAAGGAGGGCAGGCAACCAGGGAGTGCGATCCCGTATCCGCAGCTCTGCGTACAGCCTGCTTTTATGATCACGCCAATAAAAAACAGAATAAAAAAACAGAATAATGAGAACGCCGGAGTTCTTTTCAGGTGCTATTGATTACGGTGATAAGGCATAATCGTATTCTTATTTTTCTACAGCATCCTCCCTTTATCGTACCTGACAAGTTGAATGCAGTACCGGACCGGCCCATCACTCCATTCCTCACAACGGGGTCCGATGCAGGGTACCAGGGCAATGGGTGTTATACCCTTGCCAAAATCCTCAAAGCGGTTGTTGCGGGCACACCATAATTCCATGATACCCGGTTCCTAGTCTGGATAGATAGGATCGCAGGTGGCGCGGTGTGAAAATGATGTACGGGTCCGGGTCTGCGTTGCGCATTTCTCTGCGCTGACCGGGGAAACGCGGTTAAAATTGCACGATATCCTTATCGTATGAATCATCCATCACTGCTTAGTAAAAAACCGGGTGGACAATGACATGGCAGCCTTTTGCACCCGATGCGGAACCCGGGCCATTGATGAGCAATCCGTTTACTGCACCCGATGTGGTACGAAATTAATCCGAAGCCCGGAAAAAAAGGATAGCGTTTGTCCAGGATGCGGAAATAAAATTCTTAATAAGCAATCCGTTTTTTGTGACAGGTGCGGCTCTCAGTTGTCCGCAATCTCACCAGTACGCGTTCAGCAGACCGGTGAACGACCGCTGGTAACCCGGCTGGTCATCAAAAAGAAAAGTTGCCCCAATTGCGGGGCTCCTCTTCCTGACGAATACCGATATTATTGTAATTCGTGTGGTGCGTATCTTCAGGCTCATTAAGAGGGTATTTTCGGCTCATACCGGGAAGTTGTCCGTCCCGCATTGACAGCAGACAACGTCATCTGATTTCTGTCGGCGTTTCCCCGGGGTGAAAAGGAAAGGTATGGCAATGCATGAAAAGAACCCTGTTTTACTGCTGTATAGAGATCGGAATTATCCCTCTCTGAAAAAGACCCTCAGGAAAACAAGCCCTGTTTGAGCCTTAAACTGAAAACAGGTTTTACCCCGCGATCAAAAAGCCGCCGGGGGGACTTGAACCCCCGACCTGCTGATTACGAATCAGCCGCTATACCGCTAAGCCACGGCGGCGCGATACCTCACAATATCGGCTTATGCGCTAATAAAATCTGTGGCCAGAAACATCAGGAGTACCCGCTGAGCGCGGTAACGTTCTCCTTGCCCGCGTGCTCCTTGGAGGTGATCGTCCCGAACTTGGACTCATAGTCCGCCACGGTCTTGGTCAGCACGCCGAGCAGGTTCTTGGCATGCGAGGGAGTGATGGAAACGATAGCCTTGGCCCGGGCCTGGTTCACCTGAGGGAGCTGGTGGAGGAACATGAACGTGAATTCGTCGTCCTTGTAGGCAATCTGGATCATATTGCTGTATACGGGGTCGAGCGTGGGGGGGATATTGACCGATATTTCCTGGGCTGTCATGATTATTTGTTGGTTGCAAAGATATGAAAAGGTAGATGATGATGTTGACCGGGCAGGAAAAGGGCGGTCAGCCCCGGTAAGTATAATTTCGTACCCCCTCCAAGATTATTGCAGGGAATATCCATGCCGGCCATTGCAAAGTATTTCGCCATCTCGGACCTAGTCCGGGTCCATTCCTGTCCGGTCCGGTATTATTATGAACGAGACGACCCGGTTGAGGAATCCGACCGGTACGCGGTCTGCAAGCAGCTCTCCTACCATCTTGGCGACCCGCTCGACGCGGAGCTCATCTGGGCCGAGACACTTGTTGTCCGCCCGGTCATCAAGCCTGAAATGCGGGAGTTCCTCGACCTCTGTATTACGGCATGTACCAGGAGGAAGTGGCAGCCGGCGGAGGAGAACGATATACGGGTGCATTCCCGGAAGCAGGGGATTGCCGGCATGATCGACCGTACCCTCCCCGACGGCACTTTCTCCATTGTCCGGGCTGCGGGCGCGATGCCGTCCGGCACCTATGCGGCCGACCGGCTGCGGATCGCCGCCATAGCTCTCTGCCTCGGGGAGATGACCGGTGAGGCAGTGAAAGGCGGGCACGTGGAGTATATACCGGACGGGGTCTCGCGGTACCATACCGTCCAACCCCGGGACCTCCGGCAGCTCATTGCGACCCTGCACAAGATACGTTCAATCCATGATGGGGAAACTCCCCCGCACCCCCTTAACGCACCCTGCACCCGCTGCAAGTACGGGGAGAAATGCGAGAATGCCCGCGGGCACCGGCTCTCCGATCTGCTCTGAGGCCGGCTGGCAGGAACCATGGCCGGTCCCCGTTACAGGCATGACAATACCTTCCCGTCCTCTTTTCACACGAAAAAATATGACAGTTTGCATGGTGCCTGCGGTCCGGTGAATTACATCCCGGGCACTGGTTTTTCTGACGCAGGTGGGCCATACAGATGGCGTAGTCCATGCCGCAGGGTGCGATGAGGGCAGCCTTAAAGGGGTTTTTTACCGCCATGAATGGGGGTATGTTCGCAGCCTGTTAATAGCTGGCGGGTCGCGCCAGGCCGGTATACGAGGCATTCCCCCGGAGGATCACTTTTATCCCCTCCGACCCCCCCTAATACCTCCCTGCAGATAAATTCTCCATTCTCCGGTGTAAAAAAACAGATTTTATGCCCGGAATCCAGAAAGGGGCTGGGGGGGTCGGGCGGTGTACTTTGGAAAAGCATAGCCCGGGCAGTGCCCAAAAAATCCTGATTTTTCTGAAGGTACTTTCCTGTTCGTACCGTTCCTTATCGGAAATGGAAGTATACCGTCACACCCCCCATTATTCCATCCCTGCGGATCCACTTTCACCATCCCCCCACCCCCCGCTTTTATGCAGGCCCGGCAACTGTCCTGATCCCAAGCAGGCGGGCGCGACAACTCTTGACAGTACAACGAATCGAGACCGGGACAAAAGATGGCGATGCACTGGGATTTACCGGAGACCTTTTCTCCGGCTGGCTTGAACGGGAAAGTGGCAACCGGCTCTACCTCCATTATATCATCTCGCGACAGCGGAACATGGGCAATGTCCAGGCCCTGATCCGGGGATGGCTGGATCGTGGATACGATGTACGGGTGGTAATGCCGCGGCCGGTCATGCAGCACATTGTGAAGAAGTTCGGGTTTGTCCCTTCATGGGAATATTTCCCGGACCAGTACGAGGACAAGGTGGACGTGTGGTGCCTGCCTGCAGGTACGGAGGCTTCGGTTCAAACGTCCGTGAAACCTTCTGCTGCCGGTATACCCTGAAATCCTTTTTTTTAAAAAACGTGCTCTGGAGAAATCCTCTTTTCACGTGATGATCGCCTCCCATGCGCCACCCTTGCCCCATTGGGGGCGGGGTCGCATTGCGATGCCTCGGTATTATCTGAACTGGAAATTTCTCGACAACTACGTACAGGTAATACGGTACAATCGCAATCAGGAGATGTCATAGCGGCGGGGGCAAGCTTGCATGCCCTCAAGAGCGTCTGAATTATTAAAAGGATTTCTCCAGAGCCAAAAAATGGAGAGAAAACAGAAAATTACTCTCCCAGCAGCGTCTTTGATACAATATACTCGCCCCGGGCTTCCCGGGTCGTGCCGATGATCAGCCAGCGCTCGCTGCCGTGCTGCTCCAGGACCCCGCAGGCCCCGATTATTTCGCCCGCGAGCGCCTGCCCGCTGTAGGTGTGGGTGAAGGAGAGGACCCGGGATACGGATTCGTGCTCGACTTCGTAGATCGCGGGGTTGTCGAAAGCAAGCGACGCGTCCTTCACCTTCGCTTCGATCGTTACCTTCCCAAGTACCTTCCCTTCCCTTGCCGGGGCGCTTTGGATCTCATCGTAGGAGCGGGTATAGAGGATGTCGAAATAGGTGCCCTCAATCTGCCCTCGGTTCCACTTCCGCTGCTCGTGGAGCACGAACTGATCATAGGGTATTTCTGGCCTGCGCTTCTCGTAAACCCTGCGCCACAGGTCCGGCGAAAGGCCTTCGATCTTTCCGTCCCGTATTCCCTGCTCTACCAGTTTTTGCGCAATGAACCAGTGCTTCCCGTACACCACCATGTCGATGTCCGAGCGCTCATTCTCCAGCCCGCAGAGGAGGGAACCGGTGCAGCCGATCGTTCCTGGCGGAAGGTGGAAAAGATCGAGCAGTCTCTGCACCCGCGGGTGATCCTGTGCAATACGGCCGATCCTAATGTCGGGCCTGAGTACCCGCTTCACGTCCGCATAAGGTACGCGGTGGAGGAGGCCGGCATATTGCGGTTTCTTTTCCGCTATAAGCGCATAGGCCTCGTCAAAGTCATATTTGGTGTACCTGCGCCCGGATGGATGGACCCGTTCTCCGTTCGCATCCGGCACATACCGGAGCACGCATCCGACCGATTCCGTATTGTCATAGGTGGAAACGGCATACAGCCAGCCATCCTTATCCTCGATAAAATCACGCAGGCGCACCGGCAGCATACAAAGAACCTCACATGGTCAGCAGGAATTTCGCCACCCGGTCGATGTCCGCGCCGGCCCGGAGGACCCGCTTCTCAGTAAGGTCGACAACGGTACTGGGGGTGCCGGCAAGCCGGCCGCCATCGATCAGGAACTCGTACGGTACCGTACACTCGGCCGGTGTGACCGGGTCCTTTGCCCCGTGGAGGTTGGCGCTCGTTGCGGTTATCGGCGAATCGAACTTCGCAATCAGCTGCAGGGCAAGGTCGTGGGCCGGCATCCGGATCCCGATCAAGCCGGTCCCCCCGGTCAGGATCGCCGGAACGGTCTTCCGTGCGGGAAGTATGGCGGTGACTGGTCCCGGCAGGAATGTATTGAGGAATGATTCAACCCCCGGATCAACGCGGGCAACGGCAAAGAGCATATCGAAGTCAGAGACTGCGATCGAGACCGGCATTGCAAGCGGGCGCTTCTTCGCCTCGTAAACCTTGAGGATCGCTTCGTCAGAAAACGCGTCGGCACCCAGCCCGTACACGGTCTCCGTGGGATAGACAATGATCCCGTCATGCATCAGGATGGAAACGGCCTTTTCGAGCACGTCCATTTTTAAAACTCACGCCCGCGGACCCGGTTGATGTCAAAGACCGCCTTGCTGCTGATGTGCATCACGGCAAAGACCCCGGCCTGGATAGGATCGGTCACGACAAGATCCGCGTGCTCGGGGACTGTCCCTGCCATCTTCAGCGCGATAACCGGGATCCCCGATTCCCTGACCCGGTCAACCGCTTTCGAGATATTCCCGCCCATGATCGAGCCGGCGAGTACCAGGATGGATGCGCGGGGCAGGCGTGCCACCGCATCCACGGCAAGGGCAAGGGTCTGCTCGCCCACGAGCGGGATCGTGTCCACCGAGATCCGTTCCCCCCGGATGTTGTGCCGGTCCGCTTCGTTGACTGCACCGACCGCAACCTGTGCCACCTGCGCTCCACCGCCGATGATGATCACCCGCGACCCGAAGATATGGCCGAAAGGCCTGTACGCTTTCACGTCTTTTACCGAGGGAATATTATTGAGATCTTCGAGCAGACGGTCATGGTCCTCGGCCGGCCCGCAATCATATTCAAAATAGAGCTCTGCCATCCCCGAATACGGGCCGGAATCGAAGAGTTCCTGGTTGATCATCACGATGTTGCCCTCGTGGTCGGCAACGACTGCTGCAATGTCCCGCAGGACTCCGCGGCGGTTCTCCGCTATGATCCGAATTGCCGAGCGTTCAGGTTCCGATTCCATAGGCCACGATGCGATAACCGGGGATCGAACCCGGGTTAGAAGCTTGGGAAGCTCCTGTCCTACCGCTAGACTATTATCGCGTACAAACTTCTGTGTGTTCTCTTATATTGAGTGATTTTTACATAAATATAGTGCCTTCCCTCTAGGGGCCCCGAAAAGATACCATTGCAGTGCATCCGATTTTTCCTGCAGCAGTCCTATATTTTTAAGCAGGGCAATACCAAGTATGTACACGATAGACAGACCCCCTCCCGCACCCTCCTGTGCCGAAAAATCTCCTTCCGGAGCCGGGGTACTACCGGGCCGGTAGGGGATTGAGAGGTCAAAAACCGGAGAAACAATTCATGTCACTACGAACCCTGTGCATAAGTCTCCTTGTTGCCGCTTGCCTGGTTATGGTGGTACTCCCTGTACAGGCTGAAAGCGCCGGCAGCTCACCAGTAAAAGTGATCTACCAGACCCCCTTCTCTTCAGACCCCCATTGGACGACAAACAACCCGTCGTCCGATTACTGGGATCCTTCTGGGGGAATGTATCACTTTTCCCTCGAGCCCAGCACCGGCAATTATGCCTATATACCTATAGACAGCATGGAGGGTTCTTTTACCTTCGAGTATGATGTAACCTTCGACCGTGTCGATGATGGTGCCGCGTTCCGTTTCGGCGTGACCGGTACGGAGATGGATTTCAACAAAGGCCCGAATGTCATCTCCATGTTCTCGAACGGGAAGCATGAGAACATCATGTCGCTGCACCTCGTTACGGTTGGCAACAGGGAAATGGAAGTGAACAGCCAGTCAGATGACGAGCTGACGAGCGGTACTATCGCTTACAAGGGTTCCACGGTCAGGTTCGAGCTGAACAAGACCTACCATGTGACCATAACCTACGATGACGACAGGAAGATCACCATCATGCAGGTCAGTGACAAGGCCAGCGGGGATGAGATATGGTCATATTTCATAAACACCGTCGGGGACGTCCGCAACATGAACCGTATCTATCTGGGCTCCCGGGGGGACTACGGGTCTATGAACGTCTATGCCCGCGGGTATATCGATAATGTCCGGCTCACGCAACCCGCCCCAGCCATAACCTCCGTACAGACCACCGTATCACCGACGGAGGAAACCACGGTACCGCCCGTAACGACAAAGAAAACCCCCGTCATCCCAACCCACCTGCCTGCGGACACGACCGGGTCTCCTACGGACACGACCGAATCTCCCACGGGCGCACTCCTGGCAGTCTTTGCCCTTGGCATAACCGGGATCTTGGGCGTCCTTTGCGGCAGGAAAAAATCCTGATACTTTTTGTTTTTGAGGGAAAATCTTCATTTTCTGAGCGGTCATCAGTTTGCAAAGGTCGGTTCAGACCTCCCTTCTTGTCATCGATATTCTGACAAACCTCTCCAGCCCAGAATGTAAGAAGAGTCAAACTCTTCGTTATCAGAGCGATCATCAGGCCGGTCTTCTGATAATCTCTTTAAAAAAACCGTGTAACCGGATTATCCGTGAGCGCATTGCCGGCTTAAAAAAGGTATTGGCTTGTGTATGATGACAGGAGGGGTTGACTCCCCCTGTACTCTGGAGTGAGAGTTGGTCCGGCACTGTTCCGGTGCAGGATTGCACCGGAGCCGGACAGAAGTGTGTTGTTGTTCACATTCCTGGGTGAGGAGATACTCGGGATGTGCATGGAGTGGTCATCGTTCATACGGGTGCGTGGCTCTTTTCCAAAGGATGCGCCGGTGGCAGGGACCGGGGGCGTCATGGTGCGCTCCCCTGATTGGCATTCCCGCAAGCCTGTGCCAGGTATCCTGCGGGGTTTTCCCGCTCCAGTGGTGAGTATGGAGTCACCATGGCATCTGCGGGGGATGTGGCACTCCCGCATCCAACTATGCAGGAGTGATCGCACCCGGCTGCACGGGAAGGCGAGACAAGCAGGCCTGCCGCGAGCATCACCAGTGCGATCCCAATCATGATTTTTCCCAGATCCATCTGACGTTGCTCCTTTATTTGGAAATTTGCGTGGGTCGGTGACACGCCGAAATGATATCGTGTATCACCTGATATTACCCTCTCGAAAGAAAAGCAGATAAATTCGTTACATCATCCGGGTTGTACGGTATAACTTTTCGGTTACAGGGTGGAACTCCCGGGATGTAAGCTGGGAGAGAATTTAAACAGTCACAACATTATCTTCTGCTGTCCAAACAATTATGATATACGTTTCGCATATTCTGGTGGTGCGCAATGGATCCTGCAGATAAATCCCCGACAATAATCATCCACGAAGAGTCAGACCCGCTTGAGGAACTCTCGGACTACCTCGATGTCCTCTCAAGCAGTGCCCGGCTCAGGATCTTAAAATTCCTTGAGAAGAAGCCCCGCGACGCCCGCTCGATCTCACGCGAGATCGAGACCAGCTATGAAAATACCAAGAAGCATCTCGACAAGCTCCTGAGTATCGGCGTTATCAAAAAAGAGGCCGGCCTTGGCGCTCCCACGTCTAAAGGGATCCACCCGGTCTGGGAATACTCCCTTGTACCCGGGGGACTTGAGGCCATTATCCGCAACCTCGGTCTCTTCTCGAATACCCGTGTCCAGATCACGGGGAGCGAGATCTCGCGGCGGCTTGATGAAGTGAAAAACACGCTGAACCGCGAAGTCCTCGGGGATGTCCCGGCAGTTATCGTCCTTGGCGGCTCGGATGATGCCAAGGTGTTCCTGCTGAAAAACGATGTAGTCAGTATCGGCAGGATCGACCCGGCAAGCCGCACTGCAAACCGCCCGGGGGAGGATATTGTCCTTTCCGAAAGTTACTCGGCAGTCACCCGCGTGTCCAGGCCGCATGGCCGGATTGTCCGGGACAACAACGCATGGTATATTGAGGACTGCGGGAGCACCGGCGGGACCCAGCTGAACAACAAACACCTTGAAAAGAACGTGCGGACCCGTCTCCATGACGGGGATCTCCTTGAGCTTGCAAAAGGTGTTTCCGGCGTAAGGTTCCTTATGATCCTTCCCAAGGAACACTGAGATATATTATAGTTCCTGTACAGCGAATCTTACTTTTTAATAAAAGATGGGGTCTTTGGAAGTCTCAGAAAGAATCGTCTCATGACACCGCAATCCCGTTTTATCAGCACCGTGACACTCGCCGTTCTGTTCCTTATGAGCGCATGCGTCCTGCCGGTGACAGCTGCCGACCATACCGTAGCCCCCTCAGGAGCGGAATTTCTTTCAATCCAGGATGCTGTCGACTGGGCATCAAGCGGGGATACCATCGTTGTCGAGAGTGGAACCTATTTCGGGACTATACTCCTGAATAAAAAAATCATCCTTAAGGGGATTGACAGTGGCGGCGGGCTCCCGGTTATCGATGCAGGCCAGACTGATAACGGGGTGGATATCCATGTGGATGGCTGCACCGTGGAGCATTTAATCATCCGGAACGGGTCGCTCTTCACCGGTATCCGTGTTGCATCCAGTAATGACATCCTGCGGGAGAATACTGTCAGCGGTTTTGGCCAGGGTATCTCCCTTATCTCCTCCCAGCGGAGCACGATCACCGGGAACAATGTCACGGAAAATGGCCGGATTGGTATCGATCTCGAGGAAGCCAATGACAATGATATCGAACAAAACACCGTGACAAAAAATACCGTTGGGATCACCCTTGACGAGTATTCGCTCTCAAACAGGATCGACCGCAACAATTTTATCAACAACCAGAACGTGATCTCCAAGAGCGCTACTTCGCAGTGGAGTTCTCCGGAAACCTACACCTATGCCTATCTCGGGCAGAATGAGCAGAGCCGGATGGGTAACTACTGGAGCGATTACCTGGGGAAGGACCATAACGGGGACGGGATCGGGGATTCCCCCTATACGATCATCCTTGGAGGCAACCCCAAGGCGATCCTTGAATCCAGTCAGAACATCTTCGATGCTTTCCCCCTGATGGACCCGACAGAGTATTATTCCTCTCTTTCCGTCGTGCCCTTCCCGGCTGTTCCGGCAACATCGGTAATAAGTAAGGGAACGTCCCGTGTCATCACCCCGGCAAAGACGCCGGTCGTCACCGCTGCGACTTCCCCGCAACGGACTATTGCCCCCGCTCTGCCGGCCATCCTTCCTCTTCCCGGTTCCCCGGTGCTCTGGGCTGTCGGCCTCTTCGTCATCGTGATCGGGGCAGGTCTCTTTTACCTGGTCCGGTTAAGGAAGCCGGATATATCCACTCCGGCAGGAGGGGCAGTTTATCCGGGACCGGAGGGGCCGAACGGCCCTGGTGAAAGCCCCCCGCCGGTTATAAAAAAAGAGAAAACCGCCGCAGACGGGACACCCGCTCCGGTCACCTTTATCCAGCGGCTCAAAGAACGGCTGAAGGCTGCCATAACCGGGTTAACCATGAGTACAACCCAGGTAGCCCGGGCGGGCGCTGCGGCAACCCTGCCGCTCACCGCAAAAGCGGCAGCGGTCTTAAAAACGGTTGTGGCCGACCGTTCACGGTCTCCCGCATCGTCAACAAAACCCATCCCCCGTACTGCCCGCCCCGAGAGCCTGGAACCCCCGCCGATTACCCCCGCCCCCGAACAGAAGAATTACTTCCCCCGCGAACTCGAGAGCAAGTATACCGAAATCACCTACATCGGCCGGGGCGGTATCGCCTGGGTCTTCTCTGCCCGCCGCAAATCTGACGGTGTGAAGATAGCAGTCAAGATCCCCATCAGCTTTGATGAAACAACCGGGAAGTGTTTCCTCAACGAGATTGCGGCATGGGAGACCCTGCGGCATGAGAATATCGTGGAGGTCACTGCGGTCAACATCCTTCCGGTCCCCTATGTGGAGATGGAGTTCGTGCCCGGTTCCCTGGAAGCCCTGGAGAAGCCGCTCCCTGTCTGGAAAGCGGTCCATATCATTAACGGTGTCACGGCCGGCCTCCAGTACGCCCATGAACACGGGTTCATCCACCGCGACATCAAGCCCCACAATATCCTCTTAACGGAGGATGTGGTACCCAAGATCACGGACTGGGGCATGAGCAAGGTGCTGGCCGCAGACATAAAAAAGTCCAGTATTGCCGGTTTCTCGCTCTCGTACGCGGCTCCCGAACAGGTCTCGCCTTCGGAGTTCGGGAGGACCGGCGAACGCACGGACATCTACCAGCTGGGGGTCGTCTTCTACGAACTGGTAACGGGGTCGATCCCATTCGGTGGCGAGAGTATTGTCGAGGTGGGAAATGCAATCCTGCGGGAGAACCCGATCGCACCTTCCGAATACAACCCCGATGCCATGGCGGTCCAGAAGATTATCCTGAAATGTCTTGAGAAAGACCCGGCCCGCCGTTACCAGTCTGCTGCCGAGCTTCTGGACGCCCTTGCCGGGTATCTTGACGAGGATGACTGAGACATGCCGGTACGGGCCGGCATGTTTTCAACAAGAGGACATATTGGAGTTCATCCATGGCGGAATCTGAAAAAAAATATGAGCCGGCCATCTGCGGCCACTGCGAGGGGTATGGCTGCACCTATTGCAGCGGGACCGGGAGCGTGATGGTTGAGGCGCCGAAGAGAAAATGCCCGCATTGCGACGGGGCCGCATGCTTCTATTGCGGTTTTACCGGCTGGTATCACCCGAAAGGGAAGTACGACTGATGGTTTGACTATCATCTGACAGGAGTATGACCCCCTCTCTTCCTCAGACGGGGAGGCAGCCCAGGGGGTGCATTCCCCTTACCACTTCTGTTTTTCCGGTTTTTCAGTCAACCTTCTCTGGGAATATCGGTTTTTGTGTGATGCCCCGCGGCGGCCGGATTACCGGATGTTTGTATAATAGTAATTTGCCCCGCCATGCATCGGGGTTTCGTTACAGGATTACAAGAAATGACCTTTCCCAGGTACCGGTTTTTATATTAGTTCGAAAAAGAGAATAATTGTATTCATTACTGCGGAGAAGTCTTGTGAACTCCACATATACGAGTGGGAATGAAGCCGGGGGGCGGAAAGAACGTCCGGGAATTCCTGCTTTTTGTGCTTCTGTATGGCGTGAGTTTTTCCCGGATCTCCCTTTCACAACCTCGGATCTGAAGAGGGCTGTTTTTACCAGTACCGCCGGAAAAATTTTAATCATCCTGACCCTTGCAGGCCTCCTGCTGCGGTTCGGGCATATCGGTGATATTTCCATCATGCATGACGAGGGCATAACGAACCTTTATGCCCACCTTTCCTTCCCTGACATCTGGCATGTCTCAACCCATGATAATAATCCCCCGACATTTTATTGGATCGAGCATGTGATGCTTTATTTTGGATCCGGTGAAACCGTATTACGCTTCATCCCTGCCCTCCTCGGAACCTGTACTATCCCGCTCTTTTACCTGCTGGGCAAGGAATTTTATAACCGGGAAACCGGGATCATTGCTGCAACCCTGCTCACCTTCTCCTCATTTCATATCTACTACTCGCAGGATGCACGCCCCTATACCCTGCTCCTTTTCTGTTTCTCCCTCGCACTTCTCTTCTATTTCCGCGCGATCCGTACCAACTCCCGCAGTACCTGGCTCCTGTTCGGGGTTTTCTCGGCGCTTGCCTGCTGGTCTCATCTTTTCGGTTTCGTCATGGTCTTTCCCCTGTTCATTACGGCAGTCGTTTCCCGGTACCGGTCCTGGAAAACCATAGGTGTGGATCTCAGGCCAGTACTTCTTGCAGGGGCTGTCTTTTTCCTGCTCTCATCCCCCATGCTGATTTTTACCCTCTATTCAGGTATTTCTAAAATTGCAGCAGCAGAATTATGGGGCGTCAAGGGCACTGCTGTGATCACGTCAGTTCTATGGGACGAACTCGGCCAGTCTGCGTGGACCGTGTACCTCCTGATCTTCCTGTTCCTTTTGGGACTCGTCCGGCTTTTTTTGAACAACCGGCACCAGTTTTTTTTCATCGTGATTGCCATTGCCCTGCCTGTTGTCATAGCGGTCACCCTTTCATCCAGAATGGCTATTGCTACCCGGTACCTCATCGGACTCCTGCCCCTTTTTTTCATTGGTATTGCTTATTTCATTGGTTCATTTCGCTACCGGATAGTTACCGTCCGGCTTTCCTGTATCGCGATCCTTGTGCTGGTTGCCCTCAGTCTCCCTTCCCTTACCCCCTACTATTCTGTAGACTCAAAAATCGGCCAGGACTGGAAGAATATCTCTTCTGAACTGCATAACCAGACCGGAGCGGGGGACCTGATACTGATATTTCCGCAAAGCGACACAACTTCCCTCAACTCTTATTACCTTAATGAAACGGAACACACCTTTGTCTATGATATTAACAATACCATGGATCTTAAAAGCCTCGTAATGCAAAACCCGGATCAGAAAATTTTTTTAATCATTGTTGGCAGCACAAATAAGAATCCTTCAGGAAAAATCGGTCATTGGATCGCAGCCCACGCGGAACTTGTTGAACGGGATCAGGAATTGTATCTGTACAGGATT
>Ga0182011_10002808_pt1 | contig 14545 bp, 7 predicted proteins | sample 711E1DmetaG_FD_120481 | JGI IMG/M metagenome (GOLD analysis project Ga0182011, IMG submission 120481) | Permafrost microbial communities from Stordalen Mire, Sweden - 711E1D metaG | ecosystem: Environmental > Terrestrial > Soil > Wetlands > Permafrost | place: Sweden: Stordalen | collected... | reverse complement strand
ATGAAAAAGGAAATTTCTATCGCCGCCAGTTCACGTTCGACCCTGCCAACAGGAAGATCACCATTGAAAAACCCGAAGGCAGCCTGACTTCAAAATTCAACACCTACCTTGTTGTACTCCATGATTTCGGTGTTGTCACGACGGTAAAGGTAAACGGGCATGAACAGGAAGTCAGGGCAAAAACGGTGAAGGTCAGGTTTTTTAACAACGTCTTCACGAACGGTCAGACCATCTTCCAATATTAACACAGACGCCCCTGTTAAATTTATTTACCAGCCATGGCCCATATGACACGAAAATTAATCCTGCTTGCCGTCAGCCTTATCCTGACCATTGGTTTGATCTCCTGTTCCCGTGGAAAACATTTGATTTCCGATACAGCCTACAGGGCAAAGGTTGAATCGCAATTCAGTATTCAAAAAAAGCTCGCAGTTAACCGTGACAAGGAATTATTCAGCGTTTTTGACGGCCAACTAACGACCGCTGAACGGGAGGCGCTTGAGTTCCTATACGCCTATATGCCATTGAGCGACCTGGCTGATTATGACGGGGAATTTTATTTGAGAAATGTTCGTGCCTCGCTTGCCGCCAAGGATACGTTCAACTGGGGCAAAACCATTCCGGAAAACATTTTCCTTCATTTTGTCCTTCCGGTGCGTGTCAACAATGAGAACATGGATTCATCGCGGAGCGTATTCTTTATGGAACTGAAGGACCGGATCAAACATCTTTCCATGAAGGATGCAGCGCTTGAGATCAACCACTGGTGCCATGAAAAAGTAACCTACAAAGGGTCTGACGAACGGACTTCCGCCCCGCTGGCTACGATTAGGAACGCTTATGGCCGCTGCGGGGAAGAATCCACTTTCACCGTAGCTTCCCTGCGTGCTGCAGGGATTCCTGCACGTCAATGTTATACACCCCGCTGGGCTCACAGTGATGACAATCATGCCTGGGTAGAGGTCTGGATTGACGGGAAATGGCATTACATGGGAGCCTGCGAACCGGAAGCAGTTCTTGACAAGGCCTGGTTCACAGGTCCTGCAAAACGGGCCATGCTGGTAAATACAAATGTTTTTGGCGATTATGAAGGACCCGAAGATGTCCTGATCAAGGATACCCGGTACACCCGGATCAATGTCCTCTCCAATTACACCGCTACAAAGAAGATCTTTGTAAGGATCATAGGAATGGATCATAAACCGGTTGACAGTGCGGTCGTTGAATTCCAGCTTTACAATTATGCAGAATTTTATCCCCTTCTGCGGAGTACTACGGGAAAAGACGGGTTATGCTCTTTTCGTACCGGTTTTGGCGATCTTCTGGTATGGGCTGCTAAAAGCAACCGCTTCGGCTACAGGAAAGTGACCGTTGCCAGCGCGGATACATTCAGTATCCAATTGAACCACGAACCGGGAGAAACCTCCGGCGAAGTACTGGACTTTGTTCCCCCTCCTGAACAGAAGACGGAGAGTACCGGATCAGATTCATCCGCAGCGCTGAATTCAAAAAGACTGGCGTTTGAGGATAAGCTACGTGCTGATTACGAGAATAACTTTATCGATTCTTCGAAGACAGTCAGGCTGGCGCGAAATCTTACAGTGAATTCGGATACTTTATGGGCAATGCTCCGTAAGAGCCGTGGAAACTGGCGCAACCTGATTGATTTCGTTTCCTCCGTTCCACCGGAAAAGAAACCATGGATCTTTCCCCTGTTCAATGGATTATCTGAAAAAGATCTTCATGATATCACGCCGGAGGTGCTGGATGACAACATCCTAAATTCCCTGACCTTTGCCCCTATAACTCAGGACAAAGAACTTTTTATGCAGTATATTCTTTCCCCGAGGGTCGACAATGAATACCTGAGACCCTGGAAGGCATATTTCCAGCATAATTTTGCGAAGGAATTCATTATGTCAGGCCGGAAGGATCCGCAAAAAATCGTAGCCTGGATCAGAAAAGCCATCGTTACGGATGAAAGTGCAAACTATGGCAAGGCACCTATTACGCCACATGGTGTTTATGATCTGAAGGTCTCCGATGCTCATTCCAGGGATATTTTCCTGGTGGCGGTTTGCAGGAGTTTCGGGATCCCTGCCAGGCTTGAGATCGCAACCCGAACCCCGCAATATTATTTCAACGGGAAATGGAACGACGTTTATTTCGGCAGCCAGCCAGGAAAATCAGAAGCGAGAGTCAACCTGTCGGTGAAGACCGATCCCGGAAACGATCATAAACCTGTATACTATACCCATTTCACGATAGAGAAATACAAGGATGGATTTTTCCGTTCGCTGGATTATGAAAATGATCCGGGAATGAATTCATTGCCCTGCACGACTGGCGTTGTTCCCGGTTCTTACCTGCTTGTGACAGGTAGCCGTATGGCTGATGGGACTGTCCTTTCGAAACTTTCCTTCTTCCGGGTTGAAGAAAATAAACCCACGGATGTTTTGGTGGAGATGAGGAAGAGCCCGGCCCCACCGGCAGTGCTTGGAACCATAGCTAAGAACCACGATTTTGGAATGAAGATCTGCGCTACGGACCTCTCCTATACCAGCACCGGAATGATCATCTCCTGGATGGATGCGGAAAAAGAACCCTCACGTCATTTTGCTGCCGACCTGCTCATAAAAAAGCCGGAGCTGGAAAAATGGAATGGAAATATTTGGTTATTATTCCGGGAACCCAAAGAAATGGAAAATTTTCTTAAAAAAAATAAGGCTGGATTACCCCGTAATGTAAAGTGCCGGGTAGCGACGGCAGGGTCCCTCGAATATTTCTCAGGGTGTATTCACCTTCAAATAAGCTCCGGGCTTCCAGTGATAACTTTTATCAATTCCAGGGGCGAAGTGAACTACCTTTCACAAGGGTACAGGATTGGCGCAGTTGATGAAATCCTTCGTCTCACGATGAATAAAAAATAATTAGCATGATCCTGAATTTCCATCTTTTTTTCCTGCTGCTTGCTTTCCTGGGCGCGCCTGTAACATCGCTCCCACAGGATAAAGCTGTGGATAAAAACTGCTGTTTCAACGGCAGGAAGCTGTACGGGAAAATAAAATTCGTCGAGAACTTTCCCGATATCAAGATCAAGATCGTGGAGAATTTCCCGGATCTTAAAGTGAAACTTGTCGATAATTTTCCCGATGAATGCGGAAAATGGCAAATCGTGGAAAATTTTCCGGACCTGAAGGTTCAGATCGTGGAAAACTTTCCCGATATCCGGGTAAAATTCGTGGATAACTTCCCCGGGCTGCCTTAAGGATTAGTCAACTATGACCACTTTATCACGGTATACCGTTCTGCCGTTTTCTGAAATACGGAGGAAATAATTACCCGCAGCTACCGGACGATTAATGATAAGAGAAGCGCTGCCGGAAACCGGGGTTTCATAAACCTTTTTCCCTTCCATTGAAAACAGCTCAAACCGGTAAGTTTTATCCGGTTCCAGGAAAGGACAATCGATTGCGGCTCCCCTGGGGATTGGATTTTCATAAAAACAACGGACTGAACAATTCGTTAAATTTCCTGTTCCATTCGGGTACGACCAGTAAAACACATCCTTGTATTCATTGACCCAGTCCGACCCGGTCCAGATTGTCCCCAATTCCTGGACATAAACATTACTGACATCGTCTTCATAACTATCTATGATCCTCTCATAATCAATCCAACCCCCACTGGCAGTATCCAGTTTTTGCATGGTTTCTTCAAGAAACCTTTGATGTTCATCATACAGGTTTATATAATGAACTCCGCTTGTGAACTGAAAAGTTGAATAATTGTAATTCTTATAAAAATTTTCAAGACCATTTCCGAGAGAATCGTACAGGTTATAGCTGAAAGTCAACCAAACATTATCAATCGTATTCCATTTTGAAGACGCTTTTGTCTGGTACATTCCATTTGCAAAGTAAGTATTTACATATTCATTGCTGTTTATCCATTGATGTGTACCTGTGTTGTATCCCTGGTTCAACTGATTGAGCAGGAGCCCGTCCGCTGTATAGGTGAACTGGCTTCTTGAATTCGTATCCCAGGAGGAACCATTATAATACTCGAGGATGGATTCCAACGGCAACCCTGCGGCATTGTTGGTATAGGATGATCGTGTATTCTGGATCCAGTTTGACCCATTCCAGGAAAACCCAAGGGATTGGACGAGAAAATTATTTCCGTCATAAGTGTAGTCCGTCCTGGTATAGTTAACCCAGCTCATGGAGGCAGTATCCCATGTCATGTTAAGATCATATGCAAGGCTTTGCCACAACCAGGTATGGCTGTATTTTGTTGAATTTACCCAGTTATTGGTTGTAGTATCCCAGGATTGGTCTATCTCTACGGTATCTTTCCCCGAAACATCGTACTGGTTCTGAACATGATAGCCGTAATAAAACTTGCGGGTCGCCGCATTCCAGTATTTCTCATAGAACTCATCCGATTTCCCCGGAGTATAATTATGAACATAATATACGTCAAGCCATGCGGAACCGACAGGATCCCACGTCTTATAATTCACCATCTGTTCATCACCGGATGTTCCGAAATATTCAAGGATATCCTTCTCATCATTTACCCATTGACTACTTAGGGTATCCAATTTTAGATACAAACGTTGCCCAACGAATCCTTCCGGTGATTTTGTCCTGTACTCCTTCTCAAACAGGAGCCAGTCGGAAGTGGAGGTCTTCCATAGGTAAGTATAAATGGAATCATTGAATTTTTCACTGTGCGCTTCTTTTAATCCGGAATATTCAGCATGGTGGGTTCTTTCCACATGGTGATTCGTTCTTCCAGCATAAGGAATTGGGATTTCCTTGCCCTTTTGTGCATGGGTTAATGGAATGGTCATGACCAAGCACAAAGAAAAGAGTATAAATGTTCGTTTCATATGCAGGATATTTGGTTAGAAAACAGGTTGAACGGCTAAAAATACATATTTTTCTTAAAAACCAAATACCTGACTCATAAAAAATATTACCGTAGCATTATCACCTTGTCCTTATAAAGGATACTATCCTGATCTTCCACGATCAGGAAGTATAATCCCTGTGAAAGGGATACGGGAATGGTTACTGCGTTCCCCCCCTGGAAGGAACTCCTGTAAACTTCCTTTCCCGAAACCGAACAAATGACCAGGAAATATGTTTTCCCCGGTGTTAGCTCAGGACAATTGATTGCGTTTCCCGGGACCATCGGATTAGCATAAAAACAGATTTTTTGAGAAGTATTTTTTTCGCCAATGCCGTTAAATTCCGAATAATAGTAATCCGATTTTTTTGAATTTACCCAGGAGGAATCGGAAACGGTAAAGTTCTGGGTGAGTTCCTCCGTCAGCAGATTATGCGACTCATAAGTATAAAGATCCTGTGTGCTGTTTACCCATTTACTGTTCGAAATGTTCCATTGCCTGCTGGTCCTCGTTAGCGTATCCTCATTCGCATCATAGGTATACAATAACGAAACCCCTCCGGTGAAATCATAGGTAGACTGATCATAATATTTCTGCCAGTTTTCCAGCATTTTATTTGCAATGTCATATTTCTGGTACGAGATCGCAAGCCAGGTCCTGTGCAGGGTATCCCATATATTAAATGTTTTATCCAATAAAATGCCCCCGGGATAATAGGTATACTGGGACATGGTACTGTTCAACCATAAGACGGTCCCCGCGGCTTTGTCTTGTACGATTTCAGCCCAGATAAGGTTATCCGGGTTATAGATGTAATGTGTTTTTAATGTCGTATCCATAACATGAAGATCAGGGTTCCATGAGATTACGATTGAAGAATCCGGGTTCCCTGCGGGGTTGATAAAATAATTTACCTGCAGGATATTACTCCAGGTACTCGAAGTGTCGTTCCACGAATAATCCATCTCAGAGACAAGCGTGTTGTTCACATCATAAATATCATCGTATTTATATGTGTTTTTCCAGGAAGAAGTGGAAGCCTGCCAGATACAGGAGATCTGTTCCGAAAATTTATCCGCCGAAGTAAAGATGATGCTGTCTTTAAGCACATTGATCCAGCTGAAGGTTGTCGTATCATAAGACTGGGTGATCGCCCTTGTGATCAATAAACTATCATTGTACAGGTAAAGATTCCTGGATCCTGATGTGAATCTATGTTTTGCATTGTTCCAGATTTTATTGTAAAACTCATCGACCAGTTTCTTTGTTTTATAATGCGTGTACTGATAAGTGAGCCATGAATTTAAATACCAGAACTGAGCGGTGTCCGAAACAGGATCCGGGACCGAATCCGCATAGGTGTATAAATACCGTGCGTAATTCGGGAATTGACCCGATCCCTGGTTGTATTTCAGATACAAGCTCTGGATCAACCAGCCGGATGCATTCTTAAACCGGTAATTATGGGAAAGAGGAGCCCAGCTTGCGTTGTCCCAGTTGAATGCATACACAGAATCCAATAAAAGGGGGCCCCGGTTACCCGGGAAATATTCACCGGGAGTCATCATCGGTATCGGATCCCCCGGATCGGCATTTAATACCCGTAATGGCCGTGAACCCATTGACAGGTTGGAACCGGTTATTTGTCCGTTAACGACACCCAGTGCCAGAATAAGGACAAAGATTGAAAATTTTATGAGCGTTTTCATATATCGATGGATTACGAAATTGAAGGCATGAAATTACAAAATATTATCTCATCCTGCGTCGATATTCAATTCTTCCAGTGCGTGCAACCGTTGCAGCAATGTAGGATGGGAATAATAAAAGAAGACATAAGCAGGATGCGGGTGGAGGTTGCTGAGGTTATTTACCGAAAGTTTTTTAAGGGCTTCCATTAAGGGAGCGGGCTTGTAATGGATACCTGCAAACCGGTCGGCTGCATATTCATGTTTCCGGGAAAGTACATTCATGAAGATTCCAAGCACAAAGGAAAGCGGACTGTATAACAATCCGAAGGCCAGGATTCCCAGGTAAAAGCTCTGCGTAAGGGAGAATCCTGAAAAACCGCTCACGGACTGGCAAAGGGATTGCGCCAGGACACTGTCCTTCCTGATAAATAAAGACAGGACGAACAACATGATCCCTGTCTGGATAATGGACAATACGATGCCGAGGGTAGTGTGTTTTTTCTTGTAATGTCCGATCTCATGGGCAAGGACAGCTACGATTTCATCGGTGGTATGATCCTGGAGTAGGGTATCGTACAGGACGATCCTTTTCTTCCCACCCAATCCCGTAAAATAAGCATTGGCTTTTTTTGAGCGCTTTGAACCATCGATGATATAAATGTTCTTCAGCTTAAATCCAACCGTCCTGGCAAACTCCTCAATTCCATCTTTCAGCATGCCGGGTTCAAGCGGCTTTTGTTTGTTGAAAAGCGGCACGATCAGGTTGGAATAAAACATCGACATAAATACCATAAAGAAGGTTATGACACCCCATGTGATCACCCAGAAATAATTACCGGTCGACTCATAGATGACGATGATCAATGCTAATAATCCGCCCCCGATGATGATCCCGAGTAACAAGCCTTTCAGCCGGTCGAAGATGAAGGTCTTCGGCGTGGTCCGGTTAAAACCGAATTTTTCCTCGAGGATAAACGTATGGTAGATATCGAAAGGCAGGGAGAGCAGGTTGGAACCCAGGCCCAGTATCCCAAAAAACAGCAAAGCCATGATAACCGGCTGTTGCGAAAAATGACGTACGATTGCATCCAGGTAAGCAAAACCTCCTGCCATCAGCATCAGGATCATGGCAGCCATGGTCAGCGTGCTGAGAATGAAAGAGAACTTCTGCTTGCTTTTCTCGTACTGCTGGGACTTGCTGTATTTCTCCTGATCATAGATCCCTTTAAGGGCTTCGGGTATCTGATCGCTCCAACGTGTTGAATTCAGATATGCCAGGAACCGCTCTAAAAAATAATCAAAGAGGAGTATCCCTAGGATTGTATAGAAAAATATCTGTGCCATCTCGCTTCTTCTTAACTCATCAACTCATCTCCCGATAGCTATCAGGATCATCAACTCATCAGCTAATATACTCCGCTCCTCTTTCTAATAAACCACTCGGCTGATAATAACGCCAGGATGATCATGAAGAGCCAGACATTTCCAGCAAGATCGGTAAATCTCCGCTGTACATAAGAACCCGGACGAATATCTTCCCTTGCGAGTATCCTTTTTTCCAGTTTGTCCATTTCTTTCGGATAAACCATTTCACCGTCATGCGCTTTTGCGATCCTGAACAGGAGGTTATGATCGGCAACCGTATTCAAAGCCTCCAGGTTTATCGGGGTAACGACGAATTCGCCCTTCCGGGTGAAAACGTTCTTACCGGTTTTGATGGAAGCCTCCCATGAATAATTCCCCACCGGGAATGCGCCTGCATTCAGGTAAAAGGCCTTCTCGGTCTTCCCCATCACGAATGGGAATGTGGTATTCTTTGCCCCGGTTATAGTTAAATTTACATCACCGGTATTGATCAGCTCATAGCTTTCGTTATATACCTCCGCATCAAACTCCACATTTTCATTTTCGGTGAACCGGTTACTGACCTTCACCTTGAAAAAGCTTTTATCCCCTTTTACGGCCATGAACTGGACGATTTTATCGATTAGCCCGTCAAAAACCTTTTGGTCCCCTTTCTGCAGGTAATCGGACAATCTCCATTTCCAGATATTTTCACCCGTGATCACGCCTGTTTTCCTCCCGGAGGATTCAAAGAACAGGAACAAAGGCAGCTTCGATGAAACAGAACCGATCTTCTGATAAAAAAGAATTTCTGAAAGCGGTGAATACTGGTAAGAACCCAGGGGACTCATCAGTGGAGGAACATTCCTCAGCACTTCGCCGAGATCCTTGTCAATGGTGAAGAGTGAAAAGTTTTCATTGAGGGAAGGAAGCGTTTCGGTAAAATTTGTTTTTGCTGAAGTAATGACCAGTCCCGTCTTTAATGCATTGAAGGCATCAATATTGGTTCCTGTCCCCAGTATATACAGCAAAGAAGCCCCGGATCCTGTGATCCGCGTCAGGTTTGAGAATCCCTGTGCCGACGGCAACTGGTCGAGAATGATCAGATCGTAATTTGCCGGCTGCTGATCAAAGGCATCCAGTTTGAAAGTTTCAACCTGGAACTTCGAAGTGCCTTCGAGCGCCTGCTTGATGGCAAAGATATCAGGGTGGGGCGACTGGTACAGGATCGCGACCTTCTGACGGTTTTCCGTCACCTCAACAAAAATATCCTGGGAATTATTCATCAGGGAGGCTTCCCTGCCGACCGGTTTTATCAGTATGGTGTAACGCTGCAGCCCTTTGGGCCTGGCTTCAAGAAAAAGATCGATCTTCCTGAAATCCCTGTCTCCCGAGAATTGTAATAGTTTTGTATACAGTGTCTCCTCCCCTTTCTTTACCTGCAATTCTGTTTTTTCGCCGTTGCATTTATTGGCTTCTATCAGGATTTCAACGGGGAATTTATCCCCAAGATATGCCGTTTTGTTATAGGTTATTTTTTTTAGGATCAGGTCCCGGGGCAAAAGGGTGTCGCCCATGGCAATCGTAAATACCGGGAAACGTATTCTTTCAGCAGTATAGAAAGGGTTGCTGCCTTTGTTGTAAATGCCGTCGGTGGCAAGAATCATCGCCCCGATATTACGGTTTGCATACCGGCTGTTCACTTCATCAAACAGGGAAGAAATATCGGTTTCCTTTTCTGAAAAGGAGGTCCTGAGTTCATTTGAGATCCCGCTCCCGAACGACAGTTCCGCGACCTCGTATTTCCTGCGCAGGTCTTCCGCCAGTTCCTGTATTTTCGAAGGATATTCCTTACGGTAAAAGTCGGAATCCTTTGAAAGGACGAGGGAAAGAGAGTTATCCTGGGCAAGGATGATTAGGGGCTTCTCAACGATCTCGGTTTGTCTCCGGATCAGGGGAGATAACAGCAAAAAAGTGATGAGGGTAACGGTAAGGAATCTGAAAACCGTCATGGCCCTTACGAGCCATGGATGAATGTCATCTTTCCGTGTCCTGAAATACAGTAAAAAAGCATACACTGCCCCGGCCACAAGACAAAGGAGAATGAAACCAAACGGATATTCTGTGACAATTCCCAATTTATTTCTTTCTAAGTGTGCAGGCCGCCGCAAACGCTGATCACCTGGCCAGTCACATAGGATGACAGGTCACAAGCCAGGAAGAGTGCGGTATTTGCAACGTCGTCAGGTGTTCCGGCGCGTTTCAATGGAATATCATTAAGCCATTCCTTACGAACTTCTTCCGGAAGGCGGGAAGTCATCTCAGTTTCAATGAAACCAGGGGCAATAGCATTACAGCGGATGTTCCTGGAGCCCAGTTCCATGGCAATAGACTTCGAAAAACCGATAATTCCTGCTTTTGAAGCCGAATAGTTTGATTGTCCAAGGTTCCCTTCTATCCCTACGACCGAACTCATGTTGATGATGGAACCTGCCCGTTGCTTGATCATTACCCGCTGTACGGCCTTGGTAAGATTGAACACGGATTTCAGGTTGACTTTGATCACGAGATCCCAGTCGGCTTCCGTCATCCGGAGCAACAGGTTGTCACGTGTAATTCCCGCATTGTTCACCAGGATATCTATTTCCCCGAAATCAGCAAGCACCGCCCCGACCAGGTTCTCAGCATCCGTCAGCAAACTGGCATCTGAAGCATAGCCTTTGGCATTGATCCCGAAACTTTTAAGTTCTTCAACAAGTTTTTGAGTTTCCTCTGTATAGGCGATATCGGAAAAAGCAACGTTGGCGCCATGAGCAGCAAATTTCAGGGCGATGCTTTTTCCAATTCCCCGGTTAGCCCCGGTGATCAGTGCGACTTTTCCTTCGAGTAGTTTCATAAGATGCGGTGAATTTTCGCAAAGATAAGGTTTTTTCAAAAAAGAAGGGGGAACCTCCGTCCCCCCCTCATCCCCATATGAAAAAACACGGTCTAGTAGATCATACAAAAATTAGTATGACCGGTAGTACCGTTTACGTTGATCCCGCAGTTACCGGATTCAGGTTGAAGCTGCGCGGATGAAAAAGTCTTTGAGTTTAACCACGGCTCCTGACCTGCCTCAATTGTTCTTCCCCTAATCGATTCACTCCCATGACAAGTTAGGCAGGCCGGCCCGTTGGTTTTTTTTGTAGCTATATTATTTTTAAAATCCTTCAAAATCAATTGACTAAATGATTAACCTTACATTTATAATCACGTCACAAACGTATAAGAAAATATAAGCCCCGGCAAGAGGTTTATTACCGGAATTATTCAGGTATTTTTACGTAACTTAAGCCGTAACATTACGCGTATCCTGGCATAGGGGCCAGGAAAGTCAGATATATTTGACGATACTGAAATCCTGCCTGTGCGGAAGTTCACTGTTTTTAGGGAACATGCGAAGGGTATAATCATACACCCCGGCCTGGTTGATGGGAATATCACAGGTATAGGTAGCAAGGTGCTTATCAGCTCCAGCCAGCATCATTTCCCGGATAAAAACAGGTTCTTTTATCTCATCATTGACTTTCTTTCCGAAGAGGATTTCGATCCCGATATCTTCGGGGTACAATTCGGCAAGATCAAGGACCAGTTCTGCCCTGAAGGATTCCCCGAGGATCAGCGGCTTTTGCGTTGAGTCGGGAAGTGTAACGGAAACCACCCGGATGCTATCCCATTCACGGAGCACATTCCTTTTCCAGGAGGCCATATGACGGGCAAGTTCAAAGTTTTTGCCGGTTATCTTTGCAGACCGGTCGAATAGGGGGTTATAATATTTGCGGATGTAATCGTCGAGCTGTCGCTTCATCGTAAAGTGGGGCGCAATCCCGAAGATGGTATTTTTAATGTAGGAGACCCACCGTGAAGGGATCCTGCTTTTATTCAGATCATAGAACATGGGAATGATCTCTTCCTCGAGCATCGAATAGATCATCTCGGCATCCAGGTCATCCTGGAATTTGGGATCTTCATAGGTCAGCTCTTCTTTCAGCGCCCACCCGGCATCCGGACGGTAACCTTCTGCCCACCATCCATCGAGTACGCTGAAGTTTACCACACCGTTCATGACTGCTTTCTCGCCACTGGTACCCGAAGCCTCAAGCGGGCGCGTCGGTGTATTCAGCCAGATATCAACCCCGCTCACCAGGTACTGGGCAAGCTCGATGTCGTAATTTTCAACGAACAATATTTTACCGAGAAATTCCGGGTTTTTTGAGATCTCATAGATGTGCTTTATGAGGTCCTGTCCCGCTTTATCCTTTGGATGGGCTTTTCCGGCAAAAATAAACCGTACCGGACGCTTAGTATTGTTCAGGATCTTGGATAAGCGGTCAGGGTTTGAGAACAGAAGATGGGCTCTTTTATAGGTGGCAAACCTCCGGGCAAATCCTATCGTCAGCGCATCGTTACGGGATGCCTCCCGCATCTTAAAGATCAGCTTTGGATTCTCGTTCCTGCGCGTCATCTCATTGTAAAGACGGTCGTTCAGGTAATCGGTCAGTTTCTTTTTCTCGATAAGCCTTGTTTTCCAGATCACTTCATCACTCAGGTCGCGGATCTTTTCCCAGTATTCAGGATTGGATTGATCTTCATAAAACCCTTCCCGGAATTCCCTTGTATAGAGTTCCTGCCACGATCTGGCAGCCCAGGTCGGGTAATGAACACCATTCGTTACATAACCGATGTGTAATTCATGAGGATAATAGCCGGGGTACAGCGTTTTGAACATTTCCCGCGTTACCTGGCAATGGATCCTGCTGACAGCATTTACTTCCTGCGACAGCTTTGCCGCCAGGATACTCATGGAAAATTCTTCAGCCGGGTCCTCCGATATTTTCCCCAGGTTCATGAACTGTTCCCATTTGATGTTAAGATGACCCGCATAATGCGAAAGGTACCGGCGCAACAGATTCTCTGCAAAACGGTCATGACCCGCGGGGACAGGCGTATGGGTCGTAAATAAGGTGGAGGAACGGACGACCTCGAGCGCCTGGTAAAAAGTTAGCTTGTTGCTTTCGATGATGTTGCGCAACCGTTCTATGCCGATAAATGCCGAATGTCCTTCATTACTGTGGTAGATATCCGGTTTCAGTCCAAGTTCACCAAGCATCCGAATCCCTCCTATCCCCAGCAGTATCTCCTGGCGCAAGCGGTTTTCAGAATCGCCGCCATATAACCGGTGGGTGATCATCCGGTCCGCTTCAACATTTTCATCAATATCGGTATCGAGCAGGTACAAAGGCACCCGTCCCACATCGACTCTCCATATCTTGGCATACATGGTCCTGCCAGGAAGTGCAAAGGTTACTTTCAGCCAGTTGTTTTGTTCATCCCTTACCGGGTGAAGCGGCAGATGGGTAAATTTTTGGGGCGTATAGGTCGCAAGCTGATCACCCGAGATGGAAATGACCTGCTGAAAGTAGCCGTACCGGTATAAAAGCCCCACTCCTATGATGTTATAGTTGGAATCACTGGCTTGCTTCAGATAATCCCCTGCAAGCATACCGAGGCCTCCCGAATAGATCTTGAGGGTATCATGCAATCCATACTCCATGCTGAAATAGGCCACCTGGCGCTCAGGCTTTTCACTTCCCTTCGCCATGTAACGCTCGAAATTTTCCATTACACGGTTCAGCCTGGCTATAAATTCTTCATTTTTACTGAGATCCTGCAACTCCTGGAAATTGAGGGATTCGATGAGCGGGATCGGGTTGTGCCTGAATTCCTCCCAGCGTTTCTTATCGATCATCTCGAAAAGATCATATCCTTCACTTTGCCAGGTCCACCATAAATTATAGGCAATCCTGTTGAGCGATTGCAGGTTCTCGGGAAGATTCTGCTGAACCAGTACTTTCTTCCATTCAGGCCGGGTTTCGGTTACGGTTTTTATCTGGACCGTCTGGATATGTGCTTGTTTCGTCTTATAAAGATCGGCTCTTGCTTCGGCTTTGTCGAGCGCAAACGAGAATGCCTCCTGGTAATAGCTGATCAGGTTCTTCCATAACGCGGACCTTGAAACCTCATAAGCTTTCAGCCTGATCTTCAGGATCTCTTTTTCAGATTTACCACTGACCTGCAGCACTGCCTTTACCATCTCATCCACGACAAATTCATCATTTTCATCATCCCTCGGGATGATCGTAACGCTGTCGTGAATGGTAGGATACAAGGAATGCACCCATTGGCCGAACCCCGCAAGTGTAGTAGTGATTGTGGGGATATGATAGGCAAGGCTCTCCAGGGGGGTATAACCCCAGGGTTCATAATACGACGGGAAGATGGAACCGTCGAACCCCGCAAGAATGTCATAATATTCCAGGTTGAAAACACCGTCATCCCCATTCAGGTATGCGGGAACGAAGATCACCTTTACCTTGTCGCCGGGGGCATTGTGAAGTTCATTCTTCCGGATCCTGTTCAAGATAGCGTCATTCTCCGGTTCATGAAGACCATGGGTAAGGTATTCATCCGTCAGCGGGTGACTGAAATCCTTTTTTGATATCCTTTCCAGGACTTCCGGCCGTGCGCCCAGCTGGTAGGCAGGGATCGCGAT
>Ga0182011_10002807_pt1 | contig 14546 bp, 9 predicted proteins | sample 711E1DmetaG_FD_120481 | JGI IMG/M metagenome (GOLD analysis project Ga0182011, IMG submission 120481) | Permafrost microbial communities from Stordalen Mire, Sweden - 711E1D metaG | ecosystem: Environmental > Terrestrial > Soil > Wetlands > Permafrost | place: Sweden: Stordalen | collected... | reverse complement strand
CCTGCCATCTCCCGGCGCTTTACTATCCTTTTCATGTAGCCTCATCTAACAAAATACTGTTCCAATTAAAAAAACTATCGAGAAAAAATTATCATTGATGATGAATATCAAAATCCATCCTCCTCTAATCCGTCGTTCGAATTGGATCATTCGAATGGATCAAAACGCGTCTGTTTCCGGCGGCAAAATCCTTGAGTCTTTGTTCCGAGTTGAGGCTAGGATACAAAGAACAGATAAAAAAATGAACAAAAGAAAGAAAGCGAGAACGGCCTCAGGCCGTCTTCATCTCGGCCGCTTCTTCCAGACCCAGTTCTTTGATGGACTCATCTCTCATCTTGTACTTCTGTATCTTTCCGCTTACCGTCATGGGAAATTCATCGACGAACTTTATGTATCTCGGAACCTTGAAGTGCGCGATTTTTCCTTTGCAGAAGTCCTTTATCTCCTCCTGTGAAGCCACGGCGTCCTTCTTCAACTTTATCCAGGCCATGAGCTCCTCGCCATATTTTTTATCAGGAACGCCGATAACCTGCACATCACTTATGGCCGGATGAGTGTAGAGGAACTCCTCGATCTCTCGCGGATAGATATTCTCTCCGCCTCGAATCACCATGTCCTTGAGCCGACCGGTGATCTTGCAGTAATCGTTCTCGTCCAGGATGCCCAGGTCACCGCTGTGCAGCCAGCCTTCTTTGTCGACACACTGGTCTGTTGCCACTGGATTGTTGTAGTAACAGCGCATGATCATGTAGCCCCGGGCGCAAATCTCGCCGGTCTCGCCTTTGCAGACCATTTTGCCGGTCTTGGGGTCTACGATCTTCATCTCTGTATGCGGCATCGGCCGTCCAACCGTCGAGACCCTTAAATCCAGCGAATCATCCGTGGAGGACATGGTGATCCCTGGAGAGGCTTCAGTTTGACCATAGGTTATCACCACCTCTTTCATGTTCATCAAGGTGCTCACTTTCTTCATGAACTCGATGGGACAGGGTGATCCGGCCATGATCCCGGTGCGCAAGCTACTGAGGTCGTATTTGTTGAAGTCGGGGTGCTCAAGCTCAGCGACGAACATGGTGGGAACGCCATGCACTGCTGTGCAGCGCTCCTTTTCGATGGCTGCCATGACTGATACTGGATCAAAGTACTCGGCAGGAAGCACCATTGCTGCGCCGTGGGTCATGCTGGCCAAATTGGAGAGGACCATGCCGAAGCAATGGTAAAAGGGAACAGGTATACATAGCCGGTCTTTTTCCGTAAACTTCATGCATTCGCCGATGAAAAAGCCATTGTTCAGGATGTTGTGATGCGTTAGAACCACGCCTTTGGGAAATCCGGTCGTTCCTGATGTGTATTGGATATTGATGGGATCGTCGAAATCCAGGCTCGCCTCTCTTTCTTGCAGTATCTCATCCGGCACATCTTCACCCATCGATAGGACTTCGTCCCAAGACCACATGCTAGGTTGGTTATCGCCGCGAATCAAGACTGCTGTTCTCAGGAAGGGCAGCTTTTCGGAGTGGATCTGCCCAGGCTTGCTTGTCTTAGCCTCAGGGCAGACCTCGTAGAACATTTTGATATAATCCGAGCTCTTAAAGCGGTCCATTAGCAAGAGGGTTTGCGCTTCGGATTGACGCAGGGCATACTCCAACTCATGTGTTCTGTACGCCGGATTGATGTTCACCATGATGATGCCGGCTTTGGCCGTGGCGAACTGGGTGATGATCCATTCGGCAATGTTCGTTGCCCAGATAGCCAGGCGATCGCCCTTCTTCAGGCCGAGTGCAATGAACCCTTTAGCTGCGCGGTTAAGCTCCCGTTGCAGCTCTCGATATGTGTATCGTTTTCCCTGATGGATCGAGACAATTGCATCATTATCGGGGTATGCTTCTGCTATTTCATCGAACATCTCGCCGATGGTCTTTCCAATAAGCGGCTTCTCTGAGCCGCGAAATGCGTAACTTTGGGAGACTTTGCCGGGCATATGATTGCTTTTCAATCCTTAAGAGAATATAACATTATCTTATATCAAGTTTAGGGGATGTCAACGACGCATTTCCATAATATTGTTGCGGTCGCGGTATGGAGAGCCAAGAAATGCAAAATTTAGCCCTATTAGGTGATCGTGCCATTCACAATAACGATTAAGATATCCTGGACGGAGAGTGGACCCGAAAATTTCAAGATATAAGGCGTCACTCATATCTATCAGGGAATCCTGGAGTTTTCTGGTGTGATGCTTGAAATCTATCTTGGGTAGCTGGTGCTCGGGGCACAAATTCATAGTGATCTTAGCCCTGGCCGCAGTGCTCATGACGGTTTATTTCATCTTTCCGTTCCTGGACGGCATCATCCTTGGCATGGTCTTCGCCTATGTAGGCAGACCCATTCGGGATAAATTTGGCCAACGTAGACGGCTGGGGTCACTGGTGGCCGCCATCTGCATCGTTGTCCCTATATTTCTGATCCTTGGGCTGGGAACTCTTGAAATCGCCAACCAGATCATAATCCTGGCCCGCAATCAAGAAGCATTGAGATCGGGGCTGGGCATCATTATGCAGCAGACAGCAATGGATCTCCCTTCATGGGTGAAAGATTTTTTGACCTCCGGCCTTGAGAATACAGCGGGCTTAATTGCGCCCATTGCCGCATCCATTGCCATCTTTCACATTGGGAGAGTTGTTTCTTTAGGAATAATCAACTTCCTTATCTCTATCCCCATCTGCTACTTTGTGCTGACGGACGGTGAAGGCTTCAAGGAGTCGATAATTTCTCTGCTGCCGCAGGGAGAGATGAAAATCTATAGAAAATACATAGATCGCATTGACCGGATTTTGAGCGGGATCTACATAGGCACAATCTATACTTCAATCTTGGGCAGCTTAATCGCAGCTTTCATATTCTATGCCTTCGGACTGCCCAGGCCCTTTGCCCTGGCGAGCATAGTCTTTGTGGCCGGTATGGTCCCCTTTCTCACCTCCTGGATAGTTATCATCCCCGTAACGGTTTACAGGTACTTCGCTGTGGGATTAGCGGAGGCCGTGATCTTCTTTGTACTGGCATCCTCTTTGATCTATCTCCCTTCGGAGTTGCTCATCAGGCCGTATCTCGTTTCAGCCAAATCCTCTTTACATCCCTTGCTGGTGATGCTCTCCTTCTTGGGAGGGGCTCTGGTAGCGGGTATAGGCGGCTTCTTCCTGGCACCTGCAATCATGGGTGCAATAGTGGGAATCTATCAGGTGAGAAGGGAAGAGATGGTGAGGGAAGAGATGGTGGAGCCTGCAGATGAGGGCCGCATAGTGATGAGCTGCAACGATCCATAAGCCATGAAGTTCTATATTGAGACTTACGGCTGCACCGCCAACTTCGGGAACTCGCAGGATATGGCCGAGGCCCTGCAAAAGTTGGGCCATATTCCGTCTCCTCTGGATGAGGCGGATATTGTAATAGTGAATACCTGCATAGTAACGGAAAAGACGGAGCGAAAGATTCTGCAAAGGCTCCAATTGCTGCAGGGCGAGAGATTGGTGGTAGCCGGATGCCTGCCAGCCGCACTCCCGGAATCGATCCGCCACATTACATGCGAATGGCTGGGACTATTGAGCGGATCAGCGGCCGCAAGGGTCTTGGATCTCTTTGGGAATTCGCTCTCCCGCACTTATGCGACAGGGAAAAGCATTGCGCTTTTTCCTGAAATCCAGGACCTCTGCGGCATTGTCAATATAGCGGAAGGATGCAACGGAGTCTGTAGCTACTGCATAGTTCGTATGGCCCGGGGCCTGCTCGTTAGCCGCAAATCCGATGATGTGGTGTGCGATGTGGAAAATCTGGCGGCCAGAGGACTTGTGGAAATACAGGTCTCAGCCCAGGACACTGCAGCATACGGATCTGACCGGGGAACGAATCTGGCGGAATTGTTGGAGAGGTTGGTTCAGGTGCCCGGGGACTTCAAGCTCCGGGTGGGCATGATGAATCCCAATAGCGCTTTATGCATCCAGGAGGAGCTGATAAGGGCATTTCATAGCCCAAAAGTATACCGATTTTTGCACATACCGGTTCAATCAGGATCAGACAGGATTCTCAAGAGCATGGGCAGGAGATATTCGGCAAATGATTTTATGAATATCGTGGACGCCTTTCGATCGGATCATCCAAATATCACAATAATCACAGATGTTATCGTGGGATTCCCGGGTGAAACGGACCTGGATTTTATTGCAACCATAGATCTCATGGAGTCCATGAAGCCGGATAAGGTCAATGTCACTAAATTCTCCAGGCGTCCGGGCACCGTGGCTGCCCGTCTTTATGATATGCCGGACCGCATCAAGAAGGACAGATCGAGAGAGATAACCCATCTCTGGCAGAAGATAGCAGCCCAAAGGAACCGCCGCTATCTGGGTATGGTTCTGGATGCAGTGGTCACAGAGTGCGGCAGGAGAGGTACCATGAAGGCTCGGGCCGGCAATTATCTGGGAATAGTTGTCAAAGGCGTCCCGCTGCTCGGATCGCATATTCGAATAGAAGTGACGGAAACCAATCCCTTTTTTGTTTATGGACTGGAAGTGGATTAATATCTGATAAAGTATAAATCTAGCATTGATGATTATGATAGACTTTCTTCAAACACTTCTTGAGCGCTTGAAAATGTGCAAAGCCGCAAGTGAACTGGAGATTTGTTTTTGCGATTCTCGTTTGGCTGCGACCGAACCTGGGCGCGAATCGTGAAGATCTTAACAAGCACATCTATCTCTACGAGTTATTTCTTCACTTATCCTGAATTGCGGGAACCCAAATTGCCAAAGATCGCTATTGCAGATGTGAAAATAGACCTATCGAAATGCAGCTTCATATTCCCATAGTTCGCAATGTCTTTTATCATTGATTTATAAAACATGCTATTTATGCATGAGCTTTTTCATGCATAATAATGATTATATTTATCTTTGGATGAGGCTCTTTCGACAACTTTATAAACGAAAGAATATTATCATCATCGATCACACATATTTCCGGAAAGCTCTCGTTTTCGGTATGGTGGAATGGATAAGAGACGTTCCGGATGGCTTTCCTGAGGCCGTGGAAAACATTTCGGGCAGATAGGAGAGAAGTCGGGAATTGTGGGATTTAAAGGAGGTTACAAAATTGGCTGAGCAAAAAGCAACCGCAAAAACGTCAGTACTATATGAGGAGACCAGATTATTCGAGCCGTCCAAGGAGCTCGTTGAGAACTCCAACGTCATGAAGTGGATGAAGGAGAAGGGGTTCAAGACAGAAAGGGAGCTGCGCCTCTGGTGCTCTGCTAACTACATCCAGTTCTGGGGTGAGATGGCCAAGACCTATGCCGATTGGTTTGAGCCCTGGTCCTCGACTCTGGAATGGAAGCCACCCTATGCCAAGTGGTTTTTGGGCGGCAAGTGCAACGTGACCTATAACTGCGTGGACAGACACGCAATGGGCGCGAAAAAGGACAAGGTTGCCTACATCTTCGTCCCTGAGCCTACCGAACAACCCACCCAGAAGATCACTTATCTACAGCTCTCCAAGGAGGTCAACAAGTTCGCCAACGGCCTGAAGAGCCTGGGCGTGCAGAAGGGAGACAGAGTCATGTTGTACATGCCCATGATCCCACAATTGCCCATTGCCATGCTCGCCATCGCCAAAATCGGAGCCATTCACTGCATTGTGTTCTCCGGATTTTCCTCCGGCGGCCTGAACAGCAGGATCCTGGATGCCGAGGCCAAAGTGGTTGTGACCGCGGATGGTTTTTACAGGCGCGGCAAGCCACTGCCTCTCAAGCCCAATGTGGATGAGGCTACAGCCAATACTCCATCGGTGCAAAAAGTAATCGTGGTCAAGAGGACGGGCATTGAAGTCCCCATGAAACAGGGCAAAGACATCTACTGGCACGACCTTGTTGCCGGGAAGTCTGAGGAGTGCGAGTGTGAGAAGATGGACTCCGAGGATCGGCTGTTCATCCTGTACACCTCCGGTACTACCGGCAAACCCAAGGGCATCGAGCATGTCCATGGTGGATATTGTGTTGGCCCGGCTCAGACTTTGCATTGGGTCTTCGATATCAAGGACACTGATGTCTGGTGGTGCACAGCCGATATCGGATGGATCACCGGCCACTCCTACATAGTATATGGCCCGCTCGGATTAGGTGCAACAAGCATCATGTATGAAGGCGCTCCCGACTTCCCGGACTTTGGTCGGTGGTTCAAGATCATCCAGGACAACAAGGTCTCCGTCTTCTACACAGCACCCACTGTAGTGAGGATGTTCATGAAGGCAGGAGATCAGTGGCCTAAGATGTACGACATCTCAAGCCTGAGGCTGCTTGGATCCGTAGGCGAGCCCATCAATCCCGAGGCCTGGATGTGGTACAGAAACAACATCGGAGCCGGCAAATGCCAGATCATGGATACCTGGTGGCAGACTGAAACCGGCACCTTCCTGGTGTCTCCTCTGCCCATCACCCCGCTCAAGCCCGGCTCTGCGACCTTCCCGCTGCCCGGGTTCAACATCGATATCCTGGACGAGGATGCCAACCCCGTGCCAGCCGGCTCCGGCGGCAATATAGTGAGCAATACGCCATGGCCGTCCATGCTCAGGGCCTTCTACAAAGACACGGTTAGGTACCAGAAGGAGTATTGGTCCACCTACTGGGAGATCAGGCCCGGCACATATCTGGCCGGCGATAAGGCCACCAAGGACAAGGATGGATACTTCACCATCCAGGGCAGAATCGATGATGTGCTGAAGGTAGCCGGACACAGGCTGTCCAACGCTGAGGTCGAGTCCGCTTTCGTCTCTCATCCCAAGGTTGGCGAGGCTGCTGTCATCGGCAAGCCCGACGAAGTCAAAGGCGAGGTCATCGTGGCCTTCGTTTCCCTCAGAACAGGAATCGAGGGGAGCGATGAGCTGAAGAAGGAACTGGTTAAGCATGTGAGGAAAGCCCTGGGACCATTAGCCAGTCCGGAGGCGATTTACTTCGTCAAGGACGTTCCCAAGACCAGGTCCGGCAAGATCATGCGCCGCGTCATCAAGGCCAAAGCAATGGGCCTTCCCACGGGTGACGTCTCCGCCCTGGCCAACCCAGATGCAGTAGATGCTATTCCGCTCATTACGTGAGCGGGCCCTAACCTTTTTTTAGATTCTTTTTTTATTCCAAATCTAAAACCGCCTTTCTCGACAGTCCTTCTGCTTAGTCTCTCTGAACACCGACCCATTTCGAGATAAATAATGATGTGGAATGTTCATATAGAATAATTATAATATTATAATAAAATAGTTTTATAAATCAAGATTACTACGAAATCTTTCAGTTCCCCTCCTCTTCCGGCCCTAAGTTCCTGAATTAATCAATGTTCTAAAACAAATAGTAATAAATAATTATAATAAACAATAATGAGGATATTATCGCGACAACTTTATAAATGATCAAGTAGGTCTCGATTCGATGTTCCCTGAGCCCCAAAGCGATTAGAAGATGTATAGTCAGGCGAAATGGAGCGAATCTGAAAACTGCTCTTCGGAATATACCTGACTAAATTTGGAGCCAGGAACGCTAGATCTATATCAAAAGGAGGTATGAAATTGGCTGACACAGCAAAAACGGCATCTCTGCAGGAAGAGACCAGGATTTTCAACACCCCGCAGAAGATCATTGAGCATTCCAATGCGTATCAGTGGATGAAGAAGAAGGGTTTCAAGACTGAAACCGAGATGCGCAAGTGGTGCTCGGATAATTACATTGAGTTCTGGGATGAGATGGCTAAGACCTATGCTGACTGGGCCAAGCCCTACACCAAGGTCCTCGACGACTCCGCCAAGCCTTACTACAAGTGGTTCACCGGCGGCAAGATCAATGTAGTCTACAACGCCGTGGACAGACATGCCAAGGGCGCCAAGAAGGACAAGGTTGCCTACCACTTCATAGGCGAGCCAGTCGGCGATAACAGGGATATCACCTACGGCCAGCTCTACACAGAGGTCAACAAGATGGCCAACGCGCTCAAGAGTGTAGGCGTAGTAAAGGGAGACAGAGTAGTCGCATACCTGCCCATGATCCCCGAGCTGCCCATCACCATGCTCGCATGCGCCAAGATTGGAGCCATTCACACTATAGTCTTCTCCGGATTTTCCTCCGGTGGTTTGAACAGCAGGGTTAACGATGCTGAGGCCAAGGTTGTCGTCACAGCCGATGGATTCTTCAGGCGCGGCAAGCCACTGCCACTCAAGCCCAACGTAGATGAAGCCATGAAGACTGCACCCTCCGTCAAGAAGGTAGTAGTCGTCAAGAGAACCGGCGTCTCCGTCCCCATGCAAGAAGGACGCGATGTCTATTACGATGACTTCGTAAAGAGCCAGTCCGCAGAGTGCGAGACCGTTATGCTCGACCCAGAGGACAGGCTGTTCATTCTGTACACCTCCGGCACAACCGGCAAGCCCAAGGGTATTGAGCACGTTCACGGCGGCTACGCTGTCGCTCCGGCTCAGACCGCCGCATGGGTACTGGATATCCATGACGATGATGTCTTCTGGTGCACCGCAGACTGCGGCTGGATCACAGGTCATAGCTACGTAGTATACGGCCCACTCTGCCTCGGCGCCACCACCATACTGTACGAAGGCTCTCCGGACTTCCCCGATCTGGGCCGCTGGTGGTCCATAATTGAGAAGTACGGCGTATCTATTCTGTACACCGCACCCACAGCCATCAGAATGTTCATGAAGACCGGCGAGGCCTTTGTGAAGAAGTACAACCTGTCCACAATCAGGATCCTGGCCTCAGTCGGCGAGCCGCTGAACCCAGAAGCCTACATGTGGTACCGCAAGAACATCGGCGCAGACCAGGCACCCATCATAGACACCTGGTGGCAGACTGAGACCGGATGCCACGTCATTTCCCCACTGGTCATGACACCCGAGAAGCCCGGTTCCGTATGCTTCCCACTGCCCGGATTCAATGTAGACATATTCGATGAAGATGCCAACTCCGTGCCACTCGGCTACGGCGGCAACATCGTTCAGAAGACTCCCTGGCCAAGCATGCTCCGTGCCTTCTTCAGAGATGAAGTCAGGTACAAGAAGGAGTACTGGGACATGTACTGGCAGGTCAAGCCCGGCACATACCTCGCTGGCGACAAGGCCACCCGTGATAAGGATGGCTACTGGTGGATCCAGGGCCGCATTGACGATGTGCTGAAGGTAGCCGGACACAGAATCTCCAACGCTGAGGTCGAGTCCGCCGCCGTTTCTCACCCCAAGGTCGCAGAGGCAGCCGTTATCGGCCAGCCCGATGAGGTCAAGGGCGAGAAGATCGTCGCCTTCGTCATACTCAGGGATGGCGTTGCTGAGTCTCCCGAGCTCGCGAAAGAGATCTCCACCCACGTCCGCAAGGTACTGGGTCCAGTCGCTTACCCCGACAAGGTCTACTTCGTGAAGGATGTCCCCAAGACCAGGTCCGGCAAGATCATGCGCCGTGTCATCAAGGCCAAGGCCCTGGGCAAGGAGACCGGAGACCTGTCTGCTCTGGCCAACCCAGAGTCTGTAGACAGCATCCCACGCATTGATCTGTAAGTGGGATATCACCCTCCCTTTTTTTTGGTTGTCTTTCTCACTCGAAAGTCTTTTCCAGTTGCTTGGCGGGCACTATTTTCCATCAGACGAGAGTTTCCGGAGATGAAATGGCTATCCTCTCGCAACTTGAAGTACATGAGGTCTCTTGCTGAAGCCTATCCAGACGAGCCAATTGTGCAAGAGGTGCTTGCACAAATTACCTGGTACCACAACATGACGATCCTCGACAAGGTAAAGGATCCAGTTGCCAGGGACTTCTATATCCAGAGCACGATCTCACAATGGTTGGAGCAGAAATGTTCTTGTCCACCAGATCGAGAGTGGCCTCTATGAGCGACAGGGGCGAGCCCTGGTCAACTTTGACCGAACGCTTCCTGCCACGCAGTCTGAACTGGCCAGGCAGATTCTCAAAGATCCTTGCAACTTTGATTTCCTGACTCTTGGAGGGCATTTCTTAACAAATAAGAATATAAAATGAAGAATTTCCTTCTAAATCCATCTTTAAAGACCGTTATGGATAATTCAGTCTAAAAGCAAATATATCATCATAAATAGGGCACGACAAATTTATATCCATAGAAAGAGACTGGGAATAGGTGTTAAAAAGGCATTTGAACATCCATTACAATTTGATATGAAAAAATAAGAATTATAGGAGATATAAATGCCTTTTAGCTTGCAAATAGTATAAGGCGATTTGAAATGGTTGATAAAAAATCGGAAAAATCTGTTCAGACCCCGAAAGATGGTCTTTATTATCCGCCAGAGGAACTTGTCGAGAACTCCAATGTCATGCAGTGGATGAAGAAGAAGGGCATGAAATCGGAGAGCGAGATGAGGGCCTGGTGCTCCAAAAACTATGTCCAATTTTGGGACGAGATGGCCCGCACCTATGCGGACTGGTTTGAGCCCTATAAGCAAACTCTGGAATGGAAAGCGCCAAATGCCTCATGGTTCATGGGCGGTAAGATCAATGTGGCCTACAACGCCGTGGACAGACACGCCAGCTCCTGGCGCCGCAATAAGCTGGCCTATATCTTCGTTGGAGAGCCCGTCGGCGACGTCCGCAAGATCACTTACTTCGAGCTCAACCGAGAGGTCAACAGGTTTGCCAATGCCCTCAAGAGCATGGGCGTCAAGAAGGGCGACCGCGTGGGCATGTATCTACCCATGATTCCAGAGCTGCCTATATCCATGCTCGCTTGTGCAAAATTGGGCGCCATACACGTAGTAGTATTCTCCGGATTTTCTGCAGGAGCAGTGCGAGATCGTTTACAGGACAGCGAGCCTAAGGTTCTTGTCACCTGCGACGGCTCCTACCGTAGAGGAAAGCCTCTGGCCACCAAGCCCCAGGCGGATGAGGCCATAAAGGGCCTGGACTGCATCCAGAAGGTAATAGTGGTAAAGAGGAACGGTCAGGAGACGGCCATGCAGGAGGGCCGCGATGTCTGGTGGGATGAGTTCGTTGCCGGCCAGCCCGGCACATGCGAGACAGTTCCCATGGAGTCCGCGGACCCGCTCTTCATCCTCTATACCGCAGGCGCGGGTGGCAAGCCGCGCGGGATAGTGCACACTCATGCCGGCACGTGCGTTGGACCGGCCTTTACCACATCGTGGGTGTTTGATATCAAGGATACGGATGTCTACTGGTGCACAGCTGATATCGGATGGATCACCGGACATAGCTACATCGCCTACGGGCCGCTCTGCCTGGGAGCAACAAGCATAATGTACGAGGGCTCACCCGACTATCCTGACTTCGGCCGGTGGTTTTCGATCATCGAGGAGTATGGAGTCTCTGTGATCTATACCGCACCTACTGCTATCAGGATGTTCATGAACGAGGGGCCCGAGTGGCCTCAGAAGTATAACCTCTCTACCGTCCGGCTCATGGGCTCTGTTGGTGAGGCCATGAACCCCGATGCCTTTGTATGGTGGAGAAAATATGTGGGCGGCGGATCTGCGCCTATCATGGATACCTGGTTCCAGAGCGAGACCTGCGCTCAGGTTATCGCGCCCCTGCCCATAACTCCGCTCAAGCCCGGATCGCCTTCCTTCCCCTTGCCTGGATACAATGTGGAGGTAGTGGATGACAAAGGTTTGCCGGTGGCCGCGGGCATCACGGGAGACATCATCATAACCGAGCCCTGGCCGTCCATGCTCAGGGAGATCTATCACGACCCGGCCCAGTACATCGAGACCTACTGGTCCACCTTCCCGGGCAAGTATTTCTCCGGAGATAAGGCCCGCGTAGACCAGGACGGCTACATCTGGGCACTGGGCCGGGGAGACGATGTTCTCAAGGTGGCAGGCCATAGGATCTCCAATGCCGAGGTAGAGGCTTCGGCTGAGAAGCACCCCGCAATATCTGCTGCGGCTGTCGTGGGCAAGCCTGACAAGGTGAAAGGCGAGAGCATAGTAGTATTCGCCGTTCTGAAACCAGATGTCCAGGGTGACGCCAACTTGCAGAAGGATATCAAGAACTTCGTGCGGAAGACCCTGGGGCCAATCGCCATACCCTCTGATGTCATCTTTGTGACAGACATTCCCCGGAATAAGGCAGGAAAGCCGGTGCGCCCCCTTATTAAAGCCAAGGCGCTCGGACAGCCTTTGGGAGACACATCTGCTGTCGTCAATCCCCAGGCCCTCGACCAGATCCCGCTCGTGAAGTAGAGCCTGGTCCAACATCTTTTTTTCGCTTGGAGAGCAACTTAAAATATTATCGAGCTAATTTATATCATATGAAAACTATAATCTTGTGGTGAGAGCATGGGCGATACTATTGAAGTATCCAGGGAAGCCTTCGAGCCGATAATTGATCTGGTCAAACTCGGCCTGTTCAAGGACGAGAAAGAGGCGTTGAGGAATCTTGTACTGGATCCTGGCAGTGGCAAAGGTTCGTTACTTTGATTCCAAGATCTCTGAGATGAGATCGATTTACAAAATGAGCTTCAATGATTTCAAGCATCGCATCGAAGAGCAGAAGGGTGTTGAGGTCTTCGAAGAATGGGATGATTTCATTATCTGGGACAGCTATGAATCGGCCCGGACTTACTGGGCGAAAGTTGAGACCAGATTAAAGGGCAATGAGGAATGAAGGTTCAGGATATCCTGGACGCTCTATCCACCAGTGAGATCGTCCAGGAGCTAATGGTACTCGTTTTGGTAGAAGATCCGGGAAAACCTGGCATTGCGCGCCAAAGCATCTTTGAAAGGCGGATATGTTTGTATATCACCGAGGCTTTCGGAAAAGGCTTCAGAAGCTATTCCTACCATATCCAAAAGGATGGTAAGATGGTTCGAAGATGGGACAACGCCCCACATTGGCCGGAAAGGAAAACATTTCCCCACCACTATCACCTTCACAGTGAGAAAGAGGCGCTGGAATGCCGGGAATTTTTTGCTATAGATGTACTCCAGGAAATTAGAGACCTCATCAAAAGCGAAGGCTGTTAATGATCACAGAAAACTCATTATACTCTTGATCCCCAAGTATTTCCCGACCCCACGCCAGAGCTACTCTGGCAATCGAGATATATCCGCTTCGCCAAAACCCTTGTCCATGAAGATCGGAATCGTGGTCTCCGACCCGAAGGATTGGACAGCCCAGGCCCTGCTGGCCTCATTCTCCAGAAAAGGCATAGATGCATTTTTCCTTGATTTCTCCGAGCTTATCGCCTCCATTGGCGACGATCCCGTTCTTCAGAGCTGCGGCATCGATCTCCTGGACCTGGACTGCCTGGTAGTCCGGGATCTGGGCAGAAGGGGCGCAGTCGATGTCTCCTTTCGTTTTGAGGTGCTGCAATACCTCGTGCAAAAGGGCATTCCCGTCATCAATCCGCCCGAGGCCATCGCCCGGGCGGCGAATAAGTTCGCCACCTCCAGAGTGCTGCACGACAGGGGTGTGCCCACTCCCAGGACGATCGTAACTACCAGTCCGGAGGAGGCCGAAGAGGTTCTGCGGAATTTTGGTGAGGCGGTCTCCAAACCCCTCTTCGGCTACAAGGGCCGGGACATTCTTCTCTTAAAGAGCGGCGACTCGTCAGATCTGGCCCGGCTGAGGAGCATTGTGCAGGATCAGGGGCTGGTTTACCTGCAGGAGTTCGTTGCAACTGCCGCCGCCCCCCGCGACATCCGGGCCTTTGTTGTGGATGGTAAGACCCTGGGCGCCATATTTCGCGTTGCCCCGCCGGGGCAGTGGATCAGCAATCTGGCCCGCGGCGGCCGGGCTCTGGCCTGCCCTCTCACGGAAAAGCTGGAGGATCTGGCGGCAAAAGCTGCCCGGGCCGTAGGCGCGACTTACTGCGGTGTGGATCTACTGGAAACCCATCATGGTTTATCGGTCATTGAGGTGAATGGAACGCCCTCCGGAAAAGGGATCTTTGATGCCCTGCGGATTGATGTGACTGAAGCGATAGCAGACCACGCAATCGGGCTTCTGGATTCAAGACGGTAAGAGAAAAGCATCAAAATTGTTATCTACGAGGCCGTCAAGCCAAGAGCCATGTTTACGATACTCACCGGTGCACAGTTTGGTGATGAGGGCAAGGGCAAGGTAATAGATCTTCTGGCAGAGAATTACGACATCGTTGTTCGCTTCCAGGGTGGCGACAACGCTGGCCATACCGTGGTCGTGGGCGGCAAGAAGTATAAGCTTCATCTGGTCCCGAGCGGAGCCATCTTCGGCCGCAGGCTGCTGATCGGTCCCGGGGTGGTGTTGAATCCCAGAGTCCTATGGAATGAGGTTCAGACCCTCGAATCAGAGGGTATCAAGCTCGATCTAGGCATCGATGCCAAGACAACGATCATCATGCCCTATCACATAGAGCTGGATAACCTCCGGGAGAAGGCGAGGTCCGTGAAGATAGGCACTACCAACCGGGGCATTGGATTTGCTTATGTGGACAAGATCGCTCGCGAGGAGGTTCAGATGGGAGACCTCATAGATCCGGCCTTGCTTG
>Ga0182011_10002803_pt1 | contig 14550 bp, 16 predicted proteins | sample 711E1DmetaG_FD_120481 | JGI IMG/M metagenome (GOLD analysis project Ga0182011, IMG submission 120481) | Permafrost microbial communities from Stordalen Mire, Sweden - 711E1D metaG | ecosystem: Environmental > Terrestrial > Soil > Wetlands > Permafrost | place: Sweden: Stordalen | collected... | reverse complement strand
GCTTTTAATTCCACTATGTCAAAGTTATACAAATGAGGCAAGAAAATCAAACATCAAGAGTATTCTTTTCTTGATTGACTTAGAGGTGTTTTTTCAATATATTTTTAAACCAACTCTTTATGGAGTTGGTTTTTTTGTGTAGTAATCCCGACGCTATTGGGGTGTAGCCAAGCGGTAAGGCAGCGGCCTTTGGAGCCGCCACTCCCAGGTTCGAATCCTGGCACCCCAGCAAAAAATATCTGGAATAAAAATGTTCTTTGTTTACGTTCTGCAAAGTCAAAGAGATAAAAAATTCTATATCGGACAGACGAGGTATCTCACTGATCGATTGGAAAAACATAGTACAGGAAGAGTTCCTGCAACGAAAAGGAGAATTCCTTTATCTCTCGTCTACTCCGAGGAATTGCAGACTCGAAGTGAAGCAGTGCAGAGAGAACGATTTTTGAAAAGTTTAAACTTTAATAAAATCTTTAAAAAGATTATTGGTGTACAGTTTTAACTCAGTCAGCTTAGAGTATCCCGCCCTGCGGGACTCGCCAGGTTCAAAGCCTGGCACACCGGCGTGGTTTTGTTATTTTAGAAAGAGAAACAAAGTGAAAATAATCGAAATAGGAAGTTGATGAGCGAATTGAAGATTTTTTCGGGACGAGCAAACCGCCCATTGGCTGAACAAATCTGCAAGGAAGCACATGTTCCTCTTGGTGCAGCTTCTATCCAAACATTTAGCGATGGCGAGCTTTGGGTCAAGTATGTAGAGAATATACGTGGCGATGATGTCTTTATTATTCAACCGACACAGCCCCCTGCAGAGAACCTCATGGAGTTGTTGATTATGCTTGATGCAGCAAAACGTGCATCAGCAAAACGCGTTACAGCGGTAATTCCCTATTTCGGATATGCACGTCAGGATAGAAAAGACCAACCTCGCGTGGCAATCAGCGCGAAGCTGGTTGCAAATTTAATTACGAAAGCCGGCGCTGACCGTGTCATAACGATGGATTTACATACAGCACAAATCCAGGGATTTTTTGATATTCCCATGGATCATTTATATTCATCGGCGGTACTTATTGAATGTTTCAAAAAGATGAATATTTCAAATCTTGCGATTGCTTCTCCGGATGTTGGAAGTATCAAAATGGCGCGTTCCTATGCCAAACGGCTTGGCGCAGATTTAATTCTTATAGACAAACGCCGGCCAAAGCCCAATGAAGCGGAAATAATGAATATTATCGGCAATGTTGAAGGAAAGAATATCCTTATTGTTGACGATTTGATCGACACAGGCGGAACATTTGTGAATGCAGCGCAAGCATTGCGCAACAATGGAGCGAAGGAAATTTTCGGAGCTTGCACACATCCGGTCTTATCCGGCAAGGCGTACAAACAAATAGAAGGATCTGTCGTCAAGAAAGTAGTCGTCACGGATACTCTTCCGTTAAAACAACCATGTGAGAAGATCCAGATTCACTCGATAGCTCACATATTTGCGGAAGCGATTCTTCGTACACACCGGAATGAATCCATCAGCTCACTATTCGATATTGATAAAGACAAGACTTAACAAGGAGATAGACGATGTCTGAAATAACTCTCACTGCGGAAATTAGAAAAAACGTCGGCAAACGTGTCACCGCTACACGTAAAGCAGGCAAGGTGCCTGGGATCTATTACGGACATGGACAACAAAACATTCCCGTGTCAATGCCCGTGCTGATGCTTACACCTTTATACTCTAGTTCAGAGACACATGTTATCAATTTAAAATTAGATGATGGTTCATCTCACTTATGCGTTTTAAGGGATGTGCAGCTTGATCCCATCACGGAAAAACCCGTTCATTTCGATCTGTTTGGTCTGAATGAGAACGAATCGCTCACCATCGAAATCCCGGTGAAGCTTACAGGTGGTATTCCTAAAGGCGTCCTCGAAGGCGGAATCTTGCAGCACGTTTTACACAAACTCGAAGTCTCGTGTCTACCAAAATACATTCCAGATCACATAGAAATTAATGTGGAAAACCTGGCTATTAACCATTCTGTTCACGTAAAAGATTTGGCTCTTCCCAATGTCATTATTATGGAAAACGCAACCAGCACGATTGTTGCCGTTGTTCCTCCTGTTGTCGTGAAAGAGCCGGAACCGACAGTCGCCGCTGTTCCGACTGCCGAAGCACTTGCTGAACCTGAAGTTATTTCCAAGGGCAAGAAGGACGAAGAAGGTGTTGAAGAGACTGATGACAAGAAGAAACCCGAGGAAAAGAAGAAAGCGGACGAGAAGAAAAAGTAATTATTTGCTCATCAAATTTATATGGTTCTCATTGTCGGTTTGGGAAATCCGGGAAATAAATATTTCCGGACGAGACATAATGTGGGTTTCATGGTTGCCGATCAGCTTGCCGCATCTATGGACACGCAATTCCATGCCGGCAAGGGCGAGTTTTGGCTGGCGCAATGTTCTTTGAAGAATGCCGAGATCACAGTATTAAAACCGGTGACCTCTATGAATAACAGCGGCATAGCTGTTCAGGATTATGTGGAACGAGAACAAATACCTTTTGAAAACATTTTGGTAATCTGTGATGATTTTCAATTGCCTCTCGGAACAATTCGACTCCGCAAAATTGGTTCTGACAGCGGCCATCATGGATTGTCGTCGATAATATATCATCTACAGACGGACCAATTTGCAAGACTGCGGTGCGGGATTGCCTCCGCTCGCATGCCGCTAGAGAAATCGAAAATGAAAGATTTCGTGCTCGACAGCTTTCATGAGTCCGAGATACGTATAGTGGAAAATATGGTTGGGCGGGCTCAGGATGCCTGTAAGTCGTTTATTCTCGATGGCATTGACCAAGCAATGAATAGTTTTAACGCCAAACCTACGGAAGATTTATTTACTTAAATAACCCTGCCCCTTCATTTGAAAACTAATTTCAAATTGAACGGGCCTCTTTATCACATGTCCAAAGGGAACATATCTATGGAACAAAAGAAAAATATATACGAGGCCACGTTTATTGTGAACGCCGGCCTCGACGACCCGCAGATCGATGCTATTATCGATAAAGTGCAGGAAGTCGTCACAAAAAACAACGGCGAAATCATGGAGCTGGCTAAATGGGGACGCAAGAGATTTGCCTATCCCATTAAAAAGAAAAATAATGGTTTTTATGTCGTCATTGAATTCAAGTCTTCCGGTGATCTCGTTGCACGTCTTGAGCGGCACTTCCTGCTCGAAGAAAACATCATTCGGTTCCTTATCATTGGATTAGATAAAAAAGCGCTTCAAGCCCGCATATCCGGGACCGATCTGATGAAACTATCAGCGCCCGTAACTCCGTCCACAAGTGGATCGCCGCTTGTTGCAGCTGTTCCTGCAGCAGAGTCTGTTGTTCCTGCGGCTTCAGAACCTCCAATAGATATCAAAACCCCCAACGAAGCTTGATACTCATGACGAAAGATAAGGAAGGAAAAAAATAATGGCTATGTCATCTCAGCAAAGAACATCAAATTCACGAAGTCCACAACGAGGATCTCAAAGTGGACCACATCGCGGAGGACCAGGAGGAGGATATCGCCGAGACTCTTCTCCGGATGGGCAGCGATCCACGAATCGTCAGCAACAACAGCGGAAGAAACGAACATGCAGATTCTGTGATTCAAAAGATGTCTATATCGATTACAAAAATGAGAAACGCCTACAGCGCTTCGTTTCGGAACAAGGGAAAATTATCCCGCGCCGGATCACCGGTACATGCGCGCACCATCAACGCCAGCTTGTTACCGCGATCAAACGTGCACGGCACTTGGCATTGATTTCATTCGTCAATGATGCTGTGAGTTAAGTGATTCTCATCAAGAATGCTGTGTAAAAGGAGTGTACTATGAAAGTAATTTTAAGAAAAGATTCTGAAAAGCTCGGTCACGTCAGCGAAGTAATCTCTGTCAAAGACGGATACGCGCGCAATTATCTTATACCTCGCGGCATCGCATATGAAGCGACCGATGGCAGTCTTCATCAGTTAGAAGAGGAAAACAAGCAGCAATCTCGTCGCACCGATAAAGAGCATACTCAGGCGGAAGCTCTTGCTGCGAAACTTGAGAAAGTTTCCATCACCATTAAAATGAAAGTTGGCGAAGAAGAAAAACTTTTTGGGTCCGTAACCGCTCAGATGATTGCTGAGGCACTCATCGAGAAAGAAATTACACTGGATAAGCGGCAGATCGAACTTGAAGAGCCTCTCAAAGCCCTCGGTATTTACGATGTTCCCGTCAAACTCACCGGCGGAGTGAGCAGTAAAATCAAGGTGTGGATCGTACGGGAATAACACAACGTTCCTTCTCTTTATTCACAAATAGAAAAAGGCAGCACTCTACGCTGCCTTTTTTCTTGGTTATGCAGGGATTTATTTTATCCAAATGAATGTTTCATGAATAAGAAGCGCTTGTTTTTATGACAGTGTATCCTTCAATGATTTTCGTTCATGGAAGTTGAGCACAGAAGAAAGAAATATTATGGCAGAAAAAACGCACCAGCAGCTTGATGAAGTGACAATTCGTTTTGCCGGAGACTCCGGTGATGGAATGCAGTTAACAGGCACTCAGTTCACGAACACCGCCGCTTTTCTCGGCAATGATTTAAGCACGCTGCCCGATTATCCTGCTGAAATTCGCGCACCGCAGGGAACAACGAATGGCGTGAGCGGATTTCAAATTCATTTTGGAAGCGTCGAAATTAATACTCCCGGTGATTTTTGCGACGTGCTCGTTGCTATGAACGCTGCCGCACTCAAAGTGAATCTTCCATGGCTCGTAAAAGGCGGTTCCATTATACTCAATCTCGACGGTTTTAACGATAAGAATGTGAAACTTGCCGGATATACCGCCAATCCTCTGAAAGACGGCTCGCTCTCCGATTATCAAGTATTTGAAGTGGATATTACCAAGTTGACGACCATTGCACTTCAGGAGATGAACCTTTCCAGCAAACTTGTCGACCGTTCTAAAAACTTTTTTGCATTGGGAATGATGTACTGGATGTATAATCTTCCCCTTGAAACGACGCTCAAGTGGATATCGGAAAAGTTCGAAAGTAAACCAGATATTCGCGATGCGAATACTCGTGTTCTGAAGGCAGGATGGAACTACAGCGAGACGACGGAAATTTTTAAAGTCCGGTATCAAATCGCACCTGCAAATCTTAAACCTGGAAATTATCGTAATATCACCGGCAATCAAGCTGCCGCCTGGGGATTGATGACGGCAGCAAAAAAAGCAAATCTGGAACTCTTTCTCGGCAGTTATCCAATCACACCGGCAAGCGAAATTCTGCATGAACTTTCCATGTACAAAAACTTTGGGGTGAAAACTTTTCAAGCAGAAGATGAAATTGCAGGAATCACATCTGCGATTGGAGCATCGTTTGCCGGAGCGTTAGGCGCAACGACCACAAGCGGACCCGGTCTCGCGCTGAAAACTGAAGCGTTGGGACTTGCCGTCATGGTAGAACTGCCGCTGGTTGTTGTGGATGTGCAGCGCGGAGGACCAAGCACAGGGTTGCCGACGAAAACAGAACAAGCTGATTTGCTTCAGGTAGTGTATGGTCGCAACGGCGAAGCCCCTATTCCCGTCATTGCCGCTGCGACACCGGCAGATTGTTTCAACGCTGTATTTGAATCTGCCCGGATCGCGATTAAATATATGACTCCTGTTATTTGCTTGTCGGATGGTTATCTCGGCAATGGCTCTGAACCATGGTTCATTCCGGATTACGGAAATCTTCCGGATATCTCCCCGCATTTTATAACGAATCCCGAAGGATTTTCCCCGTACTCGCGGGATAAAGAAACACTTGCACGGCCCTGGGCAATCCCCGGCACACCCGGACTGGAGCACCGCATTGGCGGGTTGGAAAAAAAGAACATCACGGGGAATATCGATTACTCACCGAAGAATCATGATCTTATGGTTCACTTGCGCGCAGAAAAAATTGCGCGTATTGAAAACGACATTCCGCTGGCAGAAATTGAAGGTGACCAGCGAGGCGATGTGTTGGTGGTTGGCTGGGGGAGTACGTATGGAGCAATTAGAACCGCAGTGCAGCGCCATCGCTTGAAAGGACATTCTGTTTCACATTTACACCTGCGATACATCAGTCCAATGCAAAAGAATGTTGGCGCAATCCTGTCTCAGTTCAAAATCATTTTAGTCCCGGAATTAAACCTGGGTCAACTGATCAAGATCTTGAGATCGAATTATCTTGTGCCGGCAATTGGACTGAATAAAATAATGGGGTTGCCATTCCAGGCTGAAGAAATTGAAATGAAAATTGCCGAGCTTTTACAAGGAAACAAATCATGAACGAACTTATTCAAAATATTCCCTTGCAGGCGACTGCATCAGGAACCTCCAAATTCACATCAAAGAATTTGCAAAGCGATCAAGAAGTGCGATGGTGTCCGGGATGCGGCGATTATTCGATCCTGGCACAGGCACAGCGCATTATGCCGGAATTAGGAATTCCAAGGCATCAAATAGTTTTCATCTCCGGAATCGGCTGTTCCAGCCGTTTTCCCTATTATATGAATACATACGGATTTCATAGTATTCATGGACGTGCAACATCCATCGCGTCAGGCGTAAAACTTGCACGGCCGGATCTTTCCGTCTGGGTAGTTACCGGAGACGGTGATGGCATGAGTATCGGCGGTAATCACTTGATCCATCTACTTCGCCGCAATATCGACGTCAAAGTTCTTTTATTCAACAATCAAATTTACGGATTGACAAAAGGACAATATTCTCCAACTTCAGAAAAAGGAAAGGTTACCAAGTCAACACCGTTCGGTTCACTGGATTACCCCTTCAATCCCATATCTCTCGCTCTTGGCGCCAGCGCAACGTTCGCTGCACGAACAATTGATCGAGATCAAAAGCACCTGCAGATGATTCTCAAACGCGCTGCGGAACATGTCGGAACATCCTTTATTGAAATATATCAAAACTGCAGCGTTTTCAACGACGGAACTTTCTCCCAATTCACCGATAAGGAGATAAAAGACGATAACGTAGTATCTCTTGAACACGGTAAACCGCTTATCTTCGGTAAAGAGAAAGACAAAGGCATCCGATTGAATGGTTTTACTCCTGAGGTCGTCTCGCTGAAAGATGGTAAACATTCTGTAAATGACTTGCTTGTGCATAACGAGAATGACACAACACTTTCATTTATTCTTGCAGATATGACGTACCACACGCATCTGCCTCGCCCCCTTGGTGTGTTTCTTTCGATTGAACGACCGACCTATGAAGCCGAAATGCAGCGTCAAATTGAATTCTCCAAAGAGAAACAAGGTGAAGGAAACATGGATGCGCTCTTACATTCCGGCGAGACTTGGACTATTCAATAATATTTTTCTATCTTTTACAGAGAGGTGTGGTTTCAAAGATGAGATCACACCTTTTTTCTGCCAATAGAGATTTAAAGAATACGGGAATTCACATTGCCAGTTCAATTTGAAACATTCCGGACATTTATTGAATCGAATACACGTTTTGTCCTGACGACGCATGTCAACCCGGATGGCGACGGCATCGGCACCGAAGTTGCACTCGCAGTCTATCTCCAGAAATTAGGAAAACATGCTACCATAATAAATTACAGCGCGACACCCGAAAATTATCTCTTCCTTGCAAAACTGCATCCTATCCTTCAATTCGAACCATCCAAACATATAGAAATAATAGAAAATGCGGAAGTTATTATCATCCTGGACACAAATCAGCTGGAGAGATTAGTGACGATGAAGCCAGTTCTTTTAATGAGCCAGGCCATTAAAATCTGCATCGATCACCACCTTGAACCGGGAGAATTTGCCGATCTCTTCATCCTTGATGAATCTTCTACGGCTACTGGAGAAATTGTCTACAGGCTTTTGAGTTACTTAACCGGACGCAGTGTCGATCGCGAAACGGCTATTGCCCTCTATACAGCGATTATGACGGACAGCGGATCATTTCGGTATCCGAAAACCGATCCGGAAACTCATAAAATTGCAGCCCACCTTATTCAAATGGGAGCAGATCCTGTTGCCATTTACGAACATGTCTATGAACGCGGCTCCATCAATCGCGTGCGCTTACTGGGATTAGCGCTGGCAAATATGCAAACAACACACGATGGGAAACTTGCCTACCTCGTTCTTACACGCGAAATGTTTGAGGTGACCGACACATCGGAAACCGACTCCGAGGCATTTGTACCATACACGTTGACGATCGATAAAGTTCAGATTGGATTGATGTTTTCGGAGATGGACGGTATGGTCAAAGTAAGTTTCCGTTCCAAAGGTGATATCTGGATTAATGAATTAGCAAAAGAATTCGGTGGGAACGGACATAAGAACGCAGCCGGTGCCCATATTCCCCATGCACAAATGGATGAAATTGTTTCGCAGGTGCTGGAGCATGCCGGTTCGTATATTATTTAATAAAGAATGGCAGAAAGTATTCATTCACATGTAAATAAAGAAGGCGCTTAATTATTAAGCACCTTCTTGCGATGAAGTTATATCCTAATTTATTGAGGCTGTTTAATTTGTCCAAAAGGAAGTTGGAATTGTCGTATTATCTACCCAACTTTGAATCGTAAATGGTGTCTTTGGATAACCTTTCGGCTGCATCGTTCGAAGATTATTATCCCAATCATAGTCTTTAAGAAAACCATTAGCGCCAAAACCCTGACCAACAGCATTTCGCGTTTTTTGTTGTATTCCACCAACCATATGCAATGTTCCATCGCTTGGTCGTGAAGAATAATTCTCAGCACCAAAACCGCCGGTCTGGCTGAACAAAGAAGCATCAATAGTGACATTTTTCAGCTCGGTTCCATCATTAGTTGTGTGTCCATTGCTAGTTGTAGTAGTATTATCATGGTTAACATATTGTGAAACTAAAATATTATTTGTAGCAACTATGCCTAACATATCATTGGATGTATTGCCGGGGTTTTGCGAGGAAGGTGGAGCATCTTTATAAGTAACCGACCCATCAAGCCATACCGAACTTAATCCAGAATTCACTGGGTTGCCGCTCACAATCTTCGATGTATCGATGCAACCAAGAGTAATTTGTCCGTCTAATACTCCCTTTACATGAAGCTCTCCATTTTCAACAAGCAGAACACCACTCGAAGTCAATGCAGCAACGTTTGCATATGTTGTGCACTTTGGCGCTGGAGTACCTCCTGAATAACTGGAAGTGACAAGTGTTGAATTGGTTGTATACCCCCATACATTTACTGCTGTTGTGCTTGAGCTTGCGTTTGTGCCTGTGTTTGCAGGCGCGGTTCGTACCGTTACTCCTCCACTACTTAAAAATTCAACATAGACGTCCAAACCATCATAAAATTTACCACCTGCCGAAGTCACTCCATATTTTTTTAGATCTGTAAGATCCGTTGGTATTGATAAATCAGCGTAAGATGATCCTTGCTCAAAATTTGGCGTCCCACTCACTATTTTAACACCTCCCTTTGTTGTCACCTTACCTTTAAAATCTGGAGTTCCATCAATATATAATTTATCCTGTGTGTGTAATCTGCCCCTGCATACTTCACCTGTCTGCCATTCAATTGATTGTTCATTCACGCTATAAAAAACATATTGAGCAAAAGCATTACCTTGCACTCTTACGCTTGTTACCATTCTTAAACTATCCTGCTGACCAGTGAGAGTGTAACAGCCTGCTATTGGATAACTTCCAGTGATATATAAACTATCTCCATCTGAAGCGGTCATTCGAAATATATGTATTGTGAATGTCCCTTGATGAAAAGGATCATTACTGCATAGAAAAGTGTCTATGGCAACGGGTGGAGGATTTAGAAGCGCAAAAGAAATAGCTACATTGGCAGCGCCTTCTAAAGCAAGTCCCGCTTGTTCAATATTGGCATAAGCAGAATATTTTTGATATGCTGTTGTTGTTGCTGTTGATAATCTATAACCCATCATCATAAAAGTTAAATTAAATGCGACAACCAACATTAATGATGTGCGGCCCATGACTTTTCTCCTTACACCTTATTGTGGAAATTGCAGCGAGTTATTCCTGGATATTGTGCGCAATTGACGCCATACCATTTGATATTCTAATGTATCACCCGCTTGCGTATACTGTGGTTTCAACTTAAAAGGACTTTCAAGCTGTATCGTGACTGACACCGGTCCAATATTTCCACAAGGATTCGGATTAGCAGTAGAAACCATAGGAAGAGCAAGTAAAGGAAGATTAGGATTATAACAACTCCAATAACCGAGTTTAAATTGAGTAACTCCGAGATTCATCCGAGTTGTTACACCGTCGACAATCCTATCTAAATAACGAATATTTGTATTATTGGGGGCGCTGAACACTGTCCCCGTTCCTGCTGGTTCGAACACCCATTCCACGACATTGGGAACGCCGGTCGCATTACCCGGTAGAAATGCTCTAAATTTTAAATCGTTTACATCGGCTAACTGTACTCCACCATCAGGATCATAAACGCCGGCCCCAACGTGCTTAAGATCGTCTTCTAACATGACAGTAAGCACGACCATATTTCTTTGCAATAAATAATTTGAAGTATAAGCGAATGAAGACTCCGAAGTGCCTGCGTTAAGCCGCAATGCCATAAGCAAGAGCAACCCAAAAGTAATCATTGAACCAATAATGTCTAAAAACGTTGAAGATCCCATAGTATCCTCTTATTTATAAAAGCCCATAATGTATGACATTTGAACTGTGTCAACACCTGACCGACCGCCACCTTCTTGACCTTCGAATACACTACGATTTATTGAGCTATTCACTTTAACATCCATCTGTTTGAGCCATGTTGCGTTTGCAGTAGTTTTAGCATACGGCGGAAACTGGTTGATATAGTACACACTTGCAGTAACATGAAAATTATCAACACCAGTTATAAGCGTGTCTTCCACAAAACCATTGTAATCATCGAAGTCGTCATAGGTATTATCCTGACCTTGCAATTCACCGCCTCCATCCCGTCCTAAAAGTCCAGGGTCTGTCGCATCTGCTGTAGGTATATTTGGCGGTTGCGGCATAGGAATATTTATAAAGATAAGTCCGCCAACAGTTTTTTCGTCCCAATCCAACTCCGATGCTCTTTGAATATACGAAGTCGCTAAGGAAACAGCATAAATACCTAATTCTGTTTGTTGTAAAATTGTACTACTATTCAAACTATTACGATTTACAGTTAAAACTGTTGTACCAAGGAGGATTAAAGCTAGGATCGTTAACATAGTTTGTCCGGTATTCATACTTCCTCCTTCACATCCACTAGTTACAAAATTTTTAATTCACTTATTTTTATTCTTTGTTCCGGAATTTGCGACCTGAAAAAAATAATTTATAACATTTATTACTCTTTTGAACTGCTTGAGTGTACAAAAGCCCGTTATTAAAATCAAGTACCGCTGTCACATATAAAAAAAATCAGCATTATTTACCTTCGAAACTATTTTTTCAAGGAAACAATTTTGTCTGTTCATAAAAAAAATAATCCTGCAGTATTCTAACAAATCTTGTGCCTGTTATTAATCTAATAATATCAATCAGAATTATCCTATATTGCATAGTCCTATGTTACCATGATTAAGAAAAAAGTAGAATTTACCGCTTAAAGCCATGTCTTTTTTACATTCATTTCATTAGAAATAAAAGACGTGTTCTTACTATCATCCAGGCCGCAATTGTCATCCCATCCCAGATAATGCCTGAGGCAATTCGCGCATCCACTTCATCCAGCGTAAGGGTTACTGTTTCGAACTCTTCAGTTTCATCCGGCTTTGAAGGTACAGCAACGAGGTTTTTTGCGATGAAAACACGGCAGAGTTCGTCTGTTACGCCGTTATAAGGATTGAACTCACCGGCCGGCTGGCAATCACGCGCAATAAAACCCGCTTCCTCTTCAAGTTCATGAATAGCGGTCTCTTCATACGATTGATCGTCCTTCACACCTCCGCATGGAAATTCCAGGCTCTCCCGATCATTCAAGTACCGGTATTGATTTACGAGAACAATCCTGCCGTCGTTTAAGACCGGCACAATCATGCTTGCACCGTTTGTGTGAACATAATGATACTCTCCGCGCCTGCCGTTAGGCAGTAAAGTCTCATCTTTTTTGTATGTCCACCACGGATTTTTTAGCAGAATAGCTTCAGATATCTTTTTCCATTTTGTCAGTGACATTGTTATATAGGGGATGAGAGATGGGAGGATTGAGATGTCAATCTTGCATTGAACAAAACTGACCTCTCTTGATTTCAACAATGCTCACACTAATTCAGACTCTGAGAAAAAGAAGGCAACTTCGATTTTTCCGTTTTCGGGTGAATCGGAACCATGAACGATATTCTCGCCTTTGTTGTCCGCAAATAATTTACGGATAGTCCCTTCTGCAGCATCTTTTGGATCTGTTGCGCCTATAAGAGTCCTATAATCTGCCACTGCATTTTCTTTTTCGAGTGCAATAGGAACGCACGGACCGCTGGTCATAAATTCCACAAGACCTGAATAGAACGGCCTGCTTTTATGAACGGTATAAAAAGCACCGGCAGCTTCTTTTGTTAACCGAATTTGTTTAAAACCAAGAACCTTAAAACCTGCCTTTTGAATACGCGCCAGAACTTCTCCTTGTAGATTCTTACGGACACAATCAGGTTTCAGTATTGCTAATGTTCGTTCGACAGCCATGTAATTTGATACTCCTTCTCAATGAACAATACGATAATAATTTTATCTTATTTTCTTTTTCGTTTTGTTGATTTTCGTTTGACACTCTTTTTCATATTTTTACATTTCGCAATCGGCTTTTTCCATTTTATTCTTTTTTTCTTCGCTTTTGCAGTGTAGACCTTCTTCAATGCCTTCTCAATCGCATCGCCTATAACAGCCGGACTTTCGACAACGATGATGCCTGCCTTGCGCATCACCTTCATCTTTTCTTCCGCTGTTCCTTTTCCTCCGGAAATTATAGCGCCGGCATGCCCCATCCGTCGTCCCGGAGGTGCGGTCTGCCCTGCAATAAATCCAACAACAGGTTTCCTGACAAACTTTTTGATGTATTCCGCCGCCTCTTCTTCTGCCGTCCCGCCTATCTCGCCTATCATAACAATTGCATCTGTTTCCTTATCATCATTGAAGAGTTTTATTATATCTATGAAACGCGAGCCGATGATGGGATCGCCACCTATACCTACGCACGTAGATTGTCCGATACCAAGATGCGTAAGCTGTGAGACAGCTTCATAGGTCAAGGTTCCGCTCCTTGAAACAACTCCAACGCGGCCGGCTTTATGGATAAAGCCCGGCATAATTCCGATCTTTGCCGTGCCCGGGGTGATTATACCCGGACAATTCGGTCCGATAAGCCTTACACCTTTTTTAATAACATACTCGTACACTTTCACCATATCAAAGGTCGGTATGCCTTCCGTTATCGCTACGATGAGAGCTACCCCGGCGTCAGCCGATTCCATGATTGCATCAGCAGCAAACGCTGCCGGAACAAAAATGATAGAGACATTCGCCCGTTTATGGTGCACCGCTTCTTGTACAGTATTGAAAACCGAAACCGAACGCGGCAGAGGATCTTTTTCATTGCCTTGATAACTTGTCCCGCCTTTACCAGGAGTGACGCCGGCAACGACATTTGTTCCATATGCCATCATTTTTTTTGTATGGAAAGTTCCTTCACTCCCCGTAATGCCCTGCACAACAAGGCGAGTATTCTTATCGACGAGTATACTCATAATGATCTTTGTTTTCTTTGCGCTAAATTATTTTAAGAAGCGGTTTCTAAAAAATCTGCAACTTTCAAGATTGTCGATTCACCAAACTGCGGTCCAAGAATTTGCATTCCAATCGGCAGTCCTTGATGATCTTCTCCGCATGGAATACTCATACCCGGAATACCTGCAAGATTTATAGATGTCGTATAAATATCGGAGAGATACATGTGCAAAGGATCGTCCATTTTATCGCCGGCCTTGAATGATGTGCTCGGTGAAGTTGGCGCGATCAAACAATCGACGCGCATGAACGCTTTATCGAAATCTTCTTTTATCAGCCGCCGGACTTTTTGTCCTTTACGGTAATATGCATCATAATATCCTGCAGAAAGAACATAGGTGCCAAGCATAATACGGCGCTTTACCTCCGCGCCAAATCCCGCACTTCGTGATTGGACATACATGGCAGAAAGATCCGCAGCATCTTCTGTTCTGAAACCATAGCGAGCACCATCATACCGGGCAAGATTGGACGATGCTTCCGCTGTAGCAAGAATATAATATGTTGCAATCGTATATTCGGTATACGGCAGGCTTATTTCCACAATCGCTGCACCATGGGTCCGCAAAATATCGATCTTCTTTTCTATTGCCTGGCGTATTTCTGAATTCAAGGCATCTCCAAAATATTCTTTTGGAATTCCAATACGAACGCCTTTCACATTTTTTTTCAATTGTGAAATATAATCCGG
>Ga0182011_10002800_pt1 | contig 14563 bp, 12 predicted proteins | sample 711E1DmetaG_FD_120481 | JGI IMG/M metagenome (GOLD analysis project Ga0182011, IMG submission 120481) | Permafrost microbial communities from Stordalen Mire, Sweden - 711E1D metaG | ecosystem: Environmental > Terrestrial > Soil > Wetlands > Permafrost | place: Sweden: Stordalen | collected... | reverse complement strand
GGTCATGAGACCCACAAAAGGCACCGGCCAGACCGCCTGCTGTAAATAGTAAATTTTTCCGGCCTGGAAGTTGAGCTTGGTTTTTGTTTTGATGTTGATTTTCGTGATGACTAAATGAGGGCCCGGCGGAACCTCGAACGAAGTGATCGTAGCGCCCGACGTCCCGCTCACGAGCTTGGCGTCAAGCCATAGCGGCGCATATTTACCACCGAAGCTTGATTGACGTATGACAACACACAGGGCCTTGTCGGCGGGCGCCGTGAAATTAGGGATGTTCTTATCGTAAAGCAGTTCCGGGGTACATGATGACAGGAGCAGCCCGCTTACCGCAAAGGCCGCTAACGCCTTCCTCAAGGTGAAACGCATTGAAAACCTCCTCCGTTTAAGATAAAAATGATTATGTATGCTTACCCACAAGGTGGATAAGGTTCTGTACGGGTAATTATCTACGCTAAACGCATATATAATTCGCCTACAGAACCTAACCCGCCGCTTGAAAACGGCTCATTTAAAATAATTGTATAATATGCCAAAGCCCATTTTTTTTTAAAGACCTCAACGCGACTGTGGCCGCGGGAGTGAAAACAACTCACCCAATTGATTTCAATGCAACTCACCCCTGCACCCCTCTCTTGAAAGAGAGGGGGAAATAAAATTCACCCAGAGGAAATGTCTGAATCTTGATTTCCAGGATTAAAGGATTTCCATGAAGGAATTATTGAAGTTCACGTTTTGACGGCATAAGGCATTTTGCTTGACTTTACTCACTCCGCAAATAAAATACCACTTGACGTTAAACGTTAATAGGTGTATATTATAAATATGATAAGGACTTTCAAAGACCGAGAGGCAGAAAAAATATTTAATAGAGAGTATTCTAAAAGGCTTCCAACAGATATTCAACAAATCGCTTTCAGGAAACTCAGAATGCTTAATAGATCTTTCACAATCAACGATTTAAGAATTCCACCGGCAAACCATTTAGAAAAATTAAAAGGTGAACGTGAAGGACAACACTCAATTCGAATTAACGACCAATGGAGAATTTGTTTTGAATGGCATGGAAATGACGCTTTTAAAGTAGAAATAATTGATTATCACAGAGGATAAAATATGATTAAAAAAAAGCTAACCCCAATTCATCCCGGTGAAGTTTTACAACAAGAATTTATTGAACCTATGGGAATGACCCAAAACAAACTGGCTATGGAACTTCATGTTCCTGCCCGGAGAATAAATGAAATTGTTCTCGGGAAAAGAAGCATTACAGCAGATACCGCATTACGGTTATCTCGTTATTTTAAAAATTCCGCTCAGTTTTGGTTAGGTTTGCAAATGGATTTCGACTTAGATATAGCAGAAGATAAAATAGATGATAAAATTCGACGGGAAATACAACCAAGGATTGCAGTATAAAAGGTTCTGCTAACGGTGATTTGGAGCGCCTTACGCGCCTCCCGTAAGCTCGCGAAATTGCATTGCCAATTGAGGCCCTCTGGCCGCCTCGTCATCCTCGTGTTTAAAGAAGACAAACGCTTTATCCCACTGCTGCGCTTGGAGCTTTTGGGCCCATTCTTTAAGCGCGGAATCGGTGTAATCCGCGCGGCGCATGCGGAAATAACCCCACGGCGCGGTGCTGATAATTTCCTGTATGGGCTTTTCGTCGGTGTCCTCCATACCAAGGCAAAATTTCCTTTTGCTTAACAGGTCGAACGTCGTTGAATTGAACCATGACGCGCTCCTGAAATCGAACGCACAGGGAACTTTGGGCGGTATGTGGTCCAGAAAAGCTTCCAGCAGTTTGACGTCGGCGTGAAAACCGGCGGGAAACTGAAACAAAACGCAGCCGAGCTTTGCCTCAAGGACCGAAATCGACCCTAAGAAAAACCGGGTTTCTTCGCCCACGCTATGCAACCGCTTTATATGCGTGATGATTTGAGGGGCCTTTATCGCGAACAAAAATCCCGCGGGTACTTCCTCGGCCCAGGAACTCACCACGGTCGCCGTGGGCATGCGGTAAAAGGTGTTGTTGATCTCGACCGTTTCAAGACGGCTTGAATAATAAGGAAGCATTTTGGGGGCGGAAATCTTTTCGGGATAGAAATTCCCTTTCCATTCCTTGTAGCCGAAACCACTGGTGCCGGTAAATATTTTCATGGCTCTTCTCTCCTGTTCATGCACCCTTCGAGAACCTCAGGGTGCGTCCTTATGAACTCCTAAGTAATACGGCTTCCTCCGGGGTTTTATCGTCGCGCAGCCGTAGAAATTCCGGCTGGCGCATGACCGCGTCGGCTGTCCAGCCCGTAAAGGCCACCTCGCAAACAAGCAGCGGCTTTACCCAGGTGGCCGGAGGGTCGTTTGGAGGCGCCGATTCAAACGGGCAGGTTTTCCGCGCCAGGGGCCTGAGCTTTTCGTACATTGTTTTGAGGTTTTCAGCGCCGAAACCTCCGCCCGAATGGCCGATGTAAACGAGCTTGCCGTTTTCGTATGCGCCGAGCACCAGACTGCCCATATATTTCCTCGCTCCGCGCGGCCCGGTAAATCCCGCTATGACGCAGTCAAGAGTGGCGCGGTCCTTTATTTTCAGCCATTGGTCGCTCCTGGTTCCGGGCTTGTACACGCTCATGGAATGCTTGGCGACAATGCCTTCCAAACCTTTTTGTTTGGCCGCGCTGAAAAAAGAAACGCCGTCTTTCCGGATGTGCTCCGAGTATTTTATGCGTTCGTTTGGGGGAAGTATGGTCTTTAAAAAGTCTTTTCTTTGTATGAGCGGCAGGTTTAACAAGTTGCGGCCCTGATAGGACAAAATATCGAAGACATAATACAGCAAATGGCCACTGGTTGACATTTTGTAATGCTGGAGCTTCTGGAAGTCGGGCACGCCGCTGTTGTCCGCGACCACGACTTCCCCGTCAAGCACCGCTGTAAGCCCGAGTTTTTTCAGTGATTCCACGATAGGCGGGAATTTTTTTGCAAGCGAAAGCCGGTTGCGGGAATACAGTGTCGTATTTTTATCGTCAAGCTCGGCGATTGCCCTGTACCCATCCCACTTGACTTCGAAAATCCAGTCGGCATGGTTAAACGGCTTTTTTATCGCTACCGGCAACATTGGCTCCAGGGGACGCGGCAAAGGTATCACTGGCGCGTTTGCGACAATATTCGCGGGCGATTTTTGGACGGCCCGCGTGGGAGTGCTTTGTTTAGCGGCCGCGCTTTCGGCTTCATTCGAAAGCTCCTCGACGGTTTTGTTGGAAAATACCGAGCGGTCTTGTTTGAGAATGTCTTCGGTTGAGACATAACGGTCCTTCTTTTTTAAGAGAAGCCAGGAATTCTTTTCCCACCCGGTCTTGACAAGGGCAAACTCGCCCTTGAGTTTGGCCCCCGCTAAAATGAATTTCAAATCGCCTTTTTCAAGGCCAGCTTGAAGCGCTTTATCGTCCTCTTTTTTGCTTTGTGAAATGAGCGGGCCGTAAAAGCCCTTGTCCCAGATTATCACGTTTCCCGCGCCGTAATTACCTTTGGGGATGGCGCCCTCGAAATCCTTGTAGGCGAATGGATGGTCCTCGACGTGTATGGCAAGCCTTTTTATGGAAGGGTCAAGAGACGGGCCCTTGGGCACGGCAAAGCTCTTGAGCACGCCGCCCATTTCGAGCCTCAGGTCATAGTGGAGCCTGCGCGCGGCGTGCTTGTGCACCACGAACTCAAGAAAGCGCCCTTTGTTTTTTTGCCCGGGCGCGGGCCCCGGCTCGGAGGTCTTTTTTAATTCCCGTTTTTGCTTGTATTCCTTAAGGCTCATGTGTTTGGCAGCCTCTGTTTTATGTCCAATAGTTCCTTGTAAAAATCTCCGTTTTTTTCGGCTCGTGTCACCGCTTCGGATGCCAGGACCCGGAATGTGCCGGGATCTTTTGTTTTTGCCGCTTTATCAAGCTCCTTCCAGGAAAAAGGGAACGAAACGGACGGCGCTTCCATCGCGCGCAGGGAATAAACGCAGACCATGGTCTTGGAAGCGTCGTTCTGCGACCAGTTAATGAAGACCTTTTTTGCGCGAAGGTCCTTGTTCATTTTTGCCGTGACGAGGTCGGGATAGTTTTTCTGCATGATTTCGGCGACCGCCCTTGAAAACTTCTTAGTGTCGTCGAATTTCGTTGTTTTCGGGTCCACGGGCGCGAAAACATGCAGGCCTTTTTTGCCCGAGGTTTTTACGAAGCTTTGGAGCTTGAGGCCGGAAAGCAGATCCTTAACCATGAGCGCCACTCTGGCGCAGTCAAGCGCATCGGCGCCCTCGCCGGGGTCAAGGTCAAAAACAACCGAATCGGGGTTGTTTGGAAAATCGGCCTTTGCAAGGGGAACATGCAGCTCGATCGACGCGAGGTTCGCCACCCAGATAAGGGTCTCGACGTTATTCGCCATGCAATAGTTTATCTTTTTATCGTCTCCGTAAGGGACTTCGGCCGTTTCCAGCCAGTCGGGGCGAAACCGGGGGCAGCGCTTTTCGAAAAAAAAATTCCGGTCAACGCCCTGGGGATAGCGCTTCAAGGTGAGGGCGCGGTCCTTGAGAAACGGCAGCATGAACGGGGCGATGGCGCCGTAATATTCGAGGACCCGGGCCTTGGTAAAGCCAAAGGAGGGGTAGAGGTCTTTGTCAAGATTGGTGAGCGTCAGTTCCCGTTCGTTAATTTTTACCATGTTTTACCGGTCCGCCCTTTTTCACCGCGTGCATGCTTTTTTCCAGGGCCGTCATCAGGTCGGCCATGCCTTCGGCTTTTTCTTCCTCCTCTATTTCAGGCGCTTCGACCTCGTCTTTTTTCCTTGCCTTCTTGTTTACTATGTCAAGAATCTTCTGCCTGCGGCCGTTCGAGTATTTTTCCGGGGTAAAGTCGGCCATCATCGGCTTTATGCTTTTTTTAACGATGTTGATTTCCTCATCCGAGGCTTCGGCCGCCACGGGGGCCATGGGCAGTATTTCGTCGCTGTAATGGAGCGTGCTTACGGCCAGCGCGCCATCGCGGCTCAGTATCAACACGACGTATTCCCTTTCGTCGAGTACGAATTTGGCCAAGCCCGCCTTGTTTGTCCGGCGCATGCACTCGGCCAGCAGGCTATAAGATTTTTCCCCGCCTTTCAGCGGGACAAGGAAATACGGGTGGTCGTAATAAATGGGATCGACTTCCCGAATGTCGATGAATTCCGTTATTTCGATGGTGCGGCTCCTGTCGGGCGAGACGGATTCAAGTTCCTCGCCGGTCACCAGGATATGCTTGCCCGGTTCTATTTCGTAGCCCCTGACGATTTCGTCGGGCGGGACGATTTTTTCCTCTTCGGGGCAAAACATCCTGCGCTCAAGGGGTGAAAAATCCTTGTTGTGGAGCAGGTGAAATGAAACGCGTCCCGGTTCCACGGACTTGACAAGTCGGACTGGAATGGCCACGAGGCTGAAGCTTATGGTGCCGCTCCACATGCCCTGCAAGGCCGGTTCCCGCAAAGCGGCTTCGCTTTTTTTCGCCGCGTCGTTCGCGGCTTTTGCTTTAGATGTTTTTATCATCATGCGGCCTTCAAGCTTTTCTCAAGCGCTTCCAGCAGTTTGCCGGGCGCCGTGGGTTTAAGATGTTTGGGAGTAAGTAGCGCGATTTTCCCGCCAAGGGCTTTTTTCTCAAGCATCTCCCTAAGCTTCTTCTGGTGCTCATCGACGTACTTTTCCGGCTGAAACTTGACCGTAAGCTTGTTTATCAATTCGCCGCCGATGCTCACCTCTTTTTCCGACAAATCAAACGACTCTAGGCCGAGCGATTGCGCGTGAATTATCTCGTCGGTATACCGTAATACATTGAGCCGCAGGGAATTTCCCGTTGACGATATCGCGCCGAAATACGCGCGTTTTCTCATCACCCATGTGCAAACTGCCTGCACGTCAAGGTCCTTGAGCGAGGCCGCGAGCGCCGCGTAGCTTTTACCCGCGGCATCGGGTTCGAGGTAATAGATGCGTTCGATGAAAACAGGGTCGATCCCGCTCGTTTTTACGAATTCATGCACGTCGATGGTCCTGCCGGCTTCGGGTTCAATTTGTTCGAGATCTTCCGGGTCCATGAGAATGTATTTTCGCTCGTCTACCTGAAACCCTTTTACCTGTTCTTCGGCGGGTACAGGGGTTTTATCGAATTTGCAAATCATCTGCTGGCGAAGTTTCACCCTGTCGGTTTTATGCAATAGGTGGAACTGCACGCGGTTCTGGCTTACGGCGGTGTGGAGTTTTACCGGGACGGTTATTGCGCCGAATTGTATGTTTCCGATCCATATCGTTGAAGCCATAATGCCTCCCCTAATAACAAAAGAAGCAAACGGCGTACCAAACAAGTTTTTAAATTTGATAGCCCTACATAAGAACGGCTATATTTATTTTTTGAAGTCCCGAAAGGCAAAACCATTGAGAGGAGAAGGAACCATGGGAAAGACCAAGTTCAAAATAGCTTTTGTCACCTTGATATTCAGTACGGTTTTTTTGCTTGCCGTTTGTGGAGATACGGGTGTCGGCCCCTCATCTGCATCCAAGTATACCGTAACCTATAATGGCAATGGCAATACCGGCGGCAGCGTCCCGAGCGACCCAACCACGTACCAACAAGGCGGGACTGCTACCGTGCTTGGCAATACAGGCAGCCTTGTGAAAACCGGGTATTCCTTCAATGGTTGGAACACGACGGCTTACGGGTCCGGAACGACCTATACGACGGGTCAAACCTTCACGATGGGCGCGTCAAACATTACCTTGTACGCCAAGTGGACCTCAAACATCGCCAGCGGCAACACTATGACCTATAACGGCAACGGCGGCGCGGGCAGCGTCCCGGTTGATTCAAACCATTACTATGCGGGGCAGACCGTCACGGTGCTTGGGAATTCAGGCGGCCTCACCTATACCGGTTATTCCTTCGTTGGATGGCAGACCAAGGCCGACGGGTCCGGCACGACCTATGCGGCGGGTAAGACCTTCACGATGGGCGCGGCAAACGACACCCTGTATGCATTATGGGCAGGAGGCTATGCCTACACGGCAAACAACGAGCAAGGTTATGGCGGCAGCATCTCGCAATACACAATCGGCCCGAACGGCGCGCTTACGCCCATGTCCTCGCCGACTGTCCCGACGGGAGGCAACGATCCCCGGTATATTGCGGCCGACCCCCTGGGCAAATATATCTACGTGTCGAACATAACAAGCAACACTGTTTCCCAGTTCGCAATCGGCCCGGACGGGTCGCTCGCGGCAATGTCCACGCCGACTGTCCTTATGGGGGACGTCACCGGCGGCAAGTTGTATTATCCCTCCGGTATTGCGGTCAACCCCGCGAGCCAGTATGCCTACGTTGCGCTTCTGGAAAAGGGCAATGTTAATCAGTATTCGATCGGCGCGGATGGAAAGCTCTCGGCATTGACCCCGCCTACAGTTTCGTCGGATACAATAAATGCGAGTAATTCTCCCGTTGCCATCGCCATCGACCCCTCGGGTAAATGGGCCTACGTGGCGGACGGCTCCAACCTCACCGTCTCCCAATATGCGATCGGCGCTGATGGGACGCTCTCGGCATTGACCCCGTTCCTGGTCTCCACGGGAGGGAAAACCGGGTCAGGAACTGCCTTCGATATCAAGATCGCCTCGACCTCCTCGGGCGCATATGTCTATGTTGCAAACTATGCCGACGGCACCGTTGCTCAGTTTAAAATCGGCGCGGATGGGACGCTCTCGGCATTGAACCCGTTCCTGGTCACGGCGGGCACGTATGCTCTTACCATCGCGGTCCACCCCACGGGCAAGTTCGCCTATGTGGCCATGATGAACAGTTCGGATGCCACGGCTGCGATTGCGGTCGTGGCCCAGTTTACGATCGACCAGGGCACCGGGGAACTCTTGGCAATGACCCCGCCCACGGTTTCGGCGGGCGGGGCTGGCGCCGCCAGTATTGCGGTCGAGGCCTCGGGCAAGTACGCCTACGCCACCAGCGGCGACTCCGGCTGGGGTAGTTACTCCGTCGCCCAGTACACAATCGACCAGTCGACCGGGGCGCTTACCCTCATGAAAAATGCGACGGTCCCGGCGGGATATGGACCCGGCGGCATCGTTACCGTGGGGAAATAGTCGTGGATTATGGGAATTATCTATTTGTGCCGGATTTGTAATCGCGAAGTCGTTTTTCAACTTTCGTCTTCCATAGTGCGTCTATTTTAGGGTCTGGTTGATCGAGACTGATAACGATTCGCTTGCCTACGATATCTATCTGGACAAAACAAATCCGCCCCTGCATGGCTCTATTCAGCGGCGTGGACCGGCAGCAGGCTTATTGCGGTTGGGGGGCGCGGTTCAGCCGGTCACCGGCTGCAACCGCCAGGTTGTAAAAGGGTGTTAGCTGCGTCTCAAGCCCGGTGTCGGATGTCTTTATATTTCGTCTTAATGGCCATTCGTTCGTGATGGCATCATGCATACACTGTCCAATAATTAAGCGGATTTGCTGAAGATTCGGAGGAATATTTTTTTGCCTCCATTTATACGACTTGAAGCTTGACTTCTTTTCCAACAGCGTGCGCGAATCGTTCAATTGTCGAAAGTTTCATGTCCTCCGCGTGATTCTCAATTCTGGAAATAGCTGTTTTTTTTGTTTTAAGCTTGCGAGCGACTTCATCTTGAGTCATACCTGATTTTTCACGAGCAAGTTTTAAAATCGCCCCGATTTTAAATTCGTGATACCCCGCGTCGAACGAATTGGAAAAGGATTTGCTGCGCTTTTTCCGATGTTCAATATATTTATCTAAATCATCCATATGTTACCTCCTGTTTAGATAGTCCCGTTTTCTATTTTCTCCGAGTTCAATTTCCGACCGCAGCGTCTCTTGGCTTTTTTTCTGAAATCCATTGGTTAAAATAACAAATGAACGATCCGTCAAAAACCCAAGCAATCGAAATATATTGCCTGCAATTGTTATTCGCGCTTCCCAGATGCCTTCAGTATTCACTAACTTCTTAAAATATACCGTTGGTACTATATCCATTTCCTGTATTAATTTTAATACCCAAAGAATTTTTTCAACTTGTTTATCCGATAAAGTTTCGAGAAATTGTTGCACCGGATTTGCGCCGGATGCCGTTTTATAGAAGACAATGGTTCTCATACTGATATAAAGTTAACATGCGTGTTAACTATTATGCAAGAATATTTTAATTTATTTGCATTTAAGCTAATTTTCACTAACATACCATCAAAGACTGAACGTGAGCATCATGCTGTCTTTTTCTTTCACCCGAAAAACCATCATCCATTTCGAGAACGCCATCATGACGAAAAAACATCCTCAAGAAACTTTCCGAAACCAAAAAACCTCTGAAGTTCGTCGTCAAGTCTCGTATCATTGGTACAATCGCGCGGATCTGCTGCGGGCATATGAAGACCTAGAAGATCTTGTACTTGATCCCTATTTCGAACAGACCTTCATTGCCTACCTGCAATTTGGCATGGTAACCAACACACACTATCCGGAAGTTCTTTCCTGCGGGCATTTCAAGGCCCCAACGAAGTGTGTTTTTTTGGAAGGCATCCCCTTCGCAGTGAAACAGATATCCTATAAAGACTTTTGTATCTCTTAAGAAGTAAAATGCATTGTGTGGCTGTTTCGCGCCAAAGAAGACATCTACAAAGTAGTTGTATTGCACGTTATAAGCTTCATTGGGATCGATATTCGCAAAGCATTCATAGGATATTCCAAGCGTTTTTCTTGTCTCGGTTTTTGGCGCAAACACATATCCAACTGATGCCGACACATTGGCAAGAAAACGATCGTAGATATAGCTAATGCCAAAACTCGCGCCAGGCGATATTACAGACACCCCTCTCTTGCTAATATCGGCGCTGGCTACATCTATCGTGTCGTTTTCTATTTTGTATGAACACATTTTTACTTTTCGAGCGGGTATATTTCTTACGGAAATGTCCGACTGTGCCCGTTGAATTATTTTCGTGAATACAATATCGTTCAGGTTGCTTAGCATAGACAATTCATTTGTAGAGAGGATTAGCCTGTTGTTCTTCCCTAAGTTGCATTCTATCGTGTAATTGCGGAAATTGCTCGCAATGGTGTTGGAATTGCCATTAATAATAAATTCGACCTTGGTTCCGCTATTTTCCACAACCTCCAGTTTTCTGTTGTTTTTGTCAATGATGTAATAGGAAATTGTTAGAGGTACGCTCAACCTGGACAATGAATCTTGCACTTTGTTAATATCTGCCAACAGGTTTCTAAAGACGGTATCTTGTTCTTTGTCCGTTGGGATTTTGAGGATCTCATTCGATTCGATGACCATTTTTACTTCATTGTCTAAGAGTAACGTAAGCTCTTCGGGAAGATGCCTTCTTTCATTCTGGCCGTAAATACTCGAAAGGGGAAATATGAGAAGAAAAAGGAATGCGGATTTGGCTGGTGTTTTCATTTGTCCATGACTCTTGATTGTTTATGATAAAATAGCATTGGGAATTAGTCGAGTGCTGTTTTTCAATCTCCATTTTTGCATGCAGGCCTAATCGCGCGGATCTGCTGCGCGCCAGTCCTGCCCCTGCTTTGAGGGGCGGGGACGGGACGCGCCAGTTGCATCCGCTTGTTCGTGAGCGCTTCGCGCACGGACAAGCGGGGCTACCGGCAGATCCGCGCGATTTGTCGAGGCGCGAAGCGCCTCGACAAACAATAAAATTCACCCGAAACGCGCTTCGCGTTTTCGGCGTGCAATTTTCTGGTTGTGCCTTCGCCAGTATCAGCGTCTATTGTCACCGAATTTAGTAATCAGGATTGTCAGGTTAAATATTGTAGCGTGAGATGTCCAAAGCACTGTGAAATACGCCAAGGATGGTAACGGATTCATCATTGCGGACAAAGTAAGCAATCCGGTAGTGGCCAAAAAGCAGAATCCGAACTATTCCGTCTTTTTCTTTCCGAAAAATGTAGCCGATTTCCGGAAATCTGGCAAGAATTTGTGTCCGGTCATAAATGCCAGTGACGACCTTTTGCGCGGAAATTGGGCTATCATTCGAAATGTAGTCGTGGATGTCATGGAGCCAGCGGACAGCTTCGTCGGTCCACCTTATTTCTGCCATGTTCGAATTCTCCGAGATACGTCTTCATTTGATACGGTATGACCAGACCGAGCATCATTTAATCCTTTGTCCACCATACGGTTAAAAGCAAGCTCTCGAAGAATTTCATCGTACGAACTATCGTCCGGCTGTTCATTTATCATCTCGACCATTTGTTCTTTTGGCGTACTCATATTTTCCTCCTATGTTTTAAAAATCATTTTTGCCGACTCAAAATATCCATTTTTTTTCAGGCTCTCGCATGTAAGAACCAAGTGGTCTTTTTATCCGTCCGAAAAATCATCGCCCGCATCGAGAACGCATCATCAGCTTGATCGAACGTCGTCAAACGTCTTGTCTTTTGCCCGGAAAACAATCATCCACATCGAGCACACATCATCAGGCAGAAAAGCGTCATCAACTCCTTGGCTTACCCTAAACTTAATTTACTATTTGCATCTGTCAGCCTGCTTAGAATAACCAGTAATTCACCGGATCTGTATAATCTTCATTTTGTAAGATTCGGAATACTAAGTATAGTCAGTTCAGCGCAAAAATATTAAACGAAAGAAACTCTCAAACCACCTCATGATCGCGGACTTATTGCGGGCATATGAAAAACTCATTGCCCCATGTTCAGTACCCAACGCCGCGTCCGGCAATGCATCCCCATTGTCAATCCGTAAAAACCTCATGAAAAAAATAGTTTCTTTTGTGCATCATTGTCAAGCGCAGCAACAGTTAGACGGTATTAAGGTAATTTGGGACGAAATAATGTAGGGAAAATAAATCACCTTTGACAATACTACGCGAAAACACCTATATTTTTTATTGAAGTCGTTTACTATGTAGACGGCGGCGACGCTTTCGGCCCTTGGAAGTCCCTGAAGAGGGAGAAGTACCCGGAGGGGTAAAGCGGAAAACCGAGTGAGTTAATGCCATGAAGACAACACGTTCTTCATACCGTATAAGTTTTTGGAAAGCTGCCGCAAGCTGCGTTTTTTTTCTTTGGACGGCCGTTTCGGCTCAAGAGGACTATTTGGAAGCCCGCACTTTCACCACCGAATCCGGCTTTATGATGCCGTATCGTTTTGCAATGCCCATCAATCACACCCTCGCTAAGTCGTATCCCCTCGTGATTTTTCTTCATGGCGGAGGCGATGTCGGTACGGACAATGAGCAACAACTGAACTGGTTTCCTTGGTGTTTGCTGGATTCAGGCAACCAAGTCAACTATCCTTGTTACATTATCGCGCCTCAGTGTCCTTCCCTAGATTCGGGATGGAGTTCATTTCCTTGGTACCCCGATGTCCAAACCCTACCCGATCCGCCTTTTGGCATTGCAACCGTGCTGTCGCTCATCGACTCGCTTCGCGGCAACCATAACCTTAACATCGACAGCAATCGGATATATATTATGGGATTTTCATTTGGAGGAGAAGGCACATTTGACATCTTGACGCGAAGGCCGCGGCTTTTCGCCGCCGGTATTCCCATCAGCGGTATCGGCGATACCGCAAAAACGTATTTATACAAAGATATTCCGCTTTGGATATTTCATGGAAGCGCGGATTCTATAAATTACGTCACATATTCCCGCATGATCGTTGCCAAGCTTCAATCGCTGGGAGTGCAGACGAAATACACGGAATACGAAGGTATGGATCATTATATCCCCTTTCTGGTTTATGGCGAGCAGGATCTGCTTCCGTGGCTATTTGCGCAAAATAAACACGGCAGCAATATAATACTGCATCCGAAGAAACAAGCAGGAAGCAACAATGTCCGTTGTTTCGCTATGCGTAAAGGCAACCGCATCGAACTGTCGTGGAATTTGTCTGCAGTGCCCGACGCCGCCGAAATATATACGCTTAACGGGAAAATGCTGCAACGGTGCCCGATCGCCGGCGGCAACTCTTCCGCGATGTCATTGCCGATGCCTTATGCGCAAAGCGTGCTTATCGTTAAATTTGTTGAAAACGGCGTATCGCTCAATACTGAAAAACTGGTTTTTTAAAAATGCGGAAGCCGCAGCCTAATAGAAAAATATCATAAACCCATTCAACATTCTTCCGTTCTTTTCGAACCTCCCCAACTTTCGGGGCCTTATGTACTCATAATGAATACATATTTATTAACGCTTCCCTTCTATTTTACGCTTTTCCGTGTAAAATTCCATATATTTATTGAGCGTATAGTTCCTGACCGGCAATAATTTTAATTACGGGATTACAGTATGCCCGCAAGCATGTAACGGGGGAAATAACCATGAACTCTAAAACAAAGTGCATTTGCGCCTGGATCGGGTTCGTTCTGGTCCTGTCAATCCAAACCCCTGGACTTCCCTCGTTTCCGGGAGCGAAAGGGTTTGGAAACGTGGCCACGGGCGGCCGCGGCGGCGCCGTATACCACGTCACCAACCTGGACGACTCCGGAACCGGCTCCTTCCGCGACGCCGTGAGCACGCCCGGCCGGATCATCGTGTTCGACACATCCGGTTACATCATGGCGACCTCCCCCGTGGTTGTCAAGAGCAACCTCACCATCGCCGGTCAGACCGCGCCCGGCGAAGGCATCGGGTTCATGGGCGCCGAGGCCTCTTTTTCCAACTCAACGAATATCGTCTGCCGCTTTATGCGGTTCCGGCAGGGCAGCCTTGATCCGAACGCGAAAAAGAGCGGAATCAACCTGCTCAACACCGACAGCATGATGCTCGACCACGTTTCAATCGAATTCGCCCAGTACGACGGGATCGACGCGGTGGGCAGCGCCCATGTCACGGTCCAGAACTGCATCCTCGCCGACCCCATCGGCCAGCAGTTCGCCGCCCATATCGAGGGCGACAGCATCTCGTGGTGGCAGAACCTCTTTGCCAATGCGCATAACCGCTGTCCGCTGGCCAAGGCCAACACTCAATATGTAAACAACGTGGTCTACGATTACCAGGCGGGGTACACCGCGGGGAATTCGTCCGGACATTTCCTGCACGATATCATCGGGAACGTATTCATATCGGGCCCCCGCACCACCAGCGCGGGCAATTACTTCTACCAGATGGGGAACCAGTCCGTCTGGGCCCAGGACAACATCGCCGATGTCAACGATGACGGCGCGCTGGGCACAACCGCCGCCAGCTGGCCGGGCGACACGAAGCTCACCGGCCCCTGGGCCTCCACAAGCCAGGCGCTGGCCACCATGGCGGCAAAGGATGCTTTTACCTGGGTCACGGCCCACGCCGGGGCCTCGCTGCACCGCGACCAGGTGGACTCGCAAGTCGTGTCGCAGACCCTGACACTGGGAAAGGTCGGCGACATGTGGACCAGCCAGACGGCCACGGGCTTGACAAATAGCGGCTATGGCATTATCCGTCCGGGGAAGGATTCCCTTGACGGCGACGGCAACGGCATCCCCGATTGGTGGAAGAAGAAGCACGGGCTCTCGCTCACCGATGCGTC
>Ga0182011_10002799_pt1 | contig 14565 bp, 14 predicted proteins | sample 711E1DmetaG_FD_120481 | JGI IMG/M metagenome (GOLD analysis project Ga0182011, IMG submission 120481) | Permafrost microbial communities from Stordalen Mire, Sweden - 711E1D metaG | ecosystem: Environmental > Terrestrial > Soil > Wetlands > Permafrost | place: Sweden: Stordalen | collected... | reverse complement strand
GATCAAGTCCCACTCGACCGTGAGTATGAGGTTGCCAAGGACGATGCAATCAAAAAAATCACCCTTAACTACATGCGCACACATCCCAGGCAAGAAGCCGTTCTGGTAATGAAGAAGCTGTTTATGTTCTTCGTTTTCGATCCGGGTCATCAAAAGGGGCGCAGGCCTGCTTATTGGGTGCCGTCCTTGTTGTTAACGTTTCTCGCTGTCTATGGCGCTATCCTGCGCGGGAAGGATCTGATTCGCGAGGATCTGTTCCTAGTAGCCTCCGTACTGCTCGCTGTTGCGGTCGGCGTGGCTGTTATCGTTCTCCCTCGATACAAGATTGCAATCGATCCTTTTCTTGTTATTTTTGCCGCAAATGCCATTGTTCATTTGGCGTCTTGGACCCGGCAAGGAGCTACAGAAGGCTCCGGTCAGATACGAGATACCGCTTCAGAACCAGTGCGGGTGAACTGATCTGTTTGAACCACGGTTCTCCTTCCCGGAGCCGCGCTATCTTTTTGATGCCTCATCTTGTTTAATGGGGTTTCCGTCTCGCGGCCACAAAGAATGACGACAATTCCGGTTACGCATCCCGGATATGGAGTACGTATTCTATGTCAGATAACAAAGGTGCACGAATTTCCTTGGCTGACCGCCTGCGGGCGCACATTGCAATTGCCAGGCTTGACCACTCGATCAAGAACGTCTTCGTTTTGCCCGGCGTTGTGGTTCCGCTTAGCGTCTCTCCCGGCCTGTTGAACATGCATTTAGCCTGGAGGCTCTTGCTTGCATTCGTTTCGATCACGCTGATCGCCTGCAGCAACTACGTAATCAACGAGGTGCTCGACGCTCCCTTCGACCGTCTGCATCCGGAGAAGCGCAACCGTCCAGCGGCGCGCGGTCTGGTGAGCGTCGGCGCGGCCTATGCGCAATGGCTTCTTATGATGATTGCGGGCGTCGCGATTGCCTGGTACATTTCGCGCCTGTTCATGCTGTCGGCCGTGATGCTCTGGATCATGGGCTGTCTCTATAACATCCCCCCAGTGCGCACCAAGGATGTGCCTTACCTCGACGTGATAACCGAATCCATCAACAATCCGCTACGCATGCTGCTGGGCTGGTTTGCAGTCACCAGTGTGCTGGTCCCCCCTGTCTCGCTGCTGATTGCGTACTGGATGATCGGCTGCTATTTTATGGCGCTCAAGCGGCGCAGCGAGCTGTCCGAGATCGGAGACCGGAAGGTCGCGGGCGCCTATCGCGCTTCTTTCAAGTACTACACGCCGGATTCACTGCTCGTCTCCGTGCTTTTCTATGCTTGTACGGCAATGCTGTTTCTGGGCGCGTTTATTATCCGTTATCGCATCGAACTGATCCTCAGCTTCCCGCTGGTCGCCTTGACCATGGCGATCTATTTGGAACTCTCCTTCAAAACCGGAAGCGCGGTGCAAAACCCGGAAAAACTGTATAAAGAGCCGCTGCTGATGGCATCCTTTTGCGCCACCGTTCTGGTAATGGGGCTGCTGCTGTTCATCCGCATGCCGCGACTGGAGAGGTTCTTCCTGCCGACGCTGCCCCAACCGCAGATTTCTTCCTCAACTCCGGAAGCCGTGCTTGCCAAAACGGCAGTTCGCCGGAGCCTGTGCACATGACCGAGCCGAATGCGGTTTCACCGCGGTCAGTCACCCACTGCGGCAGTTACAGGCTTCCTGCATCCAGTCGGGTTTCGTGCCAGATTGCCTCTCCCTGGTCGCGCGTCAACTTGGAAGCACAGCCTCCGAGATACATCAACCCCGGAAATGCGATGGGACCATCGGCGTATACGGAGCTTAATTGAACAGATCCTTCATCTTCTCCATCAGGCCTGGAGAGGCGGGTTTGTTCTCCACGGCAAGCGACTCGGCCAGCTTGCCGACCAGTTCGCGCTGAGCGCGGGTGAGTTTCCGGGGAATCTGCACCAGCACCTTCACCACCAGATCGCCGCGCCCCTTGTCGTTCAAGTAAGGAACGCCCCGACCGCGCACGCGCACCTCCCTGCCGCTCGGAGTACCCTCGGGGATCTTGAGGTTTACCGGGCCGTCGATGCCGGGTATCTCGATCTCCGCGCCCAGGGCTGCCTGGGGAAAGCTGATGGGGATGACGCAGCGCAGGTCGTGGCCATCGCGCTCGAATAGGTCGTGGGGACGGATGGCGAGCACAACATACAGGTCGCCTCTCGGACCGGCGGAGCGGCCGGCATCGCCTTCGCCGGCGTAGCGGATGCGCGTTCCATCCTCGACGCCGGGCGGAACCTTGACGCTGAGCTTGAGTTCGTTGGCGGAGCAGGTTTCGCCGTGGCAGGCCGGGCAGGGATCTCCGATGATGGAGCCCGTGCCTCCGCACGCTCCGCAGGCGCGGGCCACGGAGAAGAATCCCTGCTGGTATCGAATCTGGCCCCGGCCCTGGCATTGGCCGCAAACGACGGGACCGCGGCCGGAGGCGCTGCCGCGGCCGTGGCAGGCTGAACACGTCTCCAGGCGGCGGATCTTGACCTCGGTCTCAGTGCCGAAGATGGCGTCCTCAAAGTTGATCGCCAAGTCAAAGCGCAGATCGTCGCCGCGCTGCTGGCGGGCGGTGCGGCGCGAGGCGCCGCCCATGTTGAACATTTCGCCGAAAAGATCGCCGAAGATGTCGCCGATGTCCACGCCGCCGGCAAAGGGCCCCGCTCCAAAGCCGGAGCCCTGCCCGTTGAGGCCGGCATGGCCGTAACGGTCGTAGGCTGCGCGCTTATCGGAGTCGCTCAGCACCTGGTAAGCCTCGCTGGCCTCTTTGAACTTCTCCTCGGCCGCGCGGTTGCCGGGATTGCGGTCAGGATGATATTTGAGAGCCTGCTTGCGGTAAGCGCTCTTCAGCTCCTGGTCGCTGGCCTCCCTGGAGACGCCTAGAACTTCGTAGTAGTCGGTTTTGCTCACTCTTGAACTCATTCGCCTGTCTGCTTCGAGTTATGCACAACGCGCACCAGCGCCGGACGCAACAGCCGCTCGCGCAACCGGTAGCCGCGGCGAATCTCCTCGGCCACATGCTGGTCGGGCAGGTCGTGGCGCTCAACCGAACCCAGCGCCTCGTGCAAGCGCGGATCGAATTCTTCGCCCTCGGAGGGAACCGGGGTGACTTGCATTTGGCGCAGGATTTCATCCATTTGCTTCACGATCAACTCGACGCCGGAGCGCAACTGGTGAGCCGAGCCGTTGGAGTTGAGCGCCAGATTGAGGTTATCCAGCACCGGCAAGAACTGCTCGACCACGCTGCCGGTAACGTAGTCTCGAAATTCAAGCCGCTCGCGCTCGGCGCGCTTGCGGGCGTTCTCGAACTCCGCCTGCAGCCGGGCCAGCCGGTCCAGCAACTGATCGCGCTCGCCCTTCATCCGGTCGTATTCCGCCCGGCTCGCCACCATCTCGCTGCCCTCCGGCGGCGGCGCCTCTTCTGAAACGGCGGGTTCTTCCGTTGTCGCGCCGGCCGCCGCCTCCACCGTTTCCAACACCGTCAACTCTGTATTTTTTTGTGGCATGATTCTACGCATTCTCCGAAAAAATCAACACTGCCTGTCTTCATGATAATTTCCGCGGCGCCGGTCGTTCCTCTATCCTTCTATCGGAAGCGGCGCCGGTTCCGGTTAGTCGGCGGGAACTTCGAGGATGCGCTCGGATAGCCGGGCAATGTAGCGCACCGCTTGGATCATCTCCTGGTATTGGATGCGGGTGGGCGCGATCACGGCGACGGTGCCCAGGTTGGCCCCGCCCAACCGGGCCGGCGCGCCGATCAGCACCAGGTCCTGCATGACAGGCGAAGTTTCGTCCAGGCCCACCACCACGCGCACTCCCTGTTGGCTGCCGTCCACGTAGGCGGTCAGCAGCTCCACCAGCCGTTGCTTGGCCTCCAGAGCCAATAGCATCTGGCGCAGGCGCTCGCGATCCACCTCGGCGGCAATCAGGTTGGCCATTCCGTCCACAAAGATGGCCGGTCCGGCCTCTCCGCCCGCCAGCGCGCCCTTGCGGCAGAGCTCCTCCACCGAGGCCAGCATCCGGTGGTAGGCCTGGCGCTCCACTTCCACGCGGCGCGCCACCTCGGCGCGGATGCGCTCGACGGCCCAGCCGCGAAAGTTCTCGTTCAGGTAGCGCGCGGCCGTCTCCAGTTCCACGTGGGTCAGATCGCGGTCGAGAACCAGCACCCGGTCCTGCACCGCCCCGGCCTGGGTAACCAGCACCGCCAGCACCCGGCCCGTGGAAAGGCGCGAAAAGTGAATGTGCTCCAGCACCTGGCCGGCTGTCGAGCTGGCCAGCGCCACCCCCAGCCCGCTGGAGATCAGCGCCAGCACATGCGAGGTGCGCTCCAGATACTCATGGGAGCTGGCGACGCCCGCGAAGCTCTCCTCAATCTGCCCGCGGCGCGCTTCGCTCAGGGTAGAAGCCCCTTGCTGCATGGAGTTAGCCGGCTGTACGCCGCCGGCGATGCGGCCCAGTTGCGTTCCCGGCTGGGTAAGCTGCTCAACGTAAAAGCGGAAGGCCGCCGCGGTGGGAACCCGGCCCGAGGAGGTGTGCGGCTGCTCCAGCAGGCCCGCCTCGCCCAGCGTCGCCATCACGTTGCGCAGGGTGGCCGAACTCAGGCCCTCCTGGTTTGCAAAATGACGCGCAACCGCCTGCGAAGCCACCGGTTCGCCGGTGGCGATGTACAACTCGACGATGGCCGTCAGCACCAGCCGCTCTCGCGTACTGATGCGTGTTTCAGGCATCTGCCCTGCTCTCTCCGGTATGCGGCCGACGTGAAGGGCGATTCTCTTCGGCTCAGAACCCGGAAAACAAACTAACCGCTCATCTTTCTTGCACTTACGCGGGGAACTGATTCGAACTCTCCTCACTGATTCTAGGGATTCGAGATTCGCACTGTCAATTCAGGCTGCGCCACAACCTCGTCCAGCATGGATCGCCCTCAGGCTGGTAGATTCTGAAGTAAGGTGTATTCATCCTCCGCCGCGGCTATTCTTCGGTTCAGGATGAGCACCGCCAGGAAGCGAGCCATGTTCCACAGCACGGAAGACCTGCGCATCAAATGGACCAAAGTCGTTCTGCCCCCGGTATTTCTGGAGGAAGAGCGGCCCGCTACCGAAGCCTCCTCTGCGACCATCTTCGACGCCCGCACGGAGATCGTGGAGATTCTCAACCGCCGCGATCCGCGGCTGCTGGTCCTCGTTGGCCCCTGCTCCATTCACGACGTCAAGGCCGCGCGCGAGTACGCCGCCCTGCTGAAAACAGCCATTGCGGAGTATTCCGCCGATCTGCGCATCGTCATGCGGGTCTATTTCGAGAAGCCCCGCACCACCATAGGATGGAAGGGCCTCATCAACGACCCCCATCTCGATCAGTCCTTCAAGATCAACGACGGCCTGCGCCTGGCGCGCCATCTGCTCCTCGATCTCGCCGAGATGGGCGTGCCCACTGGAACCGAATTCCTCGACGTGATCGCGCCCCAGTACATCGCCGGCCTGGTCAGTTGGGGAGCCATCGGAGCGCGCACCACCGAAAGCCAGGTTCACCGCCAGCTCGTCTCCGGTGTCTCCTGCCCGGTGGGCTTCAAAAACGCCACCTCCGGCAACGTGCAGATCGCCATCGACGCCATCCTCTCCGCCGCCCACTCCCATGCCTTTCTCGGACTCACCAAAACCGGCCAATCGGCGATCCTCATCACCACTGGCAACCCCGACTGCCACATCATCCTGCGCGGCGGCCGCAAGACGGTGAACTACACGGCCGAGAGCGTGGCCCAGACTGCGCGGCAGATGGAAGAGGCGGGCGTCGCACCACGCATCATGATCGACTTCTCCCACGCCAACAGCGGCAAGGACTATCGCCGCCAGGCCGTCGTCTGCCACGATGTGGCCAAACAGATTGCCGATGGAAGCCTCAACATCATCGGCGTCATGATGGAGAGCAATCTGGTGGCCGGATCGCAGAAGCTCATCCCCGGCCAGCCGCTCGTCTACGGCCAGAGCATCACCGACGCCTGCATCGACTGGGCGGAGACGCACACCCTGCTCGCCGAGTTAGCTGCCGCCGTGCGGGCACGGCGTGGAACTTAGGCTGTGCGCACCCATACCGATACGGCCCAAAAGGAATCAACCACCACAAAGCTGTCATCCTGAGCGGAGGTCGCAGCGGCGACCGGAGTCGAAGGACCTGCGGTTGCTTTTACTCCTTTCGTTTCAATCCAATCAGGCTGATCGATTACTCGACATTTACAAAAAAGCGCGTTAAACTTGCATGATATTTCTTCGACTCTATGCCACTACGCAAGAAGTTTCCGTCAGAATCCGATCCGACCCCAGACCTAGCCTCATACTTGAAAAAGGTAGAGAATATTCGGTCAAAGTGGATCGACCAAAAGGCCCTTACCTCAAGAGGCGATGAAAAAGGCATCTGGTACAGAGGTCAGGGGGACTCAGCATGGGGACTCACTCCAAGTCGCTGGCGCAATGACTTTGCGGAAGAGCTCGAATCTGAAATTAGGTTGGAATTCGAGAGCGTTGGTCGGCAGCTTGTCTCGTCCGATGCACAACGAGATAAGTGGGGATGGTATTTTCTCATGGCTCATTATGGAGCTCCCACTAGATTGCTTGATTGGACAGTCAATCCCCTCGTTGCTCTTTATTTTGCTGTGAGTTCCTGCAAACCTGATGCAGATGCAGCCGTATGGGTCATTGATCCATGGCGGTGGAACAAGGTTCATATCCCTGGTCTGTCCGGCCCAGCACTTCCGGGTTGGGAGGAGACTAAGCCTTACTTATGGGATCTGGAAGCATCGATGGACACAGACAATGCAGATGTCAGACGCAAGTGGCCAATTGCTATTGAGCCTCCACATATAGATAGGCGGATCACAGTGCAGGAGGGCAGATTCATTCTGTTTGGGACTGCCAGAGATTTGGTTGCATCACCGAATGTTAATCGAAGAACAAAAAAGGGCAAGAAGGCGCGCTTAGACAAAATACTCATTCCTCATAAAATGGCGAATACTATTAGAGATGAGTTGGATAGACTGTGTATCAACGACAAGACATTGTTTCCAGACCTCGCTGGGTTGGGCCAGTACATTCGCTGGAAATGGGCGAGTTTCTAGCCGGGTACCGGGTGCCCTAGTTTCGGATTCTCGGGCCTGGGAATCCACGAACCCAACATCCATACAAAGTCCTCACGCGGCGCGGTCGAAGAGCGCGATCTTGGGTCTGCGTTTGCGGCTGGCGCGCCACAAGTCGTACTGGGTCTGCAAGTCGATCCACAGCGTGGGGCTGGTCCCCAAGGCGTCAGAGAGGCGTAGCGACATCTCCGCCGAGATGCCCGCCTTGCAATTCAGAATGCGCGAGAGCGTGACCCGCGAGACGCGCAGGTGCGCTGCCGCCTCTTTCACCTGCATCTCGCCCAGCCACTCCCGCAACACGCGCCCCGGATGCGCCGGATTGAACATTTCCGCCATGGTCCCATCCCTTTCTAGTGATAATCCTGATAATCGACCAGGATCGCGTCCTCACCCTCAAAACAAAATGTGAGCCGCCAATTGCCGTTCACTTTCACCGACCAGTGCCCCTTGAGTTCCCCCAGCAAAGGATGCAAATTCCAGCGGGAGGCGGCCATATCTTCCGGCTTCTTCGCCTTGTTGAGTACGGTGAGCTGTGTATTCAGCCTGATCGCGTGATTGGGCTGAATCCCCGCCTTGCTGCCTGTATAGAAGAACTTCTCAATACCGGAGTGGCGGAAGCTCCTGATCATGCGAAAAGTGTAACGCTACACGATACCTAATGTAAAGAGATTATTTCCGGTAACGAATGACGCGCAGACAAACCTACCCGCTATCATGGCCACCAGCACAGAACCAACCGGCGCAACCCATCCATCTCTCCCGCGATCTTCATCTCGGCAGGCGAGGCCAGCGGCGGCCTGCATTAGCAGGGCGTCCACGCAGCCGAAGAATCGATTGTGAGTTCCGTTTTTCGGGTGTGCTGCCACAGCCTTTCGGGCGGGTTCAATTCTGGCGAGCAGGGAGGCAACGGATACACATCCAGACATAGCCGGTTGGATGCCCGCCTTGCTCCCCCTCAGGGTTAACTTCTCCGGACCAGCGTACCGGAATGGCCGGATCATGCCAGTACCGTAGCGTGTAGCGCCTCACGCGTCAACGCCCCAGTAACCCCGTTCAACCCTGCCCCTTCCGTTTCTCTTCCAGATACGCCAGCCATTCCTCCATCCCCGCGCCAGTCTTGGATGAAGTCTCAAAAATCCGTATCCCCCGGCGGATCTCGTTGATGTTTCTGAGCGCCGTCTCCCGGTCGAAGCCGCAAGGTCCGGCAAGGTCCATCTTGGTGATCACAGCGGCGTCGGCGGAGTTGAACATGGAGGGATACTTCAGCGGCTTGTCCTCGCCTTCGGTCACGCTCAGCAGGACCACGCGGATCGCCTCGCCCAGGTCGTAGCTCGACGGGCAAACCAGATTGCCGACATTCTCGATGAATAGATAATCCAGGCCCCCGAGCGCCACACCCTCCCAATACTCGAGATGCTTCGAGATCATCTCCGCGTCGAGATGGCAGATTCCGTGGGTATTGATCTGGCGGACGGGAGCGCCGCTAGCGGCCAGCCGCCGGGCGTCGTTGTCGGTCTCCAGATCGCCCACCAGGGCAGCAACACGTGCTCCGCGTGTATTCAGGTCTCTCAGCGTTCGCTCCAGGAAGGCCGTTTTGCCCGTCCCGGGGCTCGAAACCAGGTTCAGCACCAGCACTCCGGCAGCCGCGTAGCGGTTCCGCAGCTCCGCCGCCAGTTCGTCGTTCTTCTTCAAGATTCCCCGCCGCAGCTCCACAATCCGGGTGGTCATCGCTTCACCTCGTCCGCTTCCTCGATCTCAATGGCCTCGATCTCCAGCTCCCGTCCTTGCCGCAGGTCGCTGCACGGCTGACCGCAGCGGGGGCAGCGGAAGCTCTGCACACCCTCCAACTCGACATCCGCGCCGCACGGCTCGCAGTGCATCACCACGGGGAGCACATGCACAACCAGCAGCGAACCTTCGAGCGCCGTCCCCTGCGCCGCAATTCCGTAGCAGAACTCCAGCGACTCCCGCACCACCGACGCCAAAGCCCCCACGCGCAGCCGCACCTCTTTGACCCGCGCGCCCGGATAGGCCGCCAGCGACTCGGTTACCGTATCGACGATGCTGGAAACGATGGAAAGCTCGTGCATAAAAGAGAGATTCTACGCCATTGCCGTACGCCGCGGCTCCGGTAGACTGGTAGGGCGATGACAAGTGTGCGTGGATTCGGATGGGCAGGGCTGCCGGTTGCGCTGGCCGCCGGGCTGGTTCTCTCCGGTTGCGGAACGCCGGGCGCGCCGCAGCCGCCTTCGCTCAACCTGCCGGAGCGCGTGACGGACCTGGCCGCAACCCGAACCGGCAATCAGGTTTCGCTCACCTGGACCATGCCCAAGAAGAACACTGACAAGCTGCTGCTGAAGGGCAATCTTCCTGTGCGCGTTTGCCGCAAGCAAGGCGCGGAAGCCTGCGAAGCCGTGGCGTCCGAGTTGCAACTGGCTCCGGGCGCGGCAGGCGCCTTCACAGAGACGCTGCCTCCTGCGCTGGCCTCGGGTGTGCCTCGCGCCCTCACGTATTTTGTCGAACTGAACAACCGCAATGGCCGCTCGGAGGGGTTGTCGAATGCCGCCGTGGTTCTGGCCGGTGAAGCGCCCGCCCCGGTGGCCGGCCTTTCCGCCCAGGCGCGCAAGGACGGCGTAGTCCTGCGCTGGACGCCGGAGAGCGGAAAGGACGCGATTCGCCTGCGCCGCAAGCTGCTGACACCCATGCCCGCCGCGCAGCCCAGGGAAGAGCGGGGTTTACTGGCCGCGCCGCCCGAGCCTCTGGAGCAGAACCTGCTGGCCGAACCGGGAGAACAAGCCGGAGGCGCTCCGGATCGGGCGCTGGACAAGGAGATCCGCTTCGGCCGGGTCTATGAATATCGCGCCCAGCGCGTGGCCCGTGTCACCGTGGACGGCGTGATGCTGGAGTTGGCTGGACCGCTCTCGGCGCCGGTGCGCGTCGAGGCCCTGGACGTCTTCCCGCCCGCCGTGCCTACGGGCCTGGCAGCCGTGGCCACCGCGGCGTCAGCCGGCACGGCGGCATCGATCGATCTGAGCTGGCAGCCCGGCACGGAAGCCGACCTGGCCGGCTATGCGGTCTATCGCCGAGAGGGAGACGGCGCTTGGCAGCGCATCTCGCCCGCGGAGCCGCTGGCCGCCCCGGTCTACCGCGACGCGCTCGTCCAGGCTGGCCATGCCTACCGCTATGCCGTCAGCGCCATCGACCAGGGCGGGCATGAGAGCGCCCGCTCCGCCGAGGCCGAGGAGTCGCTGCCCAACCCCTAGTGTGGTGAGTCGGAAGTTCATTGAAGAATTTAGGGCGAAACCGCAGGTCCTTTGACTCCGTTTGGCGCAGAAAGCGCGCCCAACTACGCTCAGGATGACAGTGTTTTTTTGTTTAGCAAATTCGTGATTCAGGTCACTAGCGGCTCACCAGAAAGAAGAGAGATATTCGTATGAAATACTGCCGCTTTCTCTTCGAGAACCAAACCCACTACGGCGCCGTGGAGGATCGCGGCGGCGAGTTATGGATTGTGGACCTGACGCGTACCCCGGAAGAAGACCTGGGCTTCCGGCTGGAGCACGGGCGGGCTACTTCGTGGAGTTTTGATTTCGAACCCATGCCCCTGAGCGCAGCCGAGGTGCTGCCGCCCGTCACGCCCTCGAAGATCGTCTGCGTGGGCCGCAACTATCGCGACCACGTGAAAGAGCTGGGCCACGAACTGCCAGCCGAGCCGCTGATCTTCCTCAAGCCGCCGTCGTCGCTGCTGGCTCCTGGAGGGATTGTGCGCATGCCGGCCATCTCAGAACGCGTGGACTACGAGGGCGAACTGGCGCTGGTCATCGGCCGCCGCGTCCACAAACTCGAGCAAGAAGAGTGGCGCTCGGCCCTGCGCGGCTACACGCTGGCCAACGATGTAACCGCCCGCGACCTGCAAAACAAGGACGGCCAATGGAGCCGCGCCAAGGGCTTCGACACGTTTTGCCCCGTGGGGCCGATCGTCAGCGACGAACTCGACCCCGAGGCCGGTCTGACCCTTGAAACCCGCGTCAACGGCGAAGTGCGCCAGCACGGCTCGACCCTGGATTTCATCTTTCAAATTCCCAGGCTGCTGGCCCACATCACCGCGGCCATGACGCTGGAAGCCGGCGACCTGGTGCTGACCGGAACCCCCGCCGGGGTGGGTCCGCTCCAGGCTGGGGATCGCGTGGAAGTCAGCATCTCCGGCCTGGGTGTGCTGGTGAACACCTTCCAACCGGAGCATGAGTGAGCCACGCAGGCGGCGCTCTCCGGAATGCGTTATTACAGCGGACCAGGACCGGGGTTGCGTGTGCCGGCAGGGGGATTCGCCGCGGGCGCCGCGCCGCCGGCTCCGCCGCCAACTCCTCGCCTGCCTCCATTGCTGAAGAGAACGCCCAGGTTGAGCGCGGCCTCGCTGTCGGGATGAGCCGGATCGAAGTCCTTGAAGTCGTCCACGATGAAGTTGGCCAGTTCGAGCTTGTTCTGTTTGATGCCCATCACGATGCACTTGGCGAATTCATAGCCGCCGTAAGCGGTCGAGTGGGTTCCATCGGCCAGTATCTTCGCGGCGTCGGGGCCGGCGGCTTCATAGAACGCGATGCTCATCTTGTACAGGTCGATGAGCGGCACATGCTCCTCCCGGGCGACTTCGCGCATCGCTTCCGGATAACCGCCATGGCCGTGCGTGGGCGCGCCGGCGCCGCGAACTCCACGATCCATCGGCGTAACCAGCACGGGTGTCGCGCCGCGCAGGCGGGCCTCGGCGATATAAACCTTCAGATAAGCCTTGTAAGTTGTTTCCGGCTCCACATAGGTCTGCGGCCAAGCCTCCTTCGAATCGTTGTGCGCGAACTGCATGAAAAGATAGTCGCCCTTCTTCATCTGACTGAGGATCTTGTCCAGGCGCAGGGCGTTGGCAAAGGACTTCAACGTCTCGCCCGACTGCGCGTGATTGGAGATGGCGACGCCCGGCTTGAGAAAGCGGGAAAGCAACTGTCCCCAACTGACATCGCCGCCGCCATCGCGGTCGGTTACGGTCGAATCGCCCGCGATAAAAACCGTAGGGGCCGCCGGCGCAGGGGTGATTTCGATAAAGCGAAGCGCGGCGTGCGGGCTGACGATCTCGATGGTCAATTTGTCGTCCCAATCCCGCGCATTGCTGCCGTCGAAGCGGTCCAGAGTCACCTCTTCGCGCCCGGTGGCGTTCATCGGCAGCTTGGGCAGGCGGGGAGTGCGGAGATTGACGGTGAAGGTGCGCTCGGCGACCTGGCCGGCGGAAAGATCCACGCGTTCCAGCATCAGGCGGCCCGACTCCGCTTTGACGGTCGTGGTGGTCGCGGTCGAGGAGTCGCCAAAGGTGACCGTCACATTGAAGTTGCCCTCCGGCACTTTGGCGGAAAACAGAAACGGCCGGTCGCTGGTCGTGGTGTTGCCGTTGTCGCCCGTGGCGACCTGCGCGCCGGGTTCGTAGCCATAGCCGGCATCGTCGGAGTAAACCGCCGTAGGGAGCACACGCGTACTGCCCACTTTGGCGGGGCCGGCGCTGAAATCAAACTTCCAATCCGCGGGCGCTGCCTGGGGAGGCGCTGCCTGCGCCGCGGTTAGGGCCGGCAGTACGGAGCAAAACAGTGCCGTGGAACAGACAAGGGGGAGATGGCGCAAGGTATGCATGGGTGGTTCTGCCCTCCGGATAAAGCGCTGACAGGAATTTGGTTATCGGCGTACCGGCCGATCGGCACTCGGACAGTTTACCTTCTCGCCGGCATCTCCCGTGAGCAACCCTGACCGCCCGGATGAACGGAAGCGGCTGTAAACTGAATCCGTGCGCTCCGCAACCGGAGCGCTCTTCCCCAGGAGGAATCATGCCGCAGAATCTACTTGAGCAGTTGCGCGGGTACACCACAGTTGTCGCCGACACCGGCGACATCGAGGCAATCGGGAAGTATCGCCCTCAGGACTCGACCACCAACCCTTCGCTGATTACCGCCGCGGCCGAGTTGCCCCAGTACCGGCCCATCGTGGATGGCGTACTTGCCGACGCGCGCAAGGAACTGGGCGCGGGAGCGACCGATGCGGCCATCGCGAAGCTCGCCTTTCAGCGGCTGGCCATCGCCTTCGGCAAAAAGATTCTGGCCATCGTACCCGGCCGCGTCTCGACGGAGGTGGACGCGCGACTGTCGTACGACACGCAGGCCACCATCGCACAGGCGCGCAGCATTATCGCCGAGTACGACAAGGAGGGCATCGGGCGCGAGCGCATCCTCATCAAGATCGCCTCCACCTGGGAGGGCATCCGCGCCGCCGAGGTGCTGGAAAAGGATGGCATTCACTGCAACCTGACGCTGCTATTCGGGATGCACCAGGCCATCGCGGCGGCCGAGGCCGGCGTCACGCTCGTTTCGCCCTTCGTGGGCCGCATCCTCGACTGGTACAAGAAGGAGACCGGCAAGGAGTTCCACGGCGCGGAGGATCCCGGTGTGAAGTCCGTGACCGCGGTCTACAACTACTACAAGAACTTCGGCTACAAGACCCAGGTGATGGGCGCCAGCTTCCGCAACATCGGCGAGATTATGGGGTTGGCCGGCTGCGATCTTCTGACCATCTCTCCGCAACTTCTGGCAGAACTGGAAGCGGCGGTGGGCGAACTGCCCCGCAAGCTCGATCCCGAGGCCGCCAAGGCGCTCACTCTCGAAAAAATCGTCGTGGACAAGGCCGCCTTCGACCGGATGCACGCCGCCGACCGCATGGCTACCGACAAGCTGAAGGAAGGCATTGAGGGATTTTCAGCCGCGCTGGTCAATCTGGAGACGCTGCTGGCCAAGCGCATCGCCGAGATGGAATACCGCGCCACCGCCGCCCTGTGATGGAATCCCTACCGCGTGAGGCCTCCGGTCCAATCCACAAAAAGCGCGTCCCGCCTTCGCCGATGCGCGCTTTTTGCGCATCGGTTGAGGAAGCCCTGCGCACCGAATACGCTCTTGTTTTAATCAAATCCGGCTACCCTTCTGATTTATAGTGGCTCTGGCTTTTTTATGCGCGTTTTCGCGTCGCGGAAATCAGGAGTGATCCGATGAAGATGAACTCTGCCGTACTCGCCGCTGTTGCCGCTATGCTTGTCGCCGGTCCGCTTCGGGCACAGGCGCAGGAGCGTCCGATGCCGCGCATCGAGAAGAAGGACGGGCGCTACGCGCTGTTCGTCGACGATGCGCCCTACCTGATGCTGGGCGCGCAGGTGCATAACTCCAGTTCATGGCCGTCCGTGCAGGCGAAGGTGTGGCCCGCGATGGAGTACCTGCATGTGAACACGGTGGAGATGCCGGTCTACTGGGAGCAGTTGGAGCCGCGGCCCGGCGAGTTCGACTACGCGCTGGTGGACAACCTGCTCAAGGAGGCGCGGGCGCATCAGGTCCGCCTGGT